>Ga0187827_10000620_pt1 | contig 55495 bp, 29 predicted proteins | sample ETNtaG_39_FD_167969 | JGI IMG/M metagenome (GOLD analysis project Ga0187827, IMG submission 167969) | Marine microbial and viral communities from oxygen minimum zone, Eastern Pacific Ocean - ETNP2014_SV_150_PacBio MetaG (Illumina Assembly) | ecosystem: Environmental > Aquatic > Marine > Hypoxic...
GGCATCGACGAACGCCTTGCCGCCAAGCTTGTAGACAGCGGCGTCTATACCCTCCACGAATTTGCAGACAGCGAAACGGAACTGCTGGTCGGCCTCGAAGGCATCACTGAAGAGAACGTCGAAGAGCTTCAGGACAAGGCCGTCCTTCTCATCCGAGTGAAGCGTGAGGAAGCCAAGCTCGCAGAAGAGGCGAAACAGGCGGAGGAAGCTGCTGCAGCCGCTGCCGCAGCCGCCGGAGAGACACCAGCAGAAGATGCAGCAACCGATGACGAGCCGGCCGAAGCAAGCGAAGGCGCGCCCGCGGAAGAGACTCAGGCAGCAGAAGAGCCGTCACCTGAAGCCGCCGCAGAAGCAGCGTCTGAAGAGCCTGCCTCTGAAGAGCCTGCCTCTGAAGAGCCGCCGGCCGAAGAGCCCGCTGCTGAAGCGGAAGCACAAGTGCCCGCTGCTGAAGCGTCAACAGAAGAACCGCCGGCCGAAGAACCAGCCGTTGCCGAAGCTCCGTCTCAGACTTCAGATGCTGCCGATGAATCGGTAGCATCTGAAGAGCAAGCGGCCGCAGAAGAACCAGCCTCAGAAGAACCAGCCGCGCATGTACCCTCAGAAGATGAACCGGCTGCCGAAGAATCTGCTGTAGAGACCCCTTCAGAAGAAACCGCCGATGATGCCTCCTCCGAACCAGCATCGGCTGCTCAGCCCGAGGCCGAAGCCCCGGCATCAGAAGAAGCCCCGGCAGAACAGACCGAGCCATCTTCAGCCGAGAGTGAACCTTCTTCCGAGACCGTCTCGGAACCTGCGCCGACAGGGCCGGTGACTGCGGACGCTTCATCCGAGCTCGCGCCGGAACAGGGCGCTGCCCCATCAGAAAATGAGACTCACGATTCAGAAGCTAACCATGACGCACAAGGGGGAGGGACACCCGCATAAGGCCGCTAGCCTTGCAAGCTAGAAAGAACGCCGCGTCAGACCGTCGTGTGCAATGTGTAATCCAGGTAGTTGTATCGGAGCAATGTAAATGACTTAACATTAAAAGGAGACCCCTGCAGGGGGATGTAACCATGCAAATTTATAAACTCGCCCGAGAACTGGGCGTACCAAGTAAAGTGCTCGTCGAGCGCTGTAAAGATGAAGGGCTGAACGTCAAGTCCCATATGAGTTCGATCGACGATGAGGTCGTCAGTCGATTGAAGGCAGAGCTGTCTGCCCCGGAAGCGAAACCGGAACCGGAAAAGCCAAAGAAAGTGGTTGCCCCGCCTCCTCCCGCGCCACCCAAGCCCAAACCAGTAGAAATCAAACGCGTCCCGGTTGAGGAAAAGAAAAGAGAAGCTCCGCGCGTGGTGACCCGAACCCCGCACGAGCCACAGCAGCCCACAGGCCCCACCACAATGTCGCCACACACTCGCCAGCCCATCGCCGGCGCGGACAAACAGGCGCAGCAGGGCGTTCGAACCAGTGGCATGGATCCGGCTCTCTACACCACAGGGCAACGCCGGCGCCGGCCGCAACGCCCGAGGCATCAACGCAGAAGCAGAACAAGGGTGTTGCGCCCGACCGGCCCAGAGAAAGGCCAGTCCTTTGAGGTAGAGCTTCCCGTAACCGTCCGATCCCTCTCTACTCAGCTTGGCATCAAGCAGAACGACATCATTGGTTTCCTGCTGAGAGAGAAGGGTTTCATGACCAGCATTAACGACGCGCTCAGCGAAGAGGTCATTCTCGAGATTGCCGAGAAATTCGAGATCGAGATCAAAACAACGGAGCCTGAAAAGCTGGAAGATCAGGTCATCGCTGAGGTGACCCAGGAAGACAAAGAAGAAGATCTCATCCTCCGCGCTCCCGTAGTCGCGTTCCTCGGTCACGTGGATCATGGCAAGACATCGCTCCTCGACCGTATACGCAAAGCGGACGTGGCAGCAGGTGAGAGTGGAGGAATCACCCAGCACATCGGCGCGTACACCGTCGATCATGGGGACAGCAAGATCGCCTTCCTGGATACACCGGGCCACGAGGCTTTCAGTGCCATGCGTGCCCGCGGTGCGAACGTAACGGATATCGTCGTTCTTGTGATTGCCGCGGATGACGGCGTCATGCCGCAGACCCAGGAAGCCATCGACCACGCACGTGAGGCAGGGGTCTCCATTGTGGTTGCCCTGAATAAAATAGATCTTCCACATGCCAAGCCTGACCAGGCCCTGCAGCAGCTTGCCGGACTGGACCTGCTTCCGGAAGAATGGGGTGGGGACACCATCGTCGTCCGCACCTCCGCCATCACTGGTGAGGGTGTCAATGATCTGTTCGAGATGCTCCTGCTTCAAGCTGAAATCCTCGAGCTCAAGGCCAACCCTGGCAAGGGCGCCAACGGTACGGTCATCGAGGCCCTTCGGTCAGAAGGACGTGGTATTGAAGTAACCGTCCTTATCCAGGACGGCACTCTTGAACGGGGCGACTACCTTATCGCCGGCAACACTTATGCACGGGTCCGCGCCATCTTTGATGACAAAGACCGGCCGCTCGAGAAGGCAGGCCCGTCCACGCCAGTAAAGGTTATTGGTTTCTCTGAAGTGCCGGATGCCAGCAGCCAGGTCTTCGCCGTCAAGGATCTTCAGACCGCACGCGACATTGCCGAGCAGCGTGAGCTGGACAGGAAAGAAAAATCTCAAGTCAAGCGTGAGCACGTGACCCTGGAGACCTTGAGTGCGCATCTTAGTGCAGCAGGATCATCCAAAGAGATCCGTTTCATCGTAAAGGCAGACGTCCAGGGCTCGCTCGAAGTCCTTACCAAAGCCATCCAGGATTTCTCCACTGAAGAGGTCAAGACCCGCATCATCCGCTCAGCCGTCGGCGGGATCAATGAATCCGATATCATCCTTGCCGATGCTTCCGACGCGCTGGTAATCGGTTTTCATGTGGTTGCTGATGACAGGGCCCGTTCGCTTGCGGATGGGAAGGGCATCTCTGTAGATACCTACCAGGTTATCTACCGCTTCAGGGAAGATATCCGCGCCGCACTTGAAGGCATGCTCGACCCGGAAGAGAGGGAGAATATCGTGGCCACCGCCGAAGTGCGTCAGCTTTTCAGCGTTTCCAGAATCGGCACGATCGCCGGTTGTATCATGCGGCAGGGCACTATGCTGAGGAACAATCGAGTTCGCCTGATCCGTGACGGCATTATCATTTTTGATGGCCGGATGCAGTCGTTGAGACACTTGAAAGATGATGTCCGCGAGATCCGTGAAGGCTTCGAGTGCGGTATCAAGCTCGAGGGTTTTGACGACGTAAAAACGGGCGACATGATTCAGGGCTACGAGATCGAAAAGATCGCCCGTAAGCTGGAATCTGCAAGATAAATCTGGCCGTGCAGCCCCGAGGTGGTAAGGGAAATCGAAGTTTGTATCCTTCCACCCTTTTCACAGACGGGAGTGTGAACTGGAAGCCCGGATCTTGACATCCCCGACTGGCTTTTGGTAAGCTATTTCCTTGTTAAACAAAGGGTTTGAACAAGCCCTTCTGTTTCCCTACGGCGGCGCATTTGTGCGCCGCCTTCCCCTGTTTTCTGGACTCCCGTTCAATGGATGCCAATAAACTATTCGACCGCGCCATGCAAGCCTCTGAAAGAGGCAACCATGATTATGCGATTGAGCTGTTCCAGCAGTTGCTGATCGTGCAACCGGAAAACACCCAGGCCCGCAAAGAACTAAGAAACGTCGAACGCAGAAAAATGCAGGAGGACGGCGGACGGAACAGTGTGGTCGCCACTTTGGCCTACTTCAAGAGCTTGGGGGCAGTGGTGGGCTCGACCATCGGCAATTCTGAAAAACGCATGATTGCCTGCGAAAGGTTTCTCAAGAACGATCCCGATTCGCGCCCCATGCTGGCAAAGCTCGCCCGCAGCTCCGAGCAGAGCGGCTACACCAAGACTGCTATCCTGGTGTACGAAGACGTCAAATCCATGTATCCCGATGACGTCGAATCCATCCGCCGCCTCGCACGCCTCTATCAGGATGCCGGCAGTATCGACCAGGCATCCGATTGTTTTCAACTCATCCTCAACAAGAAGCCCCAGGACGAAGAAGCCGGTAAAGCGGTCAAAGACCTTGCCGCGCTCAAGACCATGAAAGAGGGCAACTGGGAACAGGCCGGCAAAGAAGGTGCTTACCGGCAGATGCTCAAAGATGAGGGGAAGAGCGTCGAGCTCGAACAGGAGCAGCATATCGTTCGCACGGAAGATGAGATGGCCCGGAAGATCGAGCGAGTAAAAGCCGACCTCGAAAAGGATCCAAAGAACGTCAAAATTCTGATGCAGCTCGCCGATTCATACACTAGGGCCGGACAGCTCCAGAACTCCCGAAACACCTATCTCCAGGTCAAGGATATCGACTCCAGAAACAAGCAGGTAGACCGTCTGCTCGCCGACCTGGATATCCAGGAAAAGAAGGACAACATCAGCAAACTGGCAGCTCAGCTCGAGAAAGACCCGAACGACCAGAAGCTCAAGGTCCAACTGGATCACGAAAACAAGGCCCTGCAGGAACTGGAGCTCGGGCTACTTCAAAACCTGGTTGAGAACAATCCGACTGACATGGGGCTGAAATACAAACTCGGTTACGCCCTCACCCGTGAAGGGGATCTTGACGGGGCCATCGGGCAGTTTCAGCAATCCGCGTTCGATCCCAAAGTTCGCCGCGATTCAAACCGGATGCTGGGCGAGTGTTTCATGGGCAAGAAAATATTCGACATGGCCGTCGATTTTTATGACAAGGCCCTCGAAGAGTCTTCGGGCTCGACCAACGAAGGTAAAGACATCATTTACAACCTCGGTCTTTGCTATGAATCCCAGGGAGATCGCGCAAAGGCCCTCGAAGCCTTCAAACGCATCATGATGGTAGACATCAGCTTCAGGGACGTAGCTCAAAAGGTCGAATCTTTGAGCGGCGATGCCGCCTGACAGAAATTCATCTAAAGAAGGAGAATCAAATGCCTCAAGGACGCTCAAAACACAAGACTCTGAGAAAGAACGAAGCCAAGCGCGAAAAGAATCGCGCCGCACGTTCAGCCCTTCGGACAGAGATCAAGAAGGCCAAAGCCGCCATCGAAGAAAACAGCGAAGGGCTCGCAGACCAGATCAGAGAAACTTCCGGCAAGCTCGACCGGGCCGCACAGAAAAACCTCATCCATCGGAAGAAAGCGGCCCGCATCAAATCCAGCCTGGCAAAAGCTGCCGCAAATGCAGGCTCGTGATTCAAAGGTCGCGCAGATGTAACATGAACAGAAGCGCAGGTATTTCCTGCGCCTTTTATGTCCGGGGACACAGGCTGGCGGCGCCCGTCGTCACGCAGTGCAAGCCTCCGGATCTCTAGAAGGCGGCGAACAGACTATCCAAGATATCCCAAACTCCTCAGCCGCTTTCGCACGGCCTCCTCTGCTTCCTGGCTGCCCGCCGGCTCAGAGCCAACCTCCCCAACGACTTCTTCCAGCACCCGAATGATGAATTCATCTGTGGATGAGTATCCGAGTTCTCTGGCCTTCGCCCTCAGCTTTTCGTAGAGGCGCCCGTCGATCTCAATCCTGGTCGCGCCACTGGAATCTTCGTCTTCTTTCTTCATACCCCTCATTTTTGAGTAATCTCTTCATTTGCCGTGGGATGGCCCTGCATCTTTGGTATTTCAACTCTAACAGCCGCGGTAGCGCACACAATTACCGTAGCTTCACCTCTGGTGTTTCTGGTATGTTTGCTCCTCGAACTCACCCACCCCCGACCTCAGTGGCCATATGAAAGAGCCATCCGATACGATTTCTGAAAGAGAGCCGAATCCTGAAGAAACTACCCGGGCGCCTCTATCAGGCAAGGTAATTATCCTTGGTGCCATTCTTGCCTTCCTTTGCACTGTTCTCGCTGGGTACTTCACTTTCTCATCTATCCAGAGCAGCTCTATTCGAAATCGGCTGGACGCATTAAAGGAACAGGGCCTGCCATCCTCGAGTATCGAGCTCAGTCAGTGGTATTCCGATTCGCTCGATGGCGAGAATGCAGCGACGATCTACGGACAGGCGTTCAGAGAGATTAAATTTTCCGAGTTCGAAAACTCGGTGGATCTCTATCAGGATCCCAGTCAACCGCTCGGTAAGAACGACCTGGCTGTCTTGCAGACCATTGCCAGGGCTGACGAAAAGGCCCTCGCACTGCTGCTCCAGGCCGCAGAAATAAAGGATTGCGTCTATCCCGTTGACTTATCGCAGGGCCTCCTCACAAAGCTGCCACATGCTGCGAAAGCCCGCCAGGCATGCCGGCTGCTCGGATACGTCTCTCTGATGCACGCGGCTCAGGGGGATAGAGAAAAGGCAGTCAGAGCCCTGATCGCTCTCCTCAAGGCATCGCGCTCTCAGCAGAAAGAGCCGGTCCTCATTTCTCAACTGGTGCGGTTCGCGTGTTACGCCATCACCTGCAGATCCCTTCATGCATGCCTGCATCATGCCGGATTCGAAGACGCCCAGCTCCAGGCCCTGGAGGAGGCATTCTCGAACGGAGAATCTCAGGACGGCATGCGCAGGGCATTCATCGGAGAACGGGTGATGGGTGCGGATGTCTTCCAACAAGTGCTTAATGGCAAAACGGAAGATGTTGAGATGCTCGGAGTCGGCAAGGCCCCACTGCTTATTCCCGCGGCGGTCTTCAAACATGATTTCAAAGAATACCTGGACGACCTCAATGACGTCGTCCAGGCTTTTGACCTGCCTGAAGAACAGCGCATCGCTCGTTTCGCCCAGCTCGAAGCAACAGTTTCCCAGATGAGCAAACTCCGCTTGATTTCGGCCATGCTCCTGCCGGCCGCAGTGAGTGCGGCAAACCAGGATTTCCTTCACAAAGCAAGGTACAGAATGGTCCAACTCTTACTGGCAATCGAGCGCTTCAGACTTCAGAAGGATCGCCTGCCCGAAAAGCTCGAAGAACTCGTACCCCAACGCATCCAGGAACTGCCAAAGGACCCGTTTTCAGGAAACTCATTCTTCTATAAGAAAGAGGACAGCGGATACGTCCTCTACAGTGTCGGCGCTAACCAGGCCGACGATGGCGGTGCACTGGAAGGCCAAGACAACAGCGATGAAGGATTCAGATTCCGGAGGCGCAAAGTCACTCCATGATGCCGCCAACGTCGATATCCAGCTCGTCTCGCTTCTTGATCGATTGGATCTGGCCGTCGCTGAGATAGATCACGCGGTCAGATGCCGCCAGCATCTTGTAATCGTGCGTCGCGCTGATGACGGTGACGTGAAGATCATCCTTGAGACTTTCCAGCATGTGAATGATCTCTTCGCCGGTCTTGAGGTCGAGGTTTCCGGTCGGCTCGTCAGCCAGGATAATGGCCGGATCGTTTGCCAGTGAGCGCGCAATCGCGACCCGCTGTTGCTGCCCGCCAGAGAGCTCGACCGGCCGATGAAAGACTCGTTCGCCAAGTCCAACCCTCTTGAGCAATTCCACTCCCTTCTCCTGCGCGTCCGCCTGGGGCATGCCGGCGAACAGCATCGGATGCATGACATTTTCCAGCGCGCTGGCAACAGGGATCAGATTGAAGGTCTGCGCAATGTACCCAATCTTGTGACACCGCAGCCATGCGAGCTCGAACGAATCAAGCGCGGCGATATCAACTTCGTCGATGAAGACCCTGCCTTCGTCGGGCTTGTCGAGTCCGCCAATCATGTTGAAGAGCGTTGATTTTCCCGAGCCGCTCGGGCCCATGATGGAGACATATTCACCTCGATTCACCGAAAGCCTCACTCCACGTAGCGCGTGCACTGTTTCATCGCCAAGTTCATAGACCTTCTTCACTCCAACCGCTCGAACGACGTGCACGGAGAGCAGCGTCTCTTTATCGACGACAGCCGTAGTCTTTGAATCGGTGGTCATGAGCTGCTGTTTCTCATCTGTGATTATGCCTCCGATCTCAGCGCTTCGACGGGCTCCATCTTCGCCGCACGCCATGCGGGATAGAGTGCGCCGGAAACCGTGAGTGCCAGTCCAACCAGAAAGCAGACACCCCCTATCTTTCCAAACTCCGCTCCTGGTATCAGCGACCACGCCTCAGATCCATAGGAGGCCGAGCCCTCAATGAGCACCAGGCCCAGTCCGGTCGCAATCCCCAGAAGAGTGCCCAACACGCCCTGAAACGCGCTTTCCAGGAGGAAGAGCTCTACCACGAGATAGTCGAGGGCCCCCAGACATTTCATGGTGCCGATCTCGCGATAGCGCTCCGTTACGCTCAGAACCATGGCGTTCAGAATGCCTACAAAACTCACCAGCAAAGCGATGCCGACCATCCACCAGGTCTCGATGCGGGCATCCTCATCATCGAGGGCCTCAACAATGCCCTCTTTCTGCAGCGCATCCACCAGTTCGTCCGAGCCATTGGCAAAAACGCTGCGTCCCAGACTGTCCGTGAACAGGATGTAGGAAAGGAAAGCCAGCGCGAGCACAATCCCACTGGTCACCAGTAGTGAGCGGCCGAGACGCACCATCATGCTGTTCCAGGCAATCTCCACCGCACGGCCAAACGGCAGCGGTCGCAGCCGCTCGGAGGAGTGCGCCGATTCTGCAAGGAGCGAGGATGTGGTCTGCTGGTCTTCGGACACTGTAAATCTACTCCTCAAATTTCATGGCAATCAATCCCCTCGACATCATCGTCTTCAGGAACATAGTGACTGAGATCTCGGCCTCGGCGAGGGCGAAATTATTCCGTACCGCAAATTCTTCGACAATCTTCTGCGCCCTTTCCTTTCCATTACAGGCTTCATAAACCTGCACGCCGAGGTAATCCAGATTGAACGACTTTTCATACTCACGTTTCGCGCCGAACCAACTCATCAGGCCGCGCACCTCCTGCATCACCGTCAACCGCAGTCCATCGTTCGGCAGCTCTTTTCTGGACTTTGTTGGCAGACGCACTGGGATGGCTGTCATCGCAGTCTGGCGTGGAATCCTTTTGCCATTCCCGAACAGGCTCATACATCGCCTCCCTTCGCCCACTGCATCTGTGAAAGGGCATCAGTGAGCAGGTCTTCCTGCGGCTCGCCGATGGTGTCATGCTCCGCCATGAACAATCGGTCATGACTCAGATCGTGGAAAACCATTCTCAGACTCTGACGAGGTTTCAGGCGAGCGAATGGAAGTGGAAACATTCGCGACGAACGCTGGCACAGACCATTACGGGCATCATCTCCTGAAGGAACGAGACAAGCGGGGCGAATCAGGTCCCTCTCCCACGTCGACCTTCGATCCTTAATCGCAGACTGCCTCAGCCAGCCTTTCAGATCACGCTTCTCCAAAGCCAACCGGGCGGGATACACCTGCTCCAGCACGAGTCGCTGTTCACCGCACTCAAACTCCAAAGCCTGATGCCCGAGGTTGAGAGTCTTCTTCTTCAATCGAAATCCTGCAGGCACCACATAACTGCATCCGAAAACACTCCACTTTGAGGATTCGTTGTCCGGATAAAAATGGATCGAGTTCAATGCCTCTTCGATCCGTCGCTCCTCCCCAGCACCCAACGAAACGACCTCGAGCGCCAACTTAGCTTCACGCGAATAGTAGAGAGAAAGTGTCCGGCCAGTCGCACTCTCTCGAAACTGGGCAAAACCATCGAAGACTCCACCCTCCTCACCAGCAACAATCTCCAACCCGCGCCTCCTCACACGCGACGCCTGCCATCGCGCCCAGTCAAAAGCATCCGGCTCCACCTGCACCCACTTCACCTGCATCCTCGGCGTACCCCCATCACCAACCAGCATCATCCCCCGCAGGCCATCCCCCTCAATATGAATCGGACGCCAATCCGAAGGCACGCGTAATTCCCACCCCGCCCAGGCAATCACCTCATCAGTGGTGACTTGAGATGATGTCTCAACAGAATCCAGCCCTGCTGTATTACTCATTACTCTTTACTCTTTACGAATCAGACCGGCAGCTTAATCACACTCTTACTCATAAAAACGAAACCAAGACTCAACATCGTGATGAGCCCAATACCAGCGGTAAATCCAGCCGCGAACACGATGCGATACTTCGACCATTCTTCTCCGAACCATTTGCGACAACAGAAACGACCAAACATCGCGCCGAGGAACATCGGCACGATCGCGTGCGGCAGCGATTGGTCGAGACCTCGCACCACACCGTACACCAAAAAGATCGGCAGACTGAAATGGTTCAGCACTCCGTAAACGGACAACGCGATCAAAAAACCAAGCCCTACCACTTCCGGTTTGAATGCCTCACGAAACGGGCTGAAGGCCTCGTTCGGCAGCGTGGCCGAATAGACGATGCCCTGTTGGTAGGCCTTGAGCTCCCAGAATTCGTTGGCGTAGGGGAACATCTCGCTCGGCACGTTGTCGATGGACCAGATGAACTGGCTGAACATCACCATCCCGATCGCCATAATCGGAAAGATGAGAATCTCGGCCTTGATGAGCGATGTGAATCTTGTGCCGGTGAGTTCGGTGGTCTTGAAGAACTGCGCCTGCTTCGCGTAATCGTGCATCGGGATCGGTGCAAACCAGATCGCCGCGCCCTTGTAGCCGGACAGAATGAACGACGCCTCTCTGACAAACGGGATGCTCACCTGCTGTCCGACGATGCCTTCCATGCGCGTCGATACGTAGCTGATAATCGGTGTGTAAATGAACCCGTAAAAGATCAGAAGCCAGAGCGGAAACGGCGGCCCGTGCAGCTTGCCGGACGCGTAATTCACCAGCCAGTACGTCAGCACGATGTAAATGGTCGTAGAAAAAAAGTAGATGCACAACGCTACCCAGATGGGGATATCGCCACGGTCGGCCGGCGACTCAAAAAGGCGTCTCCATTGGATGCTTTTCGATTTCGACAGCTTGTTGAATTCGGCCTCGCCCATCTCCGCCTTCTTGCGCCGAAAACTGCTGACGACGTGAAAGATGCCGATGGCCGCGACCGCCAGACTCAGCCCGAGGCTGAAGCTGAAATAGAAATCAAGATAGTTGGCCTGTACGGTCTGAATGCCGCCGATCCCTTTTTCCCAATCGTCCAGCACTCCCATCGAATACAGAACCGGATTGAAGATGACCGTGAAGACAAGGCCGATAAATGAGCCGACCATGGCCCAGAACGGCAGCACCATCCCAGTCACGAAAAAGGTGAGATCGAAACTGATCATCATCGGCATCGCGGGCAGATAGTTCTCTGAATACTGCGTCAGATCCACGAATGGCAGCGGAAGGATCCGGATACCTTCTGAGAAGATCGCACTGGTGATATTGGGCAGGGCAAGATAGATGAGCCCGAACGAAGCCCCGGCCACCCCGCCGATACTGAATGTCCTCCATCGCCACGTGTCTTCCTGGCTCGAAGCATCGGCCAGCGCAGTCATCCCCATCGCATGAACAGGCGCCATCGGAAACGGCAGGTTTTCGACATCCGACGTGAGCCGAAACATCACATACCCAAGCCCAAAATGATCGAGCCGAGTCAGAAACAGGGTCAGCAGCATCAGCCCGATCGGCAACACCCATGCACCCATCAGGAAATTGCGTGCCCCCAGTACTTCCGGCGATTGCGGCGCATACCACTCAGGGATGTACTCGATGACACCGAGCTTCCGCATCTCCTCGCTTTGCACCAGGAACTGATGCCAAAGCAGGCCCCCGCCCGAATGGATGACCGCTCCGCACATATAAAACAAAACAAAGATTTCAGGACGCTTGAGTTTCGTCAGTGCCCGCCTTGAGACCTCTACATATAGAATCACCGTCACCCACTGCGCTGCCGATCCCATCTCCACGCCGGCCACCAACTGCATGTAGAGTTGCGCCGGGGTCATCAACAGCCCGACGAACAATCCCATGATGACCGTACGCCACCCAAACCCATCCTCGAATACCTCGGGGCGGGTCATCAGGTTTCGGAATTCCTGGAATTCTTGGTCTTCTTTCATCGTTGCTGTTCCATCATCAATCCGCTTCGCTGACTCCGCTTCGCTCCACGACGCTCTCCGAATACGGCTGCCGTGGCATCACTCAAAATCCTCAGGCACTCCAATACTCCATTCATTATTCCCCCGCCTTCGCTATGTATTCCAACATCCGATCCAGCCTCAGGTTTCTCCAGCCGAGCAACTGCCTTCGCAGGTCGCCGAGGAAGACTCGGTTTAATTTGATCCAGCTCCGGGTCTGGCCGGATTCACGCTTGAGCTCCGTAGCGATTTCAAAGATGTCGTCCTCGTCGGAAGGTTGAATGCTGAGCTTGATGCGCTGGCGGACGCCCAGGTCATACGGTGCGAGCCAGACGGTACCCTGGATGCCCAGATGCTCGTGGCCGTTGTTCGATGTGCGGAAGGTCTGGATCGCGTCCGTGCTGAAGTTGCCGATGCTGCCTTCGCTGTGCGCGTCCATGTACTCGTGCAAGTAGGCCATGACTCCGTCTGCGGTCTGGCCGGTAACGGTGAACGGGAGGGTGTCACGCATGGTATCGCCGTCAGGCTCGGGGACGCTCCAGCTCATCTCGTTGCTGGGGACGGCGAGTTTTCCCGCAAGGAATGCAGGCACGATTGATGACAGGACCACGACTACGATGACCAGCAGCATGGTCATGATGGCTTGGGTGCCGGAGTAGTTGAGGGTGAGGTTGCCCATCCAGCCCAAGCTGGTGAATACGGTCGCCAGGCCTTGTCCTACGATGTAGCCGAAGATCGAGCCAAGCAGCCCGTAGGTGATGGCTTCGGCGAGGAACAGGAATCCGATGTGCAGCGGCGCGAGGCCGAGGCTGGTGTAGATGTAGATTTCCCGTTTACGTTCGGCGAGGGAACTGAGCATGGTGTTGAAGATGATCAGGCCGCCGATGATGAGCGGGATGATGATGCTCTTCTTTGCCTTGGGCAGCAGGGGCGTGGTGGCCAGCACTCGCACTTCCTCACCGGATGCGTAGTAAATCGGAAAGGCCAGCAGATTGGCGAACTGGTATGCAAGCTCTCGGGCCATCTTCGAATCAGACGCGGCGAAGGCCATGTTGCGGAGCGTGAAATTCGACAGACCCCAGAATTTCGCAGCCGGCACGATGACCACCGAATTGCTCGATAAGCGCGGCAGGTCAACCTCCGGCTCCATTCCAGCACCGCTTTCCATTTCCATCGCGGCCTGGTCGAGGCGCGGATTGAGCAGTTGACGTCGTTGATCTTCGTCGAGGGCAGAGTAATCGTACGGCGTGATGCGTTGGCCATCGAGATCGACCACTCGACGATCAAACTTTGCCGAGTCAAATGCGCCGAGAAGCTTCAGGGATTGCCCGCCGACAAGAACTGAATCGCCCGCCTTTGCGCCCAGTCGCTCGGCTATCTCCGTTGAAAGGTAACAGCCGTTGCCATCCGCAAAAGCAGTCCAATCCGGGAGTAGTTCGGAGACGCGGGTCAGGTTGCCTTCTTCGCTCGTCAGTCCGAGTCCTGCATCAAGAGAGACCTCTTTACCAGTCTCAGCGTTTCTTATGTGGATCTTCCATTGCGGGTCAAGCGTCTCGGCCCACCAGTATCGCGAGGCCGGCTTGCCCTTTTCGTATGCGTTGTCCACATACTGCAGGGTCCGCCCGGGGAGCTGCCGCATCGAAGGCTGCCGGATCAGCACTCCCTGAAAGCCAGCTTTGAAAGGCAGCGAATACTCACGATGCCCGCTGTAGCTGCTCGCCGACATGAAACAGAGCAGCGCGAACGTGATCAGCATGATGGTGATGCCGGTCAGAGCTGTGCGAAATTTCCGCTTCCGCATGTTGGCGATCCCGAGCTGGATGGCGGTCACCATAAGGCCGTAGCGTGAAGTGCTGGCCGCGGCTGATTCGGCCAGGCCGCTCCGCATCTCTTCGAGGCCCGATTCGAATTTGGAAAAGATGACACTCAGCACCAGCAGGCTCATGAAGATGATCGCAAACGACATGATGATGATCATGGGCTGGCTGCTGATGCGGAACGCCGGGTGGAAGCTCCACAGAACCGCGCACATCAACGAAAAGATACCGGTCATACTGAGGAGCTGTTTGTATACAAAGGGTGAGGCGAACAGCAGCCTCTCCACTGCAAAGGCGAACGGCACAAGCAACAGCAGCAGAACGATCGCGCCCCTGATGACATCGTTCGCTGTATCTCGTACGGCCTGGTAGGCGCGCACCTCATTAGACATCGCTGCGGATGCCTTGCGTAGAAGCTCGCCGCCGTCGTCGTTTCTGAGCGCGGCCTCCGCTTCCTCAAGCAGTCTGAAAGTATCCTTGCGCAGGTTCTGGATCGCTTTGCTCGTGATGCCGGCCTTGGCGTAATCGCCAAGACGTCGCTCATCGAGGCGCGTGAAATCACGGGCAGACATGTGCACCGGATGCAGGGGCAATCGCTCTTCCACGGCGAAGCCCAGCATTGAGTTTCTGATGGAAAAGTTGCTCGTCTCGTCTTGAGCGGCCATCCGGATCAGGGCCATCCGGTTCTTGGCAATCCCGGCGCGAAGGATGAGCTGCCATCGCAGGCCGTGCTCGAGCTGGCAGGACATGATCCCTCGGAAGAGACTGAAGTTCATCCTTTGCGGCTCAGAGCCTCTGCGGGAATCCAGGATGGTCGCGCCGGGCAGGTCGGCCAGGAACCTCGGATCAAAAAGCTCGAGAGCCTGGATGTGCTTGCAGGTGAACATCAGCGCCTTGAGCTCAGGCTCAGTGGCCCATCTCAGATCAGCATAAACAGAGATGCCTTTACCAGTTTTTTTCAGGTCGACACTCCGCAGGATCTCGCCATCGTCACGGAGCAGGTAAGACTGGGCAAAAATGCGTGCGACGGAGTAGCTGTCCACCTGTGCCGGCATCGCTTCGAACATGAAACGGCCGTCAATGCCGGTGAAAACAAACTCCTGGCGCCTCAGCCCTGGCGAAGGCGCAAGATAGCGAATGCCGGCCTTGCCTGCCCCTGCGCCGCCATGGATCAGCGTGGTAAGGTATCCATGCATCGGCAGCTTCGGCACGGGCTGTCCAGGAGAACGATCGACCACGACGCCACCGACCCTGTTCCACTTTGGCGTGACCTTCTTGGGAGTGAAATCCTCTGAAGCGGCAAGTTCCTGCAGAAGCCTGAACGTCGCTTCAATCTGGGGATTGAGCCTGCCCCAATCAAGTTTCGCGAAAGTATCGTTAGGCGTGTCGACTTTTGTGCGCAATCCGTCGAGCGTGGCCCATGTCATCCCCTCGATGCCAAAACTCCGGCTGATGGTGGTCATCGAAGGCAACTGGCCAACGGCATACGAAGCGCCCGAGTCAAGCCCGATCAGCGAGTTGAGATTCACTGCCTTCTGCAGGGCTGGTTTCCAAAGAGGACTGCCGGATTCACTCGCCGCTTTTTGCCTCGCCACAAGCCAGTTTCGGAAACTCGAAAAGTTCTTAGATTCGGCAGTGTACCAATGGCTGCAGTAAGAGATGGGGCCGGCCGCTACAGACGCATCTGAAAGATCGATTCCGAACATAAATCGAATCGGTGAGTTTTCGTTGCCGCCTTTGTCCCTGAGAGGAACGCCGAGAGCTTCAAGCATTTCACGCTGCATCGCATCACGGGCTTCATAACCATCTTTCACGAATTGCATACGGTCTGTTTGCGATCTGATTCGGTGGGCGGCCCGTTTCCACTGCTCCAGACAAAGCTCCCTGCTCTCATCACGAACGGGCTCTTTCGTGAGCATCTGCACCTGCGAAGCAAAACACTTCGCACGCCTGGCCGAGAGCACATCGATCTCGGCCTGCTGCACCTTCTTCTGCTCTTCGTCTTTTGCCAGGAAAATCGCCAACCGAAGTGGATGCATGACCGTCTCGATCTCGACCACCTGCCGTGCCACTTCGTCCTTGACCGCCTGATGCAGTTCCTTGAACTCATGCTCGTACAGGCGGTCGAGGACCCCATCGTCCTCCCCGAGCCTATCGAGCACGGCCGTGATGGCTTTGTACTTTTCGAGCAGTCCGTTGTCCTTCTTACGAATCTTGCGCTGTTCAAATGGTGTGAGGTGGATCCCGGTGAGCATCTTCCGCAGCCCGAGCTGGTTGATGGAATAGGCATCAATGAAGGCGAACAGGATCGGGCGCTTTGGCCGATTCGCGCTGAAGTGTCTGAGCGCACTGAGTGCAAATACAAGATCGACGCCAGCATCGGCGCCCTGCGCAAGATCATGAGCCACACCCATCGCATCGACAGGCGCAATGACAGCTATGGCCGGACGCTCGCTTTTCTCTTCAGGCTGAACGAGCGCATAGAAATTGGTCGCCTCAGCTTCCTGCCACGCAGCATCAACACGCAGCGTAGCCACAGGCTGCCTTCCTGTGAGCTCAGATTTCCTCAGCCGATCTGCAAGCTCCCCCGCAGTCACATAAAACCGCGGCACATTGATCGGCAGCGGCAGAAAGTGATTCTGAATGTCGAGATACGTTTCCGCTCCGTTCCCAAGAAGGATGACGGCCGCAGCGCCCGCGTTGTACGCCCGCTGCCAATTATCGCGCCCGGTGATTTCCATCACCGCTATCTGGCCCTGCAAGGTCCGGGCAGGCAGCTCATCAGCCCGCGCCTCGCCGACATAAGTGAGCTTGCCAGAGATGCCTTCTTTGGGCGTCGTATTGAGCCGGACACTCGCCGGCCCAATCGGATAGACCGGATGCGTCTCGTCGTCAAACTTCAGCTCTGCCCGCCTGGTGATCGGCATCGGCGTGCTGAATGATTGACGCCAGGTTTTTACACCTCGAAGCTTGCCGAGCTCCTGCTCAAGGCGGGAAATGGTTTCTCTGTGTCCCGCCGTGCCGAGGGCGCGAGAAGGCAGTGAAGACAGCCAACGGATCTCCTGTCGTACGCGTCTCGCAAAGTCGGCTTCCTGGGCTTGCCCGGTTAAACCCAGGAGACAAATGCTTACGAAACAGAGTCGTGACATATGGTGATTCTGGCCGCCCATAGTTTGTCGAAAGAGGAATCGAAAAGTAACCAAAAGATAGGGAGTAGTCGAACATGAGAGGGAGTGGATGGGTAAATGGCGAATTCGGTAGAATCCTCTGGACTAACGCGATAGTCCGAGCCTTCCGAAGGTGTCAGGCTCAGAGGTCCAAAATGAACTAAAATCTCTGTGCCCAAGAATCCAGAATCCAGAATCCAGAATCCAGAATCCAGAATCCAGAATCCAGAATCCAGAATCCAGAATCCAATTCCTCAACCATCGCCATTCTCTCCTATCCCGCGCCTTCGTGGCCTGTTTCGCCTTCTTGTCTGGAAATGAATCAACTCAAGCTTGTTCTGATCCTCAGCTTTGCGCTTGTCCTGTCTTCCCTGCATTCTGCGCGCCCAGTTCGCTACCGCTATGGGGACGCGTGGTGGTTCGAGTACGAAGCCGATTACAGCACAGCCCTTCTGTTGCACTTTGGAAAGGCTCAGCGGAAGGCAGCACGAGAGCTGGCAAAGGAGGTCACAAAGACTCGAGAGAAAAAGAAGTCGGAAAACCTCTTCGAAAAAGAATTGACCGAGCTGGAAGATGCAGAAGACAAAGAAGAAGTCGGCGCAACTGATTTCCAGGTAGCTCAGCCTGAATCCCTCAAGAAAGTTCGCAGGCCCATCGACGATGAAAACGTGACGCAGGACGTGGTTCTCGATTACGGCGACAACCGGCGGCGTTTTCAGATTACCAGAGGTTTGAAGAAAGCTCCGGGCGGCCGTTTCGGGGATGCCTTGCACTGTTCCGGCGAAGGGGCACTGGTCTGCAGGAAACTCAAGTTCGCTTCGCCTCTTGCTGACAATCAGAACCGAACTAGCAGCGGCCAATCGCTCGAGTGCTGGATAAAGATCGAAGCCTATCCTGAAAGAGAATCCTGCATCTGGTGGATTCAGGCGCCGAAGGAGACCTCGGGGGGCAGGCTGCTCCTTCTCTCCGATGGGCGACTTGAGCTCAAGCTCCTGCATCCGCACGGAAATGTTTCCAATCGGCTGACTGCCGAACAGCGGGATCTCATCCTTGCCAAAGACCCGCGCATCATTTCGCCCGAGCCCATTCCGCTCAACGAATGGATTCACATCGCCTGCTACAACGATCCACCGGTGGTGCAGGGCGCAGGCTCACCGTTCCGGCCGCGCCTGCGATTCAATGGCATCGAGATGGCTTATTACCTGAGCGAAGTAAACAACGGCCACAACTTTCTCGGCCGAATCGGCGAAGGCACTCTCATCATCGGCAACAGCGACACCGGCGACCAGGGCTTCAAGGGACTGATCGATGAAGTCCGTCTCAGCACGAAGCGGCGTTTGTATTACGACCGCCCTCTGCTTCCCTGGGTCGATAAGACTCTCAAGCGCGATCTCAAATTCGACAAGCCTTATTTCCTGGACAGCGGCACCCTTTTTCACGCATCGCTCGACGGGGAACTCAAATACGATCTGCGCGCAACACCGAGAGGAAAATACCAGGACACAGACATCACCATCAACCTCGAAGGCAAGAGTGTCGAAGACATGAAAGTTGATGGCATCCGAGGCAGAGGGTGGATCATCGATCCGAACATCGCTCTGCCGAAGTTGTCCATCGAGGGGCTTGATGCCCGGAAAGGCGCGTTCGAGTTCTGGCTGCGGCCAGAGAACTGGGACAACTTCACCGGCCTCTGGCCCGGGCAACGGGCCGAGCCGCCCATGCACTTCAGTGTCGTCCGCTTTTTCGGCAAAGATAAGCGAGATGGCGCGACCAAAAAGTTTATGGAGGTCAGCCTGCCCCGCGTTCGGCGCAATGATGGAGGACGCTTCGCCATCGACCCGGGCCACTGGAATCATTACGTTGTCCGCTGGAACCAGGGCGCGAAGAGCGGCACTCTTTTCGGCAACGGCAGGGGCATGCAAAGCGTCTGGCGAGCGGGCGCCGAAATCATCGAGAACGTCGAACCTACCTATGCAGAGGTAGGCGTCCCTCATAAGAACATCGTCTGCAATCGCAACCTGCCGCCGCTGATTAATGTCGATGAATTTGTCGCGTACAACTATCCACTCACCTCGGACGAAATCCGGCAGGCGATGCGGCGATGGAAGCAGGTGCTCGAACCGATCCGGACCCACGAACGAAGCCTTCGCTACAAATATTCCATCGGCCGACTTGAATTCTCACTGCAGACAAAGCTGCCCCACGACGTGGTGCCGGCCAGGGCAGCGGTCCGTCTCGTTGACGCGAACGGCAGGACAAGGCTCGGTCCATTCGAACAGCCCGTCGAAAACAAGAAGGCATTCTTCCGGCTGTGCGACCGTCAACCACTCCCTCACGGCAAGTATCAGGTCAATTACCAGGTGTTCGACGCAAAGGGCAAGGTCGTTATTGACGACGTGAAGAACTGGAATTTCGCGAAAGAACCCTGGCGCGATAACAGAATTGGCATCCTTACGGAAACGCCTCCGCCCTGGACGCCGGTGAAGATTTCAGAGTCGGTCGTCGAGACGCGCATGACCCGGTACGAGCTCGGCGGCAATGGCCTGCCCAAGGCAATCTTTGCCGATGGGGTCAACCTCCTCGCAGGGCCCATTCGCTTTGTCGAAGATGGCAAAGCTATGCGCGGCAGACTCGTCGAAATCGTCGGCTCGAAGAATGTCGAGGCATCCTGGCGTTCGCGCTTGGAAGGCAAGACCTGCGACATCGACGTTCTGAACACCGTGGAATACGACGGGATGATTCGGTACGAGATTGAGATTAAGCCGAAGGGGTATCTTGCCGCGGAGCGTCAAGACCACGAAGAGAAACTTGTCGCGGAGCGTCAAGACCACATAGGGCCCATCGTATTCGAGATTCCGATGAAATCGGAGCTCACCACTCGTTGGATGTTCAACGCCTCCGGCACAACTGGCGTGCGTACCGGAATCGTGCCATCCGCGGACGGCGAGTTTCTCAGTTCGCGCCATCCCGGCTTCTGGGTCGCCGACTGGCTGGCCCGACGCAGCCGAGGAAAGAAGGAACGCCCGAAATGGCAGGAGTGGCAGTCGTACGGATTCCTCACCCAGTGGGATCTCAACGACATGAATCGCGGCCTGTACTGGTTCGCCGACCATGCCGGCGGATGGTGGCAATCGAAGAAGCAGAGCGCGCAGCAATTCATACGTGACGGAAAGGCGACGATTATCCGGAGCAACCTGATCGTCGAAGCCACCGACTACAAGCCCGGCCAGCCGATTGTCTTCGGCATGATCCCGCATCCGGCCCGTCCACTCGATCCTGGTTTCCGCAAGCTCGAACGCATCAGCCAGGAAGAGGGCCCGAAACTGTGTCAGGCATACGGATCCGCGTTCAAGCCATGGCCGGATGATCCGCGCACGCATTCAATGAAGCTGTTCCCCGCGCCCGATCCGAAAAAGATTGGTGATGACAGCTCGAGCTGGGAATACGCGGAACGCTGCATCCCAGGAATGAAGAATGTTCAGCCTTACGGCTATCGTTCGATGTACCTTTCGAATTACTGGTTCAGTTGCCGTGCCGGCGCCTACGATGGCTGGGAGTGGCGCGGGGGGCCGACGAGCCAGGTCACCCACAGCAAGAGCTTCGTCGACTACCTCTGCTGGGAAATGAACGAGTGGATCGGCCGCGACATCTTCGACGCCATCTATCTCGACGAATGCTACGAAGCCCCCAGCCGCAACGTCGAGGCCGGGCAGGCCATCCTGCTGCCGGATGGCTCGGTTCAGGCGGGCGTCACGCTCTGGGGTTTCCGCGACCTGATGAAACGCTGGCGCAACATCTTTCACCAGCACGGCAAGACGCCGATGTTCACCTGCCACCTTACCCGCTCGATGATGTATTGCGGGATGACCTTCGTTGACAGTTACCTGGACGGCGAAGGCCATCCGACCATTACCGCACGGAGCCGTGACTTTGTGGGCGCGCTTTCCCTCCAGCGCGCCGAGGCGCTCCAGAACGGCCGCATGTGGGGCATCATCCCGGCGTTCATGGCTTCCATATGGGAAGGCGGCCTCGGACAGGGCAAAGGCTGGAACCCGCACAAGCGATGGTCATGGCGCATGGCCCGCGGTGCGATGTCCTTACTTGCACATTTTGAAAACGCGGTCACCTACACCGACCAGGGCGGCGCGGTCTATCGGAATTACTGGAATGATGTCCTGAAGTGGGGGGCCGGTGAGATGTCCGTGCCGTTCCATCCCTACTGGCTCAACTCAAAATATCTGCACGTCGATGGCCAGGGCAGAGACACTCTCGTCTCTTTCTATCAGAAGGAAGGCAGGATTCTGTTGATAGCCTCTAGCCGGAGAAAGGAGGATCGAGAGATCAAGATCAAGCTCAACCTCGCTGCACTGGGGCTCGATAACAAAAAGGTCGCCGTCAAGCAGTGGGACACCGGTTACCCGCCCGCCGAAGGCGAAGACGTCTTGAGCAAGGCCCAACTCGCCGAGCTTAAAAAGATCAAAGCGCCGGTCACCAATCTCCTGGACGGCGGCGCCGCGGGCGAATCGGAATTCGAAGAGGAGGGCGACCTCATCGAAGAGCTTGAAGAATCAGAAGGCGGCAAGGACACCCCAAGACTGGAAGGCAACGTCTTGATTCTTCCCACACGAGCGAGAGATTTCAGGATGGTCTCGGTGGAGTGAGGAAGGCGGTGGAAGAGAGTGAACAGCCGCGGGGCCGCATCAGGGCTCAAAGATTATGCGTGCGAACAGGCCCGGCTTGTGGAAGCTGCCGCGCAGCAGGGGATTGATGCTGCTGAACATATCGTTGGTGCCGTGGGCCTTGAATCGGGTGAGGCAGAAGTTGCCTCCCCACGCAGGTTTCTTCCCAGGCACTATCTCTGCCTGCAAAGTGGATAAGGGGATCGCCATTTCCACGAGCCAGCCATCCTCGCCTACCTTGACCGACGATTCGACTTTACTCTCCCAGTTGACATCCGGTGGCTCACCAGGTCCGGGATAAAGACGGGTCGTCACTTTCCCGGCCATATTCACCATGATCCAGTAATAGGTGGTTCTGTCATTGTTCGTGTCGAGGAAGACTTCGATGTAGTCCTTTCGCTGGTCGGTGGCCAGGCGTTCCTTTGCTCCCGGGCTCCTGATATCAAAACAGCAAAGAAACTTGTCCCTGTTGAAACGAGCTCGCAGCTTCGCGTTCAGTTCAGTTGGTCTGCCGTCAACGTTATTCTTCATGGAACGCCCGCCGGTTCGCAGCCATTCCCTCTCCGAGAGCATTCCATCGATCGTGATGGGCTTCCCCCGAACGCTCCGGACCTTCAGGATATCGGCACCCTCATCGCGCAGTTTCTTGACGTCCCGGACGTAGTTCTCTCTCTGTCGTTCCATCACACCAATGAAGCGGTCGGACATCAGGCGGATCGCCTCAGCGTAAGGGGTGTTCTTCGTCAAGCGCTCGGCCTTGCTGATCGCCTCCCGATAACGATTCAGCGCCTCGCCCGTGAAGTAGCTTTCCCAAACCGCAATGGAGTCGGCGTCGGCCGCGGCGATCTTTGTGCAGCGCGATTCGATGTCGTCGAGCATGGCCTTCATGACCTTTGCCGCGGGCCCGTAAAAGCTCATGGCGTAATCATCGAGGATGTGTTCGACCTTCGCGCCAGGATTCCACATCAGCCGGGAATAGACGTAACGGTTGATGTGCTCGAATATGATGTTGTCGAAATCGTTCTGCATGAAAACCCACCGGCCAAAGCGTGACAGGTCTTTGAAGACTTTTCCTGCATGGCGCGGTAGCAGCATGGGCACGCCTTCGCGGCTGCGCTGGTTGTGTCGGTAAAGCGAGTAATTCCAGAAGAGCATCGGCGTATTGTTCATTTTCGACCAGCGCTCTATCAGGTCGAGGTGTGCTCGATACCTGGCCTTGTTGACGGAAGTGCTCATTCTGCTGGCGCCGGAAAGAGCAGCAATTCCGACAATCACATTGTCCGGCAGGGCCCGGACCGTGCTGGGAACTTCCCAGTAGGTCTGGTAGGCGATGCACGTGAGATACTTGCCGGGAAACCTGGGCTCAACAGCCCTGGCGACCCGTTCGACAAACTGCCAGATGTAGTCCGCGTGCCGGTGCGGGAAGGGCAAATCTTCGTGAAGAAACTTCCGGCTGGCTTCGGACGTATCGACGCTCAAGCCATCGTTGGGGAGAAGGGAGAACGTGTCCCCATAGGAAGCCTGGGGCCACCATCCTCGGGTGGATGCGAACTTCGAATGCAGTTCGATCCCCCGAGCCGTCGACGGCTTACCGGAGTAGAAAGCTTCGATATCGAGAACGGTTTCGCGGAAGACACCTTCGCTGGTGTAATTCAGGTACTCCCTCTTCCTGTTGTGGCCCACTGCTCGCGTGCCATCCTTCATAAGCGCGAAGTACTCGGGATGCTTCTCTGCGAATCGCTTCGACCATTGATGCCGGCGGGGCCGGTGATTGAAAGCCATGAACCTGGAGGATGTCCGTTGCCGCACCATCCACAGCCGCTGGTTTCTGCCGTTCCAACCGAGCCGCCGGTATTCATCAAGATTGAAGACACCTTTCCGGATGTAACTCGGATTCGGGAACATGATCCCGTGATTGATGCGAAGCCGAAAGTGCGGTTCTTCGGTCACGTTGACAGGCGCCAGAGACAGGTCCTTTCGCTGCGGAACGACCGTGCCTTTCGGTCCGGCAAAGAACCATCGAACGCCAAGACGCTCGAGAAAATCGTAGACGCCGTGGAGTGTTCCCCGCTCGAAGTCCCATGCGACATCGCCCCATGCACGCGCTCTTTCGAGGCCCGTCGCTTTGGTGGGCAGGGGCCCGTCCTTGACGGAGAAGAGGACGTTCGACTTTTCAGTGTGATCGTCCCGACCTGCAATGTAGATGCGGGGGCCGACAGTTTTGATGCGATACCCGTCCCTCGTAATGCCCGAAACATCAATGCCCGCTTCTTTGGCCAGCGGCTCGCCCAGCACGATGGCCACCCCCTTACGAGGGATACGTGAGACGATCCGGAAATCCCCGTCCGTCATCTGATCCAGAAAGAACTTTAATTCGTCAGCCGCAAAGCGAACCGGATGAGGCGCGTCAGCCGGGATAACGACGGCCGCAGCAGGAACACCGCCGGCTGCAATGATTGTTCGCTTTCCAGCAGACTCCTGCCCATCGGCAGAGGTCGACAGACCAGAAAGACACATGAGAAGTTTCAAAAGCACGGGGCACGGTCTCTTTTATCGAATGTGCCAGCCTTCATCAGATTTGAAGGCCCAGAATTGAATGGATCGTTCATGAAACCCAGTGAGTCAGTCATTGGCAACTAGTCGCCGGGGCAATCTTCTCCATCTGCGCAGGTAACACACCTCTGACGTTTCACGGCGTGCTGGATACGACGATCCCCGAATTCACTTTCCCCGCCGCTGCGTCGTGAGACCAATTTCCTCGACAGGAATCTTTACAAACCCGAAATCGAATGCGAGTGAATCTTCCTTCAATCTGAAGTCATTCTTGCCGGCGTTCCTGAAGCCCGGATTGTCATCAATCAAGTTCTTGGTCAGGCAGGCAAACTGTCGCGCATCGCCAGTGATTTCGTCCCACTTGCCGCCGCTGCAGATGTTATGGGTGACCACGTTGTCTTTCGGCATCTCCGGCTGGTCTTTCAGGATTGTGAGCAGCTCCGGGTAGCGTTTGCTCCATGGACGCCGCCGGTAAGGCATATTTTTCAGGCGGTCGGTCATGGTCGTGTCCACGTGGTAGTTCGCCCAGCCGGCCGCGCGGGCGTCGATGTGGATTGCCGGGTTACAGTCGACAAAGATGTTGTTTTCGATGGAGCAGTCCCGGCCACCACCGATGAAGGCCGCACGGGTAACATCAAAGAAGACATTCCCGTAGATCAGCGTTCCGCAGAACATGTCGTCGAGGTACACCCCGACGCAGCCGCGTCCCTCGAAGCCGCAGATATGGTGCAGGTAATTGTAGCGGATGACCGTGCCGCGCATGGTCCAGTCGCGGCCGCTGTAGATCGCGCCGGCGTCGTTTGATTCCTCGCACACATGATGAATCTCGTTGTATTCGATGACGTGATCGTTCCCCCCGAAATAGAGGGCCATGTGCGGCGCATCGTGGATGAGGTTGTGCGAAGCGCGATTGCCGACTCCCTCGATTGAGATTGCCGGGTGATACATCCGATTCCAACGGCTGTAGTGGTGAATGTGATTGTTCTCGGCAAAGTGTCCCGCGGGTGTGAGCTTCTCTCGATTGCCGCCGTTCAGCTTGATCCCGCCGCGGCCGGTCTGAGTGATATCGCAGCTCGATACTCCGCAGTCTGCGCCTCCTGAGATCTCCACTGCGTTGTGACCCAGGTTTCTGAACGTGCATCCATTCACGTTAGTGTTAGAGCTGCCTGCAATGGTCATCGCCGTGCCTCGCGCACACTCGAAGGTGAGTCGTTCGAAGGAAACGTTCCTGACTTTCTTCAAGGTGACCAGCCGCTGCAGCATGGAGACGGTTGCATTGTGGTGCTGGCGCTCCGCGACAGCATTCTTATCTTGTCGCGGAGCGCCAAGACCACGGTGTTTGGGCGGCCAGAAATAGAGGATGCCTGTTTCCCGGTCGAGGTACCATTCTCCCGGCCGGCTCAGCTCCGCCAGGATGTTCAGAGCGTAGAACCACTGTCCGACGCGATAGCCATAACTGTGGTAAGGCTTGGCGACCGAAATGATGCGGTTCCTGGTATCAATGGATTCGACTTTATGCCGCTGGTCGGACCAATCCCAGAACCAGTAGCCGTGAACCCAGATTTCTTTTTCATCCTTCCAGCGATTGGGCCGGTTGCCTTCGTACATGAACTTGCCGGTGCGGTCACCCTTGGTACCGCGCACATCGACCGGATCGCCTCCGACAAGATCGGCGATCTTCCTGAAACCTTTCTTCGGCCACCGCGACAGCGCCATCGGCTTATCCTCGAAGAACAGCTCCAGGCCCGGAGCGTCCAGGTCGCCAAGTTCAGCAATCCCAAGCGCTCCGAGATCGGCCTGCACGACTTCTTCACGAGCCTTCTTGCCGAGCCGGCTGAGGATCTTCGGATCGGTCACAGGCGAAAAACTTTCGATGTGCCGGCCGCCGCTTATCCGCACCTCTTCCCCCTGTGTGGCTCGATAAACGACAGGCGATCGCTTCGTACCGGAATCTTTGGAAGTCAGTTCAAATTCCCGTTCCAGCTCATAAGTGCCGCCGCGCACTTCAATGACGATGCCACCGGCCGGAAGACCATCGGACTTTTTAAGGTCCCGTACGGCATCCCTTGCACGCTCCAGCGTGCGAAACGGCCCGTCTGTCTTCGATTTATTGGCGTCTGGAGCACATCCGCTCCAGGAATCATTGCCTGAGGTGGAAACATAAAATTTCATGGGACAGTCTCGACTTTATATTGAAATGGGATGGCTGCCTTTTGCTCGTCGACCTTGATAGTGGGCCTGCTCTTTTCCGCAAGCGGAACCAGGCAACATTCACGAGCTCCTTCCCGCTGCCGACCTGGTGTGCCTGCCTGCCGATATCGGATTCTGGGATGCAGAACATGGAGGCACAGGTTGCGCTCGATAGCCATGATTTAGATGCAGACGCTGTGCACGGAGAGGGCGTCAGGCCTCCGCTGATACCGCCAACGCAAGCGCGGCGTAATCACCGATTCGCTCGCCAAGGGCCGCAGGAACCACGCGGCACGCGGCCCGGGTAAGGGGCATGGCGTCGCGCTCGATGGCGGCCTCCATGGCTGGACGCAGCAGGTCTTCGCAGCGGGTGAAGATGGAGCCAATCACGATGACTTCGAGATTGAGGAGATCCATCAGAATAGCCAGACCGCGCCCGAGGTAATCCCCGCTCCGCTGCATTATATCGAGGCAGAGCGCGTCACCAGCCGCGGCGCCTTCGGCAACATCGCGTGCGTTAGCGCCGTCCTCAAGACAGGTTTCTCCCTGATAGTGCTTCAGTGCTTCTGCTGCGAGCCCAGCTATACCGGCGCCGGATGCAAAACCTTCCAGGCAGCCCGGTTTTCCTCTCACGGGCGGGCCGTCCTCGGCGACGCGCGTCGCGCCAATCTCACCGGCAAGTGCTGACGCACCACGATAGAGCGACCCATTGAGGATCAGGCCTGCGCCAAAACCCGTTCCGAATGTGAGAAACGCCATGTGCTGCGCTCCTTTGCCTGCCCCGTACCGCCACTCGGCCAGCGCGCACGCATTGGCATCGTTGTCCGCGGTGACGGGCAATGAGAATGCCTCTTCAAAAGCACTCACGACCGGGTATCCCTTCCAGCCCGGCAGATGTGGAGCATCGCCGAAACATCCTTTCGCGGGGTCAAACATTGCCCCGACCGAGATCCCGATTCCTGATAATTCGTGTCCCTCCGACAGGCTCTGCCCGGTCTCAATCATCTTCCTCACACAGCGCTCGGGACCATCGGGTCCACAGGTGGCATATCGCTCTTTGGCCAGCACACCTGATGTTTCGTTAAGGACTGAGACCGCGGTCTTCGTCCCTCCTATGTCGATACCAAGGTAAGAAGGCATGGTTAACGGTTGTGGTTAATGGTCAATCCATCGGCCACCAGGGCAGTTGGCCGAAATCGAATGCGTTGTCTTCTTCGTTTGCCACGAAGTCATCAATCTCATGCGGGATGGTTGAGTGGCCACTCTTTCTGATCAGTTGCACGGCACGCTTATTTTCAGCCATCTGATCGAGCATGTATTCGGCGGACCAGCAGGCATGAATCTCGGCCAGCATTTCTTCTGTCTGGGACTGGTGCTCTGGAGAATCGCGAAGGTCGTTCATCTCACCAGGGTCTTCATCGAGGTTGAAAAGCTGGAACGATTCGGTCTCGTGAAAGTAAACCATTTTCCACGGGCCGCGGCGGAGCATGCAGGCGGGGGCGTCTTCGAGCAGCGGACAGATCTCGGAAAAAGTAGTGTCCTCCCAGCCCGGACCGTCACCCTCTCTCAGAAAACCGGCCAGGCTGCATCCAGACACGTTCGGCAGCGGATCGCAGCCGGCGAGGTCGAGCAAAGTTGGGCCAAGGTCAATCAGGTTGGCAACCGCGTCGACCTGCTTGCTTTCCTCGAAGTGTCCAGGCCAGGATGCAATGCACGGCACTTGAACAGAGCCGGTATAGAAGTTCGATTTCCACCACATGCCATGCTCACAGGCCATGTCGCCATGATCGGAGCAATAGATGATCGCGGTGTCTTCCGCGGCAGAGGACGCCCTTACCGCGTCGATCACGCGTCCAGCATTACGATCGAGTTCCGTGCAGAGGCCGTAGTACGCGGCCAGACCGCGACGGTTCTGTTCGGGTGTGAGCTCATCGATTCCGCGACGTTCGCGCCAGCTCTTTACCGCGGGATGCAGGCGGCCGAGATACTCGCTGGACATCGGTTCCGGCGCGGGCAATCGTTCGTAGTAATAGTCGAAGAGCTCCTTCGAACAGATGAGCGGGTTGTGAGGCAGCACGTAGCCCACCACCATGCAGAACGGACGCTCAACATCGCGATCAGAATTAAGGAAGTCCACGGCCGTGTCTGTCACCGCATTGTCGTAGGCTGCGTATCCCTGCAGGCCGTGTCCTGAGACCTCGACTGCATATTTGCTCTGGCCGGTGGTTCGTCCCCTTGAGCCTGTTCCACGGATTTCGGCGGTCAGATGACTGCCACTGACATCGCCGATGATTCTGCGCTCAAAGCCGTGGAACTGATCTGATCCAACAAAATGCATTCTCCCGCACAGAATGGCTTCATAGCCGCCCGCGCCGAGACCGTGCGCAAATGTAGGAATGTCGGAAGAGAGTTGACACCCGTTACTCCAGACCTGGTTCTCGCTCGGATAACGACCAGTCATAAAAGCCATTCGAGAAGGAACGCAAAGCGGCGACGGGCAGTGGACGTTTGTGAAGCGAACGCCCTGCGCTGCCAGCCGATCCAGATTTGGTGTTTGCACGAGCTCGTTTCCCGCGCAACCCATGAAGTGAGGATTGTGCTGATCGGAAATAATGAGAACGATGTTAGGGCGGTCAGGTGAGGCGCTCATTTGAGATCTTCCTGGAGGATGTGTCGGCGTTCCGGGCCAGGCAAAGGACGCTAACTGGGATTATTCATCAACAGATCCCTAACAATGTTGAAACCGTATGGCAGTCGAAGGTGACTTGGCGATTCACGCCTTTTAATCTTGCCTGTAATCACTACTTTTCCGCTTCTCTTTTTATCTTTTCTTTTTCTCTTGAACTTTCCGAGCAGTACTCGAAACACAGCAGCACGGCATGGCAATCCCGGAACGAAGTCAGAGCAAAAGTGCAGATGGAAAGCGGAGGAATCAAAGAAGAGATGAAAAGCAAGATAAGAAGTAAGAGTGTGACAGCCTCCGCACGGACCAGGGCCTAAGTTCACCTTCGAGGATCAGGTATCCGAAGGCAGAACCACACACTGTCCATTGGTCCTGCAAAGTCGAGAACGCCAAAAACTCACCCGAAGTGATTTAATTCAACGTTGAAGCTAGGCGAGCCTGGATAAGAACGGCCTCACTGAAAGTACAAGAAAATATCTAAAGGAACGATAACTGTCATAACCGCGAGGCCGTAGGGCTTCGCTGGAGCGACCTGGCTATGCGATTCGCCTCGCATTTTCCAGAATCAGCTCGCCACATCCAACTGCAGGTGCGGCTTGCACCTCGATAGCCGCGGAAATCGGAATCTCAGTCATATACAGTGAAGCTGCTTCTTCTTCGGTTGTAGGAAAGAAAGGGGCGCCGGGCTCGGAGTGAAGATGAAAATCTCCAGACAGCATTCCGCACTTGGGACACGTGCTAGCGTAGTATTCCTGCCCAACTGTCTTTGAAAATTTTAACTTGAACGTCGGGACACGGCCCTGGATGTACGCGACGACCTCTTCAGGCATATCGGTGATTCCCGACAACACGCTGACCTGGCCCAATGAGTCCCGCACTTTGGGTGCAAGAACTGAAACAACCGGCATCTTCGCCTGACACCGCCAGCACGAGCACATTTTGCCAATAAGGTAAAGAGGTGGCTCGACTATCAGCTTGTCATCGGACATCGAAATACTCTCCTTGCATAACGACCCAAAAATCAGCTGCGTGAAGACGCCCTTCACAAACACGAACAGGCCATGAAAAATCTACGACCTCAGCGAACGGAACGTCCATTTGAGTTCGCTGCATTCTGATGGTTAACCCACTCGCTCACCATCGTCGTCCGCAATTCGTACGGACACGTACAGGTCGCCTTTTCCTCTCTTGCCGTGGCCTACGAAACCTATGCGGTCCCGATCTTTTAAGTCAGAGAACAGCTTAACACAAATCTCTCGACCATCGGGGCTGACCAGTGCTACAGACTCTTGGCGCTCCACCTGCGTGCGTGTGACCTCCAGGACGACGTAGACGTCGAAAGGGCCCTTCGTGGGATCTCTCTCGTAACCCTGCATCGACTTCGAGAGAAGCGTCTCATCGATGTCTCTGTCCGATGCGATGTGAAGCCTGTTGTGAGATGACTGATCGCTATGTGACATGTCTTGTCGGCACCGTTTCATGCCCGGGCTAACGTTGGGGCTATTTATTTAAAGGCTGGCACGAGCTCCTGCCAATTGTGAATCAAAAGAAAAAGATCAGAGAAACAAAAGCCTTCAATCGCGGCATTCGTGCCAGTCCTCTTGACCCATATTTGTTATGCCACATCGTCATGATCCTTAGTGTTTTGGTTACAATCACTCTGAAACAAAACCACCCCACAACCACGGCATCTCTTTGCCTCAGTTGCGCCAAGCCAAACACCAAAGAGATTGAACTGCAAGAGTCTCTCCCCGAGCGAAAGAATAGTGCGAAAGCCACGAGGGCGGTGTTCGTACCAGCGAATCCAACCACGTTCGCCTATCCAACCTTCGCAGAGGTCTTCTTGGCATTGAGGACACTGGGTGACTTCGAGTCTCATCTCCAAATACTCAGGCATAAACAGTGAACAACAGACGCGGCTTTGCGTCCTGATTCGTTGATCTGGCCGTAAAGCCGCGTCCGGATCACCTTATCAACAGCTTTGGATCGTAAGGGGCGGACAATACAGGTCAATCCCAGATTTCGTTATTGACACTTTGCGATCTGGCAGCAAAGTCGCGTCCGGATCTGTTGGATTCGACGACATCTTTCCTGCTTTCGAGGGAAGAAATCCTATGCCGAACAAGGAAGTGGCGTCACATGGGGTCACCCATGTGGCCCCATGCGGCATTCGACGAGGGAATTTCTGTTCTATCCAGTCCTCCAAGACGTAGTCGTTTGGACGCATTTCAGGGGCGAAGCCCTGGGCTGTTTGCCTAGCCCAGCCCAACGGGCTGGGTGAATGGTACAAAGATTTGAAAAGGGGCAACGCCTCGGCCATTTACAGGAAGGCCATTCATAGGGGCAAATGACCGGGGCGTTGCCCCTAAGGATGATCTGCCCGAAAACCCAGCCCGTTGGGCCGGGCTAGGCAAACTGCCCGGGGCTTTGCCCCTGAAAATTGTCATTCAAATCCGTAAGATTGCCCTCATCTCGGCCTACTAGCGTGATCTGCACCAAGCTTCGCCGATATCACCTCTGTCTGGTCATACGAACATAATCTCGGTAGAAGCCCAAGCCGGCTAAGAGTAGTGCTCCGTCTGTCTTGAGCACTGCATCGCCGTTCCAGGTTCTTACGCTGAGTGTGCGCCGTGATTGTATAAGGCGGCCAATCATTTCGGACAGGGCTTCCTTCAGAACCCTTTTCGGCAAGTCAGCAATTCTTCTAATCCGCTCACCATTCTTTTCTGCGACGAGAACCGACCTGCCACGGTGAATGGCAACCCAATTGGTTGGGAGGCGGTTTACACTCAGAAGCCCTGATTCCTCATCAAATGAAAAATATGCCGGATCGCAGGTGTTGAGGATGATGCATGGCTGTTTTTTTCTACTTGTCAGTTCTTTCCGCAAGTCACGCAGGCGATCGACCATATCCGGCAACGCGAACTGAGGTCCACTCAGCCCCTCGATAAAAATCCCACGGCGGACCTGGCCGCGCATTTCCATCAGTCGGAGGCGTTCAGTGAGTTGCCCCCAGACCATATGCGCTTCGTTTGTAAGGCACTCGCGAGTCAGCACTCCATAGCGTTGAAGCAGGATTTGGATCAGAGCTTCCATCCGCTCCTCGAACTCCAGCGGCTTGCCGAGAATTCCGAATCGATACACCGGTGCCCAGCGCCCTTTCTGCGGCTTCGATTTCGAACGGGCGCCTCTGCGAGCTTGGGCCTTGGACGCGCGATATTCAGCAGCTCGGCGCTTCCGTCCTCGGGCGGGCGGACGTTCCTTCTCGATTTCTGACAACTGTTCTGCCAATGCGCTCGACTGTCCGGATTTCTGAGACGACGGCTTGAGATGGTTGTCAAGTGCTGAGATGGAATCCGTGGTGATCAGTCCGTGTAGCGCGAGGTCCGTGAGAGCGGCGCGGACGGTAGTGGCTTCTGCATCCACTCCCGATGCGATCTCCGGGAAGAACAGTGCACCTTCAGTCTCAAGAAAGGTGAGAACTTCCTGCGCTTTCTCGCTGATTCCATCCGTATCTTTCTCAGGCAGAATCGCGGCTCCAGCGCCGCGAGGCACAAATATGGAACGAGCCTTTCCGGCCTCACCATTTGCGACCCACGCCCAGTCACCGTTGGCAATCAGCGAATCCAATGCAGAGCGCTCGAAATCCGTAAGCCTGGATTTCAAGACCTCCTGCTCCCACAATTGGACAGGCGCCGGACAGCCCTGAAGTTTCTCAAGGATTTCATTCAAGCCGTTTTCCCCTGACAACTGCGTCGCGGGATGAACGTGTTGCTGCCTCAGAAGAAAATCCTGGAAGACGGACAATGAGACCGGCTCGACTTCACTGCGCAGTATTGACATCGATTTCCGATGGACCATGCGCATGTTGTGACGATCTATGTATTCATCTTCATCTCCGCCGGTGAGGTTGCCTTTGAGAAGTTCTTTCGAGTCGGCGAGTTCCTCCAGTGCCGCGAGGATCCATCGTTTGGGGAATGCATAACGACCGAGGATCTTGCCAACGGTGACGGGACCGGAATTGACCAGGAATCGCTTCAAGATTCTAAGCTGAAATCCGGATGCGGCGGCCCTTGTGCTCTTGGTAATTTTCTGTCCAGACAGACCAGAGCCACGATACTCGTCTGCGTACTCTCCGAAGACGATTCGTTCTTCGCTGCCATTCGCAGACCTGATCTTCATCCGCGCCACACGGCCATCAGCTTCCAGCTCACTGATCCACTCGATGGGATCCTCTTCAGAACGTTCACTGATTTCCCGTAGATTCAGATCACCATATCTCTGTAAGAGTAGGAACAGCTCATCCGCATCACGAGCCTTTGCTCCAAGCAGTATGCCCTGCACATCATCGATGGCCTCGGGACGAATGACATCGCTGAGCTCGGTTTCGCCAAGTACATCCTGCAAGAGCTCCGGATCGACCGCGAGAGCCTGCAAGTGCCGCTCGCCGCGGGGTGCGTCCCATTCGTAAATGTAGATGTTCCGAAAAGCCCACAGCATGCCCTGCGCAGTGGAGGAGGGCACTTTTGTCTCGACCATGTGAATCTTGATTTCGCCGCCATCGATCTTGCGCAAAATTTCTTCGAGCTTGGGCACATCCATCAGATCGCGCAGGCAGTCACGATAGGTTTCGATCAGGACGGGGAAATCGTCCCACTGAGAAACTATCTGCAGCAGGTCTTTCGAGCGCAGGCGTTGCAGCCAGAACGGCATGCGCTGTCCGGGACGGCTGCCGGGCAGCAGGAGCGACCTGGCTGCGTTTTGCCTGAAGCGTGCCCCGAACACGGGCGAATTTGGCAGCTCTCGCAGGATGCGCTCGCGGGCTTCGTCCGGCTTGATGCAGGCAAGGCTGTCGAAGGGGAAATCGGAATCGAGGTCGGGGGCACGTAACATGATTGCATCGTCATTGGATTGCCATTCGACCTTGACGCCCGCTTTTTCCGAAATGAGATCCGCGATGGCCGTGCCCCACGCGCCATTGACGCGGCCGCCGAAAGGGGTGTGCACAACGAAACGAGGATCGCCTAACGCGTCATCAAACAACTCGAAGATGATTGTGCGGTCGGATGAAATCGTCCCAAGCTCATCTAACTGCTGCGCGGCGTAATCAAGCACAAGCCAGGCGGAATCAGCATCGAGTGCGTAATTATCTTCGAGGCTTGAAAGGGCATTCTTCAGGAGTTTTGAGTCAGGGCGTTTTTTGAATTCGCGGTATCGTTTCAGCTTCAGTTTGCTTCTGAGTTTATCGAGCTGCTCCGCTGTTTCGCGTCGAAAGCGGCCGACGCGCTGTCCGAGCTCGCTCGGCCGCCACGGAAGCTCGCCGCGCCAGAAGGGCATCCGAGGGAGCGCGCCCGGCGCGGGTTTGACCAGCAGGCGGTCGTCCAGGATTTCTGTCGCACGCCAGACCTGCGTTCCGAGCACGAACACGTCGCCCACACGCGATTCGTGCACAAACTCTTCATCCAGCTCGCCGATGAGCTGCTGACCCTCATTGAGATAAACCCGAAAGAGCCCGCGGTCGGAAATCGTACCGGCGTTAGTGACCGCATCGACTCGCGAACGCCGCAGCGGAGAGAGCCGGCCATTCGCCTTGTCCCAGATTAGACGTGCGCGCAATTGGCGATGTGTCTCACTGCGATATTTTCCGGCCAGCATCCCGAGCACATTATGCAGAGCTTTCTTCGAAAGTTTCGAGAAGGGCTTCGCCTGCCGAAGAAACTTCAGCATCTCGTCTTCCCTCCAATCATCTACTGCGACCATGGCAACGATCTGCTGGGCGAGGATATCGAGCGAATTGGAGACCATGTGAATGGGTTCCACTTCACCTCTCAGCACACCTCCGGCAACCGCGGCGGCTTCCATCAGGGACTCCCGATTGGTGGGCAGAAATCGGCCTTTACTTGTCTGCCCGACGAGGTGACCAGACCGTCCGATGCGCTGGAGTCCCTGGGCCACAGACTTGGGTGAATCCAACTGCATCATCAGATCGATGGCGCCGATATCGATGCCGAGCTCGAGTGATGCGGTACCAACCAGGGCGGGCAGTTCGCCGGCCTTGAGGGCGCTTTCCATCTCGTGCCGTTTCTCTTTCGAGAGGCTGCCGTGATGCGCACGAAAAGGCCCGTTGGCGTGGGCCGCGCCGCTCATGAATCCAAGGCCCTTGACCGTGCCGTCATCCAGCATGGGATTCTCTTCGCCCGCTTCTTCCGCCAGGTATTGCTGATTGAGGCGATCGGCCATCCGTTCCGCCTGCGCGCGATTGTTGACGAAGCAGAGCGTCGTCTGGTGTTCCCGTATCAGTCGCACCATCTCAGGCACAAGTGTGGGGTAGATCGACCTGCCAGGGAGATCGTGAAAATCGCGAGTCAACGATACCACCTGGAGATCGATCGGCTTCTCGTAGTGCGCGTCGATCACACTGACGGGCCTCGATGAAAGTTTTCCTTTATCTGAGTATTCGCTGCCTCCCAGAAAGCGGGCGACTTCCGTCAGTGGCTTAATGGTGGCGGAGAGGCCAATACGCTGGATGGGATGTTCGGCCAGACGCTGTAATCGTTCGAGGGTGATGGCGAGGTGTGCCCCGCGCTTGTCTCCGGCGAGCACATGGATCTCGTCCACGATGACCGTACGGACGGTCCTCAGAATATCCCGGGCCTTAGGGCTGGTGAGAATGATGTAGAGCGTTTCAGGTGTGGTAATCAGGATCTGTGGCGGATTCGTCACCATCTGGCTGCGCTCCCTCTGCGGGGTGTCGCCGGAACGCACCGCGACTCTCAACTCCGGCCACTCGAGCTCTGCATCGAGAGCGCGTTTACGTATGCCGGCCAACGGCTTTCGCAGGTTGCGCTGGATGTCGTTGTTCAACGCCTTGAGGGGCGAAATGTAGAGCAACCGCACTCCTTTCGCATGAACGCCGGGTGCGCTGAATTCCCGGTAAAGATCGTCGATGCCCCACAGAAACGCGGCGAGGGTTTTGCCTGATCCAGTCGGCGCCAGGGTCAGCGTGTTTTCCCCACGCTGGATTGCCGGCCAGGTTTTCGACTGGGGCAGAGTAGGTTCACCAAATTCTCTGGTGAACCATTCGCGAACTGGTGGGGTGAAGAGATCGAGGGGCAAGGTGTTGAGGAGGTGAATGGTGAATGGTGATTGGTGAATTGTGAATTGTGAATAGACAGTGAATGGTGGGGGGCGGAATTCTCTTGAGAGCAGCCCTTCAGCAGGCTTGACGGTCAGGCTGCTGGCTTCGGGATTTCTATCCGCTTCTGCTCCTTGACTTCCACTGCGGTGATCTTCCAGCGTCCATCTCTTGGCATCAGAACATAACTGGCCTGGTATTCATTGAGTCGCCTGTGCGAGTGCCCCCAGTGCTCAACCGCGCCGTGGACGCGCCAGCGGCAATGGATGCTGAGCCGGGCTGATGAGGCATCGGCCATCGGTTCTTTCTGATCCACTTTCGATTCAACAATCTCGACGCGCTGGACCATACTTACGGCGCCTCCCTCTTCTCGCTGGAGCAGGCTCTGATAGACCTGGTTGTAGATCTTGTCGAGCATTGGGCCATCGACACTCTGGGCAAGAGTGTCGTAGATGTCATCCTCGTCCGTGTAATCGAATGATCGATAGATGTTGCTCAGGAGGGCGCTGAACAGGGCCGCTGAATTGGAGGGGCTTGGCAGCACGATGTCTGTAGAGACCTGGCCGCGCTTCGGCAGCGTGTAGCTGAGACCGATCAGGAGAGCCAACGAAACGATAATGATTACCACGGGGCTGCGTCGGAATGCAATCCCGGCGATGAGGATCAACAGACCATAGGCCCAGGCCAGCCAGAGATTCACCTTTGTCGGCATGAACCGGACGCGGGAGATGTTCTCTACTGAGGGCCTTCGAGTCGTTGCTCTCCAGGTCTGCTCGTTATCGTTCTGATTGAACAGGATGAGCTGCCGCCTGCCGAATGCGCTCAGAGTAACGATAGTCTCCTGGAGCTCGGGCGGAATGAATGTCTCCCACTTCATTCGCACTTCACCCGGTTTGGATTTCGTGCCGTGGCGCAAGGAGATTTCAGCGCGAGCGTACTGAAGGATCTTGCCTTCGTGCTCCGATGGCGCAGCGCCCGGCTCAAAGTTATCCACCTGCACGAACTTCAGGTCCCCTAATACCGGCAGGACTCGGATGCCATCGATATGCACCGGATTCCGCCGTTTGAAGTAAGACTCCACTTCGTCCCATTTGAGTTCCGTTTCATCGAGCCCCGATTTGTAGGTAATCCCCTTGAGCGGCTCGAAAATGAAAGTAGGTACGCTTACCCGGTAGAGCACCGCCTCCTCAGTGATCTCGACCTTCAACGACATCACGGGATCGTCGAGAGGGTGGGCATCAACGTTGGCGGCCAGAAATAAGATGAAAAGCATGAACAAACCAGGAGAGCGCTATCCCCGATTGCTCTCGGTGTCCGCCAGCAGGCTGTAATAGAAGCTCAACAGGTTGAGCAGGATGTCGATGAAGACAAGGCGGTTCTGCGAGATGAGGCCGCGGCGGTATTGCTGTCCGGGCTCGGTCAGCATCAGTTCGAGGGCCGCCATGTGTATGGAGGTAAGCTCTCTGGGCGGATAGCGCAGGCTGGCGAGGTGGGCGCAGAATTTTCTTATCAGCTCCTCCGATTCCTCATCACCTCGGTCGAAGTAGATTTTCGTAATGTCGATGTAAGTCTGCACAAGGTGTAGTTTGAGCTCGAGTTGTTCCTCTTCCTTGAGTGCGAGATAGGTTCGCCCATCTTCAGGCATGATGGCAGTAAAGGTGACGTCGACCCTTTGGACGCGGTCTATCAGATCTCGCTGCTCTTCGACGATGGCCTCGCTCTCAGGACTGTCCTCGACATCGTCTCCAGCCGCGTCATCTTTTTCCGTCTGATGTTTGGACTGCACCCACTGCATCACAAGCGCTTTGGGAAACGCGCTGGTCCCAATCTTGCTAGCGTGGACGTGCTCCGAGGCGCCGAGCTCCATCACTTCATTCGGGTCATCACCGGTGACGGCAACCACGGGTACAGGGATCTCGGCAGCAAGGAACTCTTTCAGGAGGTCTACACCCGATTGGGGGCAGGTATCGATGACGGCCAGTTCAATATCCCGGTCTTTCATCGCGTCGGTTGCGGCGCCAACGTCGCCCGCCTGCAAAATGCCGAACCCCACCTGGCGATAATCGTCCAGGCTCGCGCATATGCTCTCTGTCAGCTCCGAAGCGCCGGTAACAAGCAGGATTTGAATGTCAGGTTGAGTCACAATTTTTATTCAGTAGCGACGCATGCCTGTGCGGCTTCGTCAATGGTGTCATAAATTCGAAGGATTCTGTCAAAGCCGACAATCTTCATAATGTGCCGGACTTCTTCGGTGATTTCTGCAAGGCAGACTCGGCCCTCCCGCCTGTCCAGCCTCCGATGCAGGTCGAGCAGCAGGCCGAGGCCGTTGCTGCTTACGTAGTCTACGCCGGACAGAGCCAGGACCATGTATTTATTGCCCTGTTCGATGAGATCGGTTGCCTCTTTCTGCAAGTTGGGAACCGTGCTGGTCTCGAGTTGCCCGGACAGGTCGAGAACCAGTACCGAAGCTTCTCCCACATCCCTTTCAGAGACTTCGATTTCAAAAGAGATTTTAGGCATTACATTTCTCCCTGTCTGAGGCCCCCGCTTTGGTAGAGAGTCAGCGGGAAGTGATCAAAAATGCCCTTTGACGATTTGTGGCAAACAAATCCCGGGCATTTGTATAACCTCTGCACCTCCGCCCTGAGCGAATTGGCGGATTCTAGCAGTCGCCAGAAATGGTGTCAAAAACCGACTCGACAGGCTCCGGTCTTTCTGTTCCTTTGCTCTTTTGCCGCTATGTTTTGAAGATGCAAAGAATTATGGACACATCAAAGGAGATTCACTGAATGGCCTCGGATACTGGTCAACACAAGCAGGAACGCGAGTGGCTGCAAAGGATGTCGAGCCAGAAGGCGGATACCATCAAGCTGATCATCTGTGTTGGGGGCTCAATATTCCTGTTCTCCTATCTGCTGCGAACTCACGGCAAGAAGCCGAAGATTCAGGACCAGAAGGTCCAGAATGCGCCGATGGTCATCAAGAAGGATTCGCTGCCTTTTGCCAAACGCAGCAAAGAACAGGTAACAGACGGTCAAGGCGTTTTTCCATACGGCCCGGATGTTCTTGAAAAAGTCAAGCACAAGAACAGCTTTCTCGAGCCAGAGGCTTACTTCTATCTGGCCAACGATGTAATGATCAAATCCCAGGAACAGCTTCGCAAAGAAGCCAACAGGAAGGTGACCTGGCGGGACGTTTTCATCGAGCCAAAAAAGTATCAGGGAACGACCATGGCCATCACCGGCTCTCTGGCACGGATACGAGAAGCCCCACTGGCCTCGAATCCATGCGGCCTGAAATCCGTGTTCCAGGGCCAGATCATTGACAAGGACTGGCGGTTCTGGACGTTCATTCTGATCGAGGGGCCGGACGAGTCATTCCAGGAAGGAGACCTCGTTCGGGTATATGGCCAGTTCTTCAAGATCTGGGAATACGAAACGAATCTGCCCAACACCCGCAAGCTCAACGCGGTTATCGTGGGCAAGCGTTTCGTTCACGTGGAGCTGAACAAAGATCCAATTGCCGGCTGGTATATTGTGGGCCTTGCGGCGGTCACCGTTGTAGTCCTTGCCACAGCCCAGGTTCTGGCGAAGAAATCTGACAGACAGGTCGATGCCGTTCGCAAAAAGAAGGCACAGAAGAAACGGCCGAGCGGAATAAACGATATGGCCAAAGCACTCTCGGCCCGGGCAGTAAATGAACAGGAGGCCGCGCTGCGCGCGAACAAGGAAGCCCTGCGGAAAAAATTCTTGCCCGGTTCCGAGCAGACCAGCGAGGACGAGACCGATGAAGACGAGGAGCATCTGAATGATGAGGATGAGTCTCTCGATGAAGAGGTACAACAACTCCTTGCGGTCCAACAGGAGGATCAAGGCGATGATTCAGATTCAGGATTAAAGGATGCAGATGAAGACGAAGATGTGGAGGATGAGGAAGATGACGACAAGGCAGAGGGCAGTAAAAGCGGTTTTGGCGAATGGCCGGCATGACAGACATCGCGGGCCAGGTGGAGCATAGGGATGGCGCCTGCAGAAATCGTCTGTTCAGTTCAGTTGACGCATGGGTTAGTATCAGTGGGCTGTTTCCGCTCAATGAGAAAAGACATGCACAAATTCGAAGAACTGACTGCTGACCGGCTTACTGAAGTTCTTAATGAAACTTCACTGGTTTACGTTCCAATCGGTACCCTGGAGTTTCATGGGGTACACCTGCCCCTCGGGATGGATACGATCCATGCGTACGAGTTCTGTCTCCGGGCCGCGGAACAGACCGGCGGCGTGGTACTGCCGCCCAGTTACTGGGGCGCGCTCGGGCATGAAGGATGGACCGGAAGTCTGCTCATTCGCGATGAAACATTTCGTGCGCTCGTGAGGGATATCTTCGAGCTGCTGGCGGATCAGGGAGTCAGGCTCGTCGTGGCCACCACGGGCCATTGGCCGGCCAGACAGGGCGTCACCATCGCCGAGCTCGCGAAGCGGGCCATGAAAAGCAGGCCTGAGTGCCGCATCCTTGCGCTCGATCCATTTACCACGAATCCGGACGATCCAGAGGCCGATCATGGCGGCATGAAAGAAACATCCCTGATGCTCAGTATCCGCCCCGACCTGGTGCACATGGAAAAACTGACCGCCGGAGAAGAGGTCTTCAAAGGCGTCGGATCCAACTGCGTCGATGGAACCGCAGAATACGGTCGAAACTATTTCAATCGTTCCCTTGAAAACTATGTCCGACAAATCAAAGAAGCGTTAGCTGAGACCGCAGAATAACGGCAGACGGGAGAATCTCATGAAAGCTCTAGCCATGACTGGGCCTGGGAAGGTTGAATTGATCGATGCGGAAGAGCCTTCTCCCGGTCCGGGTTGGATGAAAATCAAGATCGCTTACAGCGGGGTAAGCACAGGAACCGAAATGCATATGCTGGCCCGCATGAATGAGGGCGCACAGCAGTTCTTTGGTTACATGTCTGGTGGAATCGTTGCCGAGGTTGGGGAAGGCGTAACGATGTTTGAAGTTGGAGATCGTGTCACCGGTTTCAACTACCGTGCCCATGCTGAGTACGTCCTTGGCAACCCGGGACGAACGGTAAAAGTGCCCGACGAGGTGTCGCTGCTTGAGGCTGCCGGCTCTTATTGGATCGTACCGTCGTTCAGGGGCATACATCGGATGGGGCTTAGGTATTTTGACGACGTGGCTGTCGTGGGCCAGGGCGCTATCGGGCTGATGGGCACTCAGATGTTGAGTGGTATGTCCGGTAACCTCATTGCTGCCGACCTGTTTCAAAGTCGACTCGAAAAGGCGCAGGGGATGGGCGCCACCCATGTGTGGAATCCAGCCGATCCGAAACCGGAAGGGCTTCCTCAGCCTCACGCGGTTCTGGTGGCCACCGGCGGCGAGGGCGCGTTTCAAACCGCGTGTGAGCTTGTCCGCCCGAGAGGCCGGGTCTCCTTTCTGCGTCTGCCAGACAGCCTTCCGAATACCGATCTTCATGGGTACGGCTATGACAAGGACATCGAATTCGTGAACGCGGGGCAGGGAGGTATGGAGCCCGACCTGGAATATCTCCATAGAGAATCAGAAGGGGCATTCACAAAGGCGGACGAGGTCTATCCCGAGCGATGGCACTTCCGGCGATACATTGAGAAAGCTGTGGAGATGGTCGCTCGCAAGCGCGTGGATGTCCCATCCGTGATATCGACGATTGAGCCTTCTACCGAAGCCCCTCGGATTCTCGAACAGCTCTATACCTCGCCGGACTCGTTTCTGGGAATTGTGTTTCGATGGTCTGGTGATATAGAGGAATGATGCTTGATAAAGCAAGACAATGAGTGAGGCCAAAAAACCGGCCTTCGCCTTCGGTCTGTTTGGAGGAAACCTTGAAGCTCATCCTGTCCCTCTTCCTTTCCGCATTCACATCACTGGGGGCCGAAAGACCCCCTCGGCCTGGTGACGGCGGCGACAAAGATCCGCATACCTTCAGCTTTCATAACGACAGCCGCGTTGCCCCTCTGGCCAATCGCGCGGGCAAGCCCCTGAAGAATGAAAACGTCCGCACCGACTATGGCCGAGAATACGTCGTCTCGGCCGATGGCGTGGATGTGTGCAGTGTCGAGTACGCATGGAAGCTCGGCCATGGCGGTGACCAGCCGGTGATTCAGCCGAAGTATCAGGATCTCTCGAAATGGGAATCAGCCTTTGTTGAAAACGGTTGGCTGGCGATCGATCCGGCGACAGGTCGTTTCAAGTTTGCCAGGGCAAACCGGGTAGATGACCCGCGGCGTCTGGAGCATCGCAAACAGATCGTCCTCGGTAATCTGACCATGTGGCAATTGGTCGCCAAGGGTAAGTTTGCCTACACGGTCGAGGAAGAGGAAACGCATGCGTTCCAGGCTTACGATGCGACCGACCAGAAGAACTTCCGATATGCGGGCTATTCATCCATGGGCGGGTACCCCAAAGCCATCGCCCTGGGCGAGAAGCACGCTTATACGACCGGCAGCAGCCTGCTGGCTGTTCACAACATTGAAGACCCCCACAACTGCAAATACATCAAGACATTCCATAACAATGGCGGCAGCTCGCACGGCAGCCTTGTCGTCGATGCGGAAACCAAGAGGCTCTACCATCGCGGCGGCGGTGGACTGATGATCTATGACATCTCAGATGAAGATGACCCGGTCCTGGTCGACCTGCTGAAGGGGCTCCCAACCGGCGCATACAAGGTGAGAGGCAATTTGATCTACGGCGTCGTCCATCGGAACAGGGAAGTGCAGGCCAAGGACAAGCAGGGCAAGCCAACGACAAAGAAGCAGAAATATGGAGTGATGCAGATTGCCGAAATCGCCGAGGACTGCCACAGCTTCAAGCTCCTCGGCGAGTGCGAGATTGGCGCGAATCCCAAAGTCGGCAGTCTCTCCGAAAACGGCATCTACTTCGTGCTCACCAGCTCAGGACTTCAGTCCATCGATTGCCGTGCTCCAGCAAAGCCAAAGCTGTTGTCCACTATTAAGGAACTGGCGCCCGTGAAGGAGTATTGGGACAAAGGGCCGGGCGGGCACGACCTGGATGTTCAAGGCAACATTCTTTATGTCGCTTCCGGACGAAGTAAAGGCGGCCCGACCAATCCTCGGAACACGGGGCTCTTCTACGATCACGTGGACTTCAAGAAAAAAGTCGTAAGCAAAAAAGATGAATTGGCGAAAGGGAAGACCTATGTCGGCGGCCTCCGCATCTACGATTTTTCCGACCCGGCAAATCTGAAGCTGGTGAACCATCTTGATGACGATCTCATCGGCCATGACGCCATTACTGAAGTTGCGGTTGGTGATGAAGTGCTGTTTCTGGGTTCCCGCCTGGTTGGTGTGCTGGCGTTCGATCTGAAAGACCCCGTCAACCCGAAGTTTTTTGGCCGGCTCGCCAACATGGGCGAAGTGGAGTGGGCGCGCCTTCTCGGCGACAAAATCTATGCGGTGTCGAATGGTGTTTATGTCATTGAGCCATACCCGGCCGAAGAGGCGCATCTACAGGGCTGGGCCTTCACGCACAGTTGGATGTTCGGTCATTCGGTCGTGCTGAATCCGTTCCCTGATTACAACCCACGCAAAGTTCTCTTCGCTCGGAGCGGAGGATGGCACCGGGCGGTGACTGCTGAGGATCCAAAGAACCCCAGAGTTCTGAATTTCAAACCTCCTGCGGTCGGTGATGGCCGATGGGTCGGTCCTTACCTCTACACCGCTTCCGCCAGGAAAAACGCACTGGAAATCTATGTGGTGAACCCAGCCGGTTCCGCCGCGTTGCTGAGGAACTATCCGACCGACGGCCCCATCACGCACCTGGAGATTCATGGCAACTACGTTTTCGGATTCGGGCTCGTGCGCGGGAACCCAAAACCTCAGAAGTACCTTCACATCTTCGACGTGACCGATCCGGCCCGGGCCAAACTTGTGGCGACGCACACCGCGCCGACCGACACGGGCGGGATGGAATCCCCCGACGTCTACTACCGGGACGGGTTCGTATTCCTCCCCGGTTGGTTTGCCGGAGGCATTCTTGCCGGACAGGGCTGGGGCAACTTTCCCGGCATCCGAGTGGTCGATGTGCGCAGGCCCGAAGAGCCGAAGATGCACACGCTCATTCATCACATCCCGAAAGACATCTCGACCAATTCGCTGGCCTGTATTCAGTCCTTCCACATCTCCGGCAACACCCTTTTCCTTGGCGACTATTGGAGCGGCATACACGTCATCGATATCACCGGCCTTGAGAAGAAGAAAAAGTGGGAGCACATCGCAAACGTCAAAGACCCCTGGCTGCCCTGGTCATGCAGTTCCTACTGCACCAGCGTCCACGGGTACGGCCGCTACCTCTACACCACCCATTTCGGCCACGTAAATATCTGGGAGATTTCCACGGGCAGCGATCTGCCTGATGGCAAGCTCTCCGTGCGTTCTCGGCCCGTACCGCCAAAAGAAGAAAAGAAAAATGCAGAAGGTAAGAAGAAAGGTAAATGAGGCATGAACCGACTCCTCCTGATTGTCCTGCCATTTCTGATTTCAGATCGTTGCCCCGCGGAAGCTCCGTACGCGGCGCGCACCTTCGGCCCTCTCTCTGGCAAGCGCCAGTTACAGCAGGACGGCCAGCATCTCTACTGCCTGACCAAGGCCGGCCAACTACGGATTTTCAGCAAGGCTGCCCTGCGGGCGGGCATGAAAGAAATCAAACCGCCCCCGAAACCGGTTGGGGCCCTCAAGCTCAATGGAGTTCCGGAAACGCTCGAATGGACCGGGCCAAAGACGCTCTGCATTGGGACGGGCAACCATCTTGCACTCGTTGACGTGAGCCAGCCGGCAAATCCAAAGCTGATCACCGAACACCAGATCGCGAAGAGAGAAATAGAGGGTGCGAGCGAAGTGCGTGCAAAGGGCAAGTTCCTCTACGTGGCCGCGCGGATACAGGGCCTGTTGCGCTTCGACGTCTCCGATCCAAAGCGTCTTGTTCCTGCAGGGGCTATCAAGCTGCGGGGCTTTTCATACGGTGTTGATCTGAAGGATGGAACTGCGGCCGTCGCTACTGGCATCGGGATAGCATTTGTTGACGTGAGTGGAAAAGAACTGATTTTGAAATCCGCCGTCGACACCGTCCGCAATACGGAAATGGTTCGTTACTCAGGCAGCCATCTCATTTCCTGCTCCAAGCATTACACCACTGTCTGGTCGCTCAAAGATCCGGGACAGCCGGAAGAACTTTCCGAAGTCAGCACGATGGATCCATTCTACTTCACCCATCTATGCGCGATGCACGTGACTCGTGATCACATCTTTGTGGGCGGTGGGGAGGGGGGTCTTTATCTCTACGACTGGCGGGCCCCGAAGTCGCCCAGGCTGATCGTCCAGTACTCCTTCTGGGGCACCAAGAAACGTCTCACGCCTGAGAAAAAAATGGGCTATGTGAAAGCTCTTGGGCTGGCCAGGAATGATAAAGAGGCCAGGAAGTTCATCACCGAGCGTGAGAACAATTACATCATCGGCATGGGCATGGCCGTTGATGGCGCCTACGTCTACTTCGTGGATTGGCACGATAAACTGTGGGGCTTGGAAGTGGAGCTGTCGCCGTCCCCGACCGCGCGATGTGTGGTGAGGCCGGAGTGATGATCATCCTTCATACGCATCCAGCAAGTCACTTCTTTACGTAGACCCTCGCCGTCAATTTTTGGGGCATATGGGGCTTGGTTGGGACGTCGATGACGTGCAGGCCGCTGTAGTATTCGTTGGCAACGAGATATTCGCCGTCGATGGCCGCGCCCTGATAGCAGCAGAGGTTGTCCCAGCCGCCGAAATCCCAGAAGGGGGCGTGCTCGAAGTGATCCACCAGCTTGGGCCGTGACAGGTCGGAGATGTCGAGGATATCAACGCCGCCGTAGTACGTTGAGACATAGGCGAAGCTGCCCTGGACGCTGACGTCGCACACGAGATGCGGTAGGGCCTGATGAGAGGCCAGCCTGGGACGGGAGGGATCGGAAACATCGGTGATCAGCAGAGCGATCCGGCTGGCGCTGTAAACAGCCCGTTCCGTGGCAAAAAATCCCCGCCCGTACCATGGCGCGCCGCCATGAAATGCTGTTGAGCCACTGGACAAGACCTTCGGGCGATCCGGCCGAGTGATGTCGATCACGGACCTCGAGTCGAAGTAGTAATTCCCCGCCACGCCGGTTTTAAGGGCGCCGGGGAAATGAGCGACGACTTTCTTCTTCAGTGGATAGGTGATGTCCAGAACTTTGCCTCCACCGTATGCATAGTTCCCGCGAATACACATATATGCGCCGCCGGCAATGCCCCAGCCGGGGGGAGGATGCGGGTGCGGCGGCGGGCGCCCGACGTCCCGGACATTCTTCGGGTCACTGTAGTCAAAGATCATGTCACCAGTGACCGATGAGTTGTAGATAAACAGGTCATCATTCGCCGCGATGCCCAGCGCTGCGCCGCTGTCGTGATGTTTAGTGCTGAAAATGCGTTTGGGACGGGAGGGATTGGAGATGTCCACCACGTGAACGCCGCTCCAGTTGTTGGCGGAGAACGCATAGTTGCCCCGCGCTGCAATGCCGGTGAAATCGCCGCCCATTGCCAGGGTCTGCATGGTATCGCCGAGGAGCGGTTTCGGGTTCGCCTTGTCGGTAACGTCGAACATGCTCAGGCCCCAGCCGGGCTGCGCGGTGTAGACCGCGTTACCATTGGCCACGATTCCGTAGACCACGTTCTGAGGGGTATTGCCGGTGATGTAGTTGAATTGGCGGCAAGACCCGATGAATCGAGGCGACGCCGGGTCTGTGCAGTCCACCACCTGGAGCGAATAGCCGGAGGTGTAAACATACCCGTCCTCCGCCGCGATGGCGCGGAAGTGTGTGGGAACGGCGCACCGGCCCAGGAGCACGGGCTTCACCGGATCGGAAAAATCAAAAATCTGGATGGTCCGGCCGTCCCCGGTATAAAGCCGGTCCCCATCGAGGGCCAGACAAGTCAACCGGATGGGATGGTCGGCGATGACTTTCAGGTTCGGCATGTCGGTCAGATCGATAACCTTCAGCTTGCTGCCGTGACCGCCTATGAGGTACTTGTCGGTAGCGATGACACCCGGGTTGGCGTGGGTGCCGCTCATGCTGAAGCCCATGGTTTTCGGGACGTCTGCGACCTTCTGCGGCTGGCTGGGATCGGTGATATCCCACACTCGAAGGTTGCCGGCGATGTCAAAGGCATAGTTCCCGCTGGCTGCGACGCAACGGGCGTAGCCTGGGAACCAGCCGACGGGCACGGGCTTTTCGATGTTCGAGATATCGAAGATGGTGAAGCGGCCGAGGTTGTTTCCGCCGATGACGAGGTTGTTGTGCACCCAGAGCGAGCCGATGCAGAATCCTCCCGTGCAGGCCAGGCTCGTGCGCACGGGCTTGAAAGGATCTGAAACGTCCCAGATGACGATGTTCCATCCTTCCTCGTCGCTCATGAAGACGTGATTGCCTGATTTTCGCAGCGTATGGCAGATGCCCATAGGGAGCGGCGCCCAACCCATGATGCGGCTGGGGTCCGGGTCGCCGTCGGCAAACTTGACTCGGCCCCGGATCGGATCGACGGCCACCGTGCCTACTTTGACTTTGGTGTTCGGCCAACCTGCTGCATCGGAGAGCTCCTGGTAGACCGGCCGGATGCGGTGGCCCGGGCTGTTGCGGTCCGGGTAGCCTTCATCGCTGCAGACATCCTGGCCGCCGTCAAAGAGAGTAAAATCGATGCCGTATCGCCGGCTGACGTCTTCCGCAGCGACCGGGCGGCCGTCGCGCCTCAGCATCGGCTGGGGAGTTCCGTACTTGTTGATGGAGAATGCTGTGCGCAAGGGAATCTTCCGACTGCCAATCCGAAAAGTCTGCAACTCCCACGCGCCGGCGACCGCCAGCGTGTTATCGTCCAGGTATCGAAGACTCTCAAACTGCAGGCGCCGCCCGTGGAAGCTTCCTCGGCTGCGCGGCTGCGCCGGGTCAGCCACGTCAATCGCCCTCAGGCCGTAGCCGCCATCGGCAAGGATGGCGTTGGGCCCGCGCATGACGAACTGATGCGTGTTGCCGGATTTAATGCGCCCGGCAAGCCTGGGCGCATCGGGCCGGGAGACATCGACAATCAGGAGTCCCAGGTCCGCGTCGGCCAGGTAGACCAGGTCGCCTTTGACCCGCACGTCCCAGGTCGCCATGCGCCGGTAGACTTCATGGTCCCAGTACCAGGAGAGCTTTTTCGGCTTCAAGGGATCGGAGACGTCGATGACATAAAGGCCGGCGCGTCCGACCGCGAGGTAAGCAATGCCCCGTTGAACTTCGACTGCCCGGGCCCGTGCTCGCTCGTCCGAGTTTGCCCGGAACTCGCCCAGCGCTTTCGGGTTCGTCGGGGCGGACAGGTCGACTATGACCAGGCCGGCCGGGTCGACCGCGAGATAGGCCATGTTCCCGGCCCAGAAGACGTCTCTGACCTGCGCTCCGTAAAAGAGACTCTTGGCGATTTCGCCCTGGAAGACTGCTTCCAGAAGGACGCGGTTACGGCGCTGGACCTCACCTGCGGACAGTTCCTTCGTCTCTTTGTCCGCCAACAGATTCTTGAACTCCTGAGGGATGCCTTTGACTTCACCCAGGACGAGCGTTTTGAAGGGGGCCTGCTGATGAAGGTCCGGGCGCTTCAGGAGATCGTTGAGTGCCGCAAGAATCTCGACCTGTGCCGGCTTGTCAAAGATGGATGTCTGCGCAATTTCTCCTGCGAGCTTCAGCGTTTTCTGTGGAAGAAGCTTCCCGACCAGTTGAGCGGGGTCCGGTGCCTTTTTTTCTGGGACTTTCTTGGCGGGCGCCTTCTTGACAGGTGCGGTGGCTGTTCCCGTCAGCTTTTTGCAGAGGCTGGGCCAGTTCCGAATCTCCCGGTTTCGCAGCAGAGAGGAACCTTCCATCTGGGCGAGCACGAGCGTGGACAGGCGGCCTGCCAGACGCGGCTTCGCCGGGTCGGTCACGTCCACCACCGCCATACCCCCGCTCCCCGCGGATACGAATGCCTGGTTGCCCCGCAGGTTTATCCGGTGAGCGTACCCGTCGAGTGGAAGCCGGGCGTAAAGCTCCGGCTTCTCCGGCTTCCGCAAATCCACGACGAGCAAACCAGCCTGGCCGGCGGCCACGAAAGCCCATCCATCCCGAATCTCCAGGTCACCAGCCTTGCCGACGCCGAGTACCTCGCCCCTGGTTTTCCAGGTACCCTTGTCCGGCGCCAACAGCCGCAGCCCGAAGGTGGGATCCGCCACCGCAACGCCGTCTCGCCATGCTGCCAGGCGCATTCCCTTGAATGGCGCGCCGCTCGGAAGCAGTTTTGGCTGAGCCGGCTTCGAGATATCCAGCACCCGTACACCGGCCTGAGTGCTCAGGTAAATCCGTTTCGGTCCGCCGGCCAGAGCCGCGACCGGCGAATCGAGTGGGACCTTCCGTTGATCAACGAGGATTCCGACGGTTTCGAGTTTCAGGAGATGGAGCTCGTTCTTATCCGTGCCGATCGCGACCTGGCCGCCATGTATGAGCACGGAGGAAATCTTCCCGGCAATGGGATGAAAGTCGCGGGCCTGCGGTGAATCTGGCTCGTTTACTTCGATCACCCGCAGTCCTGCAGCGCTCTGTCCCACCACGACGAATTTGCCCGAGGCAGCGATCGCTGAAATGGATTTTCTGGCTTTATAGGAACCGGCCTGACGCGGCCGTTGGGCATCGGTGAAATCGTAGATGACGAGCGACATCCGTTTCTTTCCCTGGACGGAGTAAACCAGGTTCCCCGCGGCCGCGATGACGCCGTGCGCGTGGCTTCCAGAGCCCGGCGGAAGCGAACCCATAAACCGCAGCCGGTCAGGCTTCGAGATATCCAGAACGGTGAGCTCCACGCCGGATGTGGCAAACCCGGAATGGCTCGCCCTAAGATAAAGCCGGTCACCCACGGCCGCGATCTGATTGCACACACCGTTGGCATATCGTGCCCAGCCGTGCCCCTCGGTCACGTGGCCGGGGACCCGAGTCACGTACCGGTCCGCCAGCCTTGGCGTCTCCGGCTTCGACAGGTCGTAGAGCGCGACGCCTCCCTCGCCGGTGGCCACGTAAGCCCAGTTGCCGCGGACGATCACGTCCCGCGGGCTGCCAAACGGCAGGAGCAGCTTGCCGACCGGCTCAAAGCTCACCTCCTCGCGAAGAACGCCAGGCACAGGATGCAGTGCCAGCTCCTTCGCGCCCCGCTCCGATCGACTCAGGTACCAGTCCTTCCAGCGGTCAGCATCAAAACGGTAGTCCTGACCGGCGAGGGCCCGGAGCGCGCCGCGCGCCTGATATCGCACCTCCTCGCTGGAATCCTTGAGGGCCTTCAACAGCGCCTGAATCACCGCTTTCGAAAGCTCCGTCTTCTGTTCAGCCAGCTTGCGAATCTGTTCCACGGCCGCCGCGCGCGTTCCTTCGTGTCGTTCCTTGAGGGCTTTGACGAGAATCGGATGCGCATCGGTACCCAGGCTCCTGCTGATCGCCTTCATCGCTGCGATACGCAGATCCAGTTCCGGGTGTTTCAGTATTTTCAGGAGCAGCTTCCGGTCCTTACCGGCTGCAAGTTCCAGCAATTGCACCGCGGCTTTGCGTGCGGCCCGGCTCACAAAACGGTCAGCATCGCCCATGCGCTCGAGAAGCGATTCGTACACTCCTTCGTAGGATGGGCGTCCTCGCCCGTCTCGAGTGTTCCGTCCAAGGACGGCCAACCTACTCTCGTGCACTGCGAGTAAACGGTCGAGGACCTCGCTGCCTGCATTCGCAGGCTGTTCTGGAGGTTCCAATTTGGAGGCCCGTGCCCGGATTGCCCTGCGAGCATTCTCTGCGCCTTCAAGGAGCTTTTTGTTTGCGTCCTCACTCAGAGTTTCCAAGAATGGCAGGCATTGCCTGTCGCCCACTGCACCCAACGAGGAAAGGGCTTTCAAGCGAACCGTGAGATCTTCATCCGCGTAAAGGCCGGCGCCGATCAAGGCTCCCTGAGCATCCGGCCCGGCTGCGCGCAGAGCCTCGGCCGCGGCGGCCCGCACTTTGGCATTTGGGTCTTCGGCAAGGAGCCGGGCGATTGTGTCGGATATTTCTGCATCCTTCATACTTCCCGCCGCTAGCCGAACGGCCAGCTCTCGAACCTGGACAGTTTCATCGGAAACTGCATTCTTCAAGACCGTGAGGACCTCTGGCGTTTTGTGGCGGACCAGCGCTTTCAAGGAAGACATGCGGGTCTGGGGATTCTCGCTCCGGCAGAGCTTCTTCAAATGCGGGAGCGTTTCCGGTTGGACATGTCGTACCAAAAGCTTCAGGGCCTGCTGGCGAACAAAAAGGTCCGAATTGGAAACAGCACCGGCGAGCGTCTTCTTCGCGTCGGACGACGGCATTTTCAGCAGCCCAACAGCCGCGGCGCGCCTCACCACCTGGTATTCGTCTTCAAGGGATTTCGTGAACGCCGCCACCAGAATCTTGATCTCGGCCGCATCTCTCGTCTTCCATTGCCCGGCCAGGGCTGCGGCCGCGCGTTCGCGAATCGAGGGGTTAGGGTCGTCGAGCAGCGGAGGGAGGAGTTCGAGTAAAGCCTTCCTGTCACCGAGGACGGCAAGCGCTTCGAGAGCCTGAAAGCGTAGTCCTCCCTGGCCGGATTTGAGTATGGCCGCCAGAACCGGAATGGCCTTGGGGTCTTTACTACTCCCCAATGCGGCGATGGCGGCCCCTCGATCGTAAGCATGTCCAGCCTGTGCCGCCTTGGTCAGACGAGCCACGTCTGGACCCTCAGCCCGTGCTGAGGCAGACGCTGCCAACGCGGATAGAAGAATCGATCGGAAGACTCCCATGGGTTGTCCTTTCCGGTCGGCCAGGCCCTCAGCACTTTCAGCCCAGTATAACCATCCCCGTTCGTGCAAAGGAATCCGATGGCCAAACTTGAATTGCTGCTTCCCTGAAGAAGGAATCGATGGAGGCAAAACCAAGAGAGAGCGCATTGTAACCAGAGGAGCATCATCGTGGAAGTCTCCATTCAATTGTGTTCTGTCCCAAAACAAGCGCGATTCTTCGCATACTGTTCGTGGACAGGAGCTTCGACATAAGTCGAGAAGCAATTCAAGTGAAACAGCTCTTTACGCCGAAGGCGTTAAACAGCGTAGCCCAGGGCAAAGTGAGCGAAGCGAACGACGCCCTGGGAACAGTCACACGCAGATATGAATGCCAACAGCGCAAACTCGGGCCAACCTGGAATCGCCTCAAACACGCATGTATGCGTGTTTGAGGCGATTCCAGGTTGGCCCGAGTTTGCGCTGTTGGCATAGGTCGGGAGGTGGCATTTATACCCAGGGCGGCGCTACGCTTGCCCTGGGCTACGTTGTTTAACGCCTTCGGCGTAAAGCTTCAGAAAGTGCACTAGTACTAGTTCTGTGTTCAGTGAATCACCCTGGCGCCGGGTCGAGCTCCACGAAGGGAAATCACTCAAGTCGCGATGCATCAGAGAACGTCCAGGGAATCAGGAAACTCGACTTCAAACCGATTGTGGTGACTGATAGACTTATGCATCCTGGAGCCCAGGAGGAAATCTGATGATGCGTTTGGATGCGACCGGATGGATTGTTCTCGGTCTCGGCTCGATTCTGTTTCTATCTGAAACGGTCGCCGAAGAACCAGCCCGTGAACAGGCGATCTCCTGGAGTGTCAAGTGCAGGAAGGAAGCTTACAAAGCCGGCGAACCGCTCACATTTGGTGTGACCATCAAGAACACCTCCAAACAGGGCTTCATGCTCTATAACACAGACCACTATCACGGCTGGAAGTTCATTCTCTCGCGGACAGGTACCGATGAGATGTGGCATGCAGCCTGCGTCGCGCGAATCCGGTACAAGCCAAACATGATTGTGCTGAACCCGGGCGGCATCCGAGAAGTGAAAGTGGTTCTTGGCCGATTCTTCCAATTCATACTGGAGGGGCAGAAAGGCCCGAGCCGCAAACTCCTCCCGACTGGGACTTATAAGCTGGTCATCGAGCGAGAGTTCAGAGAGCATCCGCAGGCACACGCCATGGACACAATTCACGATTTCTGGAAGGGAAAGGTGAAGAGCGCGCCTGTAGAAATCTCTATCAGGAAATGAATAGTCAATGACAACTCGCCGAACTTGCTCTTGCCGGTTAGTAGCGTTCGGCCGAGGTTCAAGTCGACCGCAGGCTGCGCGTCCCTGTTGTCTGCGCTTGCCACTGGTTGGCAGGCGATTTCGTCTGTCGAAACTGTCGGGACTGTTACTTCATCGAGAGGACGGACAATGTCAGGAAACCAGGATGTGAGAAATCACTTACGTTGCGGCAGGTACCTACTCGTGGCGGTCCTTTCGACGGTAATTGGCGGCGCTGCTGAATTGCCGCAAGACCACGAGTACCAGCGCGTCTTGCGCGACTACATGGCCGGGCTCAAAGTGGAGGACTTCGACCATGGAATCACAAACCCAACACCGTTCACCGTCGCTCAGTCCGATGACCCTGAAAAGGCCTACCGCGACTACATGCTGGTACGCGGTGACATGCTGCCCATCATCGGCAGCAAGCGCGCCGCGCCCTGCGTGTCTGCCCCGCCGGAGGCATTTCTTCTGAAAACGCTCGAGTATGGGGATGCGGTGAGGGTTCCGCCGGTTTGGGCCGAGCCAATCGCGTGGCTCGTGCGCTGGGACAACAAGGGCAACCCCTTCAAAGGCTCTCGTGCGATGAAACTCCGGGCTTTCGCAAAGATGGCCGTAGAGATGATCATGACGGATCACCAGTTAGAGACGGCTCCGGAAAAAGGGATGAATCGTCCGGACTGGTTCGGGCCGCACCTGATGGTGTTCGCCTATCCCTACGCTGACATTCGGGACGCCCTTCCGCGCAAGGTCAGAAATGCCTATAAAATCGGGCTCCGCAAAATGGTGCGGCGACAGCTCGATTGGGAGGTGAAGGGTGAGGAGATCAATATGGACATGGCGGCCATCGCCGGGCTTTGGTACGCATCTGAAGCCCTGAAGGATCGGGCGCTGACTGAAGAAATCAGAATCTACATCCACCGGCTGGTGGCGGATCCAAAATCGTTCCACGCGGCGGGATTCTTTGTGGATCACGGCGGCCTCGACACAAGCTTCAACAGCATGGCAATCTTCTTCGCCAATTGGGTAGCGCTCGCCAGTGATTGGGACTTCGTCAAGGAGACGGTCGAGCGGCGTTACCGTCTCCGCGCGCATCTCGTGCTGCCTGAACCCGGAGGAGGGTATTTCGGGCCGAGCCATTTCAACTCCCGGCTCGACACCGATGCCTGGGCAGATCAGTGGCTCTGGGGTTATCGCGATTATGCCGGGGCGATGCTGACTGATGAGGCCGTGTATTTGACGAAGTTCCCTTCGCAGGAGGAGATTGAAGCCGGACTGAAACGGGCTGTGGGCTGGTTCAACACTTGCGCCAAACAGACCCCGAGAAAGCGGGATGAGAAAGGCCGGCTATATCACCTCAAGCCGGAAGAAATCAACGCGCATCGATGGTCCTACCGGATTTGGCCATCCACCAATTACCCGATCACCATTTGCTTTGCTTACGACCATTACCGCAAGAAAACCTACGCCCGGCTCAAGGAACTGCACGAGTCCGGCTCTCCCTGGCTGCGTTCCCCTTTCGAGCGCGGCGAGACCTTCATCCGAAATTTCGGGGATGCTTTCACCGTCGCACGCATGGATGGCTTCGCTGCAATTGTCCATAGCGGCCCGGTCGGTTCTGACGATCCGAACAGCGGTAACTTTCATCACGCCGGGCCCTACGGTTTTGGCGGCGGACAACTTTCTGCCTTCTGGACACCGCAAGCCGGTTCGGTTCTGTTAGGACGGCGGGGTGGCATGAACTGGGACAAAAACCTCGATACCGTCGAGAACTGGAAGCTCTGGCCCATCCACGCGGTAACCGGGTCCAGTCTTGAGGGCAAGGTGTTCACTTCGGCCCGAATCGTCAGCCCGGCCGTTGACTCAAAAGTCAAAGGAGGCCGCGGCACAGTCCGCGTCAGCGGCCGCATCCCGGCCGAGATGCTCGGCCAGGGCAAAGTGCTTCAGGGCCGCATTGCCTACGAGCGCGTTTTCGAGATCGGGACCAAAGGAGTTACCGTGACGACTACTGCGCGGGCCTACGGCCAGGATAAGCTCGCCGAGCTCTACGAAACGCTGCCAATCTTCTACCCCAAGGCAAAGAAGAAGAAGGGGGAGGAGGTGCCGCTG
>Ga0187827_10000621_pt1 | contig 55482 bp, 59 predicted proteins | sample ETNtaG_39_FD_167969 | JGI IMG/M metagenome (GOLD analysis project Ga0187827, IMG submission 167969) | Marine microbial and viral communities from oxygen minimum zone, Eastern Pacific Ocean - ETNP2014_SV_150_PacBio MetaG (Illumina Assembly) | ecosystem: Environmental > Aquatic > Marine > Hypoxic...
AAGCCCGTGCCGTAGTCCTCGTGCCCGATTTCCTGGAGGCCGGACTGATCGTCGGTGGCGGCGGAGGGCAATGCCTTATCCTGGCGCGCGGCGAATCTGACGATACTTGGTCCGTGCCCTCATTCTGCCTGGTCGTCGAGGCTAGCATCGGTTTGCAGATCGGCCTCCAGAAGTCCCAGATCATGATGATGGTGATGAACGACGAGGCGCTTTTTGAAATGCTTTCTGGCACCGCCAAGCTCGGTGGCAAGGCGGGCCTTACTATGGGTATGCTGGGCGGCGGCGTCGAAGGCGCGACGACGCTCAATGCCGATGTCGACATCTTCGCCTTCTCGCGTGCCCAGGGCCTCTATGGCGGGATCAAGCTCGACGGCGGCTGGATCGAGCCCGACGCTGCCTACAACCGAGCCTATTACGGTCGTGCCGTGACCGCCACGCACGTGGTCATCGACCGCCGCGTCAGCAATCCGGCGAGTAACGGCCTGATCGCAGCCCTGGCCGCGGCGAAGGGTAGCAGCCCACAATGAACCGCATCATCGTCTGGGGTATCGCCTCAGCCGCGCTGATAGCTTTCGGCCTGACCCTGGCCGGGCGCCAGGGCATGCTGGGCCGGCCGCCGGTCGAGCAGGTCAGCCTCGGCGGCCCCTTCACTTTGGTGCGCAGCGACGGAGAGACCGTGACCGAGGCAGACTTCGCCGGCGGCTACACCCTGGTATTATTCGGTTACACCTTCTGCCCCGATGTCTGCCCAACTGCGCTTGCCACCGTCTCCGGCGCGCTCGACAACCTCGGCGAGGACGCGACAAAACTGACGGTACTTTTCGTTACCATCGATCCTGATCGAGATACGCCCGCCGTGGTTGGCGACTATGTGGCAAGCTTCCATCCTCGCGTGGTAGGCTTGAGCGGTAGCGCCGAGCAGATCGCCGCCATGGCGAGCATCTATCGCGTTTATTACGCGAAAGCCGAGAGCGGCAACACGGAGGACTATTTAGTTGACCACAGCGCGGCCCTATACCTGATGGGACCGAATGGCCAATACCTTGCCAATTTCCGCTTCAACGCCAGCGTCCAGGAACTCGCCGCGGGCTTACGGGATCATCTGTCATGAGCAACCTGCGCAGCCTACTCGTGTGGCTCGTCCTAGCCACGGGCGCCGCTGCCGCAGATGTTGAGATCACAGATCCCTGGGCGCGTGCCACCCCCGGGGCGGCGGTCAACGGCGCGGTCTACCTCAGCCTCACCAATCATGGCGCGGACACGACTATCATCGCCACCGCCAGCCCGACCGCCAAGGCCGCCTCTCTGCACGGCCATGAGATGGACGGCGACATGATGCGCATGCGCGCCCTTGAGTACATCGCTCTGGGTGAGGGCGAGGCAGTGACCTTCGCGCCCGGCGGCCTGCATATCATGCTGATGGGCCTTGCCGCACCCCTAGTCGAGGGGGAGACTTTGGCACTCACGCTAAGCTTTGCTGACGGCGACACTGTGAACGTCAGCGTGCCTATCCTCAGCGTCGGCGCGATAGGCCCAGGAGACAGCCATGGCGGTCATGGGCACCATCACTGAGCAGAACGGCATCCGCCGCCGCGCCTCGTCGCGGGCACAACGGCTCAGCCTCAAGGTCGATGCAGCGGAAGGTGTCATAGAGCTGGTCGTGCCCAACGGCGCTTCGGAGGCCGAGATAACACGTTTCGTCGACAGCCACCGGCGCTGGATCACGCGCCAGTTCCACTCCCTACCGCAGCACCTTCCCTTTGCCGACGGCGCCGAGCTGGCGGTGCTTGATGAGACACTGCGCCTATGCCACCAGAGCGATGGGGGGGCAGCAGCACGGCGTGAGGGGGGTGAGTTGGTAATTGGCGGCGACGCAGCGGGCTTCGCCCCGCGCGTTCGCGCCTGGCTGCGCGAGACGGCGCGGGCGGCCTTTTTCGAGCATGCCCATGGGCACGCCGCAACGATTGGCGAGACCGTGAAGAGCATTCGCATCGCCGACCCGCGCACGCGCTGGGGTAGCTGCTCGTGCCAAGGCCGCCTCGCGTTTTCCTGGCGGCTCGTTCTGGCACCGCTCTCAGTGCTCGACTACGTCGCCGCACACGAGGTCGCCCACCTCACCGTCATGCGTCACAGCCGCCGCTTCTGGCGTCTCGTCGACACCCTACACCCCGACGTCGCCACCGCCCGCGCCTGGCTCTCCAAACACGGCCCTGACCTGCACCGCTACGGCTGAACCCTGCGACTGGCACGCCAGTGGCAAGCCATTAGTTGCACAGTTAAAACCAACCATCGGGTTTGTTGCGCAATTTCCCGTCACCAAACCAGATATTCGGTGACAGTTTTCTATTATTTGATACTTCTCGTTACATGCAGGTGCCGCCCTATTGACGAGGGTGAAGCTGTTTATGCCCTTGTCTAACTGAAATAGTTGAACACATGGCTTAGTCGTCAATAACTGCCACTAATTATGTGATGCTGATGGTTAGAGGCGAGTCATGAAGTCGTGCCAGAGGCTGGCCGGCAGGGTGCCGCCGGTAACGCCTTTCATGGGCGTGCCGTCGTCATTGCCGAGCCAGACCCCGGCGACGAGGCCGTCGCGGTAGCCTAAGAACCAGGCGTCACGCGAGTCCTGGCTGGTGCCGGTCTTGCCGGCAGCAGGCACGTCCAACGCAGCACGCCGGCCGGTGCCCTCGCGCACCACCGCACGCAAGAGGGCGTCCAGGCCTGCTGCGACGTCCGGCGCCAACACCTGGCCGGGCCCCGAGCCGGCCCGACGATAGAGCATCGTGCCTTTTCGGTCGCGGATCTCGGCGATGGCATGGGGCACCACGCCGAGCCCGCCGCTTGCCACCACCGCATAGGCGCCCGTCAGTTCCAGCAGGCTGACTTCGGCAACGCCGAGCGCCAAGCTCGGATGCGGCGTCAACGGCGCCGTGATGCCGAGGCGGCGCGCCGCGACGATGACCTGCCCCCTCCCGGCGCGCTCCGAGAGCTGAACCGCGACGACATTGCTCGAGCGCGCAAACGCTTCTGTGACAGTAAGGCTGCCGCGATACTTGTTGCCATAATTCTTGGGCTGCCAGCCCTCGACCTGGATCGGCGCATCCTCGAATATCGCATCGCGACCTATACCCGCTTTCAGGGCGGCCGCGTAGACGGCTATTTTGAAGGCCGAGCCGGGCTGGCGCCGCGCCTGGGTGACGCGATTGTACTGACTGGCAACGTAATTGCGGCCACCTACCATCCCGCGCACGGCGCCGTCCGGCGTCATGGCCACCAGCGCTACTTCGCCCGCGCCACTCTCCAGGCCGGCCGCGCGGCTTGCCGCCACCGCCGCCTCGGCCGCCCGCTGCACAGCACCATTGAGGGTAGTGCGCACTTCGAGATCGCCTGTGATCGGCCCAACATAAGCAGGCACGCGGTCGATCACCCAATCGGCGAAATAGCGCGCCGCACCCGAGCCGCCGAGCGCGTCCGCGACCCCCGCCGGTGCCACCTTGGCGGCCACCGCCGCAGACTCCTCGAGCCGGTCGCTAGCGACCATCGCATCAAGCACGACTGCCGCGCGCGCGCGCGCCGCCGCCAGGTCGCGGGTCGGCGCATAGCGGCTCGGCGCCTTGGGCAGGCCCGCCAGCATCGCCGCCTCGGCAAGACTCAGCTCACTGACCGGTTTGGCAAAATAGCGCCGGGCCGCTGCATCCACACCATAGGCTCCGGCCCCGAGATAGACTCGGTTGAGATAGATGGTCAGCAACTTGTCCTTACTGAAATTGCGCTCTAGCCAGAAGGCCAGCAACAGCTCCTGCACCTTGCGCTTGAGGCTGCGTTCTGGGGTGAGAAAGACGTTCTTGGCAATCTGCTGGGTCAGCGTGCTGCCGCCCTGTACCAGCCGCCCAGCGCGCAGATTAGTGTAAACCGCGCGCACCAGGCCGATCGGATCGAGTCCGAAATGATCGTAGAAGCGACGGTCCTCGACCGCGACGACGGCATCGATGAGGATCTGTGGCAACTCCGCGCGCGGCACATGACGGCCATAGACGTCGCCGCGGCTAGCCAACAAGCTGCCGTCGGCGGCGGTAATGGTGATGCCCGCCGAGCGAGCACGCGCGCCGAGATCCGAGATGTCGGGAAGGTCCGTCGCGTACCAGGCTACCAGTCCGGAGACCACAATGAACAGCCAGATGCCGGCCACAGCTCCCCAATAGAGCCCGCCTCTGACCAGCCGTAGCCAGAGGTGCGGTTGTTGCTTCGTCGTTTTCACCGATCTTGCTTTGCGGGCGCGCCCAGCAGGCTTGCGCCAGCGCGCCAACTTCCCAGTCTTGGGCTTTGCCGCCTTTTTCTTGCTTCCCTTGGCCGCCACGGCTCAGACGTCGAGATTGGCGACGTCGAGAGCGTGCTCCTGGATGAAATTACGGCGCGGCTCGACGAGATCGCCCATCAGGGTGGAGAACAGATGGTCGGCATCATCGCCGTGATCAACACGCACCTGCAACAGGGTGCGGGCCTCCGGATCGAGTGTGGTCTCCCAGAGCTGATCAGGATTCATCTCGCCAAGACCCTTATAGCGCTGAATACTGGTGCCCTTACGACCAAGATCAAGCACCGCGTCAAACAGATCGAGCGGCGAGCGGATCGGCGAAATCTTCTGCTCCTTGGCCTCGAGCACGGCGGGATGGGCATAGAACTCCTGCAATTCCGCCGCCACCGCATCAAGGCGCCGTGCCTCGCTGCTTTGCAGCAAGCTCTCGTCAATGCGATAGTTCGCCGTCTCGCCACGTGCGGTCAGGATGAAGATGAGGGCGCCGCCGTCATCGACCGCATGGGACCAGCCGTCCTCACCGGGCGCGGCCAGTGCGTTGAGCCGGTCGACTATATAGCCACCGACGGTGGCCGCCGTATCGGGCTCCTGCAGCAGACTGAGCGACAGCGCGCCGGAGACCACCGCCTGCTCCATCAGCGCCGGATGCTCGCGGCGTGCCAGCACCTTGAGCCAGGAAGCCTGATCGCGGGCCCGCATCAGAATCTCACGCAGATCGGCGCCGGTATGCCCCACTTCCTCACCACTCTTGCCAACCAACAGGCGCGCATCCTTCAGGCCTTCGTCGAGTAAATAGTCGTCAAGCTCGCGCTCGTCTTTCTTATAGACCTCACGATTACCGCGCTTGACTTTGAACAGCGGCGGCTGCGCGATGTAGAGATAGCCGCGTGCCACGACCTCGGACATGTGACGATAAAAAAAGGTCAGCAGCAAGGTGCGGATATGGGCGCCATCCACATCGGCGTCGGTCATGATAATGATCTTGTGATATCGGATCTTCTCGATATCGAAATCCTCCCGGCCGATGCCGGTGCCGAGCGCCGCTATTAAGGTACCGACTTCGGCCGAGGACAACATCTTGTCAAATCGTGCCCGCTCCACATTGAGGATCTTGCCGCGCAACGGCAGGATCGCCTGATTGGCTCGCACCCGCGCCTGCTTGGCAGAGCCGCCAGCCGAGTCGCCCTCGACTATAAACAGCTCGCTGCGGCTCGGATCACGCTCCTGACAATCGGCAAGCTTGCCCGGCAGGCTGGTGATATCGAGCGCGCCCTTGCGCCGCGTCAACTCGCGCGCCTTGCGGGCCGCCTCGCGCGCCGCCGCCGCCTCGACCACCTTGGCGATAATGGTCTTGGCCTCGTTCGGGTGCTCCTCGATCCATTGTCCGAGGCGATCGGCGATGATGCTCTCGACAATCGGCCGCACTTCCGACGAGACCAGCTTGTCCTTCGTCTGTGAAGAGAACTTGGGGTCCGGCACTTTGGCCGAGAGCACGCAGGTCAACCCCTCGCGCATGTCATCGCCGGTGAGCTGCACCTTCTCTTTCTTAATGATGCCAGTGCTATTGGCATAAGCGTTGACGGTGCGCGTGAGCGCCGCCCGAAAGCCCGCGAGATGGGTGCCGCCATCACTTTGCGGAATATGGTTGGTAAAGCAGAGAACGTTCTCGTGATAGCTGTCGTTCCACTGCAGGGCAGCCTCAATCACGACCCCGTCGCGCTCGCCGTTGATCAGGGTCGGCGGGCTGTGCAGAGCCTGCTTGTTGCGGTCGAGATATTCGACGAAGGCCTCGATGCCGCCCTCGTAATGCATATCGACCTGCTGCGGCATCACTCCGCGCTTATCGGTGAGCGTGATGGCAACCTCGGAATTGAGGAAGGCGAGTTCGCGCAAGCGGTGCTCCAGCTGCTGGAAGTCGAACACGGTGTTGCTGAAGGTGACGTCGGAGGGCAGGAAGGATATCTCGCTTCCGGTCTTCTCGCCCGCCTCGCCGGTTACGGCGAGCGGCGCCTCGGGCTCGCCGTCGCGGAAGGTCATGGAATGGACCTCGCCGTCGCGGCGAATGGTGAGCTCGAGACGTCCGGATAGCGCGTTGACCACGGAGACGCCAACTCCATGCAGGCCGCCAGAGACCTTATAGGAATTCTGGTCGAACTTCCCGCCGGCGTGGAGCTGGGTCATGATGACCTCGGCCGCCGACACGCCCTCCTCTTCGTGGATGTCGGTGGGAATGCCACGGCCGTTGTCGACCACTGTCACCGAGCCATCGGCATTAAGGGTCACGGTGATGCGATCGCAAAAGCCAGCCAGAGCCTCGTCGATGGCGTTGTCCACCACCTCGTAGACCATATGATGCAGGCCCGAGCCGTCGTCGGTGTCGCCGATATACATACCGGGGCGCTTGCGCACCGCATCGAGCCCGCGCAGAACCTTGATTGAATCGGCGCCGTAGTCACTGTTGCCGTTCTGAGGAGCGTCGTCGGCTGTCATGCTGATGGATACTCCCGCGTTGAGACGCTATCGTCGGCAACGGTGTAAAAGGTAGCCTGGCCACCTAGATGTTCAAAGAGCTCAGCGTCCGTGCCGGTCAACCAGGCCTGGGCGCCGAGCCCGATAAGGGCCTCTGCAAGCGCAGCACGCCGGTTCGCATCGAGATGCGCTGCCACCTCGTCAAGCAGCAACAGCGGCGGTGCACCACTACGCGCCACCCGCAGGCGTGCCTCGGCAAGAATGATGGAAACAAGTAGCGCTTTCTGTTCGCCGGTCGAACACTCCCCCGCCGGCATATCGTGTGCCAGATGGTGGGCGGAAAGGTTGCTGCGATGGGGACCATGTATGCTATGCCCGGACTCCGCGTCGCGAAGGCGGCTGTCGCGCAGCAGGCCCGCGAAACGATGCTCGGCATCGACCGCTGCCATGTCGTCAAGCCAGCCTTCAATCTCTCCTACAATGGCTAGACTCGGTCTGGGAAACGGGTCGCTTGCCTCGGCAAGCGCCGCTTGCAGTTGGCCTAAGGTTTCGCGTCGCGCCGCAGCCACCGCCACACCGTGGGCGGCCAGAGTCTCCTCGACAACATCGAGCCAACGCCCCTCGCCGCCGCTTGCTAGCAGCCGCGCCCGCTCGCGCAGTCCCCTCTCATAGGCCGCAAGCTCGCGGCCGTGGCCTGGCATCAGACCTACAACCAGACGATCAAAAAAGCGCCGCCTGCCGCCAGGCGCCTCGGTAAACAGGCGGTCCATTGCCGGTGTTAGCCAGGACACACCGAGCCGCTCGCCGAGCCCAGCCTGGCCGCGCGCGCTCTCACCGTCAATACGCACCTGGCGGCGTTCGCCCGCCGCCGCGCCGCTTTCAAGGCCAGTGCCGATATCGCAGGTGCCACCGGGCAGGTCGAGCCGTGCCGCTACCGCCCAACGCGCCATCGCCGGGGCGCCGCGCCGCGTCACCTCGCCCAGGTGAGCACGCCGCAGGCCGCGCCCGGGGGCAAGAAAGGAAACAGCTTCCAGCAGGTTGGTCTTACCGGCACCATTGGCGCCGGTCAGTACCACCGACCGCGGCGCGGGCTCGAGACGAAGCTGGGCATAATTACGGAAATCAGTCAGGACGAGACACTCAATGCGCGCGGCAGGTCTCGTCGCTTGCGGCCTCTCCGACAAATCCGTCGCGATCATACGCGCATCGGCATCAGCACATAGAGCGCGCGTACATCCCCGCTGTCACCGACCACCGTGGGCGAGACCGAGTCGGCCATGGAGAAGCGCAGGCTATCGCCCTCAATCTGTTGGGTCATTTCGAGCACGTAGCGGGAGTTGAAGCCAATAGACAGCGACTCACCCTCGTAGTCCACGGCCAACTCCTCTGTGGCGCTGGCCTGGTCGGGACTGTTGGCGGACAGTATCAGTTTGCCCTTTTCGATCACCAGCTTGATGGCCCGCGACTTGTCACTGGCGATAGTTGAGACCCGGTCCACGGCCTCGGCAAAGCTTGGGCGGTGCACGACCATCACCTTGTCGTTGCCCTCGGGAATGACCCGCTGGTAGTCGGGGAAGGTGCCATCGATGAGCTTCGACGAGAGCACCGCGCCGTCGATGGTGAAACAGATTTTGACGTCCGACAGCGCCACCTGGAGCTCGCCCTCGGCATCGTCGAGCAGCTTGCGCAGCTCAGTGACCGCCTTGCGCGGCACGATGATCCCCGGCATGCCCTCGGCACCGGCCGGCAAGTCAACCTCAACCCGCGCTAGGCGATGGCCGTCGGTGGCAACAGCGCGCAGGGCACGCTCGCCCTTCTCGACCGCATGTAGGTGAATGCCATTGAGGTAATAGCGGGTCTCCTCCGTCGAGATGGCGAAGCGGGTCTTATCGATGAGCCGCCGTAGATCCGCCGCCGCGATGCTGAAGCTGTGGTCGAGATCGCCAGTCGAAAAGGCGGGAAAATCCACAGGCGGCAGGCAGTGCAGAGAGAAGGCAGAGCGCCCGCTGCGCAGAGCCAAACGCTCACTGCCGTCCTCGCTCGTCAGCTCAATCTGGGCGCCCTCGGGCAACTTGCGCACGATGTCATAGAGCATGTGTGCGGGTGCCGTCGCCGTACCCTCCTGGCCGACCTCGGAGGGCGTCGAATCAATCACCTCGATATCCATGTCGGTAGCCGTCAGGCTGAGCTTGCCATCGTTCGAGGCAATCAGAAGATTGGACAAAATCGGAATGGTGTTACGGCGCTCAACCACGCTTTGCACGTGCTGTAGCGACTTGAGTAGATGCGAGCGCTCGATGGTCAGTTTCATGTCGCCGGAAACCCTCGCTGAAAGCTACCAGCCGACAGGCGCCAGCCGCCCGTCGAGCCGCCGGCGGCACCGTCGCCCCCGGGTTCGGAACTATACCAGACTCACAAGGATTCTATAGGAATTTCCGCCTTTTCCGGCCTGTGGGCTCAAGCCTCCAGCATGCGCCTGAGTAGCTCCACGTCCTCAGCAAAGCCGGCGTCGCTTTGGCTCAACTGGTCAATCTTGCGCACCGCGTGCATGACCGTGGTGTGGTCGCGGTTGCCGAACTTGCGGCCGATCTCCGGCAGGGAGCGCTGAGTCAGCTGCTTGGCCAAATACATCGCCACCTGACGCGGCCGCGCCACCATCTGCGCGCGGCGTGCCGAACTCATCTCCGAGACCTTGATGTTGTAGTACTCGGCAACCCGCTTTTGGATGTCCTCGATTGTCACGCGACGGTCGTTGGCGCGCAACAGATCGTGCAACACCTCTGGGGTGCTCTCCAGCGTGATCGGCCGACCCACCAGAGTGGAATGGGCAACGATGCGAATCAGCGCGCCCTCGAGCTCGCGCACGTTTGAGCTGATCTTGTGTGCAAGAAACTCAAGCACCTTAGGTGGCACTTGACCGGCGCCGAGTTGGTCGGCCTTGCCTTGCAAAATGCCGAGGCGCAACTCGTAGGAGGTCTGATGCACCTCCGCCACCAGGCCCCAGCTAAGGCGCGAGCGCATACGCTCGTCCATATATTCGAGATCCGCCGGTGAACGATCGCCGGAGACGATCACCTGCTTGTTCTGGTCGATCAGGGCGTTGAAGGTGTGAAAAAACTCTTCCTGCGTCGATTCCTTGCCACCGATGAATTGCACGTCGTCGATGAGCAGCACGTCGACCGAGCGGAATAACTCCTTGAAGCCCATGATCTTCTTGAAGCGGAGCGCGCGGATGAACTGGTACATGAACTTCTCCGCCGAGAGATAGATCACGCGCTTGTCGGGGCGCCGCTCGCGCACCTGCAGACCAATGGCATGCATCAGATGGGTCTTACCAAGACCGACGCCGCCGTAGATGAAGAGCGGATTGAACGGGACGTCGTCCGAATCGCCGACCCGCTTGGCCGCCGCGTGGGCGAACTCGTTCGGCTTACCCACGACAAAATTCTCAAAGCAGTAACGCGAATCGAGCGCAGCGCCGATTGAATCGATGTCGCCGAAGAGATCATCGCTGGCGGTCTCGGCGTCGCCCGGTGGCGCACTCGGCCTTGGCAAGTCGCCCGACGTCGGCATGCCAGAACGCACCACAATATCGACCGCGGCCACGGCCTCGCTCTCGTCCTGCCACAAGGCACGTAGCCGGTCACCATAGCGCGGCGCCACCCAGTCACGCAAAAAGCGCGTCGGCACGCAGAGCTCAACGCGCCCCTCAGCGACACTTCCCAACTCCACTGCCTCCATCCAGCGCTCGAACGTGGTGGTGCCAAGCTCGCCGCGCAAACGGTTGCGAACGCGTCGCCAGCTGGCGTCAGCTTCCAACCTGTTCAACGTCTCCGCCATGACCACTAAACCGCCTGCTAGCGGAGCATACGAAAAAGCAGCGGCACGAGCCGATGTCGGAACAGCTCGGTCGGGCACAAATTACAATTTACTGATGAAATAACCATGCTCCCTGGACCGCCCATTTGCCAAAGATAGACAATAACCCCACCCGACGGCATTTAGTGCCGTCACACAATAACACTAGCTAGACTTCGGCAAAACTTACCGTGTCTGCCTATTTTATAGCGTAACTCTAGACGACCAAGTCTGAATACTATTACCAGACTTAACCACAATCGCCTCAGCGTCAGCGTTAGAGACTACCGACGCGGACCACTACACGCAACAAAATCGATACGTTGATATGCATTTTTTTGTTGGCTTATTGCATAGTGACAACGCGAAACGGCCGCGCCAAGGCACGGCCGTTATCGACATCGTCTGCACTACTAAGGGTCTACGCCATCGCCTTAATACGGCGGCTGAGGCGCGACAGTTTTCGCCGCATGGTATTGCGCGCCACCACGCCCTTGATAACGCCTCGCATCAATTGCGGCTGCGCCCGGGTGAAAGCTTCCTGTGCTGCAGCCTTATCGCCGCCAGCGATCGCCAACTCGACGGATTGAACAGAGGTGCGAACGCTGCCGAGCCGCGCGCGATTGACGAGCCGCTGCCGCTCATTGCGGCGAATGCGTTTCTTGGCCGATTTATGTTCCGCCATGCTTAGCCCAACTAGAACTTCCCGCGGACGCAGCATCCGCAGCAGGAAAGGGCGCGGTTATAGCCAAGCGAATCGCGAGCGTCAACAGCAACAGGAAAGCGAATCGGTCGCCGTCGAATCAGCGGTTCTTGAATTGGGGCTTGCGCTTCTCGGCGAAGGCGGCCATGCCCTCTCTTTGATCCTCGAGCGCGAAGGTGGAATAGAACAGTCGCCGCTCAAACATGACGCCTTCGCTGAGCGATGTCTCGTAGGCTCGGTTGACTGCCTCTTTGGCCATAATTGCCGCTGGCAGGGACATGGCAGCGATGGTCTCTGCCACTTCCATGGCCGTATCCATGAGTTCGGCAAGGGACACGACACGACTGACTAGCCCGGCCCGCTCCGCCTCATCGACGTCCATCATGCGGCCCGTCAGGATCAGGTCCATGGCCTTGGCCTTGCCGACGGCGCGCGGCAGGCGCTGGGTGCCACCGGCGCCGGGGAAGGTCCCGAGTTTGATCTCCGGCTGACCGAAGCGCGCATTGTCGGCGGCGATGACGATGTCGCACATCATGGCAAACTCGCAGCCGCCGCCGAGCGCGAAGCCAGCAACCGCCGCAACTATGGGCTTGCGGCACTTGGCCAGGCACTCCCAGGGCCCGATGAAGTCCCCAAAATAGGCGTCCGCATAGGACTTCGACTGCATCTCCTTGATATCGGCGCCGGCCGCGAAGGCCTTCTCGGAGCCGGTGAGGACGATAGCGCCGATGGCCTCGTTGGCCTCGAAATCGGCGACGGCCTGACCGAGTTCAGCAATCAGAGCGCCATTGAGTGCGTTCAGGGCATTGGGGCGATCGAGAGTGACCACGCCGACCTTGCCGCGCGTCTCAGCGACGATGTTCTCATAGGCCATGGGAGATCCTCGTTCTCAACTCGGCGCCAGGGAGAAACGCACCGTCAGGCGCTGCGCCGAATTCGGGGGATAAATGGTGATGGTTAGACGCTCGCCCTCGCGCTCGTATTGGAGAAACCCGGCAGCCTGCCAGCCAAGCGCCGGCAAGGTCTCGTCGTAGAAGCGCAACACCGCCTCGGCGTCGGTCGCACCACTCGCATAGCGCTCGACGATGCGGCCCTGCGGCGTGTCGAAGATTACCCCGGCGTCATTGAGTTCGCTGAGCGCCACCATCAACGGCAGGTCATCGAAGCCGCCCACAAAGATGGCCTCATCCGCCGCCGCCGGCAAAACGAGAAACAACGACAGGGCGGTCAGGAAAGAGCGCGAGTATGCCATGCCCTAACCTACCTCAGCGCTGGCACTTGGGACAAAGAAAAGTGGAGCGCCCCGACTGCACTATGCGCCTTATCACGTGGTTGGGAGCACCGCTGGCGCACGGCTCACCCTCGCGGCCATAGACGGAAAAAGCGTGCTGGAAGTAGCCGAGTTCGCCGGAGGCCTGAACATAGTCGCGTAAGCTGGAGCCGCCGGCCGCGATGGCCTCGGTCAGCACCGACTTGATGCCCAACACCAGGCGCTCAGCCCTGGCCCCGGCGACGCTGGCGCCGAGGCGCTTCGGTGAGATGTCGGCGCGATAGAGGCTTTCGCACGCATAGATGTTGCCGATGCCCGCAACCAGGTGCTGGTCGAGCAGTAGGGCCTTGATCGTTGAGCGGCGAGCAGCCAGCACCTTGGACAGCGCTGGACCAGAGAATTCGGTGCCGAGCGGATCGGGGCCCATGTCGCACAGCAACGGATGGGCGTCGAGAGTTGCTCTTTCCGTCACAGCAAACAGGCCAAAACGACGCACGTCGTTGAAGACAATCTCCCTGCCCTCGTCGGTGCCGAAGAGGATGTGATCATGCTTTCCCGGCCGGTTGCCGGTCTCGGGCCGTAAGAACAGGCGCCCCGACATGCCGAGATGGCCGATCACAACATGGCCGTCATCGAGCATGAAGAGCAGATACTTGCCTCGCCGGCCGATGGTCTCTACGAGGCGCCCTTCGAGGCGGCTGGCAAAATCTCCCGGCAAGGCAATGCGCAAGTCGCCGCGGCGAACAGTGATACGCGCGAAACGGTGCCCTTCGAGTAGGGGTACCAGGCCACGGCGGACGGTCTCGACTTCGGGAAGCTCGGGCATGGCCGACTGTAGCGCGGCCTTCGGCGCTAGGCTATGGTTCGCAGCATGGCGACAGACCCCAAGACAGAGACGGTACCCTTCGGGCTTCGCGACGTCGATCCGGCCGATAAACCGGCGCTGGTTGCAGGCATTTTCGATAGCGTGGCATCGCGCTACGACCTCATGAACGACCTCATGACCGGCGGCATTCAGCGCTTGTGGAAGCGGGCGATGGTGGCAGCACTGGCACCGAAGCCGGGCGATCGCTTGCTCGATCTTGCGGGCGGCACCGGCGATATCGCAGCGCGCATCCTCGACCACCACGCCGTCGACGTGACAGTCTGCGACCTGACACCAACCATGCTGGAGGTGGGCCGGTGGCGCGCCTGGGACCGCGGTCGCATCGGCATGCCCCAGTGGGTCTGTGGCAGCGGTCTAGCGCTACCCTTCTCCGATCGCTATTTCAACGTATGTACCATCGCCTTCGGCCTGCGCAATTTCGCGCGTATCGGGCCGGGCCTCGCGGAGATTGCGCGGGTGCTACGGCCGGGCGGGCGCTTTCTCTGCCTGGAGTTTTCGCCGGAGGTCGCGGCACCGCTAGCACCACTTTACGGCGCCTTCTCCGATCGCATTATCCCGGCGCTGGGCAAGATCGTCGCAGACGATCGGGATGCGTATACCTACCTGGTCGAGAGCATTCGTCGCTTCCCGCCCCCGGATACGCTGTCGGTGATGTTAGCAGATGCTGGTTTCGCCGGAATCCGTGCACGAAAGCTTTCCGGCGGCATTGTCGCCCTGCACAGCGCCTGGCGCGTCTGACCGGGCATGTTCCGCGCAGCACGAAACCTTTGGCGGCTGGTGGTCATCGCACGCGTGCTCGCGCGTCACGACGCGCTGGAGCCACTGGCGGATACCGCCCCCTGGCTGGTGCGCCCCTTGCGGCAGCTCGTCAAGCCCGAAACGGACGGCAGGCGGCTTGGCCAGCGTCTGGCGGATGCGGCGGTAGCGCTGGGCCCAGCCTTCATAAAGCTCGGCCAGGCGATGTCGACGCGAGCCGACTTGATCGGTGCAGAGGTAGCAGAAGACCTCGCTATGCTGCGCGATCGTCTGCCGCCCTTTCCGGCGAACGAGGCGCGCACGGTGCTGGCCGACGAGCTCGGCCAGCCTATCGAAGCGCTGTTCATCGCGTTTGACGACAGGGCGGTCGCCGCGGCGTCCATTGCCCAGATCCATTTTGCCACCACCAGCGACGGCCGCGAGGTGGCGGTGAAGATTCTGCGTCCGGGGATCGAGGCCGCCTTCCGGCGCGACCTCGACCTGCTGTTTTGGCTCGCCGAATGGATTCAGCGCACGCAACCGCGGTTGCGCAGGCTGCGCCCAGTCGAATCGGTGCGTGCCGTTGCCGACATGGTGGCGATCGAAATGGACCTACGGCTTGAGGGCGCAGCGGCTTCGGAGATGGCGTCCAATTTCACGGAAGACAACAGCTTCAACATTCCGGACATCGACTGGACGCGCACCGCGCGCCGCGTACTCACCAGTGCCCGCGTCAACGGCATTCCGGTCGACCGCCGCGACGCCCTGATCGAAGCGGGCCACGACCCGTTGACCGTGCTGGAGAAGGCTGCCCGAGCCACCTTCAACCAGTGCTTCCGCGACGGCTTTTTCCACGGCGATCCGCACCAAGGCAATCTCTTTGTCGCCAACGACGGCAATATCTGGGCCGTCGACTTCGGCATCGTGGGTCGCCTTGACATCGCCACGCGGCGTTATCTCGCGGAAATGCTGATGGGCTTTCTCGACGGTGACTACGCCAGCGTGGCCGACGTGCACTTCCGCGCCGGTTACGTGCCGTCAGATAAGGACCGTGGCGCCTTCACCCAGGCCCTGAGAGCCATTGGTGAACCGATTCTCGGCCTGCCCGTATCCGAAATTTCACTCGGGCGCCTGCTGGGCCAACTCTTCCACACCACCGAGACTTTCGGCATGCGCACCCAGCCGCACCTGCTGCTGCTGCAGAAGGTCATGGTCGTAGCGGAAGGGGTCGGACGCGACCTTTACCCGCAAGCCAATATGTGGGAGCTGGCGCGGCCTTTGACGGAAGCCTGGATGGAGAGCCATTTAGGCCCTGCAGCCCGTGCCAAGGTGGGTGCAGAGACGGCCATCGGCTTCGTCCAGCGCATGCCGGGCCTAGCCCAGCGGGCCGAGGAAGCGCTCGACAGACTAGCCGCGTGGGACAACCACACGAGCCGGCACGCCTCACCCTGGCCACTCCTGCTCGCCTTCGCCGCCGGGGCGGTGCTCATGGCCATTCTGTTGACGCTGATGTGACATCGCGGAGGTTTCTTTGCGAACCGGAATATACTAGCGTATCTGCTTCCGACAGGAACAAGATAAATGCTTGACGAGAAACGGATTCTTCTCATCGTCTCAGGTGGCATTGCGGCTTACAAGAGCCTTGAGCTGATCCGCCGCCTGCGCGATAGAGGAGCAGAGGTGAGCTGTGTGCTGACGCGCGGCGGCGCTCAGTTCGTCACGACGCTCTCGCTCGCAGCGCTGAGCGGCGAGCCGGTCTATGAGGACCTGTTCTCACTCACCGACGAGGCCGAGATGGGCCACATCCGCCTGTCGCGCGAGGCGGACCTGGTGGTGGTGGCGCCAGCCAGCGCCGACCTGATAGCCAAGATGGCGGCCGGACTGGCCGATGATCTCGCCAGCACGGTGCTGCTGGCGAGCGACAAGCCGGTGCTGATCGCACCGGCCATGAACGCCATGATGTGGAACCACGCCGCGACCCGGCGCAACGTGGCAACCTTGGCGGCCAATGGCATCGTGCGTGTCGGCCCCGAGCCCGGCGATCTAGCCTGCGGCGAGGTGGGCGAAGGCCGCATGGCCGAGCCTGCGGCCATCCTTGCGGCAATCGAGCGCACACTTACCGGTGCCGGACCCTTGCGCAAGATCCGCGCGCTGGTCACTAGCGGGCCGACGCACGAGCCCATCGACCCGGTTCGCTATATCACCAATCGCTCATCGGGAAAGCAAGGCTATGCCATTGCCGACGCGCTCGGCGCGCTTGGGGCTGACGTGACTCTGGTCAGCGGCCCAACGGCACTGGCCGACCCCCCTGGCGCTACGGTGGTGCGCGTGGAGACGGCGGAGGAGATGCTGGCCGCCTGCCGTGCCATCCTACCGACGGACGTCGCGGTCTGCGCCGCCGCCGTTGCCGACTGGCGCGCGGCAAGCCAGGCCAATCAGAAAGTGAAACGCGGCAAAACGGCAGAGCGTAGTATCGACATGGCTGCCAATCCCGATATCCTCGCTACGCTTGGCAGCCTCGACAAGGGCCGACCGACGCTCGTCGTTGGCTTCGCCGCCGAGACCGAGAGGGTCGTCGAGCATGCCAAGGCCAAGCGCGTCGCCAAGGGCTGCGACTGGATCATCGCCAATGACGTTTCGCTCGAGGCCGGCGTCTTCGGCAGCGACGAGAACACGGTGCACGTGATCGACGCGGAGGGTATTGAGACCTGGCCCAAAGCGAGCAAGGCTGAGGTGGCGGCTAAGCTCGCCGCGCGCATCGCCGCGGCCATCGCCGAGAAAGACATCGCTGTATGAGCGTAGCCGTAGCTGTACGCCGCCTGCCCCATGCCTTAGAGGGCCCCCTTCCGGCCTATGAGAGTGCGTTGAGCGCCGGTGTCGACTTACCGGCGGCGCTGGATGAGGATCTGGTGCTAATGTCGGGCGCCAGCGCCCTGGTGCCAACGGGGCTCGCTATCGCGCTGGACAAGGGCTATGAGGCGCAGGTACGCCCGCGCTCGGGCCTAGCGCTACGGCACGGACTGACGGTGATCAACGCCCCGGGTACCATTGATGCGGATTATCGCGGCGAAATCGGCGTGATCCTGATCAACCACGGCGGCGAGCCAGTGACGATTAGCCGCGGCATGCGTATCGCCCAATTGGTGATCGCGGCCGTGTCGCGACTAGAATGGAAAGAGGTCGAGACCTTGCCAGAGACCGTGCGGGGAGAGGACGGTTTTGGCTCCACAGGCAAAGGCGGCGTTTGCCGAGGCAATACGATATAGAAAGAGGCTCACAGCATCATGCTGAACGCGGAAATTCACAACGCCATCACCGAGACCATTACCAACACGCCCTTGGTGAGTCTGGCGCGCTTACGCGAGGCGACAGGCCGTAAGGCCGACCTCGTGGGCAAAGCTTGAGTTCTTCAACCCTTTGGCTAGCGTTAAAGACCGTATCGGCGTCTCAATGATCAGAGGCCTGGACGACTGAGAATGGACGGCATGGAGTTCAGTGACGAGCAGATTGAGCGCTACGCGCGACACATCACCCTGCCCGAGGTCGGCGGCACCGGGCAGGCGAAGTTGCTCGACTCGCGCGTACTGGTGATCGGCGCCGGAGGTCTTGGCTCGCCGCTGATCCTCTATTTGGCGGCAGCCGGAATCGGCACCATCGGCGTGGTCGATGACGACGTGGTCGCGCTCTCCAACCTGCAACGCCAGGTGCTGCACGACAGCGAACGGGTTGGTGTCACAAAGGTCGAGAGCGCGGCAGCAAGCGTCCAGCGCATCAATCCCGAGGTGACGCTGGTGCCGCACAAGACGAGGCTTGTCACCGATAACGCCCTCGATCTATTAGCCGACTATGATGTGGTGGTCGACGGCAGCGACAATTTCCCCACCCGCTTTCTGGTCAATGACGCCGCACGACTCGCCGGCAAGACGCTGGTCTCAGCGGCCATTCTGCGTTTCGAAGGCCAGCTCAGCACTTTCAAGTCCCATCTCGGCGGCGACAATCCCTGCTATCGCTGCATCTTTCCGGCGCCGCCGGCACCGGGGTTGGTGCCAAGCTGTGCCGAGGGCGGCGTACTCGGCGCACTGGCAGGAACGCTCGGTTCTCTGCAGGCGGTGGAGGTCATCAAGGAGCTGCTCGGTATCGGTGATAGCATGTCGGGCAACCTGTTGATCTTCGACGCGCTCAACACCACTTTCCGCAAAGTCAAGGTGCGCCCCGACCCGGCCTGCGCGCTGTGCAGCGCCCAGGCCACCATCCACGACCTCTCCGCCCATGCCGGCAACTGACGAAGGCGCGCACGTGGCCAAGCTTTCACTAATCGTCTTCTCCAGCGACTTCGCTAAAGTGCATTACGCGCTTGCGGCCGCGGCCGCGGCCGCCGCAATCGATATCCATGCTACACTCTTTTTTACCATGGAGGCGAGTCGCGCCTTGACTAAAAACGAGGGTTGGCACGCCCTTACTGGCAGCCCAGCCGATAGCGACACGGCCTTGCAGGCGCGCAATGTCGCAAGCTTCGCAGAGCTGCTCGAATCGTGCCACAAGCTCGGCGTACACTTCCTCGTCTGCAGCATGGGGCTCACCGCCATCGACCTCGCGGAAGAGGCACTGCGCGACGACCTCGACATCAAGATCAGCGGCCTTGTCGGGTTCCTCAAGGACGCCCACGCCGATGGCAGCGTGGTATTCATCTAAAGAATTAAGGCGTGCCTTATTAGGTAACAGTTACGAATTTCATATTCAGCCGTCCCCCAGGGACCGGTAAAAATTAGTATCTGTTGCCTAATAATATTTTACAGACCCTTCTCTGCCACCAGCCGCTCCAGGGTATCAACGGCGGCCTGCATGGTCTGTCCCGACCAGCCGGCGGAAGCGGATATGATCTCGCCGCGGATCTCGGCCTCACTGCGGATCATGGTGCGACCGACGGGGCTCGAGAAGAACGCGATCAGCGCATCGAGCTCAGCTTCAGTGAAGCGGGCATCGTAGATCGGCGCCAGGGTGACGAAAAAGCCCGGCAGGGCATCGTCGATCTGGGCCGCTAGCGCGGCCTCGATCTCGGAGGCATCGTCGGGGCCAACACCAGGTGCGAGCTGACGCAAGCGGTCCTGCAAAGCGAGCAGCATTTTGTTGCGGCCGTTGCGCAGCTCAACGGCAATGCCGCTGAGCGCCATCAGATAGGTGATCTTGCCTTCCTTGCCGAGCTCGGCGACGCTGGCAGCACCGGCGTTGAGCTTACGCGCCTCGATATAGTCGGCGAGGCAGCGGCGCGTCATCTCGAGCCAGAACTCGGTTGTCTGCTCCTGCTTGATCTGGGTGACAGCACGCGGGCAGGCATGCACGCGCCCGGCGTGGTCGGGCAAAGTGTCTGGTGCCGGCACCGCGTCGGGCGACAGCGTGACAGCGAAATTCATATCGACGTGACAGAGCCCTTCCTGCGGTCCCGGCATAGCCAGTCCGTCGAGATCGATGCGCAGGCCCGCATCCTCGGACAGCGCCATGTTTGCCGCAGCCAAGATCTCCGCCACCAGTGCCCGCCATGTCGCGGCATCGGGTCGACAGGTGGAATTCATGGCATCCGGAACCGCTTCCAGTGTCGCGGTCTCGCCCTGCCAAGCGGAAACGGGTTCCTCGGCAAATGCCGGCACCCCCAACAAGATGAGGCCGCCGACAAAGCTTATCAATCTCATGATCTATACCGTCGCCGTCGCCAGCACGCGGTCGGGCGGCGCATGCCCATCGACGAACGTCTTGATGTTCACGATCACCTTCTCGCCGGAATCAGTCCGCCCCTCCAAAGTAGCAGAGCCCATATGGGGCAGCAGCACAACGCTTTCGAGCTCCAAGAGTTTGGGATTTACCGCCGGCTCGTGCTCGAAGACGTCGAGTCCGGCGCCGGCCAACTTGCCCTCACGCAGCATACGGGTCAATGCCGCCTCGTCGATGACCTCGCCCCGTGAGGTGTTGACTATATAGGCGTGCGGCTGCAGCTGGGCGAGGCGGCGCGCCGAGAGTAGGTGATAGGTTGCGGGCGTATGCGGGCAGTTAACCGAAATGATGTCCATGCGCGCCAGCATCTGATCGAGGCTCTCCCAATAGGTGGCCTCGAGCTCGGCCTCCAGCGTGTCCGGTACCCGGCGGCGGTTGTGGTAGTGGATTGAAAGTCCGAAGCCGCGCGCCCGCCGGGCTACGGCATTACCAATGCGGCCCATGCCAATGATGCCGAGGCGCTTGCCCCAGATGCGCCGCCCCAGCATCGAGGTAGGGCCCCACCCGCCCCATTCGCCGGACCGCATCAGGCGCTCGCCTTCCGCCAGGCGTCGCGGCACCGAGAGGATCAGCGCCATGGTCATATCAGCGGTGTCCTCGGTAAGTACGCCGGGGGTATTGGTGACGGTGATACCGCGGGCATGGGCACTGGCCACGTCGATATGGTCGACACCGGCGCCGAAACTAGCGATTAGCTTCAAGCGCTCGCCGGCCTGAGCAATCATTCCAGCGTCGATACGATCCGTCACGGTGGGCACCAGTACATCGGCCCCGGCCATGGCCACCTGCAACGCATCGCGGTCCATGGGCGTGTCGTCGTCGTTGAGCCTGGTGTCGAACAGCTCCATCATCCGGGTCTCGATGACCTCGGGGAGCTTGCGCGTGACCACGACGAGCGGCTTGTTACGAGGCATTAAGGGCTCCAGCATTCTGGACTGGGCTTGTTTATACCAGGGGGCACGTTTGCGCTATAGTGGCGTCGAATCATGCGCCTACAGCTTGTCCTTTTCGGGCTCTTCCTTGTGTTACCTACCCAGCTAGGAGCGGAGAGCGGGCTACCGCTACCACGCTTCGTCAGTCTTGGCGCCGACGAGGTGAACCTGCGCACTGGTCCTGGCCTGCGCTATCCTGTGGTCTGGGTGTTCGTGCGCAAGGCACTGCCGGTCGAGATCGTTGCCGAGTTCGAGCAATGGCGCCGGGTGCGCGACTTCGAAGGCGCCGAGGGCTGGGTGCACAAGGCCATGCTGTCAGGCAAGCGTACGGTGTTGGTGATCGGCGACAGCCGCACCCTGCGCGCGCGCCCCGACCCCAAGTCGCGGGCGCTGGCCCGCGCCGAGACCCGCGTCCAGGGCGCCCTGCGCGCCTGCCGAGACGACTGGTGCGAGGTGACGCTGCAAAGCATCCGCGGCTGGATGCGCCGCGCGTACCTTTGGGGAATCTATCCTGAGGAATAACCGTATTTAATTGGTGAAAGTTCTCTGTTTCCTGTCGAGAATAAAGAGCTATCACCGAGTAATTATAACCTCAATCCCAGGCCATACTAGCACGTAAGCTGGGCTTGATGAGCTTCTTAACCAGACGCTCGGTGAATGCTGGTCCATGCTCCATCGCGCCAGCGAATCGCGCGTGGTTTTGATCGAGTAGCGAGGATAGAGCACAAGCAACTCGCCGAACAACGCTTGCGCCTCTTTGGCGGACATGCCGAGCTACCCGTAGGGCACCGCCAGCACCACGTGGCTCTATGAAGAGCCCATATTGATACGCAGTTCCGCCTACAAGTATCCGCGGCGGTAGGCGTCGAAGAAATACGGGAAGTAGTATTGCTCTGGTGGTGCGGGTTGAAGCACCACCGCCCCGTCCATCATCGCCACGCCGCAGTGCCAGTCGCCGATAATAAGCGAGGCGGTGGCTGACGCCGGTAAGCGGCAAGGAATTGTCGGGCGCCAAGTCGGGCCGGTGATTGCAGCGACTGAGAAACTTGTTCGCCACCGGTATTACCGTGAAACGCCTCGTGCCCTGGGCCAAGGCCAATGTACAGCACCGTGCGCCACATGCTATCCGGGCGCACGCGCCCGTTCAATCGAAGTCGTCTGACAAGGCTTCGCGCAAGGTGACGGAAAAGACGGCAATATGGCCGTATTCGGGGTGGGATATGGAGAGCCTCACACGGCTTTCGGGATCACGGAAGGCAACAACCTGAGGGTCACTAAAAGGGAAGTGCAGAAAGTGCACCGCAGAGGTCTTGCCGTCGGCGCGTGAGCGCTCGACATCGCCTTCGGGTAGCGCAGCGATAACCTCGCCGTCGATCTCGATGGCAATGCGGTCCTCGATGCCGCCGAGGGTACTCAGAATACGGGCACGGCGCTCGGGCTCGCGGGGATACCGAGCAAGAGAGTAGCCACCAGTTCGCGCCCGTCCGGGATCAGAGGGTTGTAGGCCGCCAGCTCGTCGGCGATCTGCTCTTCGCCTCCTTTCTCGATATAGAGCATCTCGTGGATCTGCATCCACATGGTCTCGTAGCATTCGAAATGAATGCTGGCGAAGGGCCCAACGGCAAGCCGGCGGTGCTCCTTGAGGGCTGAGATCTCGGTACGGCGCTGCTTGCGCTCGGCGCCATAGACTTCCATCCCCAGGATGTCAGCCCGGATAATCTCACGCATGCTCACGACACCAGGCCGTATGCGCGGGCGAACAGCTCGATGGGATGGAGCGTCGGTTGGTCGGCCAAGGACACCTCGCCCAGCGCCTCGATGCCCTGGCGCAAATGCTCGCCGGCCAGCGGGCACTCGGAAACAAGATGCGCCTTTTCGCCCCTGACCGCCTTGCGCGCCGCCGGTTTACCCACCTTCAAGGCGACCTCAAAGAACTCCTTTTTTACGCCCCATGCGCCGCCGTGGCCCGAGCAACGCTCGATGATCTCAAGGTCTGCCTCAGGGATGAGCTTGAGCATCTCCACCGCCTTGGAGCCCATGTTCTGGGCCCGAGCGTGGCAGGCGAGGTGTACAGCGATGCCACCGTCGAGGGGCTCGAGGCCGTCGGCCAGGCCCTCCGTCTTGGCAATGTCGACAACATATTCGGTGATGTCGGTGGCGTGCGCAGCGAGCCGCTTGATCGCCGGATCATCCGGCAAGATCAGAGGCCATTCGAGCTTGAGCATCAGCGCGCAACTCGGCACGGACACAACGATATCGTAGCCCTTGTCGAGCCAGTCACCCAGAGCCGTCGCGGTCTTTTTCGCTTTCCCCGCAACCGAGGCGAAGTCGCCCTGCTCGAGTTGGGGCATGCCGCAGCAGCCAGGATAGGCGACGACGGTTTCGACGCCGTTATAGGCCAGCACGGCACGCGCCGCCTCGCCGATCTCGGGGTTGTTGTAGTTGACGAAGCAGGTAGCAAAGATCGCCACCTTGCGTCCTGCCGCGGGCGCCTCGGCATTCACCGCCGGTACCCGCCTGGCACGCATGGTGAAGGTCTTGCCTTGGTAGCGTGGCAGGGAGGCGTCTCTGTGGATACCGGCAACGGCCTGCATGACGGGTCGAGTCAGGCGGTTGCGGCGGTCGCTAGCCCAGTTGGCGACGAACGCCACGGGACGTACCAGCTTACCGTTACGGTCCGTCTTAGCCAGAGCCTTGTCGGCCCAGCCGAGCCTGCCCGCAGCAAGCTCCGTCGAGCGAGCCCGCAGGATCAGATGGGGAAAGTCGAGGGCAAACTCATGCGGCGGCACATAGGGGCAAGTCGCCACGAAGCACATGTCACACAGGGTACAGGCATCGATGACTGGCTTGAAATCGGCGGAGTCGACGCTGTCCAGTTCGCCCGTATCCGACTCGTCCACAAGGTCGAACAACCTCGGAAAACTGTCGCAGAGATTGAAGCAGCGCCGGCAGCCATGGCAAATATCGAAGACGCGACGCAACTCCACGTCGAGCGCCTCGGCATCGTGGAATGTGGGGTCAGAGTAGTCAATCGGATGGCGCGCGGGCGCCTTCAGGCCGCCCTCCATAGCTGCCGGTGCCGCTTGTCGGCTCAGTCGAGATTGTCGAGCGCTCGCTGGAAACGCCCGGCGTGGGATTTTTCGGCCTTACCCAGCGTCTCGAACCAGTCGGCAATCTCGTCGAAGCCCTCCTCGCGCGCAGTGCTGGCCATACCCGGATACATGTCAGTGTATTCGTGGGTCTCGCCGGTGACCGCCGCCTCAAGGTTGTTGGCGGTACTGCCGATCGGCTTGCCGGTTGCCGGATCACCGGTCTCCGCCAGGAACTCGAGATGGCCAAGCGCATGGCCCGTCTCCCCCTCAGCAGTCGAACGGAACACGGTGGCGACATCGTTGTAACCTTCGACGTCGGCCTTCTGGGCGAAATAAAGATAGCGGCGATTGGCCTGGGATTCGCCGGCAAATGCGGCCTTCAAATTGTCTTCTGTCTTGGTCCCGGCAAGCGACATGGTGTCCTCCTCAACGGATTGGGATATGGGCCAGCGCTACCTACGACGGCCGCGACGGCCGGGTTATGCGCCCCGGTGTCTATCGTGTCAATCAATTAGAATTATTCTAATCTTTGGTAGTTTTGCCGGGCCTGCTACGCGAGCGCACGCGCACCACTACATCGACGCGGCAGATTTCCCGGCCTTCTGGCGCATCGGGGAAGGCGTTAAGCACCATAGCTTCGGCCGGAATATCGCTTAGCGAGCCGGTATCTTCATCGTAGAAGTGATGATGCTCGCTGGTGTTGGTATCGAAGTAGGAGCGCCCCGATTCGATAACCAATTCGCGCAGCAACCCCGCATCGTTAAACTGGTGCAGGGTGTTATAAATGGTCGCGAGAGAGACATCGACCCCAGCGATGCGGGCATCGTCGTGCAGTTGCTCGGCACTGAAATGCCGCGGGCCGCGGGCCAGCATTAGCCGCGCCAAGGCTTGGCGCTGCCGCGTCGGGCGCAACCCGACCGACCGTAAAAGCGTTGCCGCCTGACCCATATCCATCGTCATCGTCACCTGCGCTCATGCATGGAGCCGTTCGCCCTCACAGTAGGGCGCGCGAGAAAAAACTTCAATCACGGCCATCAGTCACCCGATAGAATGCGCTCGATCAGTTGCGCCACCGTGGGCGTGAAACCATTGGAATAGAACGGGTCATCCGCGAAGCGATAGGCGCCATGCCCGGCAAACAACAGGTGGCTATCGACATCGCCGTCATGGGCGATCGCCTGCAAGGTTTTCTGAATGCAGAAGCTGCGCGGATCGGCTTTGCGCCCCGTGGAGTTACGGCCGTTTTGCGACCAGTTGCTGAAATTGCAGCTGCTAAGGCAGCCCATGCAATCAACCTGGTCGGTGCGAATCTCCGTCGCCTTCTCAAGTGAAACATAGATCAGCGTGCTGTCGGGCGTGCGCAGGGCTTCGCTAAAACCCTCATTCACCCAGGCTCTGGTGCAAACGGCGTCGGGTTTGGTCAGGTACACCGCACGCTTGCGCGGTCCGGTGCCGAACTCGACCTTGTGCTCGCCGACCGGCTCCGTGGTGTAGGCAATCTGGCGCTCGGAGCGTTCCGCCAGCTCATCCAGAAAGCTGTTATTGACGGCAGACGACCAGAAGCCGGTGGGGCTGAAACGATTGAGCGTCACCGAGCCCGGCTCAAGGGTGCGCAGGCGCCCCTTCCACTGCTCCGAAATCGGGCTCTCGACAGTCAGCAACGGCCTGGAGCCGTATTGAAAAGCAATCGGGCCGAGCTCCGGATTGTCGATCCAGTCCTCCCAATCGCGCAGGTACCAGACACCGCCGGCCATAAAAATCGGCGTGGTGTCGAGACCGAAGTCCCGCATCGTATCACGCAAGGCGCGCACCCGAGGATAGGGATCCTGGGGCTTGAGCGGATCCTCGCTGTTGGACAGCCCGTTATGGCCGCCGGCAAGCCAGGGGTCCTCGTAGACCATGCCGCCGAGCCCTTCGGCGTATTTGTGGTATGCGCGCTTCCACAACGCTCGGAAAGCCCGTGCCGAGGAGACGATGGGATAGTAGTAGACCCCGTAACGGGTTGCGATCTCGGCAATTCGGTAGGGCATGCCGGCACCACAGGTCACGCCATGGACGAGCCCCTTGGTGCCTTCGAGAATGCCTTCGAGAACGCGCTCAGAGCCCCCCATCTCCCAAAGCACGTTGACATGCAACCGCCCGCTGCCATTGGAGACCTCATGCGCGGCACGCGCCTGCTCAATGCCGCCGCGAATGCCGTTCGCTACCAACTCCTCGTGGCGCGCCTTGCGCGTGCGGCCATGATAGACGACCGGAATGATGTTGCCGTCTTCGTCGGTACTATCCGCATTGACGCCGGAAAAGGTGCCAACACCGCCGGCCGCAGCCCAGGCGCCCGAGCTGGCCCCGTTGGTGACGGCAACGCCTTTGCCGCCCTCGACAAGCGGCAGCACTTCCTTGCCTGAGAGCAGAATGGGGTTGAGCGCTTTCAATGGACACCTTATTGCGGCCCAAAAAGTCGGCGGCGCCAGCGTGGCGCCGTCCCGTCAGGCGGTTATATGGTGCATCAGCGCAAAAAAACCAGCCCCTGGCTCGCGTCAATTTCCTCGCTAGAATGCGCCATCCGCCGGCAGAAGGACATGCGGCAACGATGGTAGAGCTAACACAGAGGCTGATCGAGAGCCTATGCGAGGATCCTTCGAACTCGCGCGAGCGCTTGTTGCACGTGGGTGGCATACTGTTCTCCGACTCCGGACTAGATGCGGTCTCGACGCGCGAGCTAAGCAAGGCGGCGGGCGCCAACCTGTCCGCCATCGGCTATTATTTCGGTGGTAAGGAAGGCCTCTACAGGGCCGCCGTCGAACACACTGTCAGCAGCATCCAAACCCTGTTTAGCAGCGCGGACGCCCGCCTGCAGAACAATCTGGCAAAGGCCAACGACGACCGCACCGCGCTGGCGCAGGCTACCGCGGCCTATGTGCGTGCCTTGCTCGGCGGTCTGTTGGGCCTGGGGCCGCAGAATTGGACGTGGTGCCTGATCATGCGCGAGATCGACCACCCGACCGCCGCCTTCGAGGCCCTATACCAGGGCATCTTCAAGCCACTGAACCAGAGCTTCGGCAGCCTCGTTGTCGCCACCAGCGGCCGTAGCCCCGGCGACGCCGAGACCGTCATTCTGGCCAATGCGCTAATCGGCGAATGCCTGATCTTTCACCGCAACAGACCGGTCATCCTGCGCAATTTTAACTGGGACGAATATACGCCGGAGCGCATCGCCCAGATCGCCGATGTGGTGGTCGACGGCATCCTAGACGCCCTCGACCTGCCACACGTTGTCACTACGGCCGGCTAGACCTTAACCTAACTTAGCTCGCTGCCTCGCTCTCCTCACCGGCGTCTTCGGCCACAGCCTTGATGCTGAGGCGTACCTTGCCACGGTCGTCGACTGCCAGCACCTTGACCTTCACCTTGTCGCCCTCTTTGACCACGTCAGTCACCGACTTGACCCGGTGCGGCGCCAGCTCACTGATATGCACCAACCCGTCGCGGGTTCCGATGAAGTTTACAAAGGCGCCGAAGTCGACAACTTTAACCACCGTGCCGTCGTAAATCTCACCAATCTCCGGTTCGGCGACGATGTCGCGGATCCACTTGAGCGCTTCGTCGCTGGCCTCGGACGAGACGGCGGCAACCTTGATAGTGCCGTCGTCCTCAATATCGATCTTGGTGCCGGTGGTCTCGGTGATCTCGCGGATCACCTTACCGCCGGTGCCGATGACCTCGCGGATCTTGTCCTTAGGGATGTTGATGGTAGTGATGCGGGGTGCGTTGCCGCTAACCTCTTCACGCGAGCTTTCCAGCGCGCGCGCCATCTCTCCCAGAATGTGCAGTCGCCCGTCACGAGCCTGGTTGAGCGCAACCCGCATGATGTCGCCCGTGATGCCCGTAATCTTGATGTCCATCTGCAAGGAGGTGACGCCCTGCTCGGTGCCAGCGACCTTAAAGTCCATATCGCCGAGATGGTCCTCGTCGCCAAGGATGTCCGACAGCACCACGTAGTCCTCACCTTCCTTGATCAGGCCCATGGCGATCCCGGCCGTTGGTCGCCCGAGCGGCACACCCGCATCCATCAGTGACAACGAGGCGCCACAGACCGTCGCCATCGACGATGAGCCGTTGGATTCGGTGATCTCGGAGACCACGCGTACTGTATAGGGAAAATTGTCCTTAGCCGGCATGACGGGCCGGATGGCACGCCAGGCGAGCTTGCCGTGGCCTATTTCGCGTCGCCCGGGTGAACGTAAGAAACTTGCCTCTCCAACAGAATAGGGTGGAAAATTATAGTGTAGCATAAAATGCTCACGATATTCTCCGTCGAGTGCATCGATGATTTGCTCGTCCTGGCCGGTGCCGAGCGTCGTCACCACCAGCGCCTGGGTCTCGCCGCGCGTAAACAACGCCGAACCATGAGCCAGCGGCAGCACGCCGACCTCAGCCTTGATCGGGCGCACCGTCTCCGTGTCACGGCCATCGATGCGGATACCAGTCTTGAGCACTGCGCTCCGCACGATGTCCTTCTCAAGCGACTTCAGGAGACCGCCAACGGCACTCGCATCAACGCTGTCATCGTCGGCGAACACGGAGTGGGTAGTCTGGCGGACGGTATCGACCGCCTCCACCCGCTTCTGCTTCTGGACCTCGGCATAGGCCGCTTCGAAACCAGACCGCGCCAGTTCATCAACGCGCGACGGCAGTTCACCGAAATCTGGCTCCACGGGGACATCCCAGGGCTCCTTGGAGCAAGCCTCGGCAAGCTCAATGATGGCGTTAATGACAGGCTGAATTTGCTCATGGCCGAAATTAACGGCGCCGAGCATGATCTCCTCCGACAGCTCCTTGGCTTCAGATTCGACCATCAATACGCCGGAGGCCGTGCCAGCAACCACCAGATCGAGGCTACTGTTCTCCAGCGCATCCGTGCCCGGATTAAGCACGTGCTTGCCATCGATATAGCCAACCCGGGCACCGCCGATAGGGCCGAGGAAGGGTATGCCGGAAATTGTTAGCGCCGCAGAGGCGCCAACCATGGAGACAATATCAGGGTCGCTTTCGAGATCGTGAGAGAGCACGGTACAAATGACCTGTGTCTCATTGCGGAAGCCGCTGGCAAAAAGCGGTCTGATCGGCCTGTCGATGAGACGCGAAGTGAGGGTCTCCTTCTCGTTCGGGCGCCCTTCACGCTTGAAAAAACCGCCGGGAATCTTGCCCGCCGCAAATGTCTTTTCTTGATAGTTGACGGTCAAGGGAAAGAAATCGATGCCGACACGCGGCACCTTCTGGGCAACGGCGGTGCAGAGCACCGTGGTCTCACCATAGGTGACGAGCACCGCGCCGTCGGCCTGCCGAGCGATGCGCCCGGTCTCCAAAATCAGGGGACGTCCGCCCCAGGTGAGTTCCTTGCGATGGATATCGAACATCTAACCTCTTCCTAACCTACGTTCCGGCGGCGCCTTTCGGCCGCCGACAAACAAAAAGCCCGGCCGGGAGGGCCGGGCGGCTGGCGATCACGCGTTGCGCTTGCTGCAACTCAACGGCGCAGCCCCAAGCGCTCGATCAACGCCTTATAGCGACCGGCATCCCTGTCCTTGAGATAGTCGAGCAGCCGGCGGCGCTTGCTCACCATCTTGAGCAGACCCCGCCTGGAATGCCTGTCCTTAGCATGGGCCTTGAAGTGCTCTGTTAAGTTGGTAATGCGTTCGGTCAGAAGTGCCACCTGCACTTCGGGCGAGCCCGTGTCATCCGCCTTGGTGGCGAACTCACCGACCAGTTCCTGCTTACGCACAACTGTTATCGACATGATTTCGAAACTCTCCCGTCCACAGTGCAGGCGTCAAACAAGCAGAAACCTCAAAAATTGAAGACACGCAGCGGCTTCAAAACGCCAGCGCCCAACTCAACCAAGGCCACGGGTCTGTCCATCAGACACGTCCAAAGCGTACCCTCGGCCAGATCCGAGCCGTCCAGGCCAATCGCCGGCCGTACCAGCGGCACCGCCTGCCCCACCTTGAGGCGCAGCGCTTGATCCGCATTGACCGGCATACCCGGAATTCCGACAAGCCCACGCGCCACCGGCAACAGAGACTGTTGGGCGGCGCCACTATCGTCGAGCGCCTCCAATTCGGCAAGCGAAATCGCGTCGTTTAAGGTGAATGAGCCGACTCGCGTGCGGCAAAGCGCCGTCACATGGCCGCATATGCCGAGCGCATGGGCCAGATCACGCACCAAAGCGCGCACATAGGTACCTTTGCCGCAATCCATTTCGAAGGTCGCGTGGTCTTCGTCTTCAATCGACAACAGGGCCAGCCGCTCGATTCGCACGGTGCGCGGCGCCAGCTTGACGGCGCGGCCGCCCCGGGCCAGGTCGTACGCGCGTTTCCCGTCAACCTTAACGGCACTGAATTTTGGCGGCACCTGGGCGATATCACCGAGGAAGTCGTCGAGTGCTGCTTCAATCTCGCCCTTAGTGGGCCGCACGTCGCTGGTTTCGGTGACCTCCCCCTCAACATCGTCCGTGGCGCGGCTAACACCCCAGCGCACGCGGAAGCGATAGCTCTTGCGACTGTCCATGAGATAGCGGGTGGTCTTGGTCGCCTCGCCGAAAGCGAGCGGCAGAACGCCCGTAGCAAGCGGGTCCAGGGTGCCACCATGGCCAGCCTTGGCCGCATCCAACAGCCTGCGGGCGCGACCGACCGCTGCGGTCGAGGTCACCCCCGACGGTTTGTCGAGAATCAGCCAACCGTGTACCGCATGGCCCTTACGGCGACGGCCGCCTTTGCCTCTCCCCCCCGGTTCAGCGTTTATCGTCATCCGCCAGCGAGCCGTCGATTACCGCGTCGATACGCGCTGCACGGTCAAAACTGGTTTCCGCGATAAAGCTCAGCCGCGGCGAATATTTGAGCTTCATCAGGCGCGCCACCTGGGAGCCGAGATAGGGCGCGGCGCGGCCGAGCCCTTCAAGCACTGTCTCCACATCCTCGGCACCCAACGGCAGCACGTAGACCGTGGCTTTGCGCATGTCGAGACTGACCTGGACCTCGGTGACCGTTATTGACACGTCTACCAGGGCCGGGTCGCGCAGCTCGCGCCGGCCCAGCAACTCGGCCAGGGCGTGGCGCAGGGATTCCCCAACCCGAAGCTGACGTTGGCTGGGCCCGCGTCCTTTTCCACGCTTGCGCGCCATCGCCGCCTGGGCCTCACGCCTGCAACTCGCGCGCGACCCGCTGGATATCGAAAACCTCTATGACGTCGTCTTGCTTGATGTCCTGATAATTCTCGAAACCCAGGCCGCACTCGAGGCCTTCTTTGACTTCTCTCACCTCGTCCTTGTGGCGCTTTAGACTCGACAGGGCGCCGGTATGAATGACGACATTGTCGCGCAGGATACGCACGTGAGCGCCGCGCCGCACGGTCCCTTCAGTCACCTCACAACCCGCCACCTTGCCGACCTTGGTGATGCTGAAAACCTCCTTGATGCGGGCATAGCCCAGCAATTCCTCGCGCTCGACAGGCGCCAGCATGCCTGACAGCATGCCGCGCACATCGTCCAGCAACTCATAGATCACCGAGTAGTAGCGGATATCGACGCCATCGCGCTTGGCCATAGCGCGTGCTGACGGATCGGCGCGCACGTTGAAGCCGAATATCACTGCATTCGACGCCGCCGCCAAGGTGACGTCGGAGCGGTTGATGCCACCGACGCCCGAGAGCAGGGTGCGGGAGGAGACCTCTTCCTCATTCTTGGTTAGGTTGGCAAGACTGGCTAGAATAGCCTCCATCGAGCCATGCACGTCAGCCTTGATGACTAGCGGCAGCTCCTTGACCTCGCCTTGGGCGATTTGCGACAGCATCTGCTCCACCGAGCCGCGCGCACCGGCCATCGCAGTTTGCTCGCGCCGTTGGCCCTGGCGATATTCGGTCACCTCGCGAGCGCGCGCCTCGTCCGGCACCACCACCATCTCGTCGCCAGCCTGCGGCGTGTCGCTAAGACCGAGCACCTCAACCGGCTCCGAGGGGCCGGCCGCCTCAGTATTTTTGCCGCGGTCGTCGATCAAAGCCCGCACCCGGCCCCATTCGCTCCCCGCCACGACGATGTCGCCGATGCGCAAGGTGCCGCGCTGAACGAGCAGCGTCGCAACGACGCCACGGCCACTCTCGCGCCGCGCCTCGATAACCACACCTTCAGCCGGCCGATCGGGATTAGCCGCCAGTTCGAGAATTTCCGCCTGCAGCAGAATGGCTTCCTCCAGCTTGTCTAGGTTATCGCGCTTGAGCGCCGAGACCGGCACGGTCTGCACGTCGCCGCCGACCTCCTCGACGACGACATTGTGGTGCAACAACTCGTTGCGCACCTTGTCCGGATCGGCATCGGGGAGGTCCATCTTGTTGATGGCGACGATCATCGGCACCTCGGCCGCCTGGGTATGCTGGATAGCCTCGGCCGTCTGCGGCATGACGCCATCGTCGGCTGCCACCACTAAAACCACGATGTCGGTACTGCTGGCACCGCGCTGGCGCATCTGCGTGAAGGCCGCATGGCCCGGGGTATCGAGGAAAGTGATATTGGCTCCGGACGCCATATCAACCTGGTAGGCAGCAATATGCTGGGTGATGCCGCCGGCCTCGCCACCCGCCACATCGGTAGCACGCAAAGCATCCAGGAGCGACGTCTTGCCATGATCGACATGGCCCATGACTGTCACCACGGGCGCACGCGGCTGCATCTGCTCGGCAATATCCTCCGGCCCGGTCAGACCGACCTCGACATCAGCCTCGCTGACGCGCTTGATACGATGGCCGAACTCGGCGACTACAAGCTCCGCCGTATCGGCATCGATAACCTGATTGACGGTCGCCATCACGTCCATCTTCATGAGGGTCTTGACTACTTCGCCCCCACGCACGGCCATACGATTGCCGAGCTCCTGGACGGTAATCGCTTCGGGAACAACAACTTCGCGCACGACTTTTCTTACCTCACCTGTCTGCCTACCTGCGACCGCACGCTTCTCGCGCTCACGTGCCCGACGCACCGAGGCCAGGCTGCGTTGGCGTTCCTCGTCGCTGAGTGCCTGCACCACAGTGAGCTTGCCGGTGCGCCGGCGCTGATCGCGGCGCTCTATTGATAGACGATGACCGTGGCCTTTGCGGCGGCGCTGCTGCGCCGCGGTATTCTCCTCTGCCTCGGCTTCCTTACGCCGCACGGGCACCTTAGTCTTGGGTGAGGGCTTTTCAGCCTTCGGCGATGCGGCGTTCTTGGCTGCGGCACCCCGTTGCTTTGCAGCGGCCTGGCGAGCCGCCTCGGTCGCCTTGCGCTCAGCCTCAGCAGCATGCTCCTCGGCCTCGCGCCGCGCAACCTCTTCCGCCGCGAGCCGTTTACGCTCTTCCTCCTCTGCCTGCCCCTGGCGTAGGCGTGCAGCATCCACCTCGTCTTCTCGAGCCGTTTGGAGCGCACGTGCACGCGCCGCCCGCTCCTCACCGGTGAGGTGGCTCGGTACTACCTCAGACGCTGACACTTCCTTCTGAACGGGCGTCTCAACCTGGGCCTCAGCCGCCAAGGTCACCTCGGACATCTTGCCCGATTCCACGCGTTTGAAGGTGCGCTTCTTCTTAACTTCGACCTGGACGGTCTTGCTCCGACCATGGGAGAAGCTCTGGCGAACCTGACCACCCTCCACGGTCTTGCGCAACTCTAGCTTGCCCGGTCGCGAAAGGCCGAGGGTCTTCTTCTCGCCGCTATCCTTTTTCTCGCTCATCTTCGCCCTTCGGCCTCCTTCAGATATGCTTCGTGGCACCAGCCTCTGCCGCGCCGTCACGAAAACCTGCCAGCCTTCGTATCTCGTCCAGGAACAAATCACTCAGGCGCCCGCGCAGCAAAGCGACATGCACTGCATCCTCACGGCCGAGCGCAGACCCGAGCTCTTCCCGGTCCAATAAGCGCACCAGCATCGGCGCCGGCACAGCCACCATAACGAGGCGCGCGATCTTGGCCGCGCCGTCCTCGGCAGCATCGCGCGCTTCGGCTATCACACGTGCTTCGCGCGCCACAAGACAAGCCCGTACCTTTTGCATGCCGGCCACCGCCAAGCCAGCGCGGCGCGCCAAACCCAGCAGATCGCAGCAACGCCGCGCCAACAAAGCCTCAACGTGATCGCCCACGTCTGTCGCGGCACGCCCGAGGTGCGAGAACTGCCCCTTGGCAACCGCGCGCTCGACCAGCGTCCTCTCGGCTCCTACCCAGACACCACGGCCGGGCAAATTCGCTTTGATATCAGGAACGACAGCACCATCCGGCGCAGCAACGAAACGGATTAACCGCCGTTTATCGAGACTCCGGCCGCTGACCACGCAGCGACGCGCAGCCTCTCTCTCAACGACCGCTGCCAATGCCGTCGCCACCACCGCTCTCCGATCCCGCTCACTCGCCAGACGCCGCGGACGACGCCTCTTCAGCTTGCGCAGTCTCATCCTGGCCAGCAGGCTCATCCGGGAACCAGTGGGCGCGCGCACTCATGATTACCTCACCAGCCACCACTTCATCTATGGCGCCTTCGCCGACAATCTCTCTCAGTTCGTCGCTTGCCAGATCACCCAGGTCATCGAGGGTCTTGATCCCCGCCTCACCAAGCGCCACGAGCATGGCCGGGTTCAGCCCCTCGACGGCCGCCACCCCATCGGCTACTCCGAGTTCCTGACGCTTGTTGCTGAGGTCCGCGTCGCGGCGCTCGAGATAATCGCGGGCCCGCGCACGCAGCTCCTCGATCATATCCTGCTCAAAACCATCGATCTCCGCCAGCTCCTCAATCGGCATGAAGGCTACAGCCTCGGCCGACGAGAAGCCTTCGGTAATCAGTAGGTGGGCAATCACCTCGTCGACGTTCAGGGCTTCCATGAAGAGGGTTGAGGCAGCCCGCATCTCCTCGGTGCGGCGCTCGGATTCTTGTGCCTCTGTCATGATATCGATATCCCAGCCGGTAAGCTGCGAAGCCAACCGCACATTCTGGCCGCGGCGGCCGATGGCGAGGCTAAGCTGATCGTCTGGCACTACGACCTCAATGCGCTGATTGTCCTCGTCGAGGACAACTTTGGTGACCTCGGCTGGCGCCAAGGCGTTGACGATAAACGTGGCCGCATCTGGATTCCACTGGATGATATCGATCTTCTCGCCCTGCAGCTCGTTCACCACGGCCTGCACGCGGCTGCCGCGCATGCCGACGCATGCGCCGATCGGATCGATGCTAGAATCGTTCGAGATGACAGCGATCTTGGCGCGGCTACCGGGATCACGGGCCACGGACTTGATCTCAATGATGCCGTCGTAAATCTCCGGCACCTCTTGGCTGAATAGGCTTGCCATGAACTCAGGCCGTGCCCGCGACACGAAAATCTGCGGGCCGCGCTGCTCCTGGCGCACATCGTAGATGAAGGCGCGCATGCGGTCGCCGTTGCGGAAGTTCTCCCGTGGCAGAGATTCGTCGCGGCGCATGATCGCCTCGGCGCGGCCGAGCTCCGTGACGACGTTGCCATATTCGACGCGCTTGACGACGCCGTTCACGATCTCACCCACGCGATCCTTGTATTCCTCGAACTGGCGCTCACGCTCAGCGTCGCGCACACGCTGCACGATGACCTGCTTGGCCGCCTGAGCCGCGACGCGACCAAGGTCAATCGGCGGCAGGGGCTCGATCAGAAAATCCCCGAGGCCGAGCGCCGGATCGTAAGCCTGGGCGTCGGCCAGCAGCATCTGAGTCACGTCGTCTTCGATCTCCTCGACCACCTCGCGCCGCCGGGCCAAGCGAATCTCACCACTGCGCCGATCGATCTCGGCGGCGATGTCGAGTTCCTGGCCGTACTTACGCCGGGCCGCGGTCTGGATTGCCTGCTCCATCGCTTCGACAACGATCTCGCGATCGATAGTCTTGTCACGTGCAACCGCGTCCGCCACATGCAGTAGCTCGGGTCGGGTCAGGCTTGATATCGCTTCGCTCGCCATAATGTCCTATTCGTCCGTCGTCTCTGCCGCGTTCAGACTTGCTTTCACTAGGTCGTCCGTAAGCATCAGCTTAGCATCGCGTATCGCCGTCAACGGCACGTTTGCCTCGCTGCCGTCACGCAGGGCAATGCGCACCGTATCACCATCGAATCCCCTCAACCGACCCCGGAATCGCCGCCGTCCATCTATCAGCAACGCCGTCTCCAGCTTCGCCTCGAAGCCGTTGAAACGCTCATAGTCATCCGGCCCTACCAGCGGCCTGTCGATCCCCGGCGAGCTGATCTCAAGATCATAGGACCCGCCGATTGGATCCTCGACGTCCAGAACCGCAGACAGGGCCCGGCTCAGTGTCGCGCAGTCATCAACGGTCATCGTGCCGTTGGCTTCGCGCTCGGCCATCACCTGCAGGCGCAACTGGCCACCTTCGAAGAGGCGGACTCGCACCAGACTATACCCCATCGCCGCCACAGTTGGCGCGATTAACTTCTCAAGGGCTTCCCTCGTGGCTCGGGCCAAATCGCAAACCCAGAAACAAAAAAGTGGGCGCCTGGCCCACGGTTTCGAAACAGCCTTTCAGACCCGGCATCTTACTCGTATCGCTCCTATATAACGAAAACGCTCTATGCTTCAAGGTTGCCGCGAACGAAGCCGGCGGCAAAACCGCAAATAAACGCAGCGTGATCCCGTCAAAAGCGCCTTCGCCTCGTAGCGCGTCGGCGGCCAATCGTCAGGCCGGCTACGCCAGCCTACTGCACACCAGGCGAAACCGGGATGCGCCAGAAGGCGGGCCATGATCCACTGGCAGTAGCCGTTGTGATCGGTGGCAACTCGCAGCTCGCCACCATCGGCCATGGCACGCGCCAGATCGTCGAGAAACGCCGCCTGCACGATACGCCGTTTGTGGTGCCGCTGTTTGGGCCAGGGATCGGGAAACAGAAGAAAGACCCGAGTCAATGATTCGGCTGGCAAACGCGTTACAAGATCTGCGGCGTGATCCGTAAAAATACGTATGTTTTTAAGATTTTGTGCCTCTATATTTGCAAGCAAACTGGCTATGCCGTTGCGATAGGGCTCACAGCCGATGATGCCCACATCAGGGCGCGCAGCGGCCTGCGCCGCGAGATGCTCGCCGGCGCCAAACCCAATTTCAAGCCACAAAGCGCCACGCGCGGTCTCCGGGAAGAGGAAAAGCGGCGCGCTCAGCTCGCCCTGGTCGGGCAAGGTGAAGTGGAGGCGTGGCAGAAGCGTCTCAAGAAGTCTGCGGCGCCCAGCGCGCAGCCGCGTACCGCCGCGCCGACCGTGCACGATACGATGGCCGCACTTTGGCCTTTCGCCCTGCCGCGTCAAGCCAATGCGGACGCCAGTGAGTTGGCCAAGTCCACGCGCTCCCAGGAAAACCCACCGTCCGGCTCAGGCGCGCGCCCAAAATGGCCGTACGCTGCCGTGCGCGCGTAGATCGGTCGAATGAGCTGCAGATGATCGCGAATACCGCGCGGTGACAAATCCATCTGCTCCTGCAGGGACACGCCCAGGTGCGCCTCGTCGACTTTGCCCGTACCGTGGGTATCGACGTAGACCGACAAGGGCTTGGAGACACCAATGGCATAGGCAAGCTGGATCGTGCATTTGTCGGCCAGCTCAGCGGCCACTACATTCTTGGCCAGATAGCGCGCCGCATAAGCTGCCGAGCGATCGACCTTGCTCGGGTCCTTGCCGGAGAATGCGCCGCCACCGTGGGGTGCCGCGCCACCATAGGTGTCGACGATAATTTTACGACCCGTGACGCCAGTATCACCGTCGGGACCACCAACAACAAATCGCCCGGTGGGATTGACGTAAAACGAGTCTTCGGGGCACATCCAGCCCTCGGGCAGGACATCCATAACATGGGGTCGGACTATCTCGCGCACTGCCGCCTGATCGAGATTTGCCGCATGTTGGGTCGAGACCACGACCGAGGTAGCACCGACCGGCTCGCCATTGACGTAGCGCAAGGTGACCTGGCTTTTCGAGTCCGGCAGCAGACCCGGCTCGACACCAGAATGGCGCACACCGGCAAGCGAGCGCAGAATCTCGTGGCTATAGAAGAGCGGGGCCGGCATCAAGACATCGGTCTCGCGGCAGGCATAACCGAACATGATACCCTGATCGCCGGCGCCAACATCCTTGTTGCCACCGGCATCGACACCCTGAGCAATGTCGGGCGACTGGTTGTGCAAGCGGATATCGACCTTGGCGTCGCGCCAATGAAAGCCGTCCTGCTCGTAACCAATATCGCGCACCGCCGCGCGCGCGATCTCCTCGACCTTCTTAGCGCTCATCTCAGGGCCACGGGTCTCGCCGGCAATTACCATCATATTGGTCGTCGCCAACACCTCGCACGCGACACGCACCTCCGGATCCTGGTCACCCAGATAGGCATCCACAATTGCATCTGACACACGATCACAGAGCTTGTCAGGGTGGCCTTCGGAGACGGATTCGCTGGTGAACAAATGGTCGGCAGTGGCCATTAAACCCCCGTGGCGGATCGCTCCGCATGCAAGACTAATAAAGACAGGCGCCGGGTGCGCCAAGCGCAAGGCGCCTACATATCACCTTGTCTGGCAAACTTCCACGGGCACCACAACCCGCAGAAGCGGATCAGTTCTAGTGCTTGGCTATATGTGTGCGCCAAGTGACTTGACCAAGGCGTAAACCAGACGACGCACGCTGGCATCGCTAATGCTGTGATAGGCGCGAATTAGCTCCAGCGTCTCGCGTTTAGACAGCATATCCCCACCGAGGTTCCCGGGCGTCTTGCCAAGACCCGGCGCAGCGCCGCTAACCTCCAACGGCATGTCGTCAAAGAAGAACGAGACCGGCACGTTCAAGACTTGGCTCAACTGATAAAGCCGACTCGCGCCAACGCGGTTGATACCACGCTCGTATTTCTGGATTTGCTGGAAGGTGAGGTTGATCCCCCCCCCCAATTTCGACTGACTCATACCGAGCAGCGTACGCCGCAACCGAATACGGCCACCAACGTGAATATCCACGGGGTTGGGATTTTGGGCCATTTTCCCTCAATTTCTCAAGGTTCTCACCGCGAACAGAGCTCTATTTTTCCCACTGTGATATTGCCAACACCAAAAGTGCACTTTTGACATTCAATTGTGCCCACTTTTCTTGCATAACCACGTCCGTGACACATCCTATGACACTAAAATGCCTGCCTCACGCCTAAAGCATTTTGACATCAAGCCCCTCGGAAATTGATTCGCAAAAACTAGTGCCGCAACTTACGCACCGAACCTTGAATTTCCAAACTCACACATCAAAAGCAGGGTTGTTTCCACCCTGTCTTTTTATTCGATTCAATACCTATAACATAAGAAAGAAAAGTCCATCGTATTGTCTATTATGCCTCACCTCGCTTTCGTCTAGCCTGCATTAAGACAAACAAACACAAAACCAACAGCGGCCAATCGCGCCAAAAAACATAAAGTGTGTCACCTCTGGCGACGGGTAGCGGGGCATCAATCACGCCCGTCTCTCCCAAGCCCAAACTTGCGACGACACGGCCTAGAGAATCCACCACTCCCGACACGCCGGTGTTCGCAACCCGCACAAGCGGTATGCCCTCCTCGATTGCACGCACCCTTGCCTGCTGAAAATGCTGATAGGGCCCAGTGCTGATGCCATACCAAGCATCGTTAGTCAGATTGAGCAACCAGGCTGGCGGATCATCTTCGCTACGCACATTACCGGGAAAGATCGCCTCGTAACAGATCAGCGGACTCACTGGTGGCAGCCGGCCGAGAAGTAGACTAACGGGCCCCGGCCCGCGAGAGAAATCTGTCTCACCATGGCTGAGCTTAACCAAATCGAAAATATTTCGCAGGGGCATATATTCGCCAAATGGGACCAGGTGAAACTTATCGTAGGTGGCAACAAGGTCACCATGGTCGTCGATGGCATGCAAACTGTTCCAAATCTGCATGTGGTCGCCACTGACTTTCTCACCGCGCACAGCGCCAGTGATCAACAGGCCACCAGGCGCCACTGCCGCTCCCAGGCGCTCACGAATCTTGGGCTCGTCGGCAAGAAAATAAGGTGTCGCCGTTTCGGGCCAGATAACCACGCTCGGCGTCGCACCGGGCGTCGCCGTCAACGTAAGGTGTTGGCGTAGATTGTCGGCTCTGCGCTCGGGCTGCCATTTGTGATATTGTGTGATATTGGCCTGAATCAGACGCAAGCTGATCCCCTCGACGACGGCGCTGTCCGCGTCTGGCAGGCGCACCGTACCCGCGAGCGCTGCCGCTGCCAAGAGTCCACAGCAAAGCACCAGCGGGCGCCAGCCATGCTGCTCCGACACCAGCGCCGCGGGCGTCGCTGCAGCCAACACCGTCAACCAGGACAGGCCATATACGCCAAACACCGCGGCCGTCTGTAGCATAGCAAGGGAATCAACCCAGACATAGCCGAGCAGATTCCAGGCAAAGCCGCCAAGAACGAGATTAGCGCGCAGCCACTCGGCGGCGGTCCAAGAGGTCGCCAGTACCACCGCGGCCAATGCGCCGCGGGCACGCGCCAGATAGGTAGCCAGCAGGGCGATCCCCGGAAACAGCGCGTTGGCCGCGGCTAGCCCTAACACGGCAAACGGCGCCGCAGGCGGCGCGACGCCAGCCACGGAGAAGGCCGTTCCCACCCAATAAAGACCGGCCACGAAATGCCCCAGGCCGAAACTCCAGCCCAACGCGAAAGCGCCTGCTGGTCCACGGCAAGCAGCGAGCATCAGGCTCAAGCCGACAAAGGTGGGCAGCATCAGAGCAGCCATAGCGAAGGGCGGCAATGCCAGGCACGCCACCGACCCCAACAAAGCCGCCGCAAGCCAGCGCTGCCAGAGACCGGCGAGTGCACGGGGCAGCTTTGTTTCCATTCTTCGCGCTACCGCAACACGAGAGCGGTTAGCCTTCGCCGCCACCCGGCTCCTGCTCAGCCATGTCGGCGTGGCGAATGCGCACCTTGCGGACGCGGCGCGGATCCGCATCGAGTACGTCGATAGCCAGGCCTGCAGGATGGGCCACGACCTCTCCGACCGCCGGCACCCGCCCAGCCAGATCAAAGACGAGCCCACCGACTGTTTCGATATCCTCGTCGCGATCAGCCGGCAGAAGATCGATGCCGAGCTTCAACTCAATTTCTAATATCAGCGCCCGCGCATCGGCCTCCAAGCTGCCATCCGCGGTGATCGCAACCAGCGGCAAAGCGGCCGTGTCGTGCTCATCTTCGATCTCGCCGACAATCTCCTCCATCAGATCCTCGATGGTCACCAGGCCGTCGATGCCCCCATGCTCGTCGACCACCATAGCCAGATGTACCTTGTCGGCGCGCATCTCACGCAGCATTTCCTGCACCGGCATGGACGGCGGAACGAAAGGCAGGCGCCTGATCACGTCAGCCAGCCGAAAAGGCTCATCCACCGACCAATAGGTCAGTAGATCCTGCACATGTACCATACCGATGACATCATCAAGGCTGTTGCGATAGACCGGCAGACGCGAATGCCCAACCCGCGACATCAGTTTAACCACTTCGGCCAGGGAGGCACCCTCGGGCACGGCGATAATGTCGGCACGCGGCACCATGACGTCCTCGACCCGCGACTCGCCGAACTTGAGCAGGTTGAGCAGCATCACGCGCTCTTCCTCGTCGAGAGCGGTGTCGTCGTCGCGCTCGGCGATCAGCGTCTCCACCGACTGGCGCAGACTGTCAGCCTGACTGCCGATACCCGTCAAAGAGCCGAGCCAGCCAGCCAACACACCGAGCAGCGTACGCTCGCCCGCCGATCCGGGCTCGTCCTGCCTGTCACTGCTCATTTCACACCCACGCGCTCGGCGGCGTATGGATCGGCGATGCCGAGCGTCGCCAATACGCGAACCTCCATCGCTTCCATGTGCCGGGCCTCGTCATCGTCTTGATGGCCAAAACCGAGTAAATGCAGGGTGCCATGCACTGCCAGGTGGGAGAGATGCGCAGCCAGAGCCTTGCCCCTTGTACGGGCCTCCTCAGCAGTCGTCTCGCGCGCCAGGATGACGTCGCCGAGCAGACCCGGCGCACCGGCCGCAAAGGCGAGCACATTGGTCGGACCCTCGAGATGGCGAAATCGGCTATTGAGGGACGCAACATGGGCGTTATCGGACAACACGATACAGAGGTCGCCACCCTCGCACCCGGCAGTCTCCAAGGCCGCGGCCGCGGCAAGCCGGCAAATACTCTCGGCCTCGACACCCCAGGCAGGATCCTCTAGCACCACCGCTATATCGACGGGATAGTTATCGTCGCCGGTCATGGCTCCTTTACCTCGCGCTCGCGCACCTCATAGGCGCGGACGAGCGCCGTTACCAGACGGTGGCGCACTACATCGGCATGGGAAAAGCGAACCACCGATACACCTTCGACCTCGCCCACCACCGCCAAGGCCTCGCTGAGGCCAGGCCGCGTGCCTGTGGGCAGGTCCACCTGCGACAGGTCGCCCGTGACCGCCATGCGCGAATTCTCACCGAGACGAGTGAGAAACATCTTCATCTGCACGGGTGAAGTGTTCTGAGCCTCGTCGAGGATGACATAGGCGTTCGACAGCGTGCGCCCGCGCATGAAGGCAAGTGGCGCAATCTCGATAACGCCGCTTTGCAGGCGGTCCATGACGCGGTCAGACGGCATCATATCGTAGAGCGCGTCATACATAGGCCGCAGATAGGGATCGACCTTCTCGCGTAAATCGCCCGGCAAAAAGCCGAGCCGCTCACCCGCCTCGACGGCGGGACGCGAGAGGATGATGCGGTCAACTTGGCCATGGGTCAGCATGGCCACGGCAACAGCCACGGCAAGGTAGGTCTTACCGGTTCCCGCCGGGCCGATGCCGAAGACAAGTTCGCTTTCCTGCAGCGCACGCATATAGGTCACCTGGGCCGGTGAGCGCGGTATGATACGCCGCCGCTGGGTGGTGATGACCGTATCGTCGGCGACCAGGCGGGCGACACCGTCGCCATTGCCCGCGGGCTCGTCGGCAACGACCATGCGCAAGGCGGCATCGACATCTTGAGCGGTTACCGGAAGGCCTTTCTCGAGCACGTCGTACAGGCCGAGCATGGCCCGCTTGGCCTTTTCCGTGGCTTCGGGACGGCCGGTGATAGCAAGCTGGTTGCCGCGGCTGGCCAAAGAAACCCCGAGAGCCTGCTCGATCCGCGCCAGATAGCGATCGTGCTCGCCATAAAGTGCGCCCAGCAGGGCATTGTTGGCAAAGCTCAGATACAACGGCGCGGCATCATCGCCGTGCGGTTTCGGCGCCCGGCTCATGCGTCAGCCTCGGCCACGGCCAGCTCGCCGGCCAGGCTATTGGGGCCGGCGGCAGCAATGCGAGCAGAAACCTCATCACCGATGCGCGCTGTCGCCGCTTCGATATGAACCGGCTGTAAATAGGGCGAGCGGCCGAGCAACTGCCCGGCATGGCGGCCCGGCTTTTCTAGCAGCACCGGCAACACGCGCCCTACGCAGGTGTTCGCGAATTCGCGCCGCTGTGCTTCGAGGCGAGCCTGCAGTACCGTCAACCGCTCAGCCTTTTCCGCCTCTCGGACCGGGTCCAGCCCGCTTGCCGCGGGCGTACCCGGGCGCGGGCTGTATTTGAACGAGAACGCGCTAGCGAAGCCGATTTCGTCAACCAGCGCCATGGTAGCGGCGAAGTCCGCCGCAGTCTCGCCGGGGAAGCCGACGATGAAGTCAGACGACAAAGCAAGGTCGGAACGTGTCGCGCGCAGACGCTCGACCAGGCGGCGATAGTCATCTGCCGTATGTTGGCGGTTCATGGCCTTCAACACGCGGTCGGAGCCAGTTTGCACTGGCAGATGCAGATAGGGCATCAAAACCTCGACCTCGCCGTGGGCGGCAATCAGACCATCGTCCATGTCGCTTGGATGGGACGTGGTGTAGCGCAGCCGCGCCAGACCCGGCAGCTTCGCCAAACGTCGGATCAGGCGCGCCAACGACCAGCCGTCGCCATGATAGGCGTTGACGTTCTGACCCAGCAATGTGATCTCCCGCGCACCCTGGGCAAGCAATTGCTCGGCTTCCGCGACGATCTGGTCGACCGGACGCGACTCCTCGACACCTCGCGTATAGGGCACAACGCAGAAGGTGCAGAACTTGTCGCAGCCCTCTTGCACGGACAGGAAAGCACTTACGGACGCAGCACCAGAGCGAGCTGGCAGGGCATCAAACTTGGGAATAGGAGGAAACTCGATGTCGAGCACCGGCACACCACTGACCCGGCTGGCGCGCGCGATCATCTCCGGCAGACGGTGATAGGTCTGCGGCCCCAGCACGATGTCGATGAAAGGCGCGCGGCGTAGCATTTCCTCGCCCTCGGCCTGGGCCACACAGCCCGCCACGGCTAAGATCATACGCTTTCCACCTGCGGCCCGCACCTCACGCAGCCGGCGCAGCCGCCCAAGCTCCGAATAGACTTTCTCGCTGGCCTTGTCGCGAATGTGACAGGTATTGAGGATGATCATGTCCGCGTCATCTGGTGCCGCCGCCATGCGGTAGCCGAGCGGCGCCAATAACTCGGCCATGCGCTCCGAGTCGTAGACATTCATCTGACAGCCATAGGTCCGGATGAAAAGAGTCTTGGGCTCAGCGGCAGGCATCGGTTGCTCGCCGTACTCCTGCCGTGCGCCGCGTCTCTCAAGGTGCTGCACAATCAGCTCGTCACCGCCCTCGACAACAGCCTCCAGCCCTGGATTCGCGCGTTCCTTTGCATGGCTTGCAACTTTAGAGCATGTTGGCGCCGCGGGGAACCAGTTGCTGCCATAGCCAGGCCCTATCTCGCCTAGCCGATGGCGACATCGCTACGGCGTCCCGACAGCAAAGCCGACACGCCGCCAGTTACCAAGCGCTCACAACGCTTGGCCAAGATCTTGCGCGAATCGCCATCGCCGAGCATGAGCGGCGGATGAAAGCAGACTTCCACGGTGGCCGGACCGCAGCAGAGCAGGTCCCAGAGATGGCTAGCCAGGCCCATGTCGCCATACCAGGCGAGATAGGGCCGCTCGCGCCGGCTCATGGGTAGATGGTTGTAAGCCGTATAGGCTACCGAGATGGGTTGCACGCTGAGCGGCCTGCCTTTCACGCTCACCTCCGCCAGGCTGAAAAAGGTGCTGTTGAATGGCAACACACGGTTGCCGTCGCTGCTGGTGCCTTCGGGAAAGAGAACCAAGCTACCGCCTTCCTCCAGGCGGGCAAGCATCTGATCGCGCTGTCCGCCACTACGGCTCACCCTGCGCTCGACGAAGATCGTATTGACACTTTTAGCCAGGATGCCGAACAAAGGCCAACCTGCCACCTCCGCCTTGGCAACAAAGGACGCGTCAAGCAGGGTCGAGAGCACGATAATATCCAGATAGGACGCATGATTGGCCACATAAAGCGCCGGCGCCGGCGCCGGCGCCGATCCACTCCGCTGTACCTCAAGGCCCAACAGCCAGCAATTGCCGCGATGGTAGAGCCTGGGAATCAACCGCTGCAGGCGCGAGCCCACTAGCACGAAGAGAAGCTGTAACGGCAAGAGCGTCAGCGTCCAAAGAATAAAGCCGGTGGTCAGCACAACCCCTCGCAGCGCAACCATCTTCAATTTGATCAGACGGAGACCGGACGGTGAATATCGGCGCCGTAATGCTGGCGATACTTGTCAGTCACCCAGTCGGTCTTGACCACGATACAGACATCAATAGTCTGGAACTGCTCGTCGATCACCGCGCCGTCGCCGACGAAGCCGCCGACCCGCAGATAGCCCTTGATCAAGGGCGGTAGGGCGAGCCGCGCCTCGCGCCGTTCGATCGCGTCAGCGGCGATGCGATCCATCGGCGTAAACAGCGCCGTCAGGGCGCGCGGGCGCAAGCCCTCGGGCGCCAGATGGTTGTGATAGAGATAGGACAACGGCAGCGCCACACTGTCGGGCTCAACGCCCTCAAAGCTGGCGCACCCGAACATCAATGCAATATCGAAATGAAAGACGTACGCGGCAATACCGCGCCATAGCAAGGCCATGGTCGCACGATTGCGGTATTCGGCGGCAACGCAGGAGCGGCCCAACTCCATAATCTCACCGCTACTCGCCAGCAGCTCTGAGATATCGTACTCGCTAGCCGTATAGAATCCGCCCTTGCGCATGGCCTCACTGCGGCGGTTGAGACGATAGGTACCAACCACCGAGTCTTGCGGGTGAGGTCTATCGTGGTCAATAACAAGCAGATGGTCGAAGCATTCATCATGGCTGTCGAAATCACGCCTGCGCGACCGCATCTCGTCACTCGGGCGGGCGCTCATCTCCTCGTAGAAGACGCGGTAACGCAGGGCTTGTGCGGCATCGATCTCGGCCGCTCCACGAGCAAGGCGCGCCTCCAGATTTCCAGCATGGATGCCGCCATGGGGGTCGTCAAAAGTCTCGGCAGTGCTCATGGCTCTATGGGCCCTTTGTCGGCGTGGTGGCCGGCGACTACTATCAATCCTCGCTCGTCTCCAGCGGTATGCCGTAAAGCTCCAGCCGGTGCCCAACGAGATGGAATCCGAGCTCTTTGGCCGCCAATTTTTGCAACGCCTCGATCTGGTCGTTGTGAAACTCGATCACCCGCCCCGTCTCAATGTTGATGAGGTGGTCGTGGTGCTGGCTGCCGCTTTCCTCGTAGCGGGCTCGGCCATCGCCAAAATCGTGCCGCTCGAGCACCTCGTTCTGTTCAAAGACACGCACCGTCCGATAGACCGTAGCTAAGCTGATATGGGGGTCGATGAGGATTGCTCTCCGACAGACCTCATTGGCGTCGGGATGATCCTTCGCGTCGGACAGAACCCGTGCAATGACCCGCCGCTGCCCGGTCATTTTCAGGCCCTTCTCAACACACAGTCTTTCCACGCGCGACATCGCTTTCGCAGCCTGTGTCACGATAGGGATTCTGCCTCCTCCCAATTCTTTTCTGCTTAATCTCGCGAACGCCAGTATATGGCAGAGCGGGCCCAGGAACAACAGAGCCCCACCGCCCGTTGACGGTCATGGCGGCAATCGGCCACCATGGTAACATGGAAACGCAAGCAACAGACACTGCCGCGGACCGGCAACTCGACATTACCCATTTGCAATGCCCGATGACCTTCGTGCGCACAAAACTCACGCTTGAAGGCATGGAAGCCGGCGAAATTCTCGCGGTACGCCTTAATGCCGGCGAGCCGTTGGAGAACGTACCACGCTCGGTCGGCGACATGGGTCATGAGGTGGTCTCGCTGACGCCGGAGGCCGAGGGCGGCCCCTACCTGCTGCTGGTCCGCTTGTGCTCAAAAAGCTAGCGATCGGCGCAGGACCAAAGCATCGGCGGGTGGCCCGCCGGGGCGGCGAAAATAGCCACGTCGGCTGCCGACCTCCAGGAACCCCTGGCCGCTATAGAAGTCGCGCGCCGACGCATTGTCCACCGGCACCTCCAAGACCATCGACATCGCGCCCTGGGCGGCTACCCGCACCATCGCACCTGACAGCAGAAGGCTTGCGATCCCGGCGCGGCGATGGTCGGGACGCACGCCGAGCGTGATCACCTCCGCCTCCTCGCCAAGCATCCGCCAAAGCAGGAATCTAAGCAGCGCATCATCGGCCGATACAATGCTAGCGGAGTTGCCTGGATTGCACAGCAGACCGCAGAAAGCAGAGGCGTCCCAGGCCTCAGCAAAACACACCCCGTGCAGAGTGGCGAGGATCTGGGCGTGAGCCGGGCCTGCGGCTAGCAGGCGCAGTGCTCTCACGGCGTGCGCGGCAAGCGTGCATCGGGCGGGCGCAGATAGAGCGGTGCCACCGGCACACCGACCGCCGGCAGCGAGCGCGTCGCAGCCAGGGCCACGGCCACAGCAGCATCCGGGCAGCCGTCGCCGGGCAAGGCGGTCACCCCATCCCCGAGCAAGTCCGCCATGCGTTGGGCAGCCGTTCCAACCACCTGCAGGGGCGGAACCCAGGGCTCAGCCGCCAGGGCGTCGGCACTGCGTGCCGCCGGCTCGCCGAGGGGAGTTAGGTCGGTCGCGAAAACCTGGCCGTAGATCTCACCGCGACGGGCATCAATCGCCGCCATGAGGCTGTGGCCCCGCCGCGCCACCGGCACGGAAGCCGCCAGGACCTCCAGCGTAGTCAGACCGATCAGCGGCCGCGTGGCAGCGAGCGCCAGCCCGCGCGCCGCCGCCAAGCCGATGCGGAGGCCGGTGAAGGTGCCCGGACCGCGGGTGACAGCAAAGGCGTCGATATCGCCATAAGCGAGACCAGACTCGGCCATCACTGCCGCAACCATGGGCATCAGGGCTTCCGCATGGCCACGCACCATGAGCCGGCGCTGCGCCATCGCCACGGCCCCATCCACCCAAAGTGCGACTGAACACGCCTCCGTCGCTGTATCCAATGCTAGCAGACGCATCATGCCGCCTTGGTATAGAGTCCGGCACCATGCCTTTGGTCGCGATCGAGCCGCCCGCCTATGACCTCAGCGTGACGATGGCCTATGCGGGCGCGGACAATTTCACAGGCGCACCGATCTACGCCCGCGCCGCCTGTTATCTGCATCCGGATGCCGCCGCCTGCCTGGCGCGTGCCATCATGGCAGCCAGCCAGTTGGGCCTGCGGCTGCTGGTTTTCGACGCCTTCCGCCCGGTCGAGGCGCAGTGGGCGCTGTGGGCGCACACGCCGGACCCGAATTTTCTCGCCGACCCGCGCCGCGGCTCGCCCCATTCGCGTGGTGTCGCCATCGACCTCACCCTGCTCGACGGTACCGGACGGGCGTTGGAGATGGGTACCCCGTTCGATCATTTCTCGCCCCTTTCGCATCACGGCGCGCGCGGGGTCCCCGACACCGCACAGCACAATCGCATGCTGCTGCTCGGCCTCATGACCGTGGCCGGCTGGGACTTCTACCGCAATGAGTGGTGGCATTATCAGCTTTTTAACCCCCGCCGTTACCCCCTACTCCACGATCGCGGCGCCGGCACGCGCCTGATGGCTCAGAGAACCTGACACACGTCCTCAAAGGCGAACCGCGAGTGGCGGGGCACGAGACCATCTGGGTCACCCCGGCCGATACAGCAAAGAAAATTCGAGTGATAGGTGGTATCGCCGAAGAATTCCCGATCGCCGCCGGCATTGTCAAAGCCTGACATCGGCCCACAATCAAAGCCCAAGGCACGCGCCGCAATCAGCAGATAGGCACCCTGCAGAGTACCGTTGCGCAAAGCCGTGATACGAATGTGCTCGTCCTTGCCGACGAATCAGGGGCGCGCATCCACGTGGGGAAATAGCTTGTGCAGATGGTCGTAGAAGGCGAGATCGTGGCCAATGATGGTAGTGACGGGCGCCGTCATCACTTTTCCAATATTGCCGGCAGACAAATGCGGGCGTAAGCGCTCTTTGCCCTCCTCACTGCATAGAAAGACAAAGCGCGCGGGACAGCTGTTAGCGGTTGTAGGACCCATACGTGCCAAATCATGGATCGCGCGCAGGTCAGCCTCATTGGGCGCCTCATCGCGCCAGCGATTGTAGCTGCGGGCATGGCGAAAGACTAGATTCAGAGTATCGTCGTCGAGGGTTAGCATCGCTCCGCGTCTCCGTTTCTCAGTATGTTGCTCGGGCAATTCGGTCGTGCAGCTTGTCTTCCGAAGTCTGGCACGCTAAATATCGCCCCGTCGAGATCGAAGCCGACGCACACTCGAGTATGACCGTGGAACATGGAGATGTCGGCTTGTTAAAGCTGCGGCCCGCGCGCCGTAAAAGTTCCGTTGCGACCGTGACGACGGCGCTTCTGATACTGCTACATGCCGTCTTGCCGACAGTTGCAGACGATTCCGCGGTGATCTTATCCTATCAGCGATTCGCTGAAGAGCCCGGCAGGCTGACCACGACCCTGGCCGAACTCGACGCTCATATCGCGCACCTTCGAGACGGTGGCTATCAGGTGTTGTCGATCAGCCAAGTCATAGCAGCAATCACAGGCGGCCTGCCTTTGCCGCAGCGAGCGGTGGCGATCAGCATCGAGGGCAGCCACGAATCAGTGTACAGGTTAGCTTGGCCACGTTTCAAGGCCGCCGGCTTTCCCTTCGCCGTCATGGTGACGACCGACGCGGTTGAGCGTGGCGGCAACGCCGCCGGTTGGGACAACTTGCGCGAGATGGCCTCGGCGGGCGTGGAAATCGGAACCCACGGGGCCTTCTACCGGGTGCAGGTCGGACGCAGCATGGCCGGGGTGGCGGCTGATCTGGCGCGTGCTCGCCGCCGCATCGCCGGAGAGCTTGGCGCCCCGCCGCGTATCTTTTCCTATCCCTATGGACAGTACGACGGCCGCGTACGCGAGCTGGTCGCGGAGCACGGCTTTGTCGCAGCCTTGGGCCAGCAGTCGGGTCCAGCTTATTCGGGAAGCGATATCTACGCTTTGCCGCGCTTCTCCGTGTTTGGCCCCTTTGCCGAGCCGGCGCGCTTTCGGCTGGTGCTCGAAGTGCTGCCGCTGCCTGTCAGTGAGCTTGTGCCAGCGCTGCCGATCGTCTCCAGCAATCCGCCACCGATCGGTTTTACCGTGGCCGAAGGAATCGGGCCCTTGAACCGCCTCGCCTGCTTTGCTAGCGGTCTCGGGCAATTGCCACTCAACCGCCTCGGCGCGCGCCGCATCGAGTTGCGCCTGGATGCGCCGTTGCCAGGCGCCAGGGTACGCATCAACTGTACCATGCCCGCACGCGACGGCGACTGGCGCTGGCTGGGCCTACATCTGGTATTACCCCCGGCACCAGCTAATTAGACGGCGCGGACCTCCATAACCTCCGGCACGTAGTGGCGGAGCATGTTCTCGATGCCGCCCTTGAGGGTTGCCGTGGAGCTCGGACAGCCGGCGCAGGCGCCATGCATCTCCAGCATGACGACACCATTTTGGAAGCCGTGAAAGATGATATCGCCGCCGTCCTGAGCCACGGCCGGACGTACACGTGTATCCAGCAGTTCCTTGATCTGATCGACGATCTCGGCATCAGCTTCAGAAAAGTCGCTACTTTCGCCCGCACCTTCTGCCACACCCTCTGCCGCGTCCAGCAGCATCGGCGCGCCGACCACGTAATGCTCCATAATGACCCCAAGAATAGACGGCTTGAGCAACTGCCATTCGGCAACTTCTGTTTTGGTGATCGTGACGAAGTCAGAGCCAAGAAAAACGCCGCTGACACCATCAATCAGAAACAGCCGCTCCGCCAGGGGCGAGCGGCGCGCCGCCTTGGCATCGGTGAAATTGGCCGTGTCATCAGCGAGAACGGTCTCGCCGGGGAGAAACTTCATGGTCGCCGGGTTGGGTGTGGGCTCGGTCTGGATGAACATGCGGCCAGCTCCGTTACGGTCTTTGCAAAATGCGTTGATCAGCTCTGTTAGATATTCCACTGCATACGTCGGTGATCTGGCGGCCAAGGTCAAGAGGGTAGCCTCCCTCATGTGAGCTTGAGAAGCTGCTCCTCGGTAAGGTTACCGGGCACGATGGTGAGCGGAATGGTCAGTCGCTTAGTTGCCTCGCCGGATAGCCGGCGCACCAGCTCGTTTGAGCCCTGGCCTTCCGGCGCCACGCCGAGCACCAGAATGTTTATCGATGGATCTTTCTCGATCAGCTTGAGTATCTCGTCGGCACAACGGCCCTCGCGCACCTCCAGAATGGGCCGGATACCAACTTGCTCCTGAACCTCACCGGCAAGCTCCTGCAATATCTGCTCGGCCTCCTCGCGGCGCTCCTCGCCCATCAACTTCTCGACCGCTACCCAGTGCTGAAAATCAGCCGGCTCAATGACGTAGAGCATGACCAGACGGCCATCGGTATTGCGCGTGCGCAAGGCCGCGAAGCGCAGCGCCACGCGACAATCCTCGCTACCGTCCACGCAAACCAGGGATTTAACCCGGCCGGCGACATGCTCAGCCACTTCCGCCATCAATCGATCAGCTCTTTCGGAACACCACGCCCGCCAACCATCCTGCCATCAGCGCTACCGCGACCGCAAGCAGGCCGTAAAGCAGGGGCTGCTGGCGCGAAAAGCCGAACATCGTGGCGCCGAAACCCGATTTGGAGACCTGCAGTGCCGCCGTCCGCTTGCTGAGCAGGATGCCATCCTCAAACAGATAGACATCGGCGTGGAACAACCCTGTCGGCACATTGGCCGGAAAAGAGAAGGTGGTGCGGAACAAACGCTTGCCAACATGGCCGATCGGCTCCACGGCGCTGCGCACCAGCCCCTGGCGCTCGAGAATGCGCGGCAGGGCCGCGCGGAAGGCATCAATCTCAGCGCCGCTGCCCTCAAAGGATGGCGACAGATGCACGTTCTCGAAACCTATCCGGTGCTCGGCAAGCAAGGCCGCATCAGCAATCTCGGCCAAGGGCCGGCTGGCGGCAACGGCGTAATAGCCGGGCGCTGCGGCGAAGATGACCTCCTCGCGGTTAAGCCACATGCCCGCCACGCGCGCCTTTCGGCGCACCACCGCGGCCTTTTCCGGCCCGCGCAACACCACCACCACATCGCCGTCGCCGTCACGGGTGCCGAAAAGCAGCACCTCGGCGCCAGTGAAGCCCGAGGTGATGGCTATCTTATGGGAGCTGAGATCGATAACCACTGTCTGCGCCAGCACCGGCGCTGCGGCGAGCGTGGCGCAAAGACCGAGAATGGGTAGTGGCCACCTCATTCAATAACCGGCGCGACGCTGAAGAACTCATCAGGCTCAATCATCAAATCAAGCCCGAGCTTGGCGCAGACCGCAAGCACCAGAAGTGCCAACAGGCCGCGCAGCTGCTCGCCGCGAAGAGCGGCGCCGAGGCGGCTACCGAACTGGGCACCAACCACGGCACCGGCCAGCAGCAACAAGGCCAGAACCATGTCGACGGTCTGGTTGGTGACGGCATGCAGCACTGTCACGATAGCGGTGACGAAAATGATCTGGAACAGAGAGGTGCCGACCGCTACCGAGGTTGGCATGCCCAGCACGTAGATCATTGCCGGAATAAGGAAAAAGCCGCCACCGACGCCCATGATGGCCGCCAATATGCCGACCCCAAACCCGATTGCCACCGGGAGCAGCGCACTGATATAGAGCTTCGACTTGCGGAAGCGCATTTTCAGCGGCAGGCCGTGCAGCCAGTTGTGCTGGTGCAGCTTGCGTCGGGGCGCGCCCTTTTGCCGCCGCCGCATAGTGTTGGCGCTCTCGATGGCCATCAGCAGCCCGACAGTACCGAGAAAGCCTACATAGGCGAGGGAAATGGCGGCATCGATTTGGCCCATCTCCCGCAGCTGGCGGAACAGCCAGACGCCGAATACAGAACCCCCGGCGCCACCGCAGAGCAGCACGGCGCCCATCCTAAAGTCCACATTGCCGCGCCGCCAATGGGCAAGTAGGCCGGAGACGGAGGCTGCCGTGATCTGATTGGCCTCGCTGCCCACGGCAACGGGTGGCGGCACGCCGATGAAGATCAGCAACGGCGTCATGAGAAAACCACCACCGACACCGAACAGTCCTGACAAAACGCCGACCGCAGTCCCCATGCCCAGCAAAAGCAGCATGTTGACCGACATTTCTGCGATCGGTAGATAAATATCCATGTGAACCGGCTTTCAGCATGCCGATTTCTCGTATTATAGGTTATTGCGCCAAGGCATCCTCTGATCAAGCGCTTTCTCGCTAGCAGCCGCACGCGGCAGCTTTAGCGTGACATTACGGCTGCAAGAAGCCTACCAACCGCTTGGCCTCGGCGATGATCGGGGCTGCTAGGGCCTCGGCACGCTCGCCGCCGTCGCGGAGCACCGCATCGACATCGCCAGGCGCCCTCATGAGACGCTTCATCTCTTCGCCGACCGGCGCCAGGACCTCAACCGCCACCTCCGTAAGTTTGGCCTTAAAGTCGGAAAAGCTAGCAGCGGCGTATTCGCCGCAAACATCGGAAACCGAACGATCGGTCAAAGCCGCGTAAATGCCCACGAGGTTTGCCGCTTCGGGGCGCGACACGAGGCCGGCTGGCTCGCCGGGCAGGGGATCAGAATCGGTCCGCGCCTTGCGAATCTTGCAAGCGATTTCATCGGCGCCGTCGGCCATGTTGAGGCGCGAATATTCCGACGCATCCGACTTGCTCATCTTCTTCAACCCGTCGCGCAAGCTCATCACCCGCGCCGCCGCTTCCTGGATTATCGGCTCTGGCTGGGGAAAGAACTCCGGCTCGAACATGCTGTTGAAGGCCTGAGCTATATCGCGGGCGAGCTCCAGATGCTGCTTCTGGTCGTCGCCCACCGGCACGTGGGTGGCTTGGTAAACGAGGATGTCGGCCGCCATCAGGGTGGGATAGGCGTAGAGCCCGACGGTGGCGTTCTCGCGGTGCTTGCCCGCCTTCTCCTTGAATTGGGTCATGCGGTTGAGCCAACCGAGACGAGCAATACAGTTGAAAATCCAGGCAAGCTCGGCATGCGCGGCGACCTGGCTCTGGTTGAAGATGATATTGCTCTTGGGGTCGATCCCCGCCGCCAGAAGTCCGGCTGTCACTTCGCGTGTATTGGCACGGAGGCCGTTCGGATCCTGGGGCACAGTAATGGCGTGCAGGTCGACGACGCAGTAGAGGCAGTCAAAGTCGTCTTGCAGCCGCGTCCAATTGCGAATGGCACCGAGATAGTTGCCGAGATGGAGGTTTCCCGTTGGCTGCACGCCGGAAAAAATTCGCCCTTTAACCTCACCCATCGTCGACTCCCGCTGGGGTTAAGCCGCGCTGCTCACGGCGCTGGCCCGTGTATCGGCTAGACCGGGCAAGGTCAACCGGTGCTTGACTTTTTAGTGCAATCCAAACCAAACCTGTGGACGATGACCGGCTGCGCGGGGGAAGTACTTTCTCCATGCCCAACCCGGCAATCGCCGCGTCCGAATCGATTGGTGACAGCGTCAAGACTACTGCCTGCTATCAGTGCACATTACGACATTCGGTGTCTGTCTTTTCGGTTGCCCGCTTCCTCACCACGCCTCGGATATAACCAGATGTCTTGTGACCGATTTGCAGGAGGCAGCCCGGCCCAGCGGCGCAGTATGGTGTAGACTGGCTCCATGTCCGCATTTCCCCATCTCGCACAACCATTGGAGGGGCCGCGCTTGCGGCTCAAAAACCGCATCGCACACCCTGCCATCCTGACCCTGTTGGTGCAGAACCAGGAGGTCAGCGAAGCGTTTCTGCGCTACCACGCGAACCGCGCCAAGGGTGGAGCCGCGATGATCGTGGTGGAGCCGGTCAACGCGCTGTCTTGGCAGAGCCAGCACCAGGCGCAGCTAAATGTCTATGACAATGCGGCGCTGCCCGGCTTGGCCCGCCTGGCGAACGAAGTCCGCAGCCACAACTGCCGCATCTTAGCGCAGATCCAGGATCACGGCCGCGG
>Ga0187827_10000622_pt1 | contig 55258 bp, 58 predicted proteins | sample ETNtaG_39_FD_167969 | JGI IMG/M metagenome (GOLD analysis project Ga0187827, IMG submission 167969) | Marine microbial and viral communities from oxygen minimum zone, Eastern Pacific Ocean - ETNP2014_SV_150_PacBio MetaG (Illumina Assembly) | ecosystem: Environmental > Aquatic > Marine > Hypoxic...
ATCAAGCAATAATCCCATTGATTTAATTTGAGCAATTGCTTTTTTAATACTATCTGGTTCAGATAAATCACAAACTATTGGTATTGCTCTTGTTGAAATTTTAGAACAGGCTTGTATTGCTTTGTCTATTGTTCTTGCACACGCAAAAACATTAGCTCCTTTCATACACAAAACCTTTAGTGTTTCTAATCCTAAACCAGAGTTGCATCCTGTTATTAGATAAGTAAAACCTTTTAGATTAAGATCACGCGTAACTTCTTCAGCAGTTGATCCATAACCGAAACCTGATTGCCCTTTTTTTTTAAAAAATTCAATTAATGCCAAAATTTTTTACCTTTAATATAAACACAATATCTCTTATTAAAATAAAATTTCAATAACTAATAAATTTAAGTTATAACAAAAATATGATTCAAAAATATCAATATAATTTAAAAAAAAAATTTGTTAAACAAAAAATATTTGAAAAATAAAATTGTCTAAAGTTTTTTACTATTTAGCCCCAGAAATATTTGTTTCACTTATATCAATAATTGCTGGATTTATAATTTTTATTGCTAGAACTGGATTTGACCAAAATTTAGAATTAATAATAATTAGTGTTTTTGTTTCTTTTTATATTATCTTTTTTCCTAAATTTATAAATTTTTTTTTAAACCAAAAAATGATAGTTGGTATTTTTCAGAGCCTTTTTTAATTTTAATTGGCTTGATTTTAGCTATTGTTGGAGGATATTTAAATGGATTACTTGATATCAATCTATCATATTTTTTTGCAATAGCAGGTCTACTACAACTTTTGTTTGTGTTTATTTTTTCTTTAGAAGAAATATCAATAAAAAAAAATTTATTATTCTTTGTCTTAACGCTATTAATTTTTGTTCTTTTTTCAATTTGGGTTACTTCTGCTTATTATTTCAATTTATATTTAGACCCGCTTATGAAAGAAAAAATCATAAACGGATCCTGGGCTCACAGGGATAGTGTATGGCATGCAAGCATTGCTGGAATGCTAAAAACCTATGGATCGATTAGTATTGGATTGGATGGTATTAACGTACCAGTATATTATCACATTTTTTCTCATTATATTTTTGGTTCTTTAAGTGCACTTTTAGGAATTAGTACAATGACTTTCTATGCTTTAATATGTCCAATTATTATTATTCCGTTTTTTTTTCTCAGTTTTATTTATTGTACTATTTCTTTCCATAAAATTTTTTTTAGTAAAAAAAATTCAGAATTTTTGATTTACAATAATATTAGTTATTGGATTGTATTATTTGCTTTGTTTGCAATACCACTACCTATTTACTGGTTGGCAGAAAGATATCAATATTTATATTCACAAAGTTATTCTGTAGCTATAGCACTATCTTTCATATTATTTAGCATTGTTGCTACAAATTTAGATTTTTTTACTAAAAAAAAATTATTTGCACTAAACATCTCAAATCTATTTTTTTTATTTACATTATTAATTTTATTTACTTGTATCTCGTTATCAAAATTTTCTTTTTTATATTTTATAACTGTAGTTTTTATTTTTTTTTATATCAGAAAAAAATTATTTTATAATTTGGGCCCAAACTTAATTTTAGTTGGCATAATATTAATTTCTCTTTTTATTTACAAAACAATAATTCATCCCTTTCAATTGTCAATTCCTAAACACGGTTTTGAAGGAGGGGGATATTTTTTAAGATTATTTAGTTCTGATACAGTAGGTCATTATTATACCTATTTGTATTCCTCTATTTTATATATCATAATTAGACTTAATCATTTAAAAATTTTTACCCCCACAAAACTTTTTAACGAACTAGTTAATTTAAAGCTGCTAGATATTGAACTATTAATTGTAATTTCCATAGGATTAATTCTTTTTCCTTACGATTATACAAAAGGAATACAAATTTATTTAGCGTACGTTCTATTGCTTACAAGTATAGCAATTATTCCAGAATTGAATTTTAAATTACAAAATATAGTAAAAATATTCAAAAAAAATAGAAATTCATTATTTAATTTTTTTAAAAAAATTCTGTTAATTTGTATTTTAATATTCATGTTTATTTCATTATTGGATAATATATTTTTAAAAAGTATAGGAAAATTGTTTATTTCTAACCTAACAATTCGTGAAACTTTTTATTTAGAAAATAATATAAAATTCAAAGGTACTCATGATGAAGCTGGAGAAAGATATTTAATGACTCATGCAAAATATAGGAAATTGATCAAAAGTTTAAATCCACAAAAAATAAGTAAAGAAATTAATAAATTAAAAAAATTAAATCCAAATAACACAGCATATAGAGAAGAATTTGAAATTGTATCCCTACTTTATAAACTTTCTAACGAATCAAATAAATACAAGAAGGACTCAGTAATATACATTCCTAAAAGTCTGAATTCTTTTTGGAATATTTCATGCGATACACGTATGGCACCCTTTATAGTTCCTGCGATATCTAATATAGCTATGATTGAAGGCCTACCTATTGCTGAGGAAAGTTGCTATGGAAAAATCGATGGTTATGGTTATGGAGAATATATGAAAAGAAATTTAATTGGCAATTCAATGATTCTATCTGCAAATGAGCTTTGTAAAAGAACTAAAAGATTGGGTTTTAAAAGGGTTATTAAAATTAATAAAGATCAGAATAACATTATTACTCCAACTATCATTGAATGTTTGTAAAATTTTTTGTTAAGATAATAAATATAATAATACTAAAACATGACTTATTAATTAAAGCATTATTCTCGTGTTATAAGTTCTTTTGTGCTAAAATTAATAATGAATTATAATTCTATTCTACGGAATCAAAAATGAACAAATTAAAAGTATTATTTGTAGTTGAAAAGTTTGCTAATATGGAAATGCTATCCATTCCTATTTTGTCTGCTATTGCAAAAAAAGCAGGGCATGAAGTTAAATTACTTGATTATAGTTCAAGAACCGACCAGAAGATTAATGATCTAATATCATGGGCACCTGATTTAGCTGCTTACTCTATTTGTTCTGATCAAGCAAAAGAGTTTCTAAAAATGAATTTAATTTTAAAAGAAAAAATGAATTTCGTATCATTTTTTGGAGGACCACATCCTACATTTGAACCAAAATTTATAGAAAGCGAAGGAGTTGATATTATTTGTAGGGGAGAGGGCGATGAAGCTTTTACTGAGATTTTAAAGAACCTTCACAAAGACTCATTATATGATGTTAAGAATTGTTCATTTAAAACAAAGGAAAATAAAATAATCGAAAATGATTCTGCTAATCTTGTAGCAGATCTTGATGAGTTTCCTTTTCCTGATAGAGACATTATCTATTCACAGGCTCATCATTTAAAAAATAATACCGTAAAAGCTTTTACAGCAGCACGAGGATGTCCATATAAATGCTCTTATTGTTTTAATCATGCATACAATGAAATGTTTAAAGGAAAAGGTCGGATAGTAAGAACAAAGAGTGTAGACTATATTATTAAAGAAATCAAAATTGTAAGAGATAAATATCCACTCAACTTTGTAAAGTTTCATGATGATATATTTGGCGTGCAAAGAGATTGGCTACAAGAGTTTGCGGTCAAATATCCATCAGAGATTAATTTACCGTTTATATGCTACGTAAATCCAAATATGGTAAATGAAAAATATGCTCATTATTTGAGTAAAGCTGGATGTAGTGCTGCTATTATTGCAATAGAGTGCGGGAATGAGCGTATTCGCAATGAGATTTTAGATAGAAACGTTTCAAATGATCAAATTATGTATGCAAGTAAAACATTAAAAAAACATGGAATTAAAATTTATGCACTAAATATGGTTGGCTTACCTACTGAAACAGTTGAGGATATGATTTCAACTATCAAATTAAACAAGCAAGCAAAAACAGACTTTTCAGATGCTTTTGTGTTTCAACCATATCCTGGAACAGGACTTACTGAATATTGTCAAAAGAATGGTTTTTTGAGTGAAGATTTTGATGATTATTCAAGCAATATGAATGACTCCCCATTGAACTTTAGTAAAGAATTTAAGGATAAAGTATATATAATTCATAAATTATTTTTATTGGCAATTAGATATCCAGTTTTGCTTTCGCTAATACCAATTATATCTAAAATGATTAAACTGAAGTACACTATGAAGTCTACTAAAAATCTTTTAAAATTAATTAATAGATTTTCCTGGGGATTCTTTATTAGAAATATTTATACTAACAAATTCCCATTAAAAGTTCTGCTTCATGGTTTGAGAACTGTTTTATTTTCAAAAGATAGATTATAAATTACAAATAATAATTCTAAATAGTAAATATATTGTTATTGAAAAAAAATACTATTAAATAAGTTTTATAAAAATAGAAGAACTAAACAAAATGTCACTTAAGCTTAATGTAATTGATAGGGAGGGAAACGAAAAAACAATTGATGTTGAAGAAGGCACGACCATCAGAGATGCTATTAAAGAAAAATTAAATATAGATTTTTATGGCAATTGTGGAGGACACTGTGATTGTGGGACATGCCATGTTTATGTTAAACCTAGCGACTTTGATAAATTAAAAACTAAAGAAGACGATGAAATATTAATACTGGAATCACTAGCTATTGAGCTTAAACAATATTCTAGACTTGGCTGTCAAATTGAGCTTCAAAAAGAATATGACGATATTACAGTAACAATTGCTCCAGATTAGGTTTGAAAATAAATTTATTTATCTAGTGAAAAACTCTAAATAAAAAAGTTTATGAATAGAATTTAATCTTAAAAAAAAGGTAATTTAAACAAATCAATCTTTTTTCCTTTTTTTATTATCATTAATTATTTCTTTGATAATAAACTTAGGCCTATTTTTTGTTTCCTCTAGTATTTTAGCAATATATTCAGATATAAAGCCCAAAGAAAGAAGTTGTGTACCTCCTAAAAAAAGGACAATAATAATAATTGTTGTAAAACCCTCAGGAGGATCTGGAAGAAATAAGTAACCAAGCATATATATAAATAATGCAATTGCTGACATCACTACTATAAAATATGAAAGATAAGATACAAATTCTAAAGGTATATAGGAAAAAGAAAAAATACCTTTTTTAGCCCATCTTATATTTTTAAATATATTGTTTGTTGAAACGCCATATGGCCGATCTGGTCTTGTGTATTCTATTCCGATTTGTTTAAATCCTACCCATGCTCTTAAGCCTCTTATATATCTATCTTTTTCTGGCAGATTGTTTATAGCTTGAACAACTTTTTTATCCATCAAGGAAAAGTCCCCAGCATCCAAAGGAACATTAATATACGATAATCTTTTAAATATACGATAAAATAATTTATAGCATAGCTGAAGTAATTTATTACCTTCTCTCTTGGTTCTTATACCATAGACAACATCATAGCCCTCTTCCCACTTTTTAATAAATTCAGAAATTAATTCAGGAGGATCTTGGAGATCTCCATCAAATAATACTACAAAATCTCCACTAGATTGTATCATGCCTGATGTAAAAGAATTTTGAGAACTAAAACTTCTTGAATGAAAGATCGCTGTTGTTTTTTTATCTTTTGCACAAATTTTTTTTAGAACAAGTTCTGAATCATCAGTGCTGCCGTCATTAACAAAAATAATTTCATAATTGACACCAATTTTCTCAAAAGTCGATGTTAACCTTTGGTGCATTTCCGGTATAGATGGAGATTCATTATAACAAGCAATAACTGCCGATATAGTTTTATCTTTAATTGTTCTTACAGACATAATTTATGATTATTTAGCATGAGATAGTATTTGTTTTGTTAAAAGTTCAGAGGTTAATCCATTAATTTTTCTCAAATATTGTTGACTACCACTTTTATTATGACATCTATCAGATAATGCAATTCTTTTAAAAAAAATATTAGACAAATTAGACTCCATAAGAATTTCTGAAATTGCACCTCCAAGTCCACCAATTATGCTGTGCTCCTCAATAGTGAAAATTTTAGAGGTATTTTTTGCTAAGTTTATAACTTGATTGTTATTGATAGGTTTTATAGTAGGGAAACTAACTACTTGTGCTTTAATTCCATTTGATTCTAAATTTATTGCTGTTTCATAAACTTCATCAATGATATTTCCCGCACAAAATAATGATAAATCATCACCTTTTTTTAATTCTATAGCATCTCCTAATTGATAGTCTTTTGGCGTTTCTTGAAGATATTCATGGTCTGGAACTCTTCCTAAACGAATAAAAGATGGCCCTTTGTGATCAAACATCAAATTAATAATCATCTCAACTTCAATTCTGGTGCCTGGAGAGAAAACTATCATATTAGGTAATGAACGCATGATAGATAAATCTTCTGATGTGTTGTGTGATATGCCGTGAACACCATAATGAAAGCCGCCTCCAGTACCAATCAATTTAATATTTAAATCATGTAGACAAATATTATTTCTAATTTGTTCAATATTTTTGAAAATTAAAAAAGGAAGAATTGAATATAAAAAAATCTTTTTTTTAGCTAAGGCTAATCCTGTGCCTATACCTACCATATTGTTTTCTGCAATTCCTACATTAATAAATCTATCAGAAAATTCGTCTCTAAATGGTTCTAAAACCCGATATCCAAGATCTCCAGTTAATAAATATATGTCCTTATCTTTTCTTGCCCTTTCAATTAATTTATTTATAAAAATATTACGCATAAAAAATCAAAATATTAATAATTTATTCATGAGTTTTTCAAACTTATTATTCTTATAATAACTTTATACAATTTATTCTAAGGGCTTTTTAGCTATACAGTATATATTCCCTGCATGTATTCCAAGATTAATATTTCCTAATCCAAAAATATTCAAAATAAATAATAATACATTAGCAAAAAAATTATTTATTGGAGCCATTTTAAGCCAATATTGCAATGGGTAAATGTTTTTTAAGCTTTTAATTTTATTAATAATAAAATTATGTTTAGTTAATATTTTGGCAAGAGATATTTTATTAAATACGCAAACATGCTCATCATTTATACAAGGATGCCGATCTTTAAGAATTTTTGAAAGAAAATGTTGTTCATCATGACTAATAACGATTAAACATCCACCTGGTGCTAGTATTCGATAAACTTCTGACAAGCATTTATTGATGTCGGCAAAATGTTCTATAACCATTGCAAAGAAAATTACATCAAAATTTTGATCTTTATAATTATTTGATTCAAAAGAACCATTGTAAATGTTTTTTTTAATAGAACTATTTGCTTTATTTATAGCATCTTTAGATAATTCTATTCCAAATACTTCTTCCCAACCAAGCTCCATAGCTTTTTCCAATAAAAAGCCATTACCACAACCTATATCCAAAAGTCTTTTTTTGTTATTTATTAACTTATCTGCAATTTTTAAACAATTACCATAAGTTTCTTTAAGTCCTTTTAATTCTCCTTCATAACTAAACCCGCTAATTTCATAAAGATTGTGTATTTGTTTATCTTCATAAATTGAACTAGCGAATAGTAAAGAGCACTTTTTACACCTAACCATTTCATAATGATAATTATCTGGGTTTTTTCTTGCTGAATAATCTATATCTTGATAATTTTTTGGTAAATATTGATTGTAAATGATTTCATACTCTGTGGATTTTTCACAAATTGAACAATTTTTTTTTATCATATTAATTTAATTATAATTCTTCTAAGGCTATCTTATATTGTTTTTCATCAAGCACTGAGTAATGAGACTCTAACTTGTTTTCAAAGTAACTTATTCCTTTTCCTTTAATAGTATTTGCTATTATTAAATTTGGTTTATTATTTTCAAATGGAATTTTTTGAAAAGTTTCAACAATTTCTAATAAATTATGACCATCTATATCTTTTACCCCCCAACCAAAAGATACGAACTTATCAAACAAAGGTTCTAAATTTAAAACCTCTGTATTTTTTCCTAAACCTTGGAGATTGTTATAATCTATAATTGCCACCAAATTATCAAGCTTGTGTTGTCTAGAAAATAAAGCTGCTTCCCAAATCATTCCTTCATTACATTCGCCATCGCCTAACAATACATATGCTTTTATATTTTTTTTATCTTTTTTTGCAGCTAAAGCTACTCCGGCTGCAATTGATAGTCCATGACCAAGTGAACCGGATGAAATTTCAACGCCAGGTATGTTATAACTTTCTGGATGTATGCCAAATCTTCCCCCATCATTCAAAAATTCTTCAAGTAGTTCTTTTTCAGAGAATAAACCAAGTTTAACCAATACAACGTATAGTGATAACCCTGCATGTCCTTTACTTAGATGAAACCAATCATTATCTTTTAAACGCTTAGAATCAATGTCCATTATTTTAAAATATAACGCTGTTAAAATATCTATACATGATAATGCAGAGCCAACATGATGAGCTTTAGTTTTATAAGAAATTTCAATTATCATTCTACGAAGATCTTTCGAAATTTCTTCAAGAGGTATGTTATTTTTATGGAGCATATATTTAATTTTTATAATATTGCTTATGCCAATTTATAGTTTTGCTTAATCCTGTTTTTAAACTATTTTCTGGAATCCATCCTAATATTTTTTTTGTTTTATTCATATCAGCTTGCCATGTTGTTTGATCCCATTTTCTACTTGGCACAGAATTCCAAATTGGCTTTACCTTGCTACCTATTAATTCTAAAGTTAAATCAACTATTTCTCTAATAGAATACTGAAATCCAGTTCCCAAATTAAAAATACTTCCATAATCAACACTTTGATTAGATAATGATAGATAGAAATTAACTGCATCTTCAATATAAACCATATCTCTTGAGTTTTCAGGAGACGATAAAGGTGGACATTTGTTTAGTAAAAGTTTTGAAATAAGATTAGGAATCAGTCTAGTTTTTTCTTCATAGGGTCCATAAACATGAAAAGGTCTTATAGATATTATAGGGAGTTTTTTTCTAATCGATTCATACTGACAATATAATGTAGAAGCGGCTTTAAACACTGCATAGTAGCTGTTTGGAGTTAATAAGTCTGTTACTTTCATGGGAAGTTTTTTGTAACCATATTCAGAGTTTGAACCTGTATTAATAAAAGTATTAAAATCTACTTTTGAGCAAGCATTTAATAAATTGATTGTGGCATCAAAATTAACTATTTTTATTTTTTCAATTTCGTTTTGATGCTCGTAAGCACCATAAGCTGCTAAATGAAATATTGTCTTAGGCTTTAAATTATTTATAATTTCATTAATCTTTTTGAAATGATTTAAATCTTCAATAAAAATGTTAGTTTTATTAATGATATCATTAATTCTCCAACAATTATCTCTATTCCTTATGATTATATTTGTTTCATATCCTTCGTGAATTAATTTTCTTAATAAATTTGATCCGATAAATCCTTTTGCTCCAGTAATAAGAATTGGTGTTAATATTTTTTTTAACATTAAAATAATTTTAATACTGATTAAAATAATTTATTAGCATCAATAAAAGATTTTAGTGTTTTAGATATTGAGGAATCTACATTATTTTTAGGCGTCCAATTTAAATATTTTTTTGCTTCAGAAATATCAGGAACTCTTAATGAAATGTCTTCAAAACCTTTTCCATAAAATTCTTTTTCAGATTTATATACAAGTTTTCCTTTATATTTATTGGGATATAATATTTGATATCTAGCAATTAATATCTTAGCTAATTTCTTGACACTTATATTATTGTTTGGGTTTCCGATATTAAAAATCTTTTTGTTTAAATTGTTTTTTTTATTTTCAATAATTTTAATTAATGCATTAATTCCGTCATCTATATAAGTAAATGATCTTTTTTGATTACCGTTGCCAACTAAAACAATATCTTTATTATTTAAAATATTATAAATAAATATTGTCAAAACTCTTCCATTTTTCAATTTTGCCTGTTTAAGTGAATCTATTTTTGGTCCAATCCAGTTAAATGGTCTAAAAATTGTATATTCTAATTTTTTTTGTTCTCCAAAGGCAATAATAATTCTATCTAAAAGTTGTTTAGATATTGAGTATATCCATCTTGGCTTAGTTACAGGGCCTACAACTAAATTCGTGCTATATTCTTTAAAAGTTTTATCAGAAGACATGCCATAAACCTCGCTTGTAGAAGGAAAAATTAATCTTTTTTTGTATTTAACAATTAGTTTGATTATTTTTAAATTAGATTCAAAATTTAGTTGAAATATTTTAAGTGGATCTTTAACATACATATTTGGAGTAGCTATTGCAACTAATGGAATAATCACATCACATTTTTTTATGTGGTTTTCAATCCATTTACTTTTAATATTTATGTCTCCCTTAACAAACATAAAATTTCTTTTTTGCAATGATTCATCAAGTTTATTACTATACAAATCTAATCCAAATATTTCATTTTGGGTTTTTTCAGTAAGTTTATTTACCAGGGCATTACCAATAAATCCGTTTGCACCCAGTACTAAAATTCTTTTTTTCATTATCAAATAATTATTATTATAATTTATGAAAGTTCTTTGATATTGACTTTAATATACATTTAAATACAGAAAAAAAGGATCTTTATCATAAATTACTACTTCGAGGTATAATGCATAATTAAATTTCTTAATAATTTGATTAATAATCAATAGATATGTCTTTATGTTTATATTTATAAGTAAAAATCAGTATATGTGCTTTTCTTGATATATTGGCATATATCCGCAGCGCTTTGATGTATTTGTTCTATTGTTGTGTTGATGTAGTAATTTTTTTAAAAAAATTCTTCAAGAAATCTAATTGGTTTCTCATCATTAAATAATTTGGTTTTTTATTCTTTATATAATTAATGATATCTTTTATATATTTTAGAATCTAAATTATAAATTATTTTAATTATTAGTGTTTTAAATAAAAAAACCCTAAAATAGATTAAAAAAATGAATAAATTAGATCTCCTAAGAATGCTCTCAAAACATAATATTAAATACGATATTTATGAGCATCCGTCGCTACATACAGTTGAAGAATCAATAAAATTAAGAGGTAAAATAGAAGGAATACATACAAAAAATCTTTTTTTAAAAAACAAAAAAAATAATTTTTTTTTATTTTCTTGTCAAGAATCAACTGTTGTTGACTTAAAACAATTAAAAAAAATACTTAACTTGGGAAATATATCATTTGCAAAAGATTTGTATCTAAAAAATATATTGGGGGTTAGGCCTGGTTCGGTAACACCATTTGGTTTAATCAATGATCAGAATAACGAGATTAAGTTTTTTTTAGATAAGAAAATTTTATATCATAAAAAAGTTAACTTTCACCCTCTCGTTAACACATCAACTGTTTCTCTGGATACTAAAGATTTTCTCCTTTTTATGAAAAAAAATAACAAACTTGTTAATATTTTTAATTTTGATAATCACACAATTGAAAATGAATAAAACAAATACATTAGGTAATAAAAATGACTATATATTTGATGTTGATGAACATTCTTTCCAACAAAAAATTATTGAGGCATCAAAGAACAAGGTTATACTTGTAGATTTTTGGGCCCCATGGTGCGAGCCTTGCAAGCAATTAAGTCCAATTTTAGAAAATATAATTAATGATTGTGAGGGAAGAATACATTTAGCAAAAATTAATATTGATGAAAATCAACAAATTGCTACACAACTAAGAATACAATCTATCCCCATAGTATATGCATTTAAAAATAAACAAATAGCTGATGCATTTCAGGGTGTCTTGCCTGAAAAAAAAATAATTGAATTCATTGAAAAAGTATTGGGTGAAAAAATAAAAAAAAACAATTACGCTTTTTATGATGAAATCAAAGAATTAATTTCTAACAAACAATTAACACAGGCTGAGTCCTTATTAGAGGAATTTATTAGTAATAATTCAAAAGATGTAATTGCAATAAGTATGTATTTAAATTGCATGATTGAATCATCAAAATTTCAAGAAACAAATGATTTTATATCAGCCCTTAGTAAAGAAATATTAGATGCACCTGAAATTATATCAGTAATTGCAAACCTTCAAATTAAAGAAAATAGTAATAAGGGACCTTCGCTGGACAAAATAAAAAATCTTTATATGAAAAACCCAAAAAATTTGGATAATGCTTTAATTTTGAGCGAAAAATATTTTGTTAATCAAATGATTGAAAATGCATTTGAGTTACTTTTAGAACTATACGAAAACCATAAGGATGGGGATAAGGATAGAATTAAAAAAACTTTGATAAAATATTTCGAGGCTTTAGGTAACAGCAATGAACATACCAAACGCTATAGAAAAAAATTTTCTAGCATAATGTTTGTGTAGGTTGTGTACAATCCTGTTAATTCAGCTCCTATAATCATTGCTTCATATGTTTTATCATTAATAATTTTCTTCGAAATATATAAATCTAATAGTATTACAAAGAATATATATGTCTAAATCATATAGTCTTAAATCATTTATTATATCTAGGATATTTGGCCTTATCTCTTTTACAGTTGCTATTTTTCTATTTTTGAGTCTTATAAGCTTTAATGAAAATGATATAACATTTGGAAATATTACCTCGTCATTAAAAGTTCTAAACTATTTGGGGGTATACGGGGCACATATTTCTGGATTTTTATTAGTATCTTTACATTATTCTTCATATTTGATTCCAGTTTTTTTTCTCATGATAGGTGCAAAATCAACTTTTGGCATTAAATACAATAATTTTTTTATACATGTTGTTTCATTATTAATAGGTATCTGTATTTTAAATTTATCACTTTCGCTTGGAAATATTAATGCGGGTCTAATAGGTAAATTTTTTTTTGATATAACAAAAAATTTTTTGATAAATTTTCAACATAATGTTTTTCTCAAATGGGCAATGCCCGGCTTCTTTTTTTTATTGTCCGTATTATTTATTTCTTATGGTTTAACTCTTAGGTTTGTTTTTGTTTTTTCATTTAGTAAAAAAATATTAAAGCTTGTAAACTATTTTTTCAAACTATTTAGATTTGCTAAAATTTTTATACCTTCATTGCCACAAGAAAAAGAGGGGGGGAGGAAATTTGCTATAAAAAAAATAAGGGCAGAGCCTACAATTGAAAAACATAATTTTTCAGATGGGGGCAGCCGAGAGATTTACAAAAGATCGCAAATGAAATTCGATAATAAATATGGATTACCACCCATTGCTTTATTAAAAACAACAAATGAAAAAAAACTTAATTACAAAGAGGTTGAAAAAACAAATATAGAATATTCAAAAAAACTTGAGATAGTATTAAAAGAATATGGGGTTGAAGGAAATATTAATAGTTTTAAGTCTGGACCTGTGGTCACATTATTCGAGTTCGTTCCTGCCCCAGGCATAAAAACAAGTAAAGTTGTAGGTTTATCAGAAGATATTGCAAGGGCGATGTCATCAGTATCCACTAGAATATCATCTCAACCCGGTAAAAGCACTATTGGTATTGAGATACCCAACAAAACAAGACAAGACGTCTTTTTAGGAGATCTAATAAAAGATAGTGATTTTATGGACTCGGGTAAAAAATTAACTTTAGCATTGGGAAAAAACATCTCAGGTGAAAAAAAATATACTGATCTAGAAAAAATGCCTCATTTACTAATTGCTGGAACTACAGGATCTGGAAAGTCCGTAGGCATTAATGCTATGATTATGAGTCTACTTTATAAATTTAAACCTAGTGAGTGCAAATTGATATTAATTGATCCAAAGATGCTTGAATTAAGTATTTATGAAAATATTCCACATCTTTTATCTCCTGTTGTAACAGATCCTCAAAAAGCAGTTTTTGCATTAAAGTGGGTAGTTGGAGAAATGGAAAATCGATATCGCTTAATGACATCTACAAATGTGAAAAACATTCAATCCTTTAACTACAAAATTAAATCAACCTTAGCCAGGGGAAGAAAATTATATCGAGAAGTTCAAACTGGTATAGATAGTGAAACTAAAAAACCCATTATAGAAAAAAGAGAAATCCCTTTAGAAAATATGCCATTAATTGTGGTAGTGGTTGATGAAATGGCAGATCTAATGATGGTTGCAGGAAAAGAGGTTGAGAATCTGATTCAAAGATTAGCTCAAATGGCTAGAGCTTCTGGCATACATCTTATCGCGGCCACACAAAGACCAAGTGTTGATGTAATTACGGGAACAATAAAAGCAAATTTTCCTAGCAGAATTAGTTTTAGGGTTGCAAGTAGATTTGATAGCAGAACTATACTGAATGAAATGGGGGCAGAACAATTGTTGGGAAGTGGTGATATGTTATTTCTAGAAAATGGAGCAAACTTAGTACGTTTGCATGGTGGATATATATCTGAAAATGAAATTGAAGATGTTGTTGAGTATATAAAGTCCCAGTCGGCTAATGAAACACAAGTGAATATTACTAATGAATCAATCTTCGATTCAAAAAATGATTTGGGTTTTGATTTACAATCAAAAAATACTGATGAGCTTTATTCCAAAGCTGTATCTATCGTTATTGATCAACAAAAAGTATCTACTAGTTTTATTCAGCGCTATCTGCAAATAGGATACAACAGAGCTGCAAGAATAGTTGAACAAATGGAGGAAGAGGGAATTATATCGGAAGCAAGTCATGCAGGAAAAAGAAGTGTCCTTAAAAAATAAAAACATGAATTACTCACATATAATTTTTTTTTTATTAATCTTAGCTTGCTCATTAGCCAAAGCAGAAGAGGAAAATAAAAACTATAGATCAAAAATATTAGAATATTTATCCAATAATAAAGAGTTTTCTTCGAGCTTTATTCAATACAATGATGACGCCTTTCAAGAAGGTAAATTTTTTTTGAAAAAAAACAGACTAAGAATAGAGTATGGATCACCAACACAAATAGTCTTTGTTATAAAAGACGGTAATGCTATGTATTATAATCTTGATTTAAAAGAAGTAGAATATTTCAATCCTAAAAATACTGTGGCAAAGATTTTTTTCGATTTTTTTTATGATAAAAAATTTTTAGAAGGCATTAAGTTTAATAATGAAAATAATTATTTTGACTTCGCTAAAAAAATAAAAATTAATGATGAAATCAACAATATTAAAATTATTTTTGAAAAATCACCAATGAAACTTAGAAAAATTGAAATTAGCGACTCAGAAGGATTTACAAGTTTTACCATTATAAATGCGAATTACTATCCTGTTCTAGATGATAAAATGTTTAGCCTCGCTAATCCTTTGCTAAATTAGTCTCGTTAATAACTAAATCATTTTTATCATCAGATCTAATTAAGATGCTAGAACTTAATGTCGATAATTTTTTTCTTAAACGATACAAGTGCGTTTCAAGAGACTTGCTTTCAGCAGCAGGGCTTAATTTTAAAACCTCCTTTTTAATTTGATCTTTTTTAACAGATTTGTTCAAAAAAAGTAGTTTGATTATATGCGCCTCTGGATCAGTTAAATATATGTACTGGTTATTATTTTCAAATAAAAGATTTTGGCTGGTTAAGCTAAAGGAGCCAAACTTTACAGACATGTTGTTTGCATATTTTGATACTTTTTTTTCAAAATCGATTATATTTATTGGAAAATAAATAATCTTATTATTTGTTGTTTTTGATATTGATTTTAGTGAAGATGGGATTAAAAAAACAAAGTTAGCGCATTCTCGAGCTAGTAATTTTTTTAAATTCTTAATTTGTCTTTCATCATCTTTTTTATTAGCGATAATGATTATAAATTCGTTCGTTCTATCAACAATTTCTTCAATCTGTTTAAAAAAAACATTGAATTTATTTATAGCGCTGATAAATCTGTAAATTTCTGATTCTTTGTTATTATTTGTAATTGCTATATCAATTCTCATAACCTATCTGCTTCCAAACAACAATGTTCCAATCCTTATATGAGTGGCTCCAAGCATTAAAGCCTTTTTATAATCTGCGCTCATGCCCATACTTAAAAACCGCAAGTTATTTCTCTCAGCTAAATTCCTCAGCATAATAAAATGTTTCGTGGGATCATCATTTATTGGAGGCATGCACATTAATCCAACAATTGATAAGTTTAAATCTTTCTGACAAAAATCTATAAAATCAGATGAAGATGCTGGGTGTATGCCTGTTTTTTGTTTTTCCATTCCTGTGTTTACTTGAATGAAAAATTTCTTGTCTGAATTCTTTGTCATATGCTTATTAAATTCGTTCGCTAGTTTTTCCCTATCTAGTGTTTGGAATACATCAAAAATAGATAGTGCAGATTTTACCTTGTTTGTCTGTAAAGGGCCCGTTAAATGCAACTCAATTGTGCTGTGCTGTTTTTTTAAATTACTAAATTTTATAAGCGCTTCTTGAACTTTATTTTCACCAAAAATCCTAACACCGCTGTCAATAGCTTCTTTTACGCTTGATATTGGATGATTTTTTGATATGGCAATAATTAAAGGTTTATTTATCGAATTTCTGTGATTTTTATTAATAAATGATAGAATTTGGTTGTATTGTTGATGTTGAAAGCCCATTTTTCTAATAATATATTGTTGTAAATTTACAACATTTTTAAAAAAAAATATATTTTTTATCTGAAATTGTCGAGAAAAAAAAATTTATTATGTATCTGCTCTGTTATGTGTGGAAATATTTCCACTCTATTAATGAATATTCATTAACTCAAAAGGAGTAATTATGAAAAAAGAACTATTATTAGCGACTGCACTCGCTACTACTGTAGGTGCTGCTGGTGTTGCGGAAGCTGCTTCCGCATCTTACTCAGGCCATACAAGAGTTGGTGTTGCAGCAACTAATCCTGATTCTTCTAACAGTGATTCATATGGTGGTAGCCAAATGAGTTCACTTAGTTTTAGTGTTTCTGAAACTACTGATGCAGGTGTAAAAATCGCTACTGGCTTCGCATTAGCTGATGAAGGTACTGATGAAGTTGATAGCAGCGGTTTAACTCTAACTTTCACTGATGGATCATCACTTCAATTAATTGAAGCTGGTTCAGCTTCAGGGGCGCACGCTGTTACTGTTCCTGGTGGCGGAGGTGAAGTAGGTATTACTAACACCTCAGCTAACAATGCAGCTGGTGGTTTAGATACTGGTACAGGTGCTGATGCAGTCGGATTTGATTATGCAACTGCGGCAGATGCTTTTGGTATTGAAGGTTTCTCTGCAAACGTTTCAGCATCATTTAATAGTGATGTAACTGCAACAAGCGGTGCTGCTGGTACAGTTTCAATTGAAAACTCTTATGCGGTGGGTGTTACTTATGTAACTACTGCAGGTGATTCAACTGTGACAGTTGGTACTGGTTATAACCAGGCCGATCACAATAGTGAAACAGCTACTAAAGATAACGCTGTTTTCCATGTAGGTGGAACAGTGGTGACTGGTGACTTAACTGTTGGCGCAGGCTATATGGATGGTGACTGGCTCGCAGATAATGAACAAATGTCAGGCTCGTATGTGGCTGCAGGTGCAAAATATGTATCTGGCGACATTACGTTCAATGTTGGCATGACTTCTGGTGATGCAGCCGATGAATCTATTGGTGTATCTGGAACAAGCGTTGAAGATTCAGTAGATGTTCTCGGCGCAAGCGTTGATTATGTTATTGCTTCAGGTGTTACTGGAACAGTAGGATACAGAACACAAGACGTAAAAGAAGAAGGCACAGATTCACAAACTCATAGTGGCTCATCTTGGTACGTTGGAGCTACTGTAAGCTTCTAATAATTTACACTTTTTATTTTATTATAAAAGCGGCTTATTTAAAGCCGCTTTTTTTTGTTTATTTTTTCATTTGATTAGAATACTTGTGTATTATGAATAGAAAGTTCATTTTGTTTTTCCTACTTCTTTTGCTTTCATCCTTTTTGGTATCTTGTAATAAAACCAGGGGAATTGATACCTCTAAATTAGAGGCTCAAACGGTAGGCGCAAAAATAAAAAGATCGGGAACGCTCCTTCCTGGCGGAACTCCGGAAAAAGAGCAAAGGGCATTAGAAGACGCAGAAAACCGATTGCGAACTGGTGGTGGTTTGCTTGGTAAAAAAGGAATGTCTTTGGGTGAAAATAATTCTGAAAAAACAACAACTGCTGCCATTGGATTCCCCATTAATCCATATTTGTGGAAAGGAAGTTTGGAGACTATAGATTTTATGCCTCTCGCTTCTGCAGATCCTTTTGCGGGCATTATCATCACTGATTGGTATTCCGGCCAAAGCGCGCCTAACGAAAGATGTAAAATAAATATATTTATTAAGGGGTATGAAATGAAGACTGATAATTTAAAAGTTAACTCCTTTTGTCAATCATTGTCAAATGGCCAATGGGTAGATATAAGAAACAATATTGATAATGATGCAAAGCTCGAAAACGCCATACTGAACAAAGCAAAAAAAATAAGACTCTCCCAAAGTTAGCAGCGTGTCATCAAGATACAACCATAAAAAAGTTGAAAGCTTATGGCAACAAAAGTGGGAAGAAGAAGAAATTTTTCAAACAATAAAAGATGAAAATAAAAAAAAATATTATGTATTGGAAATGTTTCCTTATCCTTCTGGTAAAATTCATATGGGCCATGTTAGAAATTATACTTTGGGAGATGTGGTGGCCAGGTATAAAAAAATGTGTGGATTTAATGTTATGCATCCAATGGGGTGGGACGCGTTTGGTCTTCCTGCAGAAAATGCCGCTATTGTTGAAAAAAAACCGCCGTCAGAATGGACTTATCAAAACATCAATTTAATGAGGTCACAATTAAAATCTATGGGGCTTTCAATTGATTGGTCAAGGGAAATTGCTACTTGTCACCCTGATTATTATAAGCATGAGCAGTTTTTTTTTCTAGATTTATTGAAAAAGAAATTAGCATACAAAAAAGAATCTTTTGTGAATTGGGATCCTATTGATCAGACAGTTTTAGCTAATGAGCAAGTAATAGATGGCAAGGGTTGGAGATCTGGAGCTGAAATTAAACAAAAAAAATTATCTCAATGGTTTCTAAAAACTAGCGCTTATTCTGAAGAACTTTTAAATTGCTTAGATCGGCTTGATAACTGGCCACCAAAAGTAAAAATCATGCAATCTAATTGGATAGGTAAATCTGTTGGGGCGGAAATAAATTTTATGATAAGCAATCCAAAAAATTTAAATTCAAATTCTCTGAATGTATTCACTACTAGGCCAGACACAATATTTGGCGCAACCTTTTGTGCTATTTCTACTGATCATCCAATCTCTAAAGATATTATAAGCAGGGATGATATTGCAAAAAAATTTGTAAAAGAATGTTCATCTCTTAACCCTGAAAAAGAAAAAAGGGGATTTAAAACACATTTGTTAGTAGAGCATCCTTTTGTTAAAAAAAAGTTAATGCCTGTTTTTATGGCAAATTTTGTTCTGATGGAGTACGGCTCTGGAGCAGTATTTGGCTGTCCTGCACACGATCAAAGAGATCTTGAATTTGCAATCAAATATAAATTAGAGATAATTCCAGTAATATTGCCAGAGAGAAAATCAAAAGATAAATATAAAATTACTACTGAGGCTTACGAGGGGGAAGGGAATTTGATAAATTCTTTTTTTCTTGACGGCCAAAAAATTGAAGAAGCAAAAAAAACTGTCATCGAAAAATTGGTTGCAAAAAAGATAGGTAATAAAAAAATTAATTATCGTTTAAGGGATTGGGGGTTGTCAAGACAACGATTTTGGGGATGTCCAATACCTGTGATGTATAGAGAGGATGGCGAGATAATACCAGTTCCAAAAAAAGACCTTCCAGTCAAACTTCCCGATGTAAAAAAATTAAGCGGATCAGGAAATGTTTTAGAAAAAATTGATGAATGGAGAAATGTTTTGTGCCCAGAAACAGGAATGAGGGCAAAAAGAGAAACCGATACATTTGATACGTTTTTTGAGTCTTCTTGGTATTATTTGAGATATTGTAATCCAAGAAGTCCTAATGCTTTTGTTAAAGAGGATATAAGTTATTGGTTGCCAGTTGATCAATATATAGGAGGAATAGAACATGCAATACTACACTTATTATACTCAAGATTTTTTGTTAAAGCTTTAAGGGATATTGGTTACGTAGAATTAGATGAGCCGTTCAAAGGTTTGTTCACTCAGGGAATGGTTACACATCAAACATTTAAAAATCATAAAAATGAGTGGATCAATCCAGATGAAATTATTTACAATAAAGAATCAATAACAGACAGTCGGGGAAATAAAGTAAAAATTGGAAAAATTGAAAAAATGAGCAAATCTAAAAAAAATATTGTTGACCCATCTGACATAATTGAAAAATATGGAGCAGACACTGCCAGATGGTTTATGCTATCAGATAGCCCCCCCGAAAGAGATCTTGAGTGGACAGAAAGCGGCGCAACGGGTTCATATAAATTTATTAACAAAGTGTGGAATCTTTTACAATTATGTTTGTCAGATGATTACATAGAAAATAATAAAATAGACAATCAGCCGCTAAAAGAGAAAACCAATGACGCTATAAAAAATGTAACAAATAATATTGATGCTTTTCATTATAATAAATCTATAGCTAATTTATATGAATTGGTTAATTTTTTACAAAAAACCATTTCTAATAAGTCTTCTTCAAAAAACTTTTTGAAAGAATCTTTTAAAAATCTAGCTCTTTTACTACAGCCCTTTACTCCTCACTTAAGCGAAGAAATATGGAAATCTTTGGGCTTGGGCGGTTTAGCAATTAATCAGCTATGGCCTAAAGTGCCCACAACCCAAACAAAAAAAACATATAAAATTGCAATACAGGTTGATGGAAAAACAAGAGAAATAATAGAATTTGATGTTGGCATTGGTGAAGAAGAGGTTAAAATTAAAGCCTTAAATAGTAAAAAAATTAAAAAAATAGTTGATAAAAGAATAATTAAGAAAACAATATTCGTGCCAGAAAAAATACTTAATATAGTTTTGAAATAATTAAATGATTAAAAAAATATTTTTTTTAATTCCGTTGTTGGCTCTAATAATAAACTGTTCTGGTTTTGAATTTGTTTATAATATTGCTAATTTTGATAAAATTAAGGAAAAAACCCTTTTTTCAATAAGTGGAGACAATAAAGATATTATTAATAGCTACTTATCAAACAAATTTGGAAAAGTGGGAGGCGATCCTGTCTATATATTAAGCGTGGTTTCGAGTGAGTCGATTGAAGCTGTTGTGATAGAGTCTGATGCAACAGCTTCAAAGTTTATGATTAAACACGATTTAAAATATAAATTAGATAATATAAACAAAAAATGTACAGTTTTTGAAAAAGACATATTAACAAAAAATTCATATGATGCAAAATCAGCCGGATATAGTTTTGGAACAGATCTTGCTGAAAAAGAATTATCTACAAAAAATATACATTCAAATATTGATCAGTTCATAAATGAATTATCTACAAAATTTGATTACTTAGAATGTAACAATGAAAGTTAATGCAGAAAAATTTTTAGATAATTTTGATCAATACAAATTTGAAAAAACGGTTTTTTTTGTAACAGGAAATGAAGAAGGTTTAATTAACAAAGTTCAAAATATAATTTTAAGTAAACACAAATCTAATATTTACAAAGAAATAAAAATTTTAGATCTCAGAACTTCTAATAAAATAGATTTAAAAGAGTTAACGCATACTCAGTCCTTTTTTAATAAATCAAATGTTTTCCAAATCAAAAATCCAAATGATTCACTAATAACAAGTTTAGAAAAAATAAACTTTGAAAATAACACTATTATAATTAATGGCGTAAACATTAGAAATAACTCTAAAATAAAAAAATATTTCGATTCTCATAATAAATTTTATTCGATTGTTTGTTATAAATTAACAAAAGCATTTAAAAAAAAATTGATAGATAAATTATTTAATCAGAACAACTGTAAGATTTCAAAAGATGCGTATTGGTTTTTTCTAGAAAATAGCAGTGATGATTATCAAATACTTGAGAATGAGATAATAAAAATTTCTAATTATGATAAGGTTGGTGCTTCAGTTAAGGATATTAGCAAGCTCTCTTGCAATGCGGACTCATCACAATTTGAGGATTTATTTTTTCAATGTATTGGTGGCAGCAACCAGTCAATAATAAAAAAATCTGAAATAATGATACGATCATCTGCTGATGCTTATAGTTTTTTGCAAATAGCTAAAAATTTTTTAAGAATTCTGATTTCTTCATCGGTGAAAAAAAACGAAAATAATATCGCTGACTTAGCAGAACACTACTTGCCAAAATATTTGTTTAGACAGAAAACTAGTTTTGAGCTAGCAGTAGCTAGAGCGGACTTGAATAAAATAAGAGTTATAAATAATTTGCTCCAAAAAGCTGAGTTATATCTTAGAAAAAATGATTCTAGATTTTTAATAATTATTCAGCGTTTTTTACTAAATTTTTCTAAGACTATAAAATAATTATTTTTTCAACCTCTTCATAATGTCATCAAGCTGATCAAGATCTGAATAATAAAGTGTAATGGACCCCGATGAACCTTGTTCATTAAAATGAATTGAGGTTTTTAGTCCAATTTTTTCTGACAGTTCTTTTTCTAGATCTAGAATATTAGGGTCTTTTGAAATACTTTTGCGCTTGGCCTTTTTATATTTGGACGTGTTGCGCTCAATTTCTCTTACGCTTAATTTTTTGTTTATAATTTCATCAGCAAGATCAATAGCATTTGGAACACCAATGAGGGCCCTTGCGTGTCCCATTGATATTTTTCCATCTTCTATGTATTTTAAGATTCTTAAATCTAATTCAAGAAGTCTTATTGTGTTTGAAATGTGACTCTTGCTTTTTCCTATCACATTAGAAAGGTTGTCATAATTTACGCCTTCACTTTCTAGTATTGTTTTATAGGCCCTTGCTTCTTCAATTGGGTTTAGGTCTTCTCTTTGAATATTTTCTATAAGCGCGGCCTGCATAGCTTCTTCTTCATTCATCTGTTTAATTACTGCAGGAATTTGATGAATGCCAGCAATCTGAGCAGCTCTCCATCTTCTTTCTCCAGCAATAATCTCAAACAAATCTTTATTTTTTTCTCTTACAAGTATTGGCTGTAAAAATCCCTTGGATTTTATTGAAGCGGATAGATTTTCAAGCTCTTCTTTTGCAAAATTTTTTCGAGGTTGTTGGGGATTGGCTTCAATAGAAGATATGTTTATTAATTTAAAATTTTTGTCTTCTAAATTATCATTTCTGTTGTTGTGTGGTGATAGTAGGGAGCTTAGACCCCTTCCTAGCTTTTTGCTCTCTTTATTCATATGTATATTATTGGTTGAAAATTACTTCTTTGGCAAGATTTATATATGCTTTTGAGCCAACGCAAGTTGTGTCATAAATTAATACGGGCTTTCCGTGGCTTGGCGCCTCAGAAATTCTTACATTCCTTGGGATAATAGTTTTATAAACTTTGTTTCCAAAAAAACCCCTAACATCTTTTTCAACAAGCTCGCTTAAAGAGTTTCTTTTGTCGTGCATTGTTAGTAACACCCCTTCTATTTCAAGCTCTGGGTTAAAGTTTTGTTTAATTAATTCTATGGTATTGGTTAGTGCGCTTAATCCCTCAAGCGCAAAAAATTCACACTGAAGGGGAACGATTACCGAACCCGCGGCTACTAATCCGTTAATTGTCAACAATCCAAGTGCTGGTGGACAATCTATAAAAAAATAATCATAGCCAGATATTTTTTTAATAATATTTTTTAGTTGTTTTTCTCTGTTTTCGACATCAGCTAATTCTATTTCAGATGCCGCAAGATCTTGGGTTGATGTAATTATGTCAAGGTTAGGAATTGATGTTCTTTTAATAGACCTTTCATCAAATTCGCGATTTGATAAAAGATCGTATAGGGAGGGTGTTCTACAATCTTCAGCAATTCCAAGCCCCGTGCTAGCATTTCCTTGTGGGTCTGAGTCAACTAACAAAACTTTTTTATCTATAGCCGCCATTGCAGTTGAGAGGTTAATGGCTGTTGTAGTTTTTCCAACTCCTCCTTTTTGGTTTGCTATTGAAATTATCTTGGTCATGTTTTTGGTTTAAGTTTTTTTATAATCAAAACACTTCCTCTTTCATCAGATTGGCTTGGGTAAATTTCATTGTTAAAGTTCCATGTATTTTTTGCTTCCTGAATCTCATTTTTAACTTTTTTGCCTTTTAAAAAAATTAAAACGGTGTCTTTATTTGTGAGTTTGTGTGAATAAGTTAAAAGCTTGTTTAAATTGGCCAGCGCTCTGCATATCAAAAAATCAAACTTTGGGTTGTTTAGTTTCTCTATCCTGTTTAAAAAAATTTTTACACCAATATCTAGTTTTTTTGAAATATGTTTTACAAAATTTATCTTTTTTTGATTAGAATCAACGAGATTGACGTTTTTGTAACCAATTATAGCTAAAACCAGGCCTGGCAAACCTGGTCCAGTTCCCATATCTAAAATTGTGCTATTTCTGTTTTTTATAAAAGAAGAAATCTGAATACAGTCTAAAATATGGCTACGCCAGGGATTTACAAGGGTTGATTTTCCAACCAAATTTGTGTGCTTATTATGAGTGGTCAGTTCTTTTAAAAAATTAATTAGTTTAATCTCTTGAGATGAGTTAACCAAAAAGGTACTTTTTATTTTGCTTAAGTTTGTCAAATCAGACTTCTTTGTGATTCTTTTGTCTTCTAACATATCTTAGTAGGGCAATAATTGCCGCAGGGGTTATTCCTGAAATTCTTGAAGCTGCCCCAAGTGTTGGGGGTTTGATTAATGACAATTTTTCAACTATCTCGTTTGACAAACTTCCTACATATTTGTAGTCTAGGTTGTTGGGAAGTATCAATTCTTCGTCTTTTTTAAAATCATTTATGTCGTCTCTTTGTCTTTTAAGATAGCCTGCGTATTGAGACTCAATTGTAATTTGCTCTCTAGACTCATTGTCAATTAGGTTCATTTCGGGCCAAACCTTAACAATGTCATCAAATGAAATGTTGTTAAAAGATAAAAGTTCAAAGGCTGATCTTTTTTTCCCGTCAAGATTGATCGGTATGCCGATTTTATCAAGTTTGTTGGGAGAAATAAATTTGCTTTTGGCCATACTAAAATCGTTTTTAAGTTTATTGGTTTTAATATTGAAAATATTTTCTCTTAAACTAGAAACGCACCCTGTTTTAATGCCTAGTGGAGTTAATCTTTGGTCCGCGTTATCAGCTCTCAATATCAATCTATATTCTGCGCGAGAGGTAAACATACGATAAGGTTCGTTTGTTCCTCTTGTTACTAGATCATCAATTAAAACACCAATGTAACCTTCAGATCTGTCAATAATAAATTTTTGATTGTTGTTTAGTTTAAGGGCTGAATTAATTCCGGCAATTATTCCTTGAGCTGCGGCTTCTTCGTACCCTGTAGTTCCGTTGATCTGACCAGCAAAAAATAAATTGTTGATTTTTTTTGTTTCAAGGGTGTGATAGAGTTCTTGCGGATTAACGAAATCATATTCAATAGCGTACCCTGGTTTAATAATTTTTGCATTCTCCAAACCCTTAATTGATCGGATAAAGTTTTCTTGAACGTTTTCCGGAAGCGAGGTTGAAATTCCATTTGGATATATAATGTTGCTATCAAGGCCTTCTGGTTCTAAAAAAATTTGATGGCTAAGTTTCTCCCGAAATTTATTAATCTTATCTTCAATGGATGGACAATATCTTGCTCCCATTGACATTATTTTTCCAGAGTACATTGGTGATAAATGGATATTATTTTTTATAATTTTATGAGTTCTTTTGTTGGTGTGAGTTATAAAACAAGAAATTTGTGGAATGTGAATAAACTTGTTGATAAACGAAAATGGAACAGGTTTTTTATCAGGTGCCTGTTCTTGTAAATCATTGAAATTTATAGATTTTTTATATATTCTGGGCGGGGTTCCTGTTTTTAATCTGCCTATTGAAAACTTTAAAGATTCAATTCTTTTTGCTAAATTTATTGACGATTTATCACCAAGGCGCCCAGCAGGATAAGAATTTTTTCCAATTCTTATTAGACCTCGTAGAAAAGTTCCGGTCGTTAAGACAAGTGATCCACAATATATATCCTTTGACCTGTGGGTTGTAGCTCCACAAACTTTGTTTTTATCAGTTATTAAATCGTTTATTGTTCCTTCGATTATAGTCAGATTTTTTTGGTTAAAGAGTTTTTTTTGTATATTTTCCTTATATAATTTTCTATCTGCCTGAGATCTAGGTCCTCTAACAGCGGGACCCTTGCTAGAGTTAAGCATTCTGAATTGTATACCGGATTGATCAATTGATTGGCCCATTATTCCATCTAAAGCATCAATTTCTCTTACTAAATGACCTTTTCCAAGCCCTCCTATTGCTGGATTGCATGACATCTCTCCAATTTTATTAGCTTTGTCAGTAATTAACGCTGTCTTTGCCCCCATTCGGGCAGCAGCAGCAGCGGCCTCTGCTCCAGCGTGTCCTCCCCCAACCACAAGAACATCAAAATATATGTTTTTTTTCACGTGAAATTACTTTCCTATACAAAAATCACTAAATATTATATCTAGTATATTTTCTATATCAACATTTCCATATATTTTTGAAACCTCTTTGATAGCAAGCCGAATATCTTCTGCAAAAACGTCGAGATTCTTCTTTTTTTTAGATTTTTCCAAATATTTCCTTGTTTTTCTTAAACACTCTATATGTCTTTCACGTGAAATGTATGTATTTTCTGTAAAATTTTTTTCAGAAAGCCTTTTAAAAATTTTTTTTAATAAACTATTTATTCCGTAGTTTGTTTTAGATGAAATGTTTGTAATGTTGTTTTTTGTTATGGGTTTTTTTCTAATATCATATTTTGATTGTACAAATATGGAGTTCAAAAAACACTTAAAATCATTAATTTCTGATATATTGTTTATAAAAACAAGATTTAGATCAGAATCCTTAGAGATTTCCTTAGATTTAATTATTCCTTTTTTTTCAATAGCGTTTCTATGTTTTCTAATACCGGCAGTATCGTAAAATCTAACTGGCAGCCCCATAATGTCAATATAGGATTCTATAGCATCTCTTGTTGTCCCGGGTTTGTTCGAAACTATAGCAATTTCTTGATTTGAAACATTGTTTATAAAACTAGATTTTCCAGTGTTTGTGTTTCCAATTATTCCAACAACAAACCCCTCTCTTATTTTTCTTCCTTTGTTATTGTTATTTAAAATGCTTTCAATATTATCAGATATGTTCTCTATTTGTTCTTTAGTGTTGTTTAACAGTTTTTTTGGCAGCTCTTCATCGGTAAAATCAATTATGGCCTCAATGTTTGCAAGTGTATTTTTCAGCTCATTATAAATTTCTTTTGTTTTTAGGGTTAATTTTCCTTCAAGTTGGCTGTATGCTTGTTTTCTTTGATATTCTGTTTCTGCATTAACTAAATCAGCTATTGCCTCTACTTGTGTTAAATCAAGTTTGTTGTTTTCAAACGACCTTCTTGTAAATTCTCCTGGTTCGGCAAGTCGTGTTTTTTTATTTTTCTTAAAAATATCTATAAATTTGTTTATGGTGGCGCTTCCTCCATGCATGGATATTTCAACCATATCCTCTCCTGTATAGCTTTTTGGTGCTTTGTAATAAGTTGTTATTGTTTGATCAATTACATCGCCTGTACGTGTAATTAATTTGTTTAAGGTTGATATATTGGCTTTTGTGGGCATAGAAGAAGATATTTTTTTTATGTAATTAAAAGCTTTGTTGCCTGAAATTCTAACTACAGCAATAGCAGATTTTCCCGGCGGGGTTGAAAGAGCGTAAATTGTATCTTGTTTTTTATCCATATAAAACAAAGAGTGGTAAACAAACTTAAATTTAAAACAAGCTTATGTTTGTTGTGTTTGATAAATTAATTTATTTTAATTTAAAAAGATTGTTAATAACAATTACTGGCGGTAGACATTATCCCTTTGTCCCCATGCTTTGAAAAAAATCGTTGTTGGTTTTGGTATTTTGCATTTTCTCTAATAAAAATTCCATTGCTTCTGTAACCCCCATTGGGGCAAGTATTTTTCTAAGTATAAATATTTTTCCAAGCTCACCTTTATCCAACAAAAGCTCCTCTTTTCTTGTTGATGACTTACCTATGTCAAAGGCGGGATATGTTCTTTTTTGGCTAAGTTTTCTGTCTAAAACAATTTCGCTGTTTCCTGTTCCTTTAAATTCTTCAAAAATAACCTCGTCCATTCTACTGCCGGTTTCGATTAAGGCCGTTGCAATAATTGTTAAAGAGCCCCCTTTTTCAACATTTCTAGCTGCTCCAAAAAACCTTTTTGGTCTTTGTAGGGCGTTCGCATCTACACCCCCTGTTAAAACCTTCCCACTTGAAGGAACTATGGTGTTATATGCTCTCCCCAGCCTTGTTAAGGAATCAAGAAGAATAACTACGTCTTTTTTATATTCAACAAGTCTTTTTGCTTTCTCTATTACCATTTCTGCAACCTGAACATGTCGTGATGCTGGTTCATCAAATGTTGAGCTTACTACCTCTCCTTTAACAGACCTGGCCATGTCTGTTACCTCTTCTGGTCTTTCATCAATTAATAAAACAATGAGTTTGGTGTCGGGATTGTTATTAATAATAGCGTTTGCAATTTTTTGCATAATAATTGTTTTTCCTGTAAAGGGTTGGGCAACAATCAGTTGTCTTTGGCCTTTTCCAAGCGGAGCAATTATATCAATTATTCTTTCTGTTAGGTCTGGAGTTATTTTTTCTTGTTCGAGTTTAAATCGTGATTGAGGATATAAAGGAGTTAAATCCTCAAAATTTACCCTATTTTTTACCAGATCTGGTTTTTGTTCATTAATTTCATTTATTTTAACTAAAGCAAAATATCTCTCACCAGTTTTTGGAGCCCTTATTTCACCCTCAATAATGTCGCCCGTTCTTAAACTTAATTTTTTTATTTGGCTGGGGCTAACATAAATATCATCTGGTCCTGGTAAGTAGTTTGATTCCCGAGATCTTAAAAAACCAAAACCGTCCTGCATTATTTCAATAACGCCAGATCCTGTTATTAATTCACCTTCTAAAGCAATTTTTTTTAATATAGCAAACATTAAGTCTTGTTTTCTAAAAGATGAGGGGTTTTCGATTCCGATTTTACCAGCCTGTTTTAATAATTCTTCAGGCTCTTTGTTTTTTAGTTCTTGTAAATTCATATTTAGTTGTTGGAATATAATTAAGAAAAATAACTACTATTAATTATTTAAACCCTTGTCAAAATATAATTTATTTAAATATATTTTTTGTTTTAGTAATTGATGTTGTTAATATATATATTTATTAAAAAAACACCGTTTTTAAACAACTTTATTCAAATTGTATAATTTTATTAAAAAAAAATAATTATGTTAATAAAAAAAATAAATCATTGATTTTTTTAAAAAAAAATAAAATTTTTTATAAATATAAAATAAAAACAAAAAATAATAACCTAATTATAAAAATATTATAAAAAATTAAATAAAATGTATTAAAAAATAAAATCTTGTTTATAAAAAAAATAATAATTATTAAAAAATAAACCCTTGTGGAAAACATTAATTCTTTTTTATTTTATTAACATGCTTTTCAACAAAAAATTTATTCTTGCGAGCAACAGTAAGTCTAGATTTTTTATATTAAAAAACAACCAACTAAACTTCCGACAAGTTTCTCCCACCTGTGACGAAGAATTAATTAAAAAACAAAAAATTAAAGAAAAAATATCACCTAAAAAAATATCACTATATTTGGCAATAAAAAAAGCTGCCAGCATTAGTAAAAAACACCATAATTCTTTAATAATTGGCTCTGACACAACAATCGACCTAAACAATAAAATGGTTGAAAAAGCCAAAAACATTAAAGAAGCAAAAAAAAAACTCAACAAACTTTCTGGAAAAAAACACAATATATACTCAAGTGCCGCTGCCTATTATAAAAACAAACTTGTTTGGAAAGCAACACAGAAAACAACCATAAAGGTAAGAAAGTTAAGCAGAAAAGAAATTAACGAATATTTAAGAAAAACAGATAAAAAAATCCTGTTTTCTGTAGGCTGTTTCCAAATTGAGAAGGGGGGGGCAAATATTATTGAGAACATAAAGGGTGATTTTTTTAATGTTATGGGCTTCCCCCTTTTCCCCTTTTTGTTATTTCTAAAAAAGTTTAATATGAAAAAATGACTATAAAAAAAGCCTATGTTGTTGGCAACAACGTAAAAAAAAGCTTATCACCAACCATCTTTCGCCACTGGTTTGAAAAATATAAAATAGACGCAGAATATGGATATAAGGAAATCAAAGAAGAAAGTTTTGATGAAAAAATAAGATCTATTCTAAAAGAAAGGGGCCTTGTTGGTCTTAATATAACAATGCCCTATAAAGAAAAAATAGCCCCACATCTAAACAGAATAGACACCGACGGAGCAATAAAAAAATTACTGGTTAAGGACTACTATTTTTGCTCTAACGCAGTTAATTGTGTGACAATAAAAAAAAAACAACTAATAGGAAAAAACACGGATTGGACGGGCTTTGGAGACGCATATTTGCATAATAGTAAAAAAAATTATGAATCTGATTTTATTATCCCCAAAGAACGCAGAACAGCCCTAGTTTTTGGCTTTGGGGGGGCCGGCAAAGCAGTGGTCTTTTCTTTGCTTAGAAATCTTTTGTGGAAACAAATAATTGTATGCGACAGAACATTTGATAAAATTAAAACTATACAGGGGGTTTATTTGCCCACCCTTGGTGAAAAAAACTTTTTTTCTTATGAGGACTATGATGGTGTTTTGGTAAAAAAACACCTAAAAGAAGGACTTGATACAAAGGAGCGCACAAAGTTAGCCAACGAAGGCTTAACATTTATTGACTGTATAAAGCCCAAGGAGATTCCTAAGCAAATAGGCAAAGCGGATTTGGTGATAAACACCACCCCAACAAATATTTTAAATGAGTTTACCAATCTTAAGATTAAAACAAACTGTGAAGGCTTTGATATTGTTTATCAGCCTCGTGAAGGAACAGGGTTTTTAAAACATTTTAAACCAAAAAACAGAATAGAGGGGGTTCAGATGCTGGTTTATCAGGCAGCCCCATGCCTTAAGTTGTGGTTTGGGGTTGAGCCCGAAATTGATGAAGACCTGTTTAACGCTCTTTATAAAAAAATGGATGAGATCGAATGACCATAGTAGTGGGGCTAACAGGCGGAATTGCATCAGGTAAAACAACCATTGTTGATTTTCTCAGAAAAAACAAATTAGCAGTTCACGATTCAGATTTGGTTGTTGGGGAAATTTATTCAAAACCAAAGGCTAAATTTTTAAACTATCTTAAAAAAACAAGCCTTGGAAAATCCATAAAGGGAAAAAATATAGACAAAGAAATTGTCCGTGAAGAAATTTTTAACAACATAAAAAAAAGAAAATTATTAGAAAGCTACGTTCACGACGAAGTTAAAAAAGTCAGAAACATTTTTATAAAAAAACATAAACAAAAAAAAACAAGAATTATTTTTTTAGACATACCCCTGTTGTTTGAAAAAAAACTAGAAAAAATTTGTGATTTTATCATTTTGTTTTATGCGCCCCTAACAATAAGAAAAAAAAGAGCAATAAGAAGAAGGGGCATGCAAAAAAAAATATTGGAAAAAATAATTAAAAGCCAGCTAAACGACAAAATAAAAAAAAAGAAAGCAGACTTTGCCATTGATACGTCGATTAATAAAAATCAATGTTTCAACGAGGTTTTAAAGACAATTAAATTAATAAAAAACAAATAAAATGCGGGAAATAGTTTTAGACACAGAAACTACAGGACTAAACTATATGGAGGGCGACAGAATAATTGAAGTCGGCTGTGTCGAGCTAATAAATTACGTTCCTACAGGAAAAAACTTACAATTTTACTGCTCAACAGATAGAAAAATAGAAGAGGGCGCAGTAAGAATTCACGGACTTACCAATGAATTTCTAAATAAACACCCACACTTCAAAAGACATTTGAAAAATTTTTTTGATTTTATAAGAAACGACACATTGGTCATACATAACGCTGAATTTGATATGGGTTTTCTCAACAATGAACTTAAATTAATTGGGGCAAAACCCATTACAAATAGAATTATTGACACAATGTTGCTTGCAAGAAAAAAATTAAACACAAGAATAACAAACCTTAACTATTTATGCAGAAGATTCTCCATAGACCTAAGTTCCCGAAAATTACATGGCGCGCTTTTAGACTGTCATTTATTAGCCATGGTATATCTAGAATTGTTGGGAGGAAAACAAACTTCACTTAATCTTTCAGAATTTAATAAAAAAAACACCAGTCCAATAAACAGGCCTGCGGCAAACAACAACAACATTAATAAGGTTAAACCAACCAAAGAAGAAATACAATCTCACAAAGAGCTGGTTAAAGGCATAAAAAATGCCTTGTGGCATAAATTGGACTACTAATAATATTTATTTAATTATATAGGGTATTTATGGTTTATGGAGATTTACAAATTTTTGACATAATTGTTTTTGCAGGTATTGCGGTTTTTCTAGTTTTTCGACTGAGGAACGTGTTGGGTAAAAGAACTGGTTTTGAAAAAAAACCAAACAACAGTGCAGGCGCCCTACCAACAAAAACAAAAGAAACTAAGGCAAAAAATATTCCAGAATTAGAGGAAAAAATATCTAAGCTTAAAACAGCCTATGAAACAATTAATGATTTTAATCATAAAAAATTTTTGGAAGGCGCCAAAAGAGCGTTTGAGATCATTATTAACGCCTTTAACAAAGGAGATAAAAAAACTCTAAAAAAACTAGTTACAGAAGATGTTTTTAAATCTTTTGAAAAAGCAATAGATTCAAAAAATATCAACCCCGACTATCAATTTTATTCTTTAAACATTGAAAGGATCGAAAAAGTTTTTGTAGAAGGAAATCATATTAAAATATGTATAAAATTTATAAGTGAGCAGTTTAAAAACAATGACGAGAACACTGTGATAAAAAAACAGGATAGCTGGACTTTTGAAAAAACCATTTCTTCAAAAGATCCAAATTGGCTGCTTTCTTCAACTTAATTTGTCTAAGTTTTCTCAATTAAAATCTAGAATAAAGAAAAACGAAGGCTATAGGAACCAGGTTTACTACGACCAAATGGGAAAACCAACAATAGGCTTTGGTCACCTAATTAAAAAAAGAGAAAAATTTCTACATCAAAAAAGATATTCAAAGAAATACCTAAATAAACTTTTCGAAAATGACTTTAGCTCGGCCTTAAGCGATTTTAATAAAAGCTACAAAGGAAAAGATTTATCAAAAAATTCACAAGAAGTATTACTTGAAATGATTTTTCAACTTGGCATAAAGAATTGCCAAAAATTTAAAAAATTTAACAAATCATTGAAAAAGAAATTATTACATGTGGCCGCGCTAGAAATGTTAAATAGTTGCTGGTATGCTCAGACGCCGAAAAGGGTTGAAAAACTAATTTATTTATTGTTAGAATATAAAAATGTTAAATAAAGATGATAATAATATTTTTTTAACATCCCTTACGGGGGTTGAGCCACTAAGAAAAAACAACAAAATTGCAAAGCCCATACCAAAGTCAACAAAAATAAATATCTCAAGCACCACCAGAAAAGAAATTGTAAGAAATAAAATTTATGAAAAGACAAAAAATATTATTACACAACAAAAAATAGCAATTCAAAAAAATGACATAAATAAAAAATTAAAAAAAAATAAAATTTCAATAAATAGAAAAATTGATTTCCATGGATGCTCTCTTGATAAAGCAAAAAAAATTTTTTTTAATACAATTAATGATTGTTTTGCAAAAAATTTTAGATGTATTTTATTTATAACCGGAAAAGGATCTGTAAAAAGAGAAAATGACCATCCTCAAGACACTATGCTGTATTACGGTAAAATAAGAAATAGTTTTCTTAATTGGGTAAATCACAACGCTGTCCAATATAAAATACTAAATGTTCAACAAGCAAACACCAAAAATGGAGGAGATGGAGCTTTTTTTGTCTATTTAAGAAAAAACAAAAAACTAAATTCTTCTTAATTTATATAAAAGACCCTTAAATTTAATTTTTATAATTGCAGGCATAGAGAAAATACCCTCACCATATTCTTGTTTTACCTCAACAAACTCTAAATCATTTCTTTTATGATCAGCCCAAATATTCACATAATCCTTGATTAATATTTTTTTTGTTTCTCTACTCTCGTTACCAATTTGTTTTTCAACAACCATTGAATAAATACGTCGACCATCAACAGTTTTTGATTTCTCTTTTCCAATCAACACATTTAAAAAAGACGACAGTGGATCAAAATGATTTTCAATTTCAGTATATTCAACTCTTGGATGTTCTTTTTCATGAGGAAATATTTCTAACCTAATTATTGAATGATTATTAAAAGTAATTTCAACTTCTCTCCTCTTATTTTTTGTTAACCAAAATTGTTTGTATTTTAGGGGCATTAAAGAGTCCCCTACAACAATTCCATTAGCCTCATAACTTCCTTCAAATTTATATAATTTAGACAGAAAGCCCTTGCTTTTCAGTCTAATTGAGATCTGATAATCATCATTAGATATATTTACATTCCAAAATAACTTTCCAATATCAATTTTACCTATTTCAACGACGTATGTTTCTTTGAAATCTTCAGCAAATAAAGTTGAAAAATTTGTGAATACAAAAAAAACCAAAGCAACAACTGGCTTAAAATACAACTTCATAAATTTTTATTGGTTTTTTATTAAACGGGACAGTTTTTACATCAACAAGATTTATAAGGTGTTTATTATTTAAATAACCAATATCATCTACATACCCCAAAAAAATAAAATTGTTTTGAAAATCAGCTGGCAATGGATTGGTAATTTGAAAATGATGCCCCCACCGCGTGTTGGGATTAAAGGGCACATACATTTGTATTTCATTATTATAAAAAAAGTAACTTAAGTTAGAAAACAACATTCTATCACTTATAACAAGATTATTAATTTGCCCTAAATTGTTATGAGCTATTAATGAATCAGCAAAGGGGCCAATTCCAGAAATCTTTTTAAAAGGCCCATAAGGCTCGCCTATTCCTATGATGAAAAAAAAGCATAAACCAAAAACAAAATTAGCAATATTATTAACAATAATTAATTTTTTACTATATCTAAAAGTTATGTGCACAAACAGAATCAAAAAAGAAATTAAAGAAACCGCGGCCCAATTAGCGTTAGCTCTAACCAAAAAGCTTTCAAACAACACAATGAAAAACACCGGCAAGGAAAAGATAAGAAGAAATCTTGTGTTAAAATCATTTATGAAATTTTTTACAAACCCAAAAATAAAAAATAAAAAAATCAGAGGACCAATCATTATAATTTGACTTCCAAGAAATTTTATGCTCTCAGCGAAATGCAAACCAGATCTGTCTAGCGCAGCATTATCAGCAGTATGTTCAAAAGTTACCCAGCCATTATTTATATTCCAGATGATATTTGGTGCAATTATCACAACAAAAGTTAGAATGAAGCAGAGAGAGAATAATTTGTTTTTGAAAAAAATATTTCTCATTATTTTTTCAAACAATAAAAAAATTATAGAAATAATAAAATAAATTGCCGCATATTTAGTTAGAAAAGCTAAGCCGACAAATACTCCCAATAAAATAAAATTTAAAATACTTGGTCTTTCTTTAATAACTAATGTTTGCAATAAAGCTAAGGACCAAAACAACACCAGAACAATATCTGTAGAAACTAAAAAAGAAGAAACACTAACAGCCGGCATGAGAAAAAAAGTTGTTGCTGTTAAAAGGGCTAAATCGAGGTTATTATATAATTTTTTAGAAATTAAAAAAACAACATAAGAATTTACACAATAAATAAGAACTGAAATCATTTTTATTACAAAAAAACTATTTCCAAAAATAGAACAAACAAGAGCAATTATTCCAGGCAATAAAGGAGGTTTAGAAAAATATCCAAAATCAAGATTTTTTGACCACAGCCAATATTGCACCTCATCCCCAAAAAAATCAAAATTTGTTGAATAAATAGATATAAATTTAATTATCAACAAAACAAAACACAAAACAAATAAAAAATAATTTGAATTAGTCATACTTATTAAAATAATATTTCATTTGAAAATAATAACCTAAATACAAAACCATTGCAGCCATTATAACATCGCTAACAAAATGACCGCCCTCCATTATCCTAACCAATCCAATGCCAAACCCAAAAAATAACGATGACCAAAAATATATAATTCTTTTGATTAATAAATAAAAAACAATAAGAGAAAAACCAACCGAAGCATCACCAGATACAAAAGAACAGTTGCTAACACAGGCATCTGAAATTTGAAACCAGGGTGTAAAATTTTCTTTACCCCCTAATTGTAATATATCTCCTGGTCTTGCCCTTCCCCAAATGTTTTTAAAAAAAAGATTAATAACTATTCCTAGATTAAAAATACCGATTACCCACAAACAAAGGATATCTCTAAATTTAAATTCATATTTTAAATAAATCTTTTTAATAGGTAAAAAAAATGAAAAAATTGGCAAAATAAAAATGTAAATAATAATAGCAGGTAGGATAATTTTTCTAACAAAAATAGTTATGTAATAATAATTTTGAAGAAGAAATTGATTGTTCCCAAAATTAAACAAACTACTTAAATAAATATCAAAAGACGAACCAACAGACAGAAAAATAGCTAAAAACAAAAGGACAACCAACGATAAAAAAAATTTATTGTTGAAAAGTAAATTTGTTTGCTTATTTGTTATATTTGGAAAACGCTTATCAAGGAACAGTTTTGTTAACTTTACACCTAAATACGAAACAGTTATTCCGCCAAGTACATCAGTAAAAAAATGTGCCCCCACAACTACTCTACTAAAAGCAATTATTCCACCCAATGAAATAAAAAAATATTTTAATTTTGGTAAAAAAAACGAGGTCACTAAAACAACAACGAATATTGTTGAGGCGTGTCCAGAAGGAAAGGAGTGAAATTCAGAATTTAAATTAATAAAACTAAACTCAAGAACACCATCAAACGACGCATAAGCAGGCCTTGGTCTTCCCACAATATGTTTTAGTAGCTGTGTTATCAGTCCAGAAAATATCAATGACAAGCTTAAGAAGATGGTAAAATTATTACAAATATCGATGATGTTTTTATGATTATGGCAAAGGTTTATTTTTTTTATAAAATAACAAAAAAAAATCACAAAAAATGATAAAACAAAATACCACTTAGAATCCCCCAACACAGTAATTTGTTCGAAAAAATCTTTTAAATAAATGTCCTCAAATGACTTGCTAGAATTATTAAAAAAATTATAAAAACCAATATCAACACTGTTTGAAATAAAAGTACTGATAAGCAAAAGTCCCAATATCAATAATTCTATTTTAAATTTTTTTATCACGCCCGATGGTTAGGCAAGGTTGATTCAAAAATCAATAATTAAAGTATAAATTTAGACAAGTCTTGACTCTTAATAATTTCGCCAAGATTCTTCTCGACATACTCGGTGTTAATATTGACTTTTTGAGGTCCAATATCAGATGCATTATAGCTGATATCCTCAAGAAGCTTTTCCATAATTGTATGCAATCTTCTTGCCCCAATATTTTCAACATTTTGGTTTATTTCACTTGCAAGTTCTGCAATTTTATCAATACCATCATTATCAAATATCAACTCCACTTTTTCCGTTCCAAGCAAGCCTATATATTGTTTTATTAAGCTGTTTTGAGTTTCTGTCAAAATTAATTTAAAATCTTCCTTTGATAAACTCTCAAGTTCGACCCTAATGGGCAATCGCCCTTGAAGTTCTGGAAGCATATCAGAAGGTTTGGATGCATGAAAAGCACCTGCGGTAATAAATAAAATATAATCCGTTTTTACAACGCCATGTTTAGTACTAACTGTAGTGCCTTCAATCAATGGTAGTAAGTCCCTTTGAACACCCTCTCTTGATACATCTGCACCAACTTTTTCACTACGAGAAGTAATTTTATCTATCTCATCAATAAAAACTATTCCGTTTTGTTCCACATCTTCTAATGCTTTATTAATTATTCTATCATTATCAAGAAGTTTATCGGTTTCCTCTTGAAGCAAATAGGCATGTGATTCTTCTACAGTCATTTTTTTATTTTTTTTAGGCGCTGAAAAAGACTTTCCAAAAATATCACCAAGATTTACCATACCCATTTGAGACCCAGGCATTCCAGGTATGTCCATTGTTGGCAGACTGAAAGAAGAATTGGAAGCAACAGCAATTTCAACTTCATTTTCATTTAATTCACCGTTTCTTAATTTTTTTCTAAAACTTTCTCTTGTAGAGGCACTTGCTGTTTTAGAAACAAGAACATCAAGTATTTTTTCTTCTGCATTTTTTTCTGCATGGGCCCTAATTTCTTTACCCATTTGAATTTTTGTTTTGTTAATACTTGTTTCTACAAGATCCCTAATTATTTGTTCAACGTCTCTTCCAACATAACCAACTTCAGTAAATTTTGTTGCTTCAACCTTGATGAAAGGAGCGTTAGCTAATTTTGCTAGTCGTCTTGAAATTTCTGTTTTACCACAGCCAGTTGGTCCAACCATTAAAATATTTTTTGGAAGTATTTCTTCCTTCAAACTGTCAGGAAGCTGCTTTCTTCTCCATCTGTTGCGTAAGGCAACAGCAACAGCTTTTTTTGCATTAGTCTGTCCTATGATAAACTTATCAAGTTCCGATACTATTTCTCTTGGACTAAAACTTAAATCCATGATTATAGATTAATTTCTTCAAAAACTATATTCTGATTTGTGTAGACGCATATTTCAGCAGCTATATTCAGTGACTCAAGCGCCACTTCTTTTGCGTTCATACTTGTATTTTTTATAAGTGCTTTTGCAGCACTATTTGCATATTGTCCACCTGAACCAATTGCCAATATGCCATCGTCAGTTTCAATTACATCACCAGTACCAGACAATAACAAACTTACATCTTTATTAGCTACAATCATCATTGCTTCAAGACGGCGGAGATAACGATCGGTTCTCCAATCCTTTGCAAGTTCCACACAAGCTCTTTTAAGCTGATCTTTATATTGGTCTAATTTTGATTCAAGTCTTTCAAACAAAGCAAAAGCATCAGCAGTTGATCCAGCAAAACCAGTTATGACAGAGTTATTGGACCCAAGACGCCTGACCTTTTTTACATTAGCCTTTATTATTGTATTGCCCATACTTACCTGACCATCGCCCGCAATAACAACGCTTTTGTTTTTTCTTATACCAATGATAGTTGTTGATTTAATAATATTATTTTTCATTAATTTTCTTTTATTTATTATCAAATGGCTATTTTAATTGTTTAGTCAAGTGATTGAAGTAGAATATCTTTTCTTATACTGATAAAAGAGCAGCAATATGAGAAAAAGCGAAGTAAAACGAAAAACCAAAGAAACAGAGATTGTTTGTAGCATTAATTTAGACGGGGTTGGAAAAGCTAATATTAATACTGGTATTGGATTTTTTAATCATATGCTCGAAATCTTTTCACACCACAGTTTAATAGACATAGATCTAAAAGTTGTTGGAGATATGCATGTCGATTTACATCACACAGTTGAAGATACCGGTTATGTTATTGCTCAAACAATTATTAATTCCTTGGGAGATAAAAGAGGAATTAAAAGATATGGTTTTTTTTATGTGCCAATGGATGAATGTCTCTCTCGGTGTGTAATTGATTTTTCTGGTAGGCCAGAACTTGTGCTGAAAATTGATTTGGGTTTAAAAAAAATTGGCGAAATGGATACTGAATTATTTTATGAATTTTTTAAAGCTTTTGTAAACGAGTCTAAATGCAACCTACACATAGAAAATTTTTATGGAAAAAACAACCACCACATAATCGAGTCGTGTTTTAAAGCTTTTGCAAAGAGCGTTCGTTTTGCGACAGAAATTGATAATAGAATAAAAGACATTATTCCATCTTCTAAAGGATCCCTTTAGTTTTCTTGTAAATGATAAAAAATGTAGCCATTGTTGATTATGGGCTTGGCAATATTTTATCAACCCAACAATCTTTTCTAAAAGTAGCCAATGATAACAATATTAAAGCAAATGTTATAATCACAAATCAACCGAGAAAAATTGCAGAATCAACTCACATAGTTCTACCAGGTCAAGGCGCGTTTGAGACATGTATGAATGGGCTTTCAAGCATTCCTTATATGATTGATGAATTAACAAAAAGTGTTGTTAACAACAAAATGCCCTTTTTGGGAATTTGTGTTGGAATGCAATTGCTTGCAAACATCAGTTATGAAAATGGAGAACACAAAGGTTTAGGTTGGATTGATGGTCAAATAAAAAAATTACCAGCCAACAACTTAAAACTACCACATATGGGCTGGAATGAGGTAGAAATAATTAATAATAATAAGCTTGTTGAGAAAGGAAAATTGAATGAATACTATTTTGTTCATAGCTATTTTTTTGATTGCGAATATAAAAAAAACATAATTGGAGAAACAGATTATGGGATAAATTTTACTTCATTTATCTCTAAAGAAAATATATATGGAGTGCAATTTCATCCAGAAAAAAGCTCAAATCAAGGACTGGAATTAATAAAAAATTTTTTACAACTATGAAAACGGAATTACAAAAAAAGATTAACATAAGTATTGATCTTCTATTATCAGTTAACAAAGTTGATTTAGCAGACATATGTAACATTACCGAACAAGCAATAAAAGCAGGAGGCGGTTTTGGTTGGTTAAAGGTTCCACCAAGAGATATTTTAAACAAATACTGGAAAGGTATTCTTCTTGTTAATAATAGAAAACTTGTTGTAGGAAGATTGAATAATAGTATTGCAGGAACTCTACAACTAATGTTTAATCCTTCTAACAATGAAGCACAACAACATATATGTAATATTACTTCACATTTTGTTGCACCTTGGGCTAGGGGTCATGGTCTTGCCAAAGCTATGATAGACAAAGCGGAAGCAATTAGCAAAGAAAGTGGTTCTAGTTGTGTTCAGCTAGATGTGCGCGAAACTCAAAAAGCAGCGATTCAACTTATTAAATCTAAAGGTTACAAACAGTGGGGAATTAACCCTAATTATGCCATTGTAGACGGAAATAACATAAAGGGCTTTTATTTTTTAAAAAAACTTAAGTGAAACTTATTCCAGCAATAGATCTTAAGGACAATAAATGTGTCCGATTAACTCAAGGCAAAGAAGAAACATTTAAAGTTTATAATGAAAATCCAGTTGAGCAAGCAATATTTTTTGAAAAAGAGGGTTGTGAAAGAATTCATATAATTAATCTTGATTCAGCATTTAATCGCTCTACGGTTAATAATGACACTATAATTGATATTAGGAAGTCTATAAAAATACCCATTGAGCTTGGCGGAGGAATAAGAAGCAGGAATGATGCCTTGTTTTGGTTTGGTAACAATATTAATTACTTGATAATAGGATCGTTAGCCCTAAGAAATAGTAAGCTTGTTTCGGAAATTGCAAAGGAATTTGAAAATAAAATTTATATTTCTTTGGATATACTCAATAATAAAATAATGATTGAAGGTTGGACTGAAGAAACCCAATTAAATTTATTTAATATTTTTAAAACCTATAATAAAAGTAAGATCCGAGGATATGTATTAACAGATATTTCTAGGGATGGAATGATGCAGGGATTAAACTTTGAACTTATTAAAAAAAATTTATCACAAACCTCAAAATCAATGGTTTTTGGCGGAGGTCTTTCAAATTACAATGAATTAAAAACTTTAAAAAAAATGAACTCTAAATTCAAAAACATTGAAGGAGTTATTGCTGGTAAATCTTTTTATTCGGGCGCAATTGAAATAAAAAAAAGTATCAATATTCTTAATTCTGATGCTTAAAATAAGAATAATACCGTGTTTGGATGTTAAAGATGGAAGGGTTGTTAAGGGTATTAATTTTTTAGATTTGATCGATGCAGGCGATCCAGCTGAACAAGCAAATTATTATTCTAACAATGGTGCTGATGAAATATGTTTTTTAGATATTAGTGCATCAATTGAGAATAGATCAACGATGATTGATATTGTAAAAAAAACCTCTGAAAAAGTTTTTATTCCTCTCACTGTTGGTGGAGGAATAAAGTCTTTGAAAAATATAAGAGAACTACTTAAGGCAGGCGCCGACAAAGTTTCTATTAATACAGCTGGGATTATAAATGAAAAACTAATTTACAACTCAGCACAACAATTTGGCAGCCAATGTATAGTTGCAGCAGTTGATGCAAAAAAACAAAATAACAGATGGACAGTTTTCTCACACGGAGGAACAAAAGATACCGGAATTAATGCTTTAAATTGGATTGAAAAATTACAAAAACTTGGAGCTGGAGAAATTCTTCTTACTTCTATGGACAAAGATGGAACAAAAACCGGTTTTGATTTAGAGCTATTAAAAAAAGCCACAGACATTCTTGACATTCCCCTAATCGCTAGTGGAGGAGTGGGAAATTTGAAACACTTTAAAGATGGCGTTACTATTGGCGGTGCAAACGCATTATTAGCTGCCTCAGTTTTTCATTTTGCTGAATTTAGTGTATTAGAGGTTAAAGAATATTTAAGAAAAGAAAGTATTGAAATTAGACTTTAAGATGAAAAAACAAAACAGTTTAGATTTTATTGAAGAACTATATTCAACTATTGGAAGCCGAGCCAGATCCAAGAAAAAGAACTCTTATACAAATCTATTATTAAAAAAAGGAAAAAATAAAATTGCTCAAAAAATAGGAGAAGAATCAACAGAGCTTATTATAGACTATCTTAATGGTTCAAAAAAAAGAACAGTAGAAGAAGCCTCTGATCTAATTTATCATTTATTAGTTTTGTTTTACTCAAAAAAAATATCAATCAAGGATATAAAAAAAGAATTGACTAAAAGAAAAAATGTACGACGATAATAATATATTTGCAAAAATTATTAGGAAAGAAATACCCTGCAAACCAATATATGAGGATGAAAAAGTTTTGTTTATTAATGATATTAATCCCAAAGCGAGAATACATATTCTTGGGATTCCAAAAAATTCAGTTATCAATCTTAGAGAATTTATTTCTAATACAAACAGAGATACTGTTAAGTATTTTTTTGATAAAACATTAGAAGTAATAAAAAATATTGGCTTGGATAAGTCTGGGTATAGACTTATTACAAATGATGGGAAAAATGGTAATCAAGAGATCCCACACTTTCATATTCATATTTTAGGAGGTGAAAACCTCGGAGGATTGAGATGAATTATTATTTAACAACAACGTAGTTCACTACCTCCTTAACACCCTTAACACTTTTAATTATCTTAACCAAAATTTCCAACTGCTCTGGCCTACTTGTTATGCCAGTTAAATAAACTTTTCCTCTAATGGTTTCAATATTATAGCTTATAGAACGCAAACCAATATCCTTGGCTGCTAAAGCCTTGATTTGGGTAGTGATCCAAACATCATTTGCATATTCTTTGATTGATGTTTTATCACCTATCTCAATTTCGTTTATAACCTCTTTAACACCCCCAACTTCCCAAACGATTTTTAATGCTTCAATTCTGCTTTCTTGATTTTTTACAATGCCTGTTAAAAGAACCATACCCTCAACAACACTTGTATCAATATCTATGAATAAATTATTTCCAGATGTTAAAAATTTTCTTGAAATATTTAATTTTATAGTTGCATCATCAATGGCAGTTCCAAGAGACTTGTCCCCTTCAGCAATTACCATAGTAGTTGCACCACCACTTGCAAGAACACTAGCTGGCGAACAGCCATAACTAATAGATAAAAAAACTAATCCCGCGGTCAATATTACTGATCTAATCATTTTTGAGCTCTATCGCCATTTTATAAATATCTTTTTTAGAAATATTTGATAATTTATGCACTATTTCAACTGTTTCCGTCAAAGTATATTTTTTTAATATTTTTAGTGCTTGTTTTCTAATTTTATCCTCAATTGTTATTTTTGACGCTTTTTTTCTATTTCCTATAACCAATGTAAACTCACCCTTTAAATTAATCTCGCCGTTAGAGATTTTATCGATCATTTCCTTTGCATTACCCCTAAAAACAGATTCATTTATTTTTGTAAGTTCTTTACAAATAGCCACTTCAGTATTTTTTGAATTTATATGTATCAGCTCTAAAAATTTTTTTAGCCTCCTTCCAGGAATAAAAAAAATACTAGTTAGATTTAGTAAAATAATTTTTTTAGCCACGTTTTTTGCAGAATTGTTATTTTTTGGAACAAAACCCCAAAAAACAAAACTATTTAGGTTTAGTCCAGAGAGCTGAAGACTAGAAATTATAGATGATGGACCTGGTATACTGGTAATAAAAATATTTCTGTTAATAAAGTTTTTTACTAGTTTGTGCCCAGGATCAGATATTAACGGGGACCCCGCATCAGAAATCAAAGCAAACAATGAATCTTTTTGATAATTTTCTATTTTTTTTATTAATGCCTCTTCATTATAATCGTGCAAAGAAAAAAGCTTCTTTTTAATGTCTAATTTATTTAGTAGTTTAAGTGAATGTTTTGGATTTTCACATATGATTGCATCAGCTTTTTGTAAAACTTTTTTTGCTCTAAGACCAATGTCTTCAAGATTGCCAATGGGCGTCGATATTATGTATAAACCACTCTTAAGATTATTCATTCTATTGGTACTTACAATTATAATATCCTGTACGCCACAAAATTATCCTGAAAAAAATAAAGTGTTTGCTCCAACTATCGTTAAAGATAGCAAAACAATCACCAATGATGATAACAGCATTGATACTATTTATAAAAATACAATTCCAAAATATGTTGAAAATCTTAATTTCGCTGAAAACAAGATATTAAATGAAATAGAAGTATTATTGCCAGAACTCCACAACCAAAATATAACAAGGGATTTTATCAATGCTTTCGAACTATCCATATATAAAAAAAATGTGAAAAATATTCAACTCAACATAAATACTTACAAAGATAAAACAGAGCTGAATAATATTATTTTACAAAAAGCTTCGCCTGGAAAAATATTTATTGGCCCTCTTACATCTGCTGATTCCGAAAATATTTTTTTGAAGTGTTCCAAGGGTATTTTGTTTTTTTCATTCGCTTCAGATAGGAAACAAGCTGGCAAATGCGTATATCTAATTAACTTTTTTCCTGAAGACGATCTATTAACTTTATTTAATAATTTTAAAACTGATTCAAAAATCGCTCTTTTATATCCAGAAAACAATTATGGATATTACATAAATTCAATTATTGATCGTTTTGCAACAAAAAGTAATTCCATAATCATTAATAGGGCTTCTTATAAAGAAGATCTTAGCAATGCAAGAGATGCAATTAAAGAACTTAGTAAATACGAATTAAGAAAATACGAACTTGAAAGGCAAAAAACAATTTTGAAAGCAAAAAATGATGAGGTATCAATGAAGGCTTTAAAAAAAATTGAAAGATTTGAAACAATTGGAGCATTAGACTTTTCTCATCTCATATTACCAGATTATAGTATACGTCTTTTGCAAATTGCCCCCTTGCTCCCATTTTATGATATTGATCCACAGAAAATCCAGTTTGTTGGTACGGGTGTTTGGGATGATGAGGCTTTTTTCAACGAGCCTTCATTACAAGGATCTATTTTTCCAGGAGTTCCCCAAAGTGAAAGAAAACAATACTTTAGTGATTATTATTTAAAATACAGAGAACAGCCAACAAGAACAATAACAATCCCGTATGATTTAATAGGCATTCTTGAATATATTATTAATAATAAATTAAATTTAAAAGAAACCCATCAATTATTAAATGATAAAACCATCTCATTTGATGGAATAGATGGGAAGTTTTTTTTTAAAAAAAACATAATCTCAAGGAAACTTAATGTTTTAAAAATATCAAATGGTAAGGCAAATTTAGTTAAATGATTTTATTAAGAATTTTTTTAATTTTTCGATTGCACGTGCACGATGACTAATTTTATTTTTTTCTTCTACTGTCATTTCCCCAAAAGTTTTTTTACTCCCTTCTGGGATAAAAATTGGGTCATAATGAAAACCATATTTTCCTCTTGGCTCAGATGATATTTTTCCACTAACAACACCTTGAAAAAAAATTGACTGATTATCAAAAGTTAAAGATACTGAGGTTTGGAAATAGGCGTAAAAATTTGACAGCTCTTTAGTTTTATTAATAATAGTTTTAAAAGTTTTTTTATGATCATTATTTATTTTTAGGAATCTTTTAGATTTAATGCCAGGAGAACCACCTAAAGCACCTATACAAATTCCTGAATCATCAGCGAAACAAGGTAGTTTTATTTTTTTATATCCATAAATTGATTTAATTTTTGCATTTTCATCAAACGTAGAACCAGTTTCGTTTGGTTTTGATATGTTTGGAAAATCATAAAGAGTTAGGATGTTGATTTCCGTTTCTTCAAATAATTTTTTTACTTCTTTTATTTTACTATCATTGTGTGAAAAAAAGATTATTTTTTTCACTATTATGACAAAAACATTTCTTTTTGTTTTTGAATTATTTCAGGAACGCCCTTTTTTGCGAGATTAAAAATTAATTGAAATTGTTCATCACTAAAAAAATATTCTTCACCCGTAACTTGTATTTCAGCAATTTTACCACTTTCACAAATAATAAAATTAGCATCAACTTGTGCTAAAGAATCTTCATCATAGTCCAAGTCTAAATTAGGTTTATCTGCAATTATGCCTGCAGAAACTGCTGCAACAAATTCTTTAACAATGGGTTTTTGAATATTGTAATTTTTTTGTAGAAATAAAATTGCCTGATACAAAGCTACAAAACCCCCGCTAATCGACGCAGTTCTTGTGCCACCATCAGCTTGTATTACGTCACAGTCAATTTTAATTTGTCTCTCGCCAAGATTCTCTAAATTAACAACTGAGCGCAGACTTCTTCCTATAAGCCTCTGTATTTCCTGGGTTCTTCCAGATTGTTTTCCTTTAGCTGCCTCTCTGTCAATACGGATATTAGTAGAGCGGGGAAGCATGCCATATTCAGCAGTTATCCACCCCTTGCCTGAATTTTTTAGCCAATGTGGGGTTTTTTCATCAATTGATGCTGTGCACAAAACGTGGGTGTTGCCAAATTTTACCAAACAAGATCCCTCTGCGTGGATATTAACCCCAATTTTAAATGAAACAGGTCTTAGCTCTTGAAATGTTCTATTTTGTCTCAAAATTCACTCTTCTTATTTAATTAATAAATTAATATTATATTGTTTTGATATAGAATAAAGAAAATGTCTAAGAATCTATATTTAGAGTTAAGTGAGAGATCAAAGAAGATATTGAAGGGCGTTGTAGAGTCCTATTTGGAGACAGGCGAGCCAGCTGGGTCTGAGACAATTTTAAAAAGAGTAGGAATTGATATTTCTTCTGCTTCTATTCGATCAATATTAGTTGATTTGCAGAAAAAGGGCCTTTTATACGCCCCACATATTTCTGCAGGAAGGCTTCCAACAGACAGAGGTATGAGATTTTTTGTAGATGGCTTATTAGAATTTGGAAGGCTGACAAAAAATGAACAAGAAAATATAAAAAATCAATGCAAGTCGCGCGGATCATCTTTTCAAGAAGTGCTTGATGAAGCATCCAAAACAATATCTGGTCTCTCACATTGTGCTGGTATTGTTATGGCACCAAAGTTTCAGAACAAAATTAAGCATATAGAGTTTATTAGACTTAGCACAAATCAAGTAATGTCAATAATTGCTAGTGAAAATGGCCTTGTTGAAAATAGAATTTTAAATACCAAGAACAACTACAAAGACAATACATTAAGACAAGTTTCGAACTATCTTAATTCTAAATTCACAGGAAAAACAATTGATGAAATAAAATCAAAAATTCAAGAAAAAATAATTAATTCAAAATCTGAATTGGATGCACTATCTTCTAAATTAGTACAAGAAGGAATAGTTGAAATTGCACCAAACAACGAATCTCCATATATTTTTCTTCACGGTCAATCAAGTTTACTCGAAGATGAAATTGTTTCTAAAGATCTTGATCAAATAAGAAATCTTTTTGATGATATTGAAAACAAATCTAATTTTCTTGACATTTTAGACAATACCAGCAAGAGCCAGGGCGTTCAAATTTTTATAGGATCACAAAATTTTTTGTTTAAACACTCTGGACTTTCTATGGTAATGGCCCCATATAAAAACAAAGATCAAAAAATTATTGGTGCAATTGGCGTTGTTGGACCTACTAGACTCAATTATGCAAAAATTGTTCCATTGGTTGATTATACATCAAAAGTTATTGGAAGGATGCTGATTTAATGAACAAAACAAACAATGAGTTAAAAAATGAGCTAAAAAATGTCGATAATCAAAATCAGGACAAAGATAAACATTTTTCAAAAATATCAAAAAACAAATCTAATGAAGAAAGCATAAAGAAAACAAAAAAAGAAAAAAAGAAAAATGTTTCTGATTCTGCAGAAAAAATCAGTCAAGTGAAAAATGTTAATGATGACAACACTAAATTGAATGAAGAAATAGAAAATTTAAAAGAAGAAAAATTAAGAATATTGGCTGAAATGGAAAATTTGAGAAAAAGATATGAAAAGGATAAATTAGATTCAATAAGATATGGAAACCACAATCTTGCAAGAGATATACTTACCCTAGGTGATAATTTATCTAGAGCTCTAGACGCTATTTCTTCAGACGAGAAGAGATCCGAATCTTTTAATAACCTTATTGATGGATTAAAGATGATTCAAAAGGAATTTATGACGATTCTTGAAAAACATGGAGTTAAAAAAATAGAATCAATCAATAAGAAATTTGATCATAATTTTCATCAGGCAATGTTGGAAGTTGAAACAGATGAATTCAATGAAGGCTACGTTGTGCAAGAAATTCAAAGAGGATTTACAATACATGATAGATTGCTGCGCCCCTCAATGGTTGGTGTATCAAAAAAGCCAGAAAATAAGAAAATAGAACCGAAAAAAGCCTAATTTTTTAAATTTCTAGCTAGATCCTTGTAAATTTAATCTTATCACCCATATTTATTTATAATCATAAAAAAATTAATATTAGGAAACGGGATTAATTATGACGAAAGTGATTGGTATTGACTTAGGAACAACCAATTCATGTGTTGCAGTAATGGAAGGAAAAGAAACAAAGGTTGTTGAAAATTCTGAGGGAGGAAGAACAACGCCATCAATGGTGGCTTTTACTGAGTCAAAAGAAAGGCTTGTTGGTCAAGCAGCTAAAAGACAAGCTGTTACAAATCCTGAAAATACCTTGTTTGCCATTAAAAGATTGATCGGAAGGAACTTTGCAGACGACATAGTAAAAAAAGATAGCGGGCTTGTTCCATATAAAATTGTTAAGGGAGATAATAATGGTGCTTGGGTAGAATCAAGAGGAGAAAAATATAGTCCAAGTCAAATCAGTGCTTTTATTTTGCAAAAAATGAAAGAAACAGCTGAAAGCTATCTTGGAGATAAGGTTACTCAAGCTGTTATTACGGTACCAGCTTATTTTAATGATTCTCAGAGACAGGCAACAAAAGATGCTGGCAAAATCGCTGGTCTTGAAGTTCTTAGAATTATTAATGAGCCAACTGCCGCAGCGCTTGCCTATGGTTTAGATAAGAAAAAGACCGGAACAGTTGCTGTCTATGATTTAGGTGGCGGCACATTTGATATTTCAATTTTAGAAATCGGAGACGGTGTATTTGAAGTTAAATCTACAAATGGTGACACTCATCTAGGAGGTGAAGATTTTGACTTACAAATAATCAATTATTTAGCAGCTGAGTTCAAAAAAGACAACGCAATTGATTTAAGACAAGATAAATTAGCTCTACAGCGTTTAAAAGAAGCTGCGGAAAAAGCGAAAATTGAATTATCAAGCAGCACTGAAACAGAAGTAAACCTTCCTTTTATTACAGCTGATCAATCTGGGCCAAAACATTTAACAATAAAACTCTCAAGGGCTAAATTAGAAGCTGTTATTGGCGATTTAATAAACAAAAGTATCAAACCATGCGAAACAGCTCTTAAAGATGCTGGCTTAAAAGCATCAGATATTGATGATGTTTTACTTGTTGGCGGTATGACTCGTATGCCAAAAGTAATTGAAGTTGTAAAAAACTTTTTTGGCAAGGAACCTAACAAAAGTGTCAACCCAGATGAAGTTGTTGCATCTGGAGCCGCAATACAGGGGGGAGTTCTTCAGGGAGATGTAAAAGACGTTTTGCTGTTAGACGTAACACCTCTTTCTTTAGGAATTGAAACATTAGGAGGAGTTTTTACTCGTTTAATTGATAAAAATACTACAATTCCTACAAAAAAAAGCCAAATATTTTCAACTGCTGAAGACAATCAAAGCGCAGTAACAATAAGAGTTTTTCAAGGTGAAAGAGAAATGGCCTCTGATAACAAATTGTTAGGCCAGTTTGATCTAGTAGGTATACCACCAGCTGCCAGAGGAATGCCTCAAATCGAAGTTACCTTCGATATAGATGCAAACGGTATTGTTAATGTTTCAGCAAAAGACAAAGCTACTGGGAAAGAACAACAAATACGTATCCAAGCATCTGGGGGATTATCTGAGAGCGATATAGAGAAAATGATTAAAGAAGCAGAAGAAAATGCTGAAGCAGATAAAAAGAAAAGAGAGTTAATTGACGCCAGAAATCAAGCAGATGGATTAATTCATCAGACAGAGAAGAACGTAAAAGAGCATGGAGATAAAATACCTGAAGATGATAAAAAGAAGATAGAATCAGATTTAGAGGAATTAAAGAAAGTGAAAGACAGCGAAGATCTTGAGGCAGTAAAGTCAAAAACAGAACAATTAGTCCAGTCTTCCTTAAAACTTGGAGAGGCTATTTATAAACAAAATCCACAGGGCGAAGCCCCCCAACCTGATCCTTCAGGATCAGAGCCCTCTTCTGACAAAAAAGACGAAAAGGTTGTTGATGCTGATTTTGAAGAAGTTGATGAAGATAAAAAAAAATAACCTAATATAAATTTTTTTATCCAAGAGGGATGTAAATGGCCGATAAAGATTTCTATGAAATTCTTGGAGTGTCAAGAGATGCTGGTGATGATGAAATAAAAAAATCATACAGAAAACTGGCGATGAAATTTCATCCAGATCAAAATAAAGGAAATCAAGAAGCGGAAAGAAAATTTAAAGAAGTAAGCGCTGCTTATGAAATTTTAAAAGATTCTCAAAAAAGAGCCGCATATGATCAATATGGACACGATGCTTTTCGTCAAGGAGGTATGGGGGGCGCCCAAGGTTTCGGTGATTTTTCTAGTGGTTTTTCAGATATATTTGAAGAATTTTTTGGAGGAGGTTTTGGCTCATCTTCGCGGAAAAGACGCCCATCTAGAGGAAGTGATTTAAGATACAATATGTCCGCCACACTTCAGGAAGCCTTTGGAGGAAAAAAATCCCAAATCAGAATCCCAAACTATGTTGGCTGTGATTTATGTTCTGCAACAGGCAGCGCTGATAAAGCTGGACCCAGCACCTGCTCTTCATGCAACGGACACGGAAAAGTTAGATCAACATCTGGATTTTTTTCTATAGAGCGTACTTGCTCCTCGTGTGGAGGGGAAGGTTCTTCGATAAAAAATCCCTGCTTGAAATGTAGTGGCACAGGAAGAATTAAGAAACAAAAAACAATTTCTGTATCAATACCTGCTGGCGTTGACACTGGAACCAGAATTCGGATTTCAGGAGAAGGAGAGCCCGGGCAAAGGGGCGCAGGCAATGGCGATTTATATATTTTTGTTAATGTACAAGATGACAAAATTTTTGTACGCGAAGAGGAACACATATATTGTAAAATACCTATATCAATCACAACAGCAATTATAGGTGGAGAAATTGACGTTCCGACAATAGATGGAAAAAAGGCCAGATTAAAAATACCTTCTGGCACTCAATCTGAAACACAATTTCGACTTCGAGGAAAAGGCATGAGTATTTTGCAACAAAATCGGCGTGGAGATATGTATGTTGAGACTAGTGTTGAAATTCCTGTTAATTTAACTAACAAACAGAAATCCATTTTAAAAGAATTTGAAAAAGAAGGAGGCACATCCAAGGCACACAGCCCTAAATCACAGAGTTTTTTCAAAAAAATAAAAGAAGTTTGGCAAGATTTTACTTAATTTCTTTCCTTCTCAATCTCTCAAAAGTATAAAGAACTATTATGAAACAAATTAATATTGGAATCGCAGGATGCCTTGGCAGAATGGGGAGCGAGCTTGTTAAAAAATCTACAGAAGATTCTAGAATTAATTTTGCTGGTGGGTTTGAACATCCAGAGCATAATTTAATTGACAAGAATTTATCTGAAATTTTAGAATGCGAAACAAGTCAAACAGTTAGTTTAGACGCTGAAGAAATTTTTTCAAATTCTGATGTTGTAATCGATTTTACTACACCCAATTCTAGTTTAGTAAATATTAAATTAGCCCAAAAAACAAACACGCCACTTGTAATCGGTACAACTGGTTTAAATTCAGAAATACGCAAACTCATACTGGATGTAAGCAACCAAATTGCGTTATTTCAATCTTCTAATATGAGTCTTGGTGTTAACCTTCTTTTTCATCTTGTGAAAGAGACCGCTTCTACGCTAGATGACATCAATTATGATATTGAAATCGCGGAGACACATCACAGACATAAAATTGACGCCCCGTCTGGTACAGCAATAACCTTGGGAGAATTTGCTTCAAAAGGAAGAAAAAGAAATTTTAATGATATTAAAGTTTATGACCGCACTAGTAAAACCAGCAAAAGAAAAACTGGCGAAATCAGTTTTTCTGTAACAAGGGGAGGAGAAATTCCAGGAGAACACACTGTTAGCTTTATTGGTGAAAATGACAGAATAGACATATCTCACAAAGCTTTTAATCGATCTATTTTTGTCAATGGAGCAATTGAAGCTGCTTTATTTTTATCAAAGAAAAAAGCAGGCCTGTATTGTATGGAGGACATTATTAAAGTTTAATATTTTATGAGATAATGAGAATTGCAACAATAGAAAGAGTTTTTAACCTGCTTTCAAAAGATTACCCAAACCCACAAACGGAATTAAAATATATAAATCACTATACTTTTTTGATATCTGTGATGCTCTCTGCTCAAGCAACAGATATTTCAGTTAATAAAGCAACAAAAAAATTATTTAAAATAGTAAAAAATTCAAAAGAGATGGTTGAGCTTGGTGAAACCAATCTAAAAAAATATATAAAAACAATCGGCCTTTATAATGCCAAAGCAAAGAACATAATCAGGCTTAGCAAAATATTACTAAGTAAATATAATAATAAAACTCCTAAAGACTTTAAATCACTCATATCTTTGCCGGGCGTAGGCAACAAAACAGCGAGCGTGTATCAAAATTCTATTTTAAATGTACCGCGAATAGCCGTTGATACCCATGTTTTCAGAGTATCCAATCGGATTGGCTTGACAAAATCCAGAACAGCCGACCTAACTCAAATTTCTTTAGAAAGAATTGTCCCAAAAAAATGGTTAATGAATGCTCATAATATTCTCATCTTTCATGGAAGACAAATTTGCAAAGCTAGAAAACCATTATGCAAAATATGTTCTGTTAATAAAATTTGTTATTACAGGAGAGAAAACTTGCAGTCTTAATTAATTTATAAATAAATGAATTTATATTAAGTTTTTTGAATTTCTTTAAAACATTTATTAATTTTTTCTTTTTTGTCTATTGGCTCTCCTTTTGTATTTCTGATTTCATAATATTCTGCTTTAAGTTTTTTTGCCTCCAAATTAAAATATATGAACAGTCGACAACTTGATGAATTAAACCGGACGGTTTTGGTATTGCCATCTTCACGAATAAAATCAGACTTGCCAAAATCTTGGGTTAATTGATCTAAAGTTTTGCCTTGAATTTTGATTATAGCGTTTTCTTTTTGTTTTTTTATTACAGCCTTTTCTTTTTTTTTCGCAATAATGATTTTTTCTTTTTCCTTAATAACATCTTCAGGTTTTTCAAGATCATTTTGATTCTTAGTAGCTTTTTGAATTGTTGTTTTAATGCTATTACCTGCTTTTGTGACTTCTTTAGCAATTTCAACAGTTGTACATCCATTCAAAGTTATAATTAACAAAATAGATAATATGTAGATTGCCCTCATGATTAAATGAATATATTCTGATTTTTCGATATGCTTACATTAATCAAATCATCATTCATAGATTATAAATTAACAATATTGCGCAATAAAAAAACACCTAATTCTCTGTTTAGACAAACAATGAATGAAATTAGTTATTTAATCGCTGCCGAAGTATTAAAACATTTAAAATATAAACAAACAAGCATTCAAACACCTTTAACAAAAACTAAGGGAAGAGACTTATCCAAATCAGTTGTAATAGTTCCTATTCTTCGTGCAGGTTTGGGGTTAGTGGAAGGATTCGTAAAGTTCCTTCCTAAGGCAGAAAAAGGTCATATTGGCTTATATAGAGATGAGCAAACATACAAGCCAGTTGAGTATTTATTCAAAATACCAAAAGTAAAAAATAAAATTTTTATCGTTCTCGACCCTATGCTAGCAACAGGTAATTCTTCGGTAGAGGCTATTAATTTAATAAAAAAATCTGGTGTGAAAACTTCAAATATTAAATTTGTATCTTTATTGGCAGCACCAGAAGGGGTGAAGAATCTTAAAAAAACGCATCAGAAGCTTCATTTGTTTACATGCAGTGTTGATAAAAAGTTGAATAAAAATAAGTTTATTGTTCCAGGATTGGGTGATGCTGGCGACCGTTATATGGGAACCTAATGATGGTGGATTAATTCATAAAAAAGCCCTTTTACCTTTTATTTTTTTGCCCTATTATCACCAATTTATTCAACAAATTTAATACTCGAGGAAACTTATGAAAAAATTAATTGGTATTTTATCCTTATCATTTGCTCTCTTGTTTTCATTAAATGTTAATGCAGCAAAAGTAGCTGTTATTTATGATTCTGGAGGCAAATTTGAT
>Ga0187827_10000623_pt1 | contig 55257 bp, 51 predicted proteins | sample ETNtaG_39_FD_167969 | JGI IMG/M metagenome (GOLD analysis project Ga0187827, IMG submission 167969) | Marine microbial and viral communities from oxygen minimum zone, Eastern Pacific Ocean - ETNP2014_SV_150_PacBio MetaG (Illumina Assembly) | ecosystem: Environmental > Aquatic > Marine > Hypoxic...
GCGTGCAATTTAACACTCCAGATGCCAGATTCCTGCCACAATTAATCGGCATATAGCCTCGATTGAGGGATCGTGGTGGCATGATTTGTTGGTTTAATGAAGACTCAATCAACTACAAATTGATTGAACCCTCCTAGAGCTAGACCCGCTTTAAGGCCCTCAATGAGGGCCTTTTTTTTCGCAAGCGAAGAATTTACCTGGTAGGGATGACGTCACCCAGGGCATCGCGATGCCGATCGTTGAGATACATGAAATCAGCCAGTATACGGCCACTTTCCAGCAGCAGTGGGTCCTTCTCCTCAACTTCCTCAGCATCCGATTCTGCAGAACTTGCAGTTGTCACATCGTTATTTGCTGCCGGAGCTGTAGTGGTTTCGTCTTCTTCCTCAGTATCGGAGCGAGGTTCTTCACGCAGCGGTAATCCTTTCAAAAACCTTCTCATGTTTTCTGCTTCAAATTCGACTTTTCGACTTTCATCACGATCGACCTTTACCACAGTTTCGTTCAAGGATATCTGATCCCGGTTACGTAGCTCTTTTGAACGACCAATCTGGTCGGAAATATAAATAAAATCGGGCGAGTCTTCAGCACGTTCCTGGTGCAGAGCTGACAGTTCAGGTAGCAGGGCCTGAATCGCGTGGTAGGGAGAGTACTCCACGGCTCTTACCGTATCCCAGGGCAGGGCACCATCCAGGCTGCTCTCGCCTATATCTTCGTATGCATCATAGAAGTCGGGAAAAGTAATATCTGGAATCACACCACGGTGTTGGGTGCTCGCCCCGGAGATTCGGTAAAATTTTGAGCGAGTCAATTTTACCTGCCCATAGTCCATCGGAATAATTTCCTGCACAGTTCCCTTACCAAAGGTCTGGCCACCCAACACAATCCCGCGCTCATAGTCCTGAATTGCACCAGCAAAAATTTCCGAGGCTGAAGCACTGGTCCTGTTAACCAGAACTGCCATTGGGCCATCGTAGGTTACTGCCGGGTCATTATCGCCAAAGGAGCGTACGAAGCCACTTCGAATTCCCGAATAGCGAATTTGAACCGTTGGCCCGGTTTCAATAAACAGACCAACAAGTTGATTCGCTTCACTTAGACTGCCGCCACCATTGTTTCTGAGATCCACTACAACCGCATCAACACTTTCTGCTTTAAGTTCTCCCAGCAAAACGGCCACATCCCTTGTGGAGCTCTTGAAATCTTCATCCCCCCGGGCCGCAGCCTCAAAGTCGAAATAAAAAGTAGGAAGATTGATCACTCCAATCTTGTAGTTGCGATCATTATAGCTTAATTCAATCACCTCTTTCTTGGCTGACTGATCTTCAAGTTTCACAGTGTCGCGGGTGATGCTTACTATGGTTGCACCGGACTCGGTAACCGCATCTACCGGAATCACGTTCAATCTCACTACCGTGCCTTTTTCGCCTCTTATCTGTGTTACAACATCATCGAGGCGCATGCCAACCACGTCCTGAATTTCCCCATCAACCCCCTGTCCAATACCAATAATCCGATCACCAGCTTGCAGCTCTTTACCACGCTCGGCTGGACCGCCCTTGATCAACTCTACAACCTTGGTGTATTCATCCTCACTGGTCAGTTGCGCGCCGATTCCCTGTAGGGAAAGTGACAAACCCATATTGAAATTTTCTGAGTCAACTGGTGAAAAATACGCAGTGTGCGGGTCTACCGCTTTAGCAACCGTGGAAAGATAAGACTGAAAAATATCCCGATTGTTGGTTTTCAATACCTGGCTTAATTGGTTCCTGTAACGCTTGCTCAGCTTGTCTTTAATTTCTTCGTTATCATCCCCGGTAAGTTTTAAACTGAGCACACCGTTCTTCATGCGCAAACGCCAGATTTCATCCAGTGCAGATATATTAGCGGCGTAAGGGGCTTCGGTACGATCAAGTTCAATAAACTCATCGATGGAAAAATCCATATCGGGAATATTGTTTTCAATACGGTCAATAGAGTAGATGAGTCGCTCCAATACGCGCCTGTAATAGAGGTTATAAATTTCAAAACCGGCTTCGACATTCCCATCCTTAAGATTGTCATCAAGCGTGTATCGATGTGCGCTCAACGTATTGACGTCGTCTGCAGTAAAGTAAAGGTGTGAACCATCCAAGGTGTCAAGATAGGTATCGAATACTACAGAAGAGAAACCGTCATCAATCTCTACGGATGAATAGTGCTTGGTTTGCAATTCTTCCAGCAGTGAAATGGCCGTTTGTCCATAGATGTTCTCGCTCTCCAGAGGAGCATACAGCGCATCGATATCAAGAACAGTGTTTAGCCGGACCGCTTCAATATCCTGCGACCAGGCTGTGCTGTTAAATAGTCCTAACCCCGCTGTCAGTAAACCGACTTTTATCCAACTAGAAGCGACAGAATAACGGTAATTACAATTTTTCATAAAACTCCATTTTGCTCATTCTTTAAGTTACTGACAGGAAATTTAAAACTTTCTTTTCAGCGGTAGCAGGAAAACTAGAGACTAAGCCAAATTCCTATCAGATTGAAGCTATTTTATGTAATTTAATTCCACACTCTCGCTCTATGACTTAATCTGTTTATTGCGAGCCGAGGCATGACGCTCAGCTCGCTCGACATCAATGTAGCGGTCCGTTATCGCACTCGAGCCATGCCCGGCATCATCGCGCACGTGTTCACGGGGCCGATGCTTCACATCCTCAGAAATTCCAGTATGCCTTAGCCAGTGTACAGTGGCTGAAGCGAGTCGGTCTGCTTCCTCGACAAAGCCCTCTTTGCGCATGTTTGCACTGGCAGTATCAAAACATGTCTGCACAATACAGCGGATTTGCCTGGTGCTGGTTATGCCCCCCTTGCCCCGGGTTTTGTGAATCAACGGTGTCGATTCACCCGGGCTGGGTAATGCAGAGAGTCCCCGGGAAGCCCGATAACGTTTCAGCGCGTCCAGCATGGCATCGCTGACAGAGATTTCCCGCTCCTTATTCCCTTTCCCCACAGTGATGAACCACCAGTTTCCCTCCTGGTCAGACTGAAAATGCCCCATTTGCGGGGCCCAGCGAGGGGTTTCTACCAACTCTGAAATGCGCAAATACATGGCAAACAGCGCATTCAGGATAAACAGGGTGCGTTCATGGACCTGTGGCCGCTCTGTAGCCAGTTTTTCAGCGGTCTCGATTACATAGTCCCACTGCAACGGTGAAAGCCGCCTGACCTTGCTCTGAAGCTGTTTCTTGCGAATGAACTTACTCTTCTGGCGTATCTGGGACACCGGATTTGCAGCCAGGTAGTTCTCCTGGATCAGAAAGTTGAAGAAACTGCTCAACACACTGAACAGGGACTGGATAGCAGCCTGGGAAATCACGTATTCCTTGCCTGTGCACACATAGGGCCGCCATTCCTCATTGGGTAGGCGTTCGCCTTGACGGGCCTGAAAACGAGCTACATTCTTAGGCCCCACCCAGGTGGCAGGGGGTTGTTTAGAAAACTCGAGATAAGTTTCGATATCCTCTCTAACTATCTGATTTAATGATTTATTGACGATTATCCAGCACCAGTGCAGAAAGTGTTCTATCTCTCTTCTGTAAGTGGCAAAAGTGTCAGGACTGCCGCGGTAGCTGTAAATAAACTCGCTGGCGTACTGGTAATCCTGCACCGCATCGTCAGAGTATTCATCAAGCAAATGTTCCAGGGCTATTACTGGCTGCTTGAACGGGTTGGGCATTTCCTCAAGTGTATCGAAGAATGCCCTGGGCGGCTTGATAGTTGACATCAGCAAGTGGCCTTATCTTGTAAATAGCGCATAAATTACCATCTGTCACACAGGCAAACTGGCTGGGCCAGGTCTTGTTGCAAGCAAAATCCTTCCTCGTTACAGGGGCTTATACTTATTTTCTCTCTATCTAGTTCTCGGATTAATCCGCTTTATCTTTATGGTAAAGGGCTCACACCGCGAAAGTCTTTACCCTGCGCTCCATACAGATTATGCTTAGCGTTATATACTCAACTATATAACGGAAGTATATAATAAAAAATATATAACGAGTTGCCTTAAAGCGTTGGATTAATGGTACCGGGGAAGCGATGCGGCGTCTTAACAAACCCTTAGCGGCTTTTTTTAGTCTACTGCTGATTATTCTGCCCCAGCGGGGCGTGGCAGAGACTATCAATGTAGCTGTCGCATCCAATTTTGCTGAAACCCTGGAGCAACTGGCGGCCGTATTTGAGCAACAATCAGAACACAGTATAAACCTGATCCGCGGCTCCAGCGGCCGGCATTATGGTCAAATTATGAGCGGAGCACCGTTTGATGTGCTGTTATCGGCCGACTCACTGCGAACGGCTCAGTTGGAGCGGGAAGGGCGGATCAGCCCCGATACGCGCCAGGTATATGCCTATGGGCGGTTAGTTCTATTTAGTATTAAACCTCTATTAAATCAATCAGTTAAAGAGTTGTTGTCAGATCCTGCCTTGAATAGACTGGCCACAGCAAATAGCAGGCTGGCCCCTTACGGCGAAGCAGCCATGCAAGTTATTGATTCGCTCGAACTCAATACCGCCCTGAGCAGGAAACTCATCACGGGTGAAAACATCGGCCAGACATTTCAGTTTGTCGCCTCAGGCAATGCGGACCTGGGTCTGGTGGCCCTGTCCCAGGCTCTCGCTTCGCCCATTACTGGGTTTTACAAGCTGGTGCCCGACTCCCTTTACCGCCCTATAGAGCAGGAACTGGTGATACTGAAGGACTCCAGCGCAGCCAGAGGTTTTGTCGCCCTGATACTGAGTGAGGCGGGACGCCAAATCATTACAGAAGCTGGCTATCTAACGGCCATTACGGCAGTGGGGAACTAGGCATGTTGAGCCCGGAGGATTTATCGGCATTTGCCATATCACTTCGATTGGCCGCTGTAACTACTTTGATTTTACTACTATTAGCATCTCCGTTGGCCTGGTGGTTATCGCAAACCCGATCCCGTTTTCGAAGCATCATAGAAGCCCTTGTCGCGTTGCCCCTGGTGCTGCCGCCCACTGTGCTCGGTTTCTACCTGTTACTGGGGCTATCGCCAACCGGGCCATTTGCCGGGGCACTGGAGACTCTCGGTATTGACAGACTGGCCTTTTCATTCCAGGGCCTGGTGCTGGGTTCGGTAATCTATTCACTACCGTTTGTGGTGCAGCCGCTGCAAAATAGCTTCTACGCACTCGGCAAGCGCCCACTTGAGGTCGCCGCTACCCTCGGTGCCGGGCCGCTTCACCGTTTTATTCATGTGGTGTTGCCGCTATCCAAACTGGGATATCTCACTGCTGCTGTATTAGGATTTGCCCATACTTTAGGTGAATTTGGCGTTGTGCTGATGATCGGGGGCAATATCCCCGGGGAAACTCATGTGGTATCCATCGCGATCTACGATCATGTGGAGGCATTGGAATATTCCCAGGCTCATTGGCTATCGGCAGCGCTATTGGCACTTTCCTTCATTGTGCTGCTCGTGGTGTATAGCACCAACAAGCACTTTACCCTGGTACGAAGCTAATGATTGATGTCGATGTCCAATTGGACCGGGGCAGCTTTCGGCTACAGGCTGACTTCGAGGTACCTGGCAAGGGGGTAACAGGTATATTCGGGGCTTCCGGATCGGGCAAGACCACACTGCTACGTGCCGTAGCGGGACTGGAGGAGGGCGCCAGGGGGCAGATTTCCGTCAACGACAGCGTATGGCTCTCCCGGGATGCAGATATTCCGGTTCATCGACGCAAGGTAGCCTACGTTTTTCAGGAGGCCAGCCTGTTTCCCCACCTGAACGTTGAGGGTAACCTGCTATTTGGCAGGACCCGGGTGAATGAATTGGTCCATCAGTTTGATTTAGAAGAAGTAATTTCTTTATTGGGGCTCAAAGACCTGCTGCACAGAGACCCGGAAAGCCTCTCTGGAGGGGAGAAACAGCGTGTGGCCATCGGGCGCGCGCTGCTATCCAAGCCGTCACTGTTATTGATGGATGAGCCGCTTTCAGGGCTGGATCACGGGAGCAGGAAAAGTTTAATGCTATTCCTTGAAAAAACTATTCAATCCCTGGAAATACCAGTGCTTTATGTTAGCCACTCGAGCGATGAAATAGCTAGATTGGCGGCTAATCTAGTACTAATGAAGGATGGATTGGTATCCGCTTACGGGGCAATTGCCGAGGTTCTGGTGCAGGTCGATTCTCCGTTTGCCACATCAGAGGAAGCTTTTACAGTGCTCGAATGCCGGGTAGGAGAGGGCGAGGATCTTCATATCAGCCACATACACAGCCGGGGCGGGGAAACACTGCGGATCTCAAAAGTTCGCCACGGTGTAGGTATGCCAGTCAGATTACGGATCCAGGCCAGAGATGTCAGTCTCTGTCTTACCAGACCGCTGCACAGCAGTATTTTAAATATCCTCCCCGCCACCGTACGTGCTCTGTCCAGGCAGGTAGAAAATGGACATCGCACGGTAAAACTGGATATTGCTGGCGATAATGTACTGGCGAGAGTCTCGGAATATTCCTGTCAGCAGCTCACAATATGCCCCGGATTGGAGTTATTTGCTCAGATAAAGTCGGCCGCCCTGGTTACTTGATCAGTAATTCTGCTAGCCAATTTATCATTTATTTCATGGCGATATGAAAATTAATTAAACTGAATTCTAAAATAAGCTATGCGCGTAGCAATATGACGCTCGAGGCCTTCCAGAATGCGCAAACCGGGGTAGATTCTGCCAACGCCAGCTGCTCGACGCTGCTATTGGTAACCAGGGCGCTGATGGTTTTCGAATCCCCCAGGTCAATAATTAACTCACTGTTCACACTGCCTTTTTCGATCCGAGCGATATCACCCACCAGCTTGTTTCGAGCACTTACAATCAGCGCTGTGTCGGTTGAAACGGTTACCGAAGAGGCTTTGATCAGGGCAATTACAGCTGTACCAAGCTCTATTTCCAGCGCTTGACAGCTATGCTCGGTAATCATGGCAACCACATTCACCGTATCGGAAATCTGAATTATGACCTCGGTATTGACTGCACCTCGTTCCACGCACGTGACTTCACCCAGAAACTGATTACGTGCACTTGCCTGCAATAACGAATGTTTCATAAATCCTGATATGTCGTCCAAAGAGCTTAATTGGGTGTTGAGGTTTTCCAGGAAGAGGCGGTGTTGTTCTTCCAGTTGCTTAAAGCCCTTGACGATGTTTTTGCCGTATTCGGTAAGCTGCGTACCGCCGCCCTTGCTGCCTCCTGCAGACCGGGATACCAGAGGTTCACGGGAAAGGTTGTTAAGGCGCTCCAGGCGATCCCAGGCCGTTTTATAGCTGATCCCCGACTCTTTGGCGGCGGCAGAAATAGAGCCGGTATTATCTATCGCCTGCAATAAACTGATCTGGTCGAGCGCAAACCGATTGGCTTCCCCTTCGCTTAGCCAAATCTCCCCATGTAATGTTGCCAAGGCCCACTATCTCCGTTAATCGAGAATGCCTGCATTATGCCCTAATTCCGTGGAATCCTGGTTATTTATTGAAATACGAGGCACATGTTGTGCCTGCATCCAAATCGAATAATGTATCCCAATCCAGCCTGTATTTATGTAATAATTGGACTGTCAAAAAACAGGCAATTCGCGGGAGAAACTGCCAATGAAACGATATCAGCAAATCGCTCTGGGCATTCTGTTCACGTGTACAATAACCACTGCGGCGGCACAGGATTGGGAAATTCCCAGAACTGCTGGTGGCCAGCCTGATTTGCAAGGCGTATGGACGAACAAAACCCTGACGCCATTAACCCGATCCAGAGAACTGGGTGAGATCAGAGCGCTGGACAGCGAGCAGGTTCAGCGCTTGGAAGCAGGGCATCAGGAGTATCTCGATGCCGAGTTTGCCGATAGCGACCCGGACCGCGTAGCAGGAGCCGGAGCCCAGGCTGGTGATGATGGGAACACCGAGGATGGCTATAACGAGTTCTGGAAAGATCTAGGTACGCGAATTCAGCGTGTAAATGGTGAATACCGCTCCTCCATCGTGATCGATCCAGCCAATGGCCAAATCCCCTATGCAGGTGATTTTCGCGCTCGATTCAGACGCGACCCAAATGGCCCGGGTCCATATGATGGGCCAGAGGCACGTTCCCTTGCTGAACGCTGTCTGCTGGCTTTCGGTTCGCATTCCGGCCCTCCCATGCTTCCGGTGATGTACAACAACAATTACCAGTTCGTACAAACCAAATCTTATGTGCTGATATTAGCCGAGATGGCCCATGATGCCAGGATCATCAGAATCGATGGCAGTGAGCACAGGCCGGATATGAACAAGTGGATGGGCGATTCAGTGGGTCGCTGGGACGGCGATACACTGGTGGTCGAGACGCTGGGCTTTAATCCACAACAGACTTTTCGTGGTGCCTCCGAAAACCTCAAAGTCACAGAACGCTTTAGCCGTGTTTCTGAAGCGGAAGTACTCTATAGCTTTACAGTGGAAGATCCAACAGTCTTTGCAGCGCCCTGGACTGGTGAGTTAATGTTCAATGCCAGACCAGCACATGAATCCATGTACGAATACGCTTGTCATGAGGGTAACTACGCGCTGTCCGGGATACTGGCAGGGGCAAGAGAATTGGAAAGACAGGCGGCGGAAGAAAATCCTTAACGTCTTTATTTTTGCTGTGTTTGCCCGATTGACCGGTAAACACAGCAGAATTCTGACTACAAAGCCACTCTAACTCATTGACTCCACGTCATTTCCAGCAGAATTAGTTTTCTTTAAAACCAATAAATCAGGACATCCATGGGCAAAACACCGCCAGTGCTCGAGCTAATGGGCGTGCCAGGCTCTCCCTACACCCGCAAAATGCTGGCTCTGATGCGCTATCGCCGCATTCCTTATCGCTTACTACCAGGCTCGAAGTTTGTTATCAATGAGGATAAGGCGCGTTTCCGGGCTCGACCACAGGCTCGGGTGCCTCTATTGCCCACGTATTATCTGAAAGACGCAGAGGGCAGAGAAGCTGCTGTCACTGATTCAAGTCCGTTGATTCGCCGATTTGAGAACGAATATCAAGGACGCTCAGTAATTCCCGCTGAACCGGTGCTGGCTTTTATCGATTTTCTCATTGAAGACTACGCCGACGAGTGGCTCACTAAGGCCATGTTTCATTATCGCTGGAGCTACCAAGCAGATATCGAAAAAGCGGGGCAGTTATTACCTCGATGGAGCAATCAGACTGCCACTGATAAAGCTTTGGCTCAGCGTAGCAAGACTATCACTGAGTTACAGATTTCCCGCTTATCCTATGTGGGCTCAAATGAGGTCACCGCTGCAACGATTGAAGAAAGCTTCAAGCGATTTATTCATTTACTGGATAACCACCTGAAACAACAACATTTTTTGCTTGGTGAAAGACCTTCCTCATGTGATTTTGCTATCTATGGCCAGCTAACCTGCCTGGCGCTTTTTGATCCCACACCCCAGGCCATCGTGCTGGCAGAGGCACCGCGGGTCTATGCCTGGACAGAAGTGATGGAAGATCTATCGGGCTATGAATTACTGGATGGCGATTGGATCAGTACTGCCAGAGTTCCTGTAACACTGCAATCGATCCTGCTGGAAATAGGCCGTATTTATGCGCCTTATCTGCTGACCAATGCGGAAGCCGTGCGCGCTGGTAAGAAGCAGATGGAAATGGAACTGGATGGCAGGCCGTGGCAGCAGAAGCCATTTCCTTATCAGCTGAAGTGCCTCAACTGGATTCAGCAGGAGTACGGAAAGCTCAACCAGAATGACAAGAACACCGCAGATGCCTTACTCACCGGCACCGGTCTCGAGAACCTGCTTAAATCTTAAAATCGCTCTGTCTAGGGGATGCAAAGTAGGGCACCAATTCGTTGTCATGCTGCTGCAGTATATTGATAATTTCCTTCCTAACTACCATTCTCACTAATTCCGGTAATCTTTATTACCGGAATTAGTGATATATGCAGGTACGGTACCTCTGTAGCGCCAATCGACTAATAGCCCCCCTGGCGCTTATGAAGAGGCATACAATATCTAGAGAATAAACTGCCTATTAGGATGTAATCTTAATATTCTACTTTAACTACTGCCGGGATCGCGCTTCTCGCGCAGCATGACGAACTCTTCTGCCAGCGTTGGATGTATTCCTATAGTCCGGTCGAAATCCGCCTTTGTTGCACCACTGTTTAACGCGACGGCAAAGCCCTGAACAATCTCGCCGGCATCAGGGCCAACCATGTGTAATCCCACGACGCGTCCAGATGCTCTGTTTACGACAAGCTTTACCAGAGAGCGTTCCGCGCGGCCACTGAGTGTGTGTCTTAGCTGTTTAAGCTCACTGCTGTAAATATCGATTTCGAGGCCCTGATCCAGCGCTTGCTCCTCAGAAAGTCCTACAGTGCCGATATTTGGGTGGCAGAATACCGCTGTGGGTATATTGTCATAAGATACAGCATGGCCAGGCTCTGCAAACAAATTACGCGCTACTGCCTGCCCCTCGGCCAGTGCGACCGGTGTCAGGGCCACGCGATCAATGACATCACCTATGGCATATATACCCGGAATACTTGACTCAAAGTCCTGGTTTACCTTGATTGCGCCATTGTTTGCCAACTCCATACCCAGCTCTTCAAGGCCCAGATTAGCCGTTGCCGGCTTTCTGCCTGTCGCATATAGCACGGTGTCTGTCTGAATCTCATCTCCGTCATCACAAATAACCTGTAACTGGCTATCATTGTTGAATATTTTCTCAATATTCGTATTTAGCTTAAGATTGAGATCATGGGAAATCTCTGTTGTTATAAACCGCCTTATATCCTCATCAAAGCCCCGTAACAACTTATCCCGGCGGTATATTAATGATGTCTCGCAGCCTAGCCTGGTGAAGATACTGGCGAATTCGACAGCGATATAGCCACCACCGACGATTACCATTGAGTCAGGCAACTCTTCCAAGGCAAAGATCTCATTCGAGCTGATAACCAGCTCACTGCCAGGGAACTCCGGTGTCCATGGCCAGCCTCCAACGGCGATGAGAATGTATTTGCTGCTAATCGTCTTGCCGTCAATGAGCAGCTCATGTGCACTCTTGATCTGTGCCCGGGTCTGGAAGACCTGTACCTTGTTAGCATCGAGAATTGTCTTATATATTCCATTCAACCGATTGATTTCAATATCTTTATTGCTCTTAAGTTTACTCCAGTCAAAGTCTATACCCTGATAACTCCAGCCAAAACCCTGGCTATCCGCGAAATCGTCGCGGTAATGCGCGGCGTAGCTGAATAATTTTTTCGGCACACAGCCGACGTTTACACAGGTGCCGCCAAGGTAACGCTCTTCGGCCACAGCTACCCTGGCTCCCAAAGATGCCGCGATGCGACAGGCGCGAACCCCGGCCGAACCAGCGCCAATTACAAATAAATCGAAATCAAATTCTTCCAAGTTCCTGTATCCTTCGCGGTGACTGAGCCGGTTCGGGCACTATTATGCCCCAGCGAATACGACAACCCAATGCAATCAAAGCTATTCGATGAAGCAGATCCTGACTATTGCATCCGCCACGAACTCGAGGATGCCGCGCTTGTCGAATATCCACACGCGCTGACAGGCGCCGTCAGCGCAAAATACCTGCAGTTGATGATAGGTACCCTGCCCTGGCGTCAGGACACCCTCAGAATCGCCGGCAAATCCATTCCGGTTCCAAGATTGCAGTGCTGGATGGGCGAGAAACACGCCCATTACACCTATTCCGGCATACAACTCATGCCAATACCCTGGGATGCAACTGTACTGGCAATTAAGCACCGGGTGGAAATCCTGAGTGGCGAGCAGTTTAACTCGGTACTGCTGAATTATTACCGTGATGGCAGGGACAGCGTGGACTGGCATGCCGATGATGAAAAGGAACTCGGCCCCCATCCCATCATAGCTGCGGTCAGCCTGGGAGCTGAACGGCTGTTTGAACTCAAGAAGAAATCCCCGCCAGGATCCGGAAAATATCAAATATCGCTGACATCTGGCAGCCTACTTGTAATGGGCAATTCCTTCCAAAACAGATGGTTGCACAGAGTACCTAAGGTGAAAAATCTAGAATTACCACGGATTAGTCTCACTTTTCGTCAAATCCTGACAGATATCCCGCCTTCCCTAGGGTGAAAGTTCGGCAATTCAATAACTTAGGTGGTTTTGGCAATTTACTGCTACTATTTGCCCTCCAATACTGGTTTATTTAAATCCCCCGGAGAGTAGCTAATGTATCGCCTTCTTTTCGTTGTAATCACACTCCTTTCGGTCAATCTCTCCATTGCCAATACCGTAACCGGTACTCATGGCGCCGTATCAACTCGCTCCCAGATCGCATCTGATGTGGGGATCGCTATTCTCGAACAGGGTGGTAATGCCGCAGATGCTGCAGTAGCCGTAGGTTTCGCCCTGGCAGTAGCCTACCCCTCTGCGGGCAATATTGGCGGCGGTGGCTTTTTCGTATTGCGTATGGCCGATGGTGAAGTAATTACGCTGGACGCCAGGGAAACCGCGCCACTGGCTGCATCCCGGGATATGTATCTGGATGCCGACGGCGAAGTTAACCGAAGACTCTCCATGTCTACGGCCCTCTCCACGGGAGTACCTGGCTCTGTTGCAGGATTACTGGCCTTGCTGGAGCGATATGGCACCCTGAGCAGAGAACAAGTACTGGAGCCGGCCATCCGCCTGGCTGAAACGGGCTTCGAGCTAAATGAAGACCTGGCTCGTCAATTTACCCAGAACCTGAGACGCATGGGCAGTTTTCCTGCCTCGATAGAAATATTCAGCAAGAACGGCACGTCTTACCTAGCCGGTGATCGCTGGGTACAAAGCGACCTGGCTGCGACATTGCAACGCATATCCGATTCTGGCAGAGATGGCTTCTATGCCGGCAGAACTGCAGATTTACTGGTTGCGGAAATGGAGCGCAACAATGGCCTGATAAGCCATGCAGACCTTATTGCTTACCAGCCTGTATGGAGAGAAGCCATCCATGGCACCTACCGTGGCTACGATATCTGGTCTATGCCACCGGCCTCCTCCGGTGGGGTACTACTGGTGCAGATGCTAAACATGCTGGAACCCCATGAAATTGCCGAGCCAGGCTGGGGTAGTCAGCAGGCTTCACACTTGATGATCGAGGCGCAGAAGCGCGCCTATGCCGATCGTGCCAGACACCTCGGTGACGCGGATTTCTACCCTGTTCCAGTCGCCCAATTGATCGGGAAAGGTTATGCCGGGCAGCGATTTGCAGATTTTGACCCATCCAGTGCCAAGCCCAGCGCCGATATCTTTGCCGGTTCCTGGCCGGATGAAGGGACTCAAACCACCCATTACTCAATCATGGATAGCGAGGGCAATGCCATATCGGTTACTACCACACTAAACAGTGGCTACGGCAACAAGATGGTTGTTACAGATGCCGGTTTTTTGCTGAACAATGAAATGGGTGACTTTACGCCAAAGGTGAATACAGCCGGTGGCTACGGGTTGATGGGTGAGGAAGCCAATTTGATCGCGCCGGGAAAACGCATGCTTAGTTCCATGACACCTACCATAGTGAGCGAAGATGGCGTGAATGTTTTGATAACCGGTTCTCCCGGCGGCGCCACTATAATTAATACTGTTTTTCACGTAGTGGTTAATTTTATCGATCACAGGATGGGAATTGCAGATGCGGTAGCGAGCCCACGATTCCATCATCAGTGGCAACCTGATTCGGTGCGGTTTGAAGACGGCGCATTCAACACGGGTGTGCAACGCCAGCTTGAGGCCATGGGTCACTCCCAGGTACGCAGTGCTGGATTTGGTTTAGGAGACGCCAACTCTATTTCCTATGATGGTGAAACATTTACCGCCACTTCTGATCCGCGCAATGCTGGAGGCGCCAGTAGCTACTGATTACGTGATAACTGATGAATACGGAACTGTTCGATATCGGCATTGTTGGTGCTGGCGTAGTTGGGTTAGCTATCGCTCAAAGGCTGGCCAGTAGTCCTGCATTTAAAAATAGTGAGATCGTTTTACTGGAGCAAGATTCCGCTTTTGGCCAGCATATCAGCAGTCGTAGCAGCGAAGTCATTCATGGCGGAATTTATTATCCTGAAGACAGCTTGAAGGCGAGATTTTGTGTCCGCGGCAAGCAACTTCTCTACGAGCACTGCGAGCACTACCAGATACCCTGCAACCGTCTGGGTAAATTGATCGTCGCCCAGCCAGGGGAAGAAGCCAGCCTCCAGGCGCTACTATTACAGGCACAGAAAAATGGTGTCGGTGACCTGCAGTCGCTCGATGGCGATCAGCTCATCAAACTAGAACCAGCGCTGTCTGCATCCGCTGCTCTGCATTCACCATCCACCGGTATCATCGATAGCCACAGTTATATGCTTAGTCTGCTGCAGCTGGCTCAGGATAAAGGGGTTATGTTTGCTCCACAAACCAGAGTCATAGCCATTGAGCACGTTAATGAAAAATTTGTACTCAACGCAGAAATTGGCAAGAGTACTGATCACGAGGAATATCAGTTTAGCTGCCGTTACCTGATTAACAGTGCCGGGTTAGCTGCTCAGGCCCTGGCGAATCGAATCGCAGGACTGCCAGGTGAACTGATACCTGCACTGCATTATTGCAAAGGTGACTATTTCAATTACCTTGGCAAGAGTCCCTTCTCCCGCCTGATTTATCCCCTGCCAGAGCAAAATACTCGAGGGCTGGGAGTTCACAGCACGCTCGATATGTCAGGCCAGCTCCGCTTCGGCCCTGATACTGAGTTTGTCGATAGTGTGAATTATGACATTGACCCATCCAAAGCCGGACTCTACGCCACAGCGATAGGACGATATTTTCCGCAAATAGATGCCTCGAAGTTAGAACCTGCCTATGCCGGAATCCGTCCAAAACTTAGCTTAGGCGACAGCTTTGAGGATTTTCAAATTCTGTACGGTGCTGAACACGGCTTTCCCGGCCTGATCCAGTTATTTGGAATTGAGTCCCCGGGTCTGACTGCCAGTCTTGCCATCGCCGATGAACTGGTTTGCCATCTGCAGAATCTGTAATGCTGCCCGCTTTTTTTCAATCTCCCTATAACGTGTGTGTGACTTTGTCTGAAGTTAATTCTTCTACCAGATAATTTTCTATGTAGCTCTTCACCGATTCACCGGGATCAATAAACTGCACCCCGATCCCGCGCACCCTGCTGCCCTGGGCACGCTTCGGCGTAATCCAGATTACTTTACCTGCCACTGGAATTATTTTTGCCTGTTCCATTAATTTGATTAACAGGAACATCTCATTACCCAGCTGGTATGATCTATCGGTGGGAATAAAGAGCGCACCATATTTTATAAACGGCATATACACCGCATGGAGAACCGCTCTTTCATTTATAGTAAGAGAAAGTATGCCGTAACCTGACATCTACTTACACCCCGTCCTTTGGGCTCGAGACAGCTTTATGCGGCGGCTGACCCTGCCCTGGTGGCCAGCTTGGTCCAACGCCAGATCAAGCTCTCGACAATCAATTGTGGATTTGGATTTGAAACGCCCCGCAACTGGCGCTTCGCCAATTCAACTTCACCATGCAGCACCAGTAAATCTTCCACTATTGTGGCTCTATCATCACTAAGCCGCGCAAGCACACGGGCCAGTTCTGCTAGAGTAGCTTCTGTAACGAGTGAGCTCTGCCTGGTTAGAAGATACTTTATCAATATAGACAATATATTGGATAAATGCCCCATAACGAGCAGTTCCCCTGTGGCTACAGCGAATTTCACAAATTCTTCCGGCTTGAGTTGCTGACACAAAATCCCATGCAAGCTTTGTAGAATTTGTGCTCTTGATTCAATGTGTCCAGCTTCAAGCATCGACAGAGCCTGTAGTGGCCTGTTGCCACTGGCAGTTAATGCGGCATCGATATCACCCTCCGCAAGCTGACTGGCCAACCAGGTCCTGGCTACCTCTCTTGTGGGTTCAGTGAAGTTAAGATGCTGACATCTACTGTGTATGGTCGGCAGCAGAGTCCCGGGGGAATCGGTGATCAGAAACAGGAAGGTGTTATCGGTAGGTTCTTCCAGTGTCTTTAACAAGGCATTAGCGGCATTTCTATTAAGTGAGTCCGCCCTATCCAGCAGGGCAATTTTACAACCACCTGCATGGCTGGTCATGCTGACAAATTCAAGTAGAGCTCGGACCTGATCGATGGTTATAACCTTACTCCCCTCTTCGGCACAAATGAATCGCAGGTCAGGGTGGTGACCGGATTGACCCATGCGGCAACTGCGGCAGTTGCCGCAGCTCTGATTGTCTGTTGAGGATTGACAAAGCAGCAAGCGCGCGAAGGAAAGTGCAAAATCCCGCTTACCCAAGCCTGTATCGCCACAAATTAGGAAGGCATGGGATAGTCTATTTTTCTGTCGCTGGCGACACAGACTTTGCCAATGTTGTTGCTGCCATGCATAGGGGGCTTCAGTGTGCAAAGCTATACTCCAAGGTCAGCCAGTATCCGCAGTATATCCTGTTTCACATCTGCAACAGACTGTGCTGCATTCACTACTTTGCACCGCTGTGGTTCTTGTTCGGCTATGTGCAAATAGGATTCTCTGACTCGATCGAAAAACTCCAGCTCCTCTTTTTCAAACCGATCCAGATTACCGCGCTTGGCAGCGCGGGCTAATCCAGTGGCAGGATCCAGATCGAGAATAATGGTCAGGTCAGGTCTTAGCCGGCCTTGTACCAGTGATTCGAGTTCAGCAATTTTTTCTCGCTCAAGCCCACGGCCACCGCCCTGATAGGCATAGGTTGCATCGGTAAACCGATCGCAAATCACCCATTTCCCCTGGTCTAGTGCAGGCCTGATCACCTCCTCTATATGCTGGGCACGGGCGGCAAAAATAAGCAATAACTCGGTAGTATCACTTATCCCTTCAGTGTAATTATCGAGCAGGAGGAGGCGAATTTTTTCTGCCAATTCCGTTCCACCCGGTTCCCTTGTGACCAGGTAATCGATGTCAAGATTTTCTAAATAGATTTTTATGGCATCGATGTTGGTGCTTTTTCCAACCCCTTCGATACCCTCGATCGTGATGAAATAGGATGCTTTAGCCATCGCCTGCTCTTGTTCTAGCGAACTGTTCCCTGAGTCTGAAAACGCCTGACCGCATCATTGTGTTCTGCCAGTGTCGTTGAAAAATAATGACTTCCATCTCCCGTTGCCACGAAGTACAAATATTCGCCTGGTAGTGGGTTGAGTGCTGCGTGGATTGAGTCAAGGCCAGCCATTGCAATGGGGGTTGGCGGCAAACCATCTATCCGGTACGTGTTGTAAGCAGTATCCATCAGTAAGTCCTGCCGCCGTATATTGCCATTGTAGTTATTCCCCATGCCATAGATTACGGTGGGATCTGATTGCAGCCGCATGCCGTATTCCAGGCGCCTGACAAACACACCTGCAATGTGCCCTCGCTCACTTCCTATAGCAGATTCTTTTTCGATTATCGAAGCCATAGTCAATGCCTGGTACGAATCCTCGTAGGGAAGCGCTCCCAATCTGCTTTCCCAGCTGGTGTTTAAAATAGCAGATAGTCTTGCATTGGCTCTTTGTAATAGCTCCAGGTCGGTGGTGCCGGCGGTATAGAAATACGTGTCAGGAAATAATAATCCTTCCGGGTTGTCACTGCTATGACCCAAGAGACTGCTTACCTCAGACAGCGGTGTCACTTTCAGGTTTGCAACTACCTTTTCACTGCTCCAGATTGCATTCAACGCCTGGCTAAAAGACCAGCCTTCCACCAGGGTCAGTTTGTATTGCAGCGTGTCTCCGATTACCAGCTTGTCAAGCAGTTGGCGCTTGCTAAGGCCAGCTCTTAGTTCATACTCGCCGGTTTTAATCGCCTCTTCTACTCCGGTGAGTTTTGCCCACAGATTGAATACCTGCGGGTAATTTATATAACCCGCTTCACTCAAGTCCTGGCTGACCCGGGAAAGCGAGCTTCCCGCGGCTATTTCAAATCGAGCAGGTGCCTGGATATTGGTCAAGGGGGCATTGATATAGTAATACAACGCAATTATCAGCATCACTGCAATTACTACTATTGCAACACCGGATATCAGTAGTTGTCTGACAAGTGAATTAGTCGGTATGGAGAAATATTTCATGCTGATAGGCAATCGCTTTTTTTCATCATTGACCCTACTGACCACGAATACACATTACCATTATCGTTTATTTTTATCACTTGCCAGACGCCAAAAACACTGCTTTACATGGACAGCTCCCGGGCAGATTTCAAGTCTTCCATGGAACGTGGCTCAATACTCACTTCACCCCCCTCCGCCGTATTGTAGCCCGCTATCGCTAACTGATACAGAATCTGAATAACTACAGTTTATCAATAATTTCAAATGGATAGAGAGGAATATTAATCTATACCATAAGGTAGCTGGACTACCCGTATTTCGAAAAGATTAAAGTGCCATTGGTACCGCCAAATCCGAATGAGTTAGACAGTGCTACATTGAAGTCAAGCTTGCGGGTAGTGTGGGGGACATAATCCAAATCACAGCCATTGTCGGGCTGATCAAGGTTGATGGTGGGTGTTACCACCTGCTCTCCCAAGCTCAGTATTGAAACAATGGCCTCTACAGCGCCCGAGGCGCCCAATAAGTGGCCAATCATCGATTTCGTTGAACTGATACAGAGATTCGCAGCGTGATCACCAAAGACTGTCTTGATTGCCTGTGTTTCCGCAATGTCACCTGCTGGAGTCGAGGTACCATGGGCATTGATGTAATCGACTGCTGAAGCATCCAGCCTGGCGCTGGTCAACGCAGTACGCATACAGTGTGCGGCACCCTCACCCCCTTCAGAAGGTGCGGTCATGTGGTAGGCATCGCCGCTCATGCCGAATCCTACTACTTCAGCATAGATATTGGCACCTCTGGCCCGCGCATGCTCAAGCTCTTCCAACACCATGACGCCGGCCCCGTCACCTAACACGAAGCCGTCGCGCTCGATATCCCAGGGCCGGCTCGCCGCTTCCGGATCGTCATTACGCGTAGAAAGCGCCCTGGCAGCACAGAAGCCCCCTAAACCAACATGAGACGTGGCCATTTCGGCGCCACCGGCCAGCATGACGTCAGCCTGGTTCCCGGCGATTATATTGGCGGCAAAGCCAATGTTATGGGTCCCGGTTGTGCAGGCGGTGACTATGGCTATATTCGGTCCTTTTAGCCCGAATCGAATTGACAGATTACCCGCAATCATATTGATAATTGATCCAGGTACGAAGAATGGGGAAACCTTGCGGGGACCGAAATCACGAATCTGCAGGGTCGTGTCTTCTATGGCAGTCAGGCCACCGATGCCCGAGCCAATAGCGATACCGACACGTTCCTGATTGATTGTGACATCGGCCAGGCCAGAGTCCTGCATTGCCTGAACACCTGCTGCCACACCATATTGCATGAACACATCCATGCGGCGGGCATCTTTAGCCTGCATGTAGAGGTCGCAATCAAAATCCTTTATTGACCCGCCGAACCGGGTACTGAAATCGCTAACATCAAAGTGGGTGATGGCGTTGATTCCGCTCTGGCCATTTTTTATCGCCTCCCAGGCGGTATCAACATCATTGCCAACCGGGGTAATCATGCCAAGGCCGGTTATTACCACTCTTCTGCCGTTCAATCGCTGGAGTCCTCAATACTATCTGGCTCAATACCAACTAGCCAAATAAACAAAAGCTACTCTGGACAACCCCAGAGTAGCTTTATTTATTAATCAATTTATAAGCTTATAGGTTTTTGTTAATGTAGTCACAGGCCAATTGTACGGTAGTAATTTTCTCTGCTTCTTCGTCAGGAATTTCGGTTTCAAATTCTTCTTCCAACGCCATTACCAACTCAACTGTATCTAATGAATCTGCACCTAAATCTTCCACAAATGAAGCGGAAGGTTTTACTTCGTCTTCTTTTACGCCTAGCTGTTCGCAGACTATTTTTCTTACGCGCTCTTCGATGCTACTCATAACAATTATTAGCTCCTAATACAAAGTATTCTTGCGGCCTTTCTTGCATGATTGCCTTACTGCAGATCAACCATATAATTCAGAGACGCAAGTTTACCTCTATTTTAATTCTGTTGTAATGTTTTAATGAAAAAATTCACCTGGAAATACAAACCTCAATAAACTTCAGACACTTACACCCAGGCACTGCTTAAATCTTTGCTACGTCATGTACATTCCACCATTAACATGCAGCGTTTCACCAGTGATATAGCCACCACTATCTGATACCAGAAAACCCACAACGGCCGCTATTTCCTCAGCTTGGCCCAGACGGCCCAGGGGAATTTGACTCAACAGTGCCTCGGTCTGTTTTTCTGATAACTCGCGGGTCATATCGGTATCGATAAAACCCGGTGCGACCGCATTAACCGTGATCCCTCTGGAACCAATTTCCTTCGCAAGTGCCCGGGAAAATCCCTCTATACCTGCTTTTGAAGCCGCATAGTTCGACTGACCGGCATTCCCACTGGAACCCACCACAGAGCTGATATTTACAATCCTGCCCCAGCGTGCTTTTGTCATCCCCTTAACGCAGGCCTTGCAAACCCGATACATAGCACCGAGGTTGGTTTCAATCACCGCATTCCATTCGTCTTCCTTCATACGCATAAGCAGGTTGTCACGAGTTATGCCGGCATTATTTACCAGGACTGTAGGTCTACAAAATTCTTCTTCTATGCTGCTTAGCAGGCTGCTCACGGACTCCTGAGACGAGACATCGGCACAATAGCCTTTTCCTGTGACTCCGGCAGTTTGCAGGTATTCGCTAATCGACGCTGCGCCCTGCTCGGTGGTCGCCGTACCGACAACGATCAGGCCCTGCTTGCCCAATTCCGTAGCAATCGCACGTCCAATGCCCCGACTGGCACCTGTTACCAATGCTATTGTTCCTGTATCACTCATTATCTATCTCCCAGGCCAGGGCCGATACTAGACCGACATCTCTTCGGTCGCGACAGCGAAACTCGCGCAATCTTCCGTACTGAAAGCGGTCATGCCCGACTGAATTCTCCTTACCAGACCGCACAGAACCTTGCCCGGACCACACTCGACTATTTTAACGACTTTCGCTTTGTGCATGAGTTCGATTGTATCGACCCACAATACCGGTTCATAGAGTTGACGAATCAAATTCTGCTTGATCTCTTCCGGATCAGTGGCTATTTCAGCATTCACATTCTGCACCACTGGGATGGTCGCCCGGTTAAATTTCAGTACATTTAAATCGCGCTCCAAGCGGGCGGCTGCTGGCTGCATTAAGGCACAGTGCGACGGCACGCTAACGGCTAGGGGCAGAGCACGTTTTGCGCCCGCTGCCTTGCAGGCAATCATGGCCCTTTCCACCGCGTCCACATCGCCAGCGATTACGGTTTGCTCGCGAGAATTGATATTGGCTGGTGACACCACCTGTCCCTTTTCTACATCCTGACAAACTTCACGAATCTTATAAATTTCCAGACCCACAATTACCGCCATTTTTCCACAACCTGCAGGTACCGCAGATTGCATGTACTGACCTCTTTGGTGAACCAGCTTTATTGCATCCGTAAAAGGAATCACGCCGGCACATACCAGCGCCGAATACTCTCCAAGGCTATGCCCTGCCATTATTGCGGGAAGGGGGATTGATTGTTGCTGCCATAGCCGCCAAATGGCAACAGAAGCTGACAATAACACCGGCTGGGTAAGCTGGGTTTGATCCAGCGTATTTTGTGTATCCAGTTGCGCAATTTCCCAGAGATCTTGATCGAGTATTGCAGAGGCTTCGGCGTAAGTTTCCTCAATGAGGTCGTACTCATCTGCCAGGTCGCGCAACATGCCCAGTTTTTGGGAACCCTGGCCGGGGAATATAAATCCGAATCTATCCATGAGAACTCTCTAAAAAATATTTACTTCAACGAGGGTCCGAACTCAGTCCGGCAGCAAGCTTAATTAGCCTGGATAATCGCTTCTACTTTTTTTGCAATGAGTTGGGGGACTGCGTTATCAACTTCATTTATAGCTTGCTGAATCGCAAAAATAAAACCTTCAATGTTCGTATTGCCGTGGCTTTTAACAATGCTTCCCTGCAATCCCAATAAGCTTGCCCCATTGAATCGTTGAGGATTGGTTTGCCAGCGCAGTTTATCAAGCATCGGCCTGACCATAAATCCAGTTACTCGATTGAACCAATTTTGTGCGATCTGTTCCGATAAGATAGTGCTTACAACATTTGCCACACCTGCGCTGGATTTAATGGTTACGTTACCGACAAAACCGTTGCAGACAACCACATCGGCTATCCCTTCAAACAGGGCGTTGGCCTCAACATACCCGATATAATTGAGTTCCTCGCAAGACTCCAGCATTTTAGCAGCTTGCCTGACCTGATCGGAGCCCTTGTAATCCTCAACACCGATATTCAACAATCCCACCGCTACCTTGTGCCCTGGGGATAGAGACTCGGCCAGAACCGAACCCATCACGCCAAATTGGAATAATTGCTCGGCGGTACAGTCTACGTTTGCCCCGACATCTAGCAGATAAGCCTGTCGGAAAGCTCCCGGAATGCTGGCTACAATAGCTGGCTTGTCGATTCCGTTCAGAGTTTTTAATAAATACCTGCCAATCATAAGCAAGGCACCGGTATTGCCCGCACTCACCATCGCCTTCACGTCACCGGATTTTACCAGTCCAGCCGCCAGATACATGGAAGACCCCTTACTGCTGCGCAGCACGTTAGCGGGCTTTTCTCTAGCACTTATCGTTTCATCGGTATGTAATAAGTGCAAACGGTCCGTCATTTCCGCAGGCAGGCCACCCAATAACGACTTTATACTGGGTTGGTCACCGACGAGATGGAGATGTAAATCGGGAAACTGTTTCAAAGCTTGTAGAGACGCGGGTACGGTCACCTGGATTCCGCTGTCACCACCCATAGCATCAATTGCTATGTGTTTGGTTTTACTCAAAATTACTCTTCGCCAATATCCAGTACTTTCTTACCTCTGTAGAAGCCGTCATCTGTGACGTGGTGTCGTTTGTGTGTTTCACCTGTGGTCTTATCGACGGAAAGTGTAGGTCCGGCCAGAGAATCGTGAGTACGCCTCTTATCGCGCCTCGATCTTGCCTTCTTGCTCTTTTGAACTGCCATATCCTTCTCCTGCAATTAGTTTATTGAATAGCCCGCCGACTACTCTGTTTTGTCAATCTTCAATGCCTGTAAAACTGCAAATGGGTTTTTTGCCTTCTTGCTCATTTCTTCCTGTGCTAACTCGCCCGTAGCCGTACTGACCATACCCAACTGACAGTCACCTTCGGGATGATAGCTCACAATCGGCAGGCATAAAATCAATTGCTCTTCAACCACGCTGGCCAGGTCCAGATGTTTATCCTCGCAAACCCAGGGCTCCAGGTCGGCTTCCAGATATTCCAGCTCCGCTTCATCACTCAATAACGCCAGCTGGATACGATCTTGCAAGATAATATCTACAGGTTCAAGGCAACGCTGACACGCCAGGGTTACGTTTGCGCTCAGGCTGCCAGAGATAATTTTCCTCGATGATTCATTAAGGATAAAGTTTAATTCGACTTCTACTTCACCGGATTTATCAACTAGGTATTGCTGGAATCCGGGTAATCTTTCTAACGCCACGCTGCCGGTTAATTTTCCCTGTTGCTGGAAGATTGTTCTGGTGTCAACATACACTGGCAACCGGCTGTTTGACATAGGCGCGCATAATAGGCGTACGGTCTCTTTCTGTCAAAGAAATATTGCCTTTTTCACACTTTAATCCTGCCGCTATCAGCTTGATTTTTCGGCACTTATACCAGGGTTTTCAAGAGTTCGGCAAATGGGGCGTTCGGCTCGGCTTCGAAGCTTAGCTGGGTGCCTGTTCCCGGTGCTGTGAAGCTTATACTGGAAGCGTGTAAGCACAGCTGTTTTATCCCAGGTAATTGATTGGCTTTTGTCCGGCTTGTGTACTTGGAATCTCCCACTATCGAATGCCCTGCATGCTGGCAATGGACCCTGATTTGATGGGTTCGGCCCGTCTCTGGCGTGGCCTTGACCAGAGTAGCCCTGGCATAGCGTTCAATTACCTCAAATCGGGTCTTTGACGCCTTTCCAGTCTTATCTACTCGCACTATACGTTCACCCGAGGATATTTCGTTCTTTAGCAGTGGCGCATCAACCTCGCACAGGGAATCTGGCCAGTAGCCGTGCACGAGAGCCAGATAATGCTTTATCACAGATTTTGCTTTAAGTTCACCATGTATATGTTTTAAATAATTAGTGTTTTTTGATAACAAAAGACAGCCTGATGTATCCCTATCCAGCCGGTGAGCCAGTTCCAGAGCCTCCCATTCGGGTTTTATTTGTCTATATGCCTCGATTAATCCAATTCTGATTCCTGAGCCACCATGCACAGAAAAACCGGCTGGTTTGTTTATGACGAGCAAATCGCTGTTTTCAAAAATCACACTGGCCAACAGCAGTTTGATCAGCTCAGCCCCTGGTTTTCCGGGCTGCTCCGCAGTCCCCATTGAAATGGGCGGGATTCTTACTTTATCGCCCAGGCACAACCTGTTATCCGGCTTGCTGCGTTTCTTGTTTACCCGCACCTCACCCCGGCGTATCAAACGGTAGATTCGAGACCTGGGGACGCCCTTAAGATGCCGTATCAGAAAGTTGTCCAGTCGCTGCCCATCGCCTGCTGCTGTGACTTGCAGAAACTGCACTTGTTCGAATTCTGACACGCTCACCTCTTCCGGAGGAGGCAGTATGAAAATTACTGCACTCGGTCTAAAACCAGCCAACACATGGACAGGAATTTTACACCAATCCGTAGGCTGCTGAATGGTGTACAATCCCTTCCTTTTTTACAAATGTTAAGGCACCTCTGATTAATGCAGACCATTAAACAGTACTTGAATCAACTCGTAAGCCAGGCACTTGGCAAGGTGGCAGACATTTCTGCAGCTAATGCCAATGTGATCACTGCCTCTCGCCCTGAGTTTGGTGACTATCAGGCCAACGGCATTATGGCAATTGCCAAGCAGATGAAAACCAATCCGCGTGAATTGGCGATTAGAGTGGTCGCGGAACTTGATACGGTTAACGAACCTTTAGTCGCATCTTTTAAGATCGCCGGTCCCGGTTTTATTAATATCAACCTGAACAGCAAAGCCTTATGTGAGCGGGCTAATCTCATTCGCCAGGAAAATAATCCTCTAATCAGCACGGCAGAGCAACCCTCAACGATTGTAATTGATTTTTCGTCGCCCAATCTGGCCAAAGAAATGCACGTTGGGCACCTGCGAGGAACGATTATCGGGGATTGCCTGGCACGTGTGCTGGAAACAAAAGGCCATCGAATAATCAGGCAAAACCATGTTGGAGACTGGGGCACCCAGTTCGGGATGCTCATAGCCTATCTGCAGGAAGTATCAGCCGATACCGAGGAATTACCCACCCGGCTGGCAGATCTGGAGACATTTTACCGGGCGGCCAAGGAAAGATTCGATTCTGATCCATCATTTGCCGAAAGCGCACGCCAGAGTGTCGTGAAACTCCAAAGTGGAGATTCGGTCTACCTGGACATCTGGAAACAGTTTATTGAGGAGTCGCTCAGTCACTGTGAGGCGATTTATAGCAGGCTCAACGTCACTCTATCTCGCTCTGACCTCTGTGCAGAAAGCTTCTATAACAAAGAGTTAGAGGACATAGTTAATAAATTAGATAATATATCACTAATCACTGTTTCAGATGGTGCGAAGTGCGTTTTCCTGCCCGAGTTTTCCGGCAAAGACGGCACACCCCTACCGACCATCATTCAGAAATCCGATGGCGGCTATCTATATGCCACCACTGATTTAGCTGCGGCACGCTATCGTTACCAGAAATTAGAGGCAGACCGAGCACTCTATGTGGTCGATGCCAGACAATCGCTACATTTTCAGCAGGTATTCGCCGTGGCACGCAAGGCCGAGTTTGTCGGCCCTTCACTGTCACTAGAGCACATAGCCTATGGCACGATGATGGGCGCGGACGGCAAGCCTTTCAAGACCCGATCAGGTGGCATTGTCAAACTGAAAGAGCTGCTTGATGAGGGGGTAAAACGCGCGTTCGATCTGGTTACGGAGAAGAATCCACAGCTTGACGAAACGCTACGCAGGCAGATAGCCGAGCGCACGGGCATCGCTGCCATCAAATACGCAGATCTGTCCAAGAACAGAACCAGTGATTACATATTTGAGTGGTCGAGCATGCTTTCCTTCGATGGAAACACCGCGCCATACCTGATGTACGCCTATGCAAGAATTCGAAGTATCCTTAATAAACATGAAGTTAAAGACAATAATTACAGTATTACATTATTATCAAGTAATGAAGAGCGCAATCTACTCTTAAAGATACTGCAGCTTTCAGAGATCGTAGATGCGGTGGCTGCTGATTGCTATCCCAACCAGCTATGCAATTACCTGTATGAACTGGCAGGAATATTCATGCGGTTCTACGAAGCCTGCCCAATCCTGCAAGCGGAAGGTGAAGTCAAGATTTCACGGCTGGCTCTGGCTGCTTTCACGGCCGAGGCCCTGGCCCAGGGCCTGGATTTACTGGGTATTGAACCGCTTGAGCAGATGTAGTGAATTGATGCGTGTATCGATGCAGATAAGAACTCGAGCGAGCTTGCAGGGATTTCTCAGTTACTATCCCTATAATTAACTAAGCATCTCCAGCAGTAATTTATTTAATCTGGCAGTGAACTTGCCAGGATCTTCCAACTGCCCACCATCGGCCAGACAGGCCTGATCGAATAGAATAGCAATCAGATCCGTGAAGCGATCTTCATCCGCTTCCTTGTCTAACTGGGCTACCAGAGGATGCTGGGGATTAATCTCGAAGATCGGCGTGCTGTCAGGAACAGGCTGGCCCGAGGCCTCCATTATCTTTCTCATTTGCTGGCCCATATCGTGCTCATCCACTGCCAGACAGGCAGGAGAATCGGTAAGTCTGTGAGTAACCCGTACTTCTTTCACCTTGTCACCCAGGTTTTCTTTTACTCTCTCTACAAGCGCCTCGAACTCCTTTTCAGTTTCCTCGTGTTTCTCCTTATCCGCCTTGTCTTCCAGTTTACCGAGATCCAGCTCGCCACGGGTAATATCCTGAAACTGTTTGCCATCGTATTCTCTCAGATGGCCCATTAACCACTCATCAATGCGGTCATGCATCAACACCACTTCAATACCTTTCTTGCTGAATATTTCCAGGTGAGGGCTGGTGCGGGCCGCCTTTTCCGATTCTGCTGTTATATAGTAAATTTTTTCCTGCCCTTCTTTCATACGAGAAATGTAGTCATCCAGGCCCTGTTCCTCTTTATCGTCGGTAGACTCGGTGGTGGTATATAGCAGGAGTTTAGCTATTTTCTCGCGATTGGCGGAGTCTTCAGCCGGGCCTTCCTTGAGAACCTCACCGAATTCATTCCAGAATTGATTGTATTTTTCCTTATCCTTCTTTCGGAGTTTTTCCAGCATGTCCAGTGCGCGCTTGGTTAGTGCACTGCGCATGGAATCGACCATGGGATCTTTTTGCAGAATCTCTCTGGAAATATTCAAAGATATGTCATTCGAGTCAACCACGCCCTTCATAAAACGCAAATAGAGAGGCAGAAACTGTTCGGCATCGTCCATGATGAACACACGCTGCACATACAATTTCAGACCCCGTGCGGCATCTCGATTCCACAAATCATAGGGGGCACGACCAGGCACATACAGCAGGCTCGTATACTCCAGTTTTCCCTCTACTTTATTATGACTCCAAACCGTGGGGTCTTCGAAATCATGGCTCACATGCTTGTAGAATTCCCTGTACTCCTCATCCTTTATTTCTTTACGCGGACGAGTCCAGAGTGCCTTGGCGGCATTGACAGCTTCGTATTCGATTTCCTTTGGCTCAGCTTTGTCCTTATCCTCATCACCACTGGAGAAGTCCTGCTTAACCATTAGCACCGGGATTGAAATATGATCGGCGTATTTTTTAACGATATTTCGCAGCCTGAACGCTTCGGCAAACTCTTTTTCAGCTTCCTTTAAATGCAAAATTACAGTCGTGCCGTGCTCCTCTTTAGTAGATTCCGCAATTGAATACTCTGCCTCTCCACGTGATGTCCAGCGAGTAGCCCGCTTGCCTTTCGTGCCCGCCTTGCGCGTCAGGACTTCAACCTCATCCGCAACTATAAATGAAGAGTAAAAGCCCACACCAAATTGACCGATCAACTGAGAATCTTTCTGTTGATCGCCAGTTAATGAATCGAGAAATTGCGCAGTACCGGATTTCGCAATAGTACCCAGGTTTGAGATCACTTCACCTCGCGTCATGCCAATGCCGTTATCGGCAATGCTGACTGTTTTTCCATTCTCGTCGTAATCAATCTGGACTTTTAATTCTTCGACCCCTGACAGCAAATTATCATCCGATAAAGCTGCAAACCGGAGTTTATCCGCTGCATCGGAGGCGTTGGAAATAAGCTCTCTTAAGAATATTTCCTTATTGCTGTAGAGAGAATGGATCATCAAATGAAGCAGCTGCTTCGCTTCAGTCTCAAATCCCCTCGTTTCCGTTTTGGCTTTACTGTTCATCTTGTTGCTCCATAAAAAAAACCCAACCGCGTTGCAGCGACTGGGTTTCTTTATTGGGCCGTACTCGCCGGTTTCAAGTCTCCCGACTATAAACCCCGGTTTTTTATCTTAAAACAGTGCTGGATAGGACTCGTAGAAATCGATAACTACCTGTCTTCGCTCGTCCAGGGTATTGTGAATCCGCTGGGTGTCGGTAACAAATCGCTCGTAGGTATTGGCATTCTCCCTATCGCCTGAATCGCCTGCCTCAGCAGAGCGTTTGGTGGCATCTATCGCTGCATCAAATTCATCCAGTTCCACCAGTGCTCTGGCGAGGAAAAGCAGGGTATCAGCCGGGCTTGACAAGTCGCCCTTGTCCAGCGCAGCCTGAAAGGCATCGACCGACTCCTGGTAATTTGTCAGTACGAAGTTGATATAACCCAACGTATCGTAGGCATCTCCATTTTCTGCCAATTCCGCGGCCCTCGTTGCGGGTTCCACGGCTTCTTCATAGAGATTAGCTATCATGTACATCTGGGTAAGTGTGGTGTAGTTGTCCTCGTTTTCTTCAATAAATCCTTGCGCATAGCCATCTTCGATGACCTTGCCACCGCTGTAAGGGGCCTCGTTTCCTGCAATAGATTGTCCCAGGTTCATGAACCTCGCTTCACTATCGAAAATGCCCTTCAAATAAGCCAGATTTAAAGATCTGAGACTGCGTTCGTCATCCTCGAGCCCGGAATAAATAGCGCTCAGGTTACGCCAGTCAGAAGGATCATCGTACAGCATGATCATTGTGCTGGTGACTTCAAGTGCGCTTGGATAGTCCTCCACGGTGAAGTAGATGCCCACCAGGAAAGAGTAGTCGTTTCGAGTCACTTCCTGGCCTGAATCTACCACCATCTCCATATATTGAAGCCAGAAAGGTACCGCCTCAAGGAATTCTTCCAGTTGGTAGTGAGAGTAGGCAATGCCTCTGAAGATAACATCTTCCTCCCCTAAGGAGAGTTCACGCCAGGTCTGGTAGGCGTCAATCGCTTCGCGCCAGTTCTCTTGCTGCATATGCAGTTGACCCAAAGAGCGCAACGCTCTCAAGCGAGTGTCTTCCCGCAGTTCTACGATGGTAAGGATCTGGGTAAAAATGCGTATGGCTTCTGGAATATTTTCCGTAGTCAGGTAGTAATTGGTAAAAAAATTAAGAATCGTGGATTTCTCGAAGTCATTCATTCTTTCATAGCGACGTTCGTACAATCGATCCAATTCTTCTTTTGCCCGCACCAGATCGGGCTCATCGTCCTCGTCCTCAGGATTCATTAATTCCTGAATGCTGGATATCGCCCGCATAACTGATTCACTCAGCGTACCTGCGGTACGCGCACTGGGGGGAGCCCGTGGCTCATCACCGGCCTGAACAATTTGCGGTGACAGCAAAATTACCAGAACCAGCGTACTTAAAAAGCGCAGCTTGAGTACGTTAATGTCCCTCATTACGGATCGCCCTCCAGTATGTAGGTAAACAGGTATTGCACGCCTGACACCTCTACTCCTTCACCATCCACAACCCGGGGTTGGAATTTGAATCGGCGCGCAGCACGCTCCGATGAGCGGTCGAAAATGCTTGGCGGTTCCGCATCGACTACGATGATTGTATCTTCGATCACGTTACCGAATCCATCCACAGTAAAGCTGACCAGACACCACCCCTGGATGCCCCGGGATGCAGCTCTGGTTGGGTATTGTGGGGCGATTGCTACCAAAGGCAGGTAATCACCGTCTGTGGCTGAAATAGAGGCACTGCTCAGTTCCATCGTAGTGTCTACTTCAACAACCTGTCGTTCGATGTTGAGCGAGGGACCATCGGCCACGCTCAATTGCTTGTCCGGGATATCCGGTTGATCTTCATTTAGATCCTCAATCGGCTCGGGTTTGTCAATCTCTTCGATTACTTCGAGCTCTATCTCCGGCATGGTCGCATCGACAATTTTTACGATTGTCAGCCGCTCATCCAGCTTCTCACCCGTTGCGATCAACGCCTGCATGAAATAGAACAAGGAAAGTGTTACAACCGCTGCGAATATAGGCGCTAACGCCCATCTGATTATTAACATTTTTAAGCCTCCGCTGAAATTGAGACATTTTCTATTTGAGCTTCACGTGCAGCTTCCAGAATCAACATAACGTATTCATTGTTTGCACTCTGATCTGCCTGAATTACCACGGCAGAGTTTGGTGCCTCTGCCAGGCGCAATTCGAACCGTGAGCGAATAAAGCGTGGGTCAATCTGATCACCGTCGATCCAGATATCACCCTGAGGACTCACTGCAATAAGAATCAAGTCCCCCCCGCGAGGGTCCGACGTTGAAGCCTCTGGCTTGCTGACATCAATGCCGGCCTCCGTAACGAATACCGATGTAACAATAAAGAAGATCAATAGTATGAAGACCACATCAAGCATCGGGGTCAGGTCAATTTCACCCGCCCCTTCATCTTCTTTCTTTTTCATTAATCCTGATTTCATCTTGTTTTCTACCCTGATTTGGTCTGATTGTCGATAGGAACTTCGCCAATTACCTCGGCTAATCGCTTAGTGTCAATTTATCCTCGAGTAATTCGATATCACGGTTCACAATTGTTTTTAGCCAATTCGATGCAAAAATTCCTGATATTGCACCAACCATCCCGGCCATAGTGGGGATAGTTGCTCTGGACACGCCGCCAGCCATCGACTTGGCATCGCCGCCGCCGCTGAGTTGCATGACAAAGAATACTTCGATCATGCCAGTAACCGTACCGATCAAACCAAGCAGTGGGCAAATTACCACCAGTACCTCGATGATGGGCAAAGTATCTCTAATATCCAGAGACACTCTGGATATCATCATGGTTCTAATCTGGTGGGCACTCCAGGATTTGGTATCTGATCGTGCATTCCATGCCAGGAGGGTATTTTTCACGTTTTTCTTATGCGTGGTATAGAAATAACAGACCCTTTCAAACACCAGTGACCACTTAATGAGGAGCAATATGGCGATGACCCACAGCACCGGGCCACCGCGATCCATGAAGCTGGAAATTGCATCCATCAAGTCCAATAAAAATAATTCCATATTGCTAGTACCTTAAGTTCAGGGCTATCTGGCAGCTGCTGCGCGCTCAGCTCTCTCTGCGATCATGCCGGTTGCCTGTTCTTCGAGAATATGTACAATATTGTCGGCTCTGCTTTTCACTACCGTGTGCATAAATATAGTCGGAATTGCGACTACAATACCCAGAACGGTAGTCATCAGGGCAACAGAGATACCACCTGCCATGATGGTTGGGTCGCCGGCACCATAGACAGTGATTTGTTGGAATACCTGGATCATACCAGTCACCGTACCCAACAAGCCACCGAGGGGCGCAATGGTGGCAATCATCTTGATAATTGTCAGGAAGCGCTCAAGAGCCGGTGTTTCCTGCAGGATCGCTTCTCCAAGCTTCAGTTCCAGTGTTTCGGTATCCGCATTCGGGTTAGATTCAGCCACCGATAACACACGTCCAAGCGGATTGTTCTTCATCGGTTTATCCCGTTTGAGCTGCCCTCTCACCTTGATTGATACCAGGGAGAGAATGAGTAACCGTAGGAATGCAATCAAGATACCAACTATACCCACACCGATGATGATAAAACCAATAGGACCTGAGTTGTTTCTCACACGCTCTTCGATTGTCGGGAAATTAATCAGATTCGCTAATACTTGACCACCAACACCACCGGTTGGATCGATACCGACTTTGACCAATCCACTCGAAGTACTCTCAAGTGCCGTAGCGCTGGCAACCATGGCGGCAGCAGGTTGTCGTGGCAATACCTGCAGGTGGCCAATTGAACCTGAGTAGGAGAGATAATCACCACCGGAGACCGAATTAAAGGCACCGATTCGAGTGATACTCCGGTTCGAAGTTTCACCGGATGGCAGGGCAACCGTGTCGTTGTAGGTAACTACCTTACCTGACTCGGTCATTTCCAGTTGCATGAAATACCAGAAACGTTCGATTTCAGGAATAGCCAGTTGCTCGGTAGTACTACCGGCTTTATCGATGAAGTCTTCGAGGTATTCTATTCTACCCGGGTACTGGGCACTGATCAGGGAGTCCTGAAACGTGCTCATGAAGTCACCGGCCACACCTTGCAAGGTGCCGAAAAGCTCGTTCAAATCACCGCGGCGATCGCGCAAAATTTCCGTCTTGTCGCGAATGATAATTTCATTGGCTTCAAATGTATCACTTAACTGCGTTCCCAGATTCTCTTGCTCTGTCACTCTTTCCAGAGTGGTCTGCAGTATCTCCTCCTGGCGACTCGCATTCTGTTCAAAATCCTGAACCCGCGCTAGATAGTCTTCAGACTCCGCTACACGGTCATTTTCAACGAGATCCAACAAGTCCGATAGAGTACTGGTTTGCTGAGCAAATACTTGTGTTGTTGATATCAGCAATAAGGCAGAAGCCGATATGCTGGTTAGTTTAGATAGTATTTTCACTGTGCTGACTCCGGAGCTTGAATTGGCAAATCAATTACATCGGCTGAATTAAGACCACTTACTATTCCGATAGAGGCCTGCACCGCAGTTCTGTATTCAACTGGATCCAGTTCCACCCAGGCTCTAGCCTTGTTGTCCCAGGCGCCGGTGTTCTGACGGTCCGTAGTCTGATAAAGAAGTGCAATGCGGCCCACTCGTACGATATTCACGTCCCGTTCAACCCCACTCAGTTCAATGGTAGCTGGGTAGGTTTCGTAGGTTCGCCCGTAAGATGTTTCGGTCTGATATAGGACCAGCACCTGGCGAAAGCGCTCTGCGATTGAAACGGCCGGGTTGGTGATTGCATCTCTGGCGAAAGATATCCGATCCTGACGTTCTTCCACCTTGAATGGATAATCGAGTTCCACAAACTGCTCGGCACTGGCGAGCATTTTCTGAGTCAACATCGGGATTTCCCGGGTCACGACTTCTACATTAGCAATGGACTCATCCAGATTAGCGATATTCGTTTCCTGTCGGTTAATCCTTTGTCGCCACTCAGCGTTTAGTACTAACAAGGCCTCCAGCGTATCGTTTTCACGCTTGAATTCCTCGAAAGCCGTACTGGCGGAGTTTGCTAAACGGTTAATTTCCACTTGCGCTGCAATAGCATCGGTATATTTGGTACCTATTACATCCATAGCCCTGTCAATGATACTGGCATCTACAAAAAGCTCTGCAGCTTGTGATCCACCCGTTACCAGGGACACGATGAATGCAAATATCATTAAACTATTGCTTTTAATTCGACGGTTTTTCATGTGCCATCCTATTAATTCTATTAATCAATCAAATCCGAACTCGTTTTGCCTTTTTTTCCATGATCTGATCAACAAAGACAGATCACCGCAGAAACATTCAGATACGACAACGTTGTTTTAATAAAAACTTCCCTGAGCCAAATTCGGCTTTATTTTCCCTGTTAACTTTTTAACACCTTCAATACGGAAACACCAGTTTTTCCTGACAATAACCGACTTCGGATTACCATTCTACTCAATCTTAATTGAAATTGAGATTCTTGGTAACCATTTAGTCAGTAAGGTCTGATAGTCCCCAAAATTCAGCTTGTTGGCTAAATTTCGGAGTAAGACTATCACATTACATCTTATAGTTAGAACCCTTAAAACCAGAAAAATTCTTTGAAACGGTAACAAATTTTTACACGGGACAAACTTGCTTAACACGAACTACCAGCCGGTAATTTCACGCAAACCACTCCCTATTTCTGCAGGGCTTCTTACGGTTTTCACACCTGCATCCTGTAATGCAGCGAATTTCTCATCTGCCGTGCCCTTACCCCCTGAAATAATAGCCCCTGCATGCCCCATGCGTTTCCCCGGCGGCGCTGTCACACCGGCAATATAGGAAACCACCGGCTTGGATACATTCGCCTTGATGAACGCGGCGGCTTCCTCTTCGGCGGTTCCGCCTATTTCACCAATCATGACAATAGCCTCCGTCTGTTCGTCCTGCTCAAATAGAGCGAGGATATCGGTAAAATTGGAGCCAGGAATAGGGTCGCCTCCAATACCGACGCAAGAGGACTGACCAAAGCCTTCGTCCGTGGTTTGCTTTACCGCCTCATAGGTCAGTGTCCCGGATCGGGAAATGACGCCAACTTTGCCGGGCAGGTGGATATGCCCGGGCATTATGCCGATCTTACAAGCTCCTGGAGTAATTATACCGGGGCAGTTGGGTCCTATGAGACGCACCCCAGCCTGATCACATTTCTCCTTGGCCAGCAACATGTCCAGTGTTGGTATCCCTTCGGTGATGCATACAATCAGCTTGATGCCACCGGCCGCAGATTCCAGTATCGAATCCTTGCAAAAAGCTGCCGGCACATAGATCACGGATGCATCTGCGCCGGTCTCTTCGAATGCTTCCTGCACCGTATTAAAAACCGGCAATCCCAAATGTTCCTGCCCGCCCTTTCCGGGTGTGACACCACCCACCATCTTCGTCCCATAGGCTATTGCCTGTTCAGAGTGGAAAGTCCCCTGAGAGCCCGTAAATCCTTGACATATTACCCGCGTATTCTCATCAACTAATATGCTCATTGTGCCTCTCCTGCTGCGGTAACTGCTTTTTCGGCCGCATCTGACAGGCTGGTTGCTGCCATGATGTTAAAATCACAGTTTTGCAAAAACTTTCTTCCCAAATCCGCATTATTGCCTTCAAGTCGAACTACCACTGGCACCTTCACGCCGACTGCTTCTACTGCGCCTACTACACCTTCGGCAATCAAATCACAGCGCACGATGCCGCCGAAAATATTAACCAGTACCGCTTTTACATTTTCATCTGACAGAATGATCTTGAAGGCCTCTGTAACGCGTTCTTTGGTAGCTCCACCGCCCACATCAAGAAAATTGGCCGGGCTGCCACCATACAGCTGAACAATATCCATAGTACCCATCGCCAGACCAGCCCCATTGACCATACAACCGATATTGCCGTCCAGTGCAACATAATTAAGTTCCCATTGTGCCGCGTGGGCCTCTCTTTCATCATCCTGGGTTGGGTCGTGCATCTCCCTTAACTTGGGCTGCCGATACAGGGCATTGCTATCGACGTTTATTTTGCCATCGAGACAGAGCAGGTCTCCTGTATCGGTTATTACCAGGGGGTTAATCTCAAGTAGAGACAAGTCCAGCTCTTGAAATAACTTTGCCAGCCCCAGGAACAAGCTGGTGAATTGTTTAATTTGTGCACCTTGCAAGCCCAGCTTAACGGCCAGAGATCGTCCCTGAAAAGGCTGGGCTCCGGTCAGCGGATCAATACCCACTTTAAGGATTTTTTCCGGGTTTTCAGCAGCCACCTTCTCAATTTCCACCCCCCCCTCGGTGGACGCCATAAAAACCAGCCGTCTGCTAGAGCGATCAATTACTGCACCCAGATAGAGTTCCTGAGCAATATTCGAGCACGCCTCCACCAGAATTTTACTCACCGGCTGACCGCTGGCATCGGTTTGATATGTGACCATATTTTTTCCAAGCCACTGCCTGGCAAATTCCTTGACTTCAGCCAGAGTTGAAACCAGTTTTACTCCGCCTGCCTTGCCTCTTCCACCAGCGTGAACCTGGGCCTTTGCCACCCATTTCTCTCCCCCAATCCTTTCCGCTGCAGCCGCCGCTTCCTCGGGGCTATCGGCTGCGTAGCCCTTGGAAACAGGCAATCCGTATTCGGCAAACAGTTGCTTTGCCTGATATTCATGTAAATTCATTTGATTTCACCGCTGGTTAAGGCACCTATGATCAATTGGAAACGGGAACCGACTGGCTAGCGCCGTTTTCGGTTTCCTATATGGATAGCATGACCGTTTGCCGCCAGGGCGGCCTCATGGACTGCTTCAGATAATGCTGGATGCGAGAACATAGTCAGCCCAATATCCTCAGCGCTGGCGCTAAACTCCATTGCGATCACAATTTGCTGAAGTAAATCTGCTGCATTGGCACCGATAATGTGACAACCGAGAATTCGATCAGTTTTCGAATCCACCAGCAATTTAACCATGCCGTCCGCGTCATAGGCGGCGAGCGCGCGTCCATTGGCTGCGAATGGACAGGCACCGATGTTGTAGGCAACGCCATCTGCTTTTAATTGTTCTTCATTTTTGCCAATCCAGGCAATCTCGGGATGGGTGTAAATAACAGCAGGCACCAGATTGTAATTCACCTGGGTTTTTTTATCAGCGAGTCGCTCCGCTACCATTACCCCTTCTTCCATTCCCTTGTGGGCCAGCATAGGCCCCCGCACAACATCACCTGCGGCAAATATTCCCGGAATGTTAGTAGCGCACTGATCATCGACCTTGATAAACCCCTGGTCATCAAGCGCAATACCCACCGAGTCGTCCAATAGGTCCTGTGTGTAAGGTTTACGCCCCACTGCAACGATTAGTTTGTCGAAGGTGATTTCCTGGCTGCCGTCACTGTCGTTATAGCTGACTGTCACGGTTTGGTTTGCACCACCGCTTAGCTTACTACCGGTTACCGTGGCACCAAGCTTGATATCCAGCCCCTGTTTGGAAAATATTTTCGCCGCCTCTCTGGCAATTTGGCGGTCTACAGTCGGCAGAAAGTCATCCAGCGCTTCAAGCACGGTAACTTCTGAACCCAGGCGGGACCATACACTGCCTAACTCCAGTCCAATGACGCCGGCCCCGATAACGCCAAGTCGTGCTGGCACTTCCATAAACTCCAGAGCACCGGTTGAATCCACGATAGTAATCTGATCAACCGGAGCCGGTGGTATGTCGATTGGCACAGACCCGGCGGCGATAATTATCTTGCTCGCAGTCAATGATTCTTTGGCGCCGTCATGCGCGGTCACCAAGACCGTGTCCTTAGCGATAACCTTTCCCTTGCCCGCTATTCCATCGACCTTATTGGCGGCAAACAGGCCCTTGACACCCTGCGTAAGCTTGGTAACGACTTTGTCCTTGCGCGTAATCATCGCCGGCACATCCATTGACACTTCGCCAACATTTATCCCGTGTACTGCAAATTTGGCTTGCGACTCGACAAATTTGTACGAACTGTCCAATAGCGCTTTGGAGGGTATACAGCCGACATTCAGGCAAGTTCCACCGTACACAGTTTGATTGTCCTGGTTGAGCCACTTCTCAATACAGGCAGTTTTGAACCCCAGCTGCGCACATCTGATCGCAGCAACGTATCCAGCGGGGCCCGAACCGATCACAACAACATCGTACTGTTTTGCCATACTTAATTCTCTACAAAAATCAAGGAGCCTCTGATCAATTATTCAGAGGCTCCTTAAAAACTAAATTTCCAGTAATAACCGGGTTGGATCTTCCAGCAACTCTTTTACCGTAACCAGAAACTGCACCGCTTCCTTGCCATCGATCATCCGGTGGTCGTAAGACAAAGCCAGGTACATCATGGGAAGCGCTTTTACTTCACCCTCTATTGCCATAGGCCTGTCCTGAATTTTGTGCATGCCCAGAATGGCGGTCTGGGGAGGATTTAATATTGGTGTGGACAACAGGGATCCGAACACGCCGCCGTTCGATATCGTGAAGGTGCCGCCGGTCATTTCCTCGATAGCCAACTTTCCTTCTTTGGCCTTCAATCCGTATTCCCTGATTTCCTTTTCTATTTGCGCGAAACCCATATTATCGGCGTTTCTGAGAACCGGTACGACCAAGCCCCGCGGAGAAGAAACCGCGACCCCAATATCCTGATAACCATGATACACAATATCATTTCCATCGATCGAAGCATTTACCGCCGGAAACCGCTTCAAAGCTTCGGTGCAGGCTCTGACAAAGAAGGACATAAACCCCAGCCTTACTCCCCCGTGGGTCTCTTCAAATTTCTCCCTGTAGCGACTCCGAATCTCCATAATCGGCTGCATATTAATCTCATTAAAGGTAGTTAACATAGCCGTGGACTGGCTGACTTCCAGCAAACGATTAGCTACCGTTGCCCGCAACCGACTCATAGGCACTCTTTCTTCGAGCCGGCCATCTGTTGACATCGCAGCCACCGGATCGGGAGCGTTGGGGGTAAGCGGTGTTGACTGTTCAACTTCTGCCGCAGCAAGGTGATTGACAACATCTTCCTTTGTTATGCGCCCGTCTTTTCCACTACCTGTGATTTCATCCGCTGAGAGTGCATTTTCTTCTAATAACTTTTTCGCCGCCGGACTCAGTATTGCTTCTGCAGGTTCGGATTTTTGTGCAATTTGCGGTGTCAGTTCGGGCTCCGCTGCAGCGGTCGCCTCGCCGGGTAAAAGGCTGCCAATCGCCTCGTTGCTGACAATGATGTCACCGGAGTTTTTAAAAATTTCTTCCATCGTGCCATCGGCCGGAGATGCAACCTCGATTACCACCTTGTCAGTTTCAATGTCGACTAAAAGTTCATCACGGGAGACTTTGTCTCCCACGTTTTTGTACCATGTAGCAATGGTTCCATCGGGAACAGATTCAGGTAATGTCGGTGCTTTAATCTCTATGGCCATGGCTGATCCTTCTTCTTTATTATAAACAACTGCAGGGGTTGCCAGAGAGGATATTTCGCAAAGAAATTGAACACGAGTTTCAAGCGTCTCTGTGAAGTATCCGGGTTAGCTCAACGCCTGGTCGATAAACCGTTTCTGTTGTTCCAGATGTAACGCGTGATAACCGGCCGCGGCCGCGGCTGAGGCATCGCGCCCAACGTACTGCAAATAGATATCTGGATTAATACTGCAAATAACCCGCCGCATGTGATGCTGACTCGCATACCAGGCACCCTGATTCATCGGCTCTTCCTGACACCAGATAAAATCCGTCGCGTTGTTATAGCCTGCAAGGCAATGTTGAAAATCTTTTTCAGGGAACGGGTAGAGCTGTTCCAGTCGCAGAATAGCAATATCATCGATATCCCTGGCACGCCGCTCTGCCCGAAGATCGTAGTAGACTTTTCCGCTACATATTACAATTTTACGAACCGCTTCCGGATCCAGATTATCGGTCTCATCAATAACCACCTGAAAACTTCCATCAGCAAGTTCCTGAAGACTTGAAGTCGACTCCTTGTGGCGTAACAAACTCTTGGGTGACATGACGATCAGTGGTTTACGCACCGGGCAAAGCACCTGTTTGCGTAGCATATGGAATACCTGGGCAGAAGTAGTAGGCAGGCACACCTGGATATTGTGTTCTGCGCAGAGTTGCAGGTAGCGCTCCAGTCTGGCAGAGGAATGTTCCGGTCCCTGGCCTTCATAACCATGGGGCAGCAACAAAGTCAAACCGCATAGCCGGCCCCATTTATGCTCACCGCTGGCAATAAATTGATCGATAACAACCTGCGCCGAATTGGCAAAATCACCGAATTGTGCTTCCCAGATTACCAGTGCGTTGGGCGTGGTCGTGGAAAATCCATACTCGAATGCAAGTACCGCCATTTCGGACAGGAACGAATCATAGATGGCGAAACTCTTCTGATCCTTGGCCAATTCCTGCAACGGAATATGCGTTTCGCCCGACTGCTGGTCATACAAAATGGCATGGCGATGGGAAAAGGTACCTCGCCCTACATCTTGTCCGGTGATGCGAACTTTATTGCCACTGGTAAGAATACTCGCATAGGCAAGCGACTCCGCAAATCCCCAGTCAACTGGCAGTTCCGCCGCCGCCATCCGGGCCCGATCACCCATGAGCTTCCCCACTTGCCGTTGCAAGTTAAAGTCACTGGGCACTTCGGCCAGCTTTCGCGCAAGTACCTGTAGATTCATCAGCGGTATAGCGGTTTTGAAATAGGGAATCCAGTCATGGCCCAGGTAGGGACTCCAGTCTACAAACAATTCAACCGAGGGCTCGCTTACCAGACTCTTCACGACATGCTCGCCGGTATCGAGTTCTGTTCTGTAGGTGCTGGCCATTGCAGCGGATTCATCAAGTGACATGATGTTTTCACGTGCCAGACGATCAGCGTATAAAACACGTGTCGACTTATGTTGCTTGATAGCTGAATACATTAAAGGCTGGGTAGCCGAGGGCTCATCCGTTTCGTTGTGCCCTCTTCTTCTGTAGCAAACCAGATCGATTACCACATCCTTCTTAAACTGATACCTGAATTCAAGCGCCAGTTGGGTAATAAACAAAACTGCTTCCGGGTCATCCGCATTGACGTGAAATATTGGCGCCTGCACCATCTTGGCTATGTCGGTGCAATACTCCGTCGATCTGGCATCGTCCTGACGACTGGTAGTAAAGCCTACCTGATTATTCACTATGACGTGAACCGTACCGCCCGTGGAATACGCCCGGGTTTTGGACATCTGAAATGTCTCCATCACCACACCCTGACCTGCAAAAGCGGCATCACCATGGACAATTACAGGTAGTACAAGTTGTCCTTCTTTATCTTCGCGGCGGGATTGACGAGCTCGAACAGAGCCTTCAACTACAGGCCCCACAATCTCCAAATGGGATGGATTAAACGACAGGGCCATATGAAGTTCGCCATTTGCAGTCATGATATTCGAGGAGAAGCCTTGATGATATTTCACGTCACCAGAGCTTTGATAGATAGCCTTACCCTCAAACTCATCAAACAGATCAGCAGGATTTTTCCCAAGAATATTTACCAGTACGTTGAGACGGCCTCGATGGGCCATGCCCATTACAATTTCCTTGGTACCGTGTCTGCCAGCACCCTGAATCAATTCATCCAATGCGGGTATGAGACTCTCCCCGCCTTCCAGGCCAAAGCGCTTGGTGCCGGGATATTTCGCATCAAGGTGTTTTTCCAGGCCTTCAGCCGCAGTCAATCGCTCCAGCAAATGGCGTCTTACATCAATCTCAAAGTCAGGGCAGCCCTCCTTGCTTTCAATCTGCTGTTGTATCCATTGCTTCTCTGCCAAATTAACAATGTGCATGAATTCGTAGCCAATAGAGCCACAGTATATATTCTCCAGGGTGTCGACAATCTCACGCAGAGGTGCTTTTGCTTTGGCTATGAAAAGCGAGCCAGTCTGAAATATAGTTGAAGTATCTAGCGGTGAAAGCTCGTGGAATTCCAATTCCAGATCGGGAACTCTTTCCCGGTGCATTATACCCAAAGGATCCAGCCTAGCTTTTTGATGCCCACGATCACGATAAGAGCTAATGAGCTGTAGAACCTGCACCTGCTTGCTTTCGTGTTCGGAGTTAACTATCGCATCATTACTTAGTACCTGTGCGTAGCGACTGACTTTGCCCAAATCCCGAAAATTATTTTGTATTTCAATATGGGAAACATCAGCCTGTTTATTCTCGTTGGTGGCAGGCAGGGTCTCGAAAAACTCACGCCATTGTTGCGGGACTTGCTCTGGATCGGTCAGGAATTGATCGTAGAGTTCTTCGACATAGGCAGCGTTGGCCCCGGATAGGTGTCCGGTGCTCCACATCAATTCCATTATTCCATCTTGCATGTTTACTTCCTATCGCGGGCTTGAACAATTCTAACCACACTGGATTTGACGTTCCCGATGAGCTCGCTTCGCCAGCGCCTGCCCGACTAGGAGCCTTTCTGAATAAGCATCGATCTGATATGACCAATGGCACGAGTTGGGTTCAATCCTTTCGGACATACGGCGGTGCAATTCATGATCCCGCGACAACGAAAGACACTGAATGGATCGTTAAGATTTGCCAGCCTTTCGGTTGCTGCCGTGTCTCTGCTGTCAGCAAGAAACCGATAGGCCTGTAGCAAACCGGCGGGGCCAATAAATTTATCAGGGTTCCACCAGTATGAAGGGCAATTGGTACTGCAGCATGCGCAGAGGATACATTCATATAAACCGTCGAGCTTCTTACGGTCTTCAGGTGACTGTAGGCGCTCTATCGCCGGTGCCGGATTACTATCAATCAGGTAGGGCTTTATCTTTTCGAACTGCTGGTAAAACAGCGACATATCGATCACAAGGTCTCTTACTACCGGAAGACCGGGCAAGGGCCGAAGTATCAGTTTTTTGCCCGGCTTAACCACCTCAGATAAGGGCGTTATGCATGCCAGGCCATTTGTGCCGTTGATATTCATACCATCAGAACCACAAACGCCTTCGCGGCAAGAACGGCGATAGGAAACGGTAGGATCTATTTCTTTTACCAGTTCAAGCACATCAAGCACCATCAGGTCCTGATCCTGTGGAATCTCGACTTCTATGTCCTGCATTACCGGCTTGTCATCGGTTTCAGGATTGTAGCGATAAATACTAACTAACACTGCTCACCTTGATAAGTTAATAGGTTCGAATTTTTGGCTCGAATGTTTCAACGGTTTTGGGTTTAAAATTCACATCCCGTTTGGAAACGCGCTTATTAGCGGGAAAGTACAGGGAATGGCAAAGCCAGTTCTCATCATCCCGCACCTTATAGTCATCTCGAGCATGTGCTCCGCGACTCTCCTTTCTGGCTTCAGCGGCAATCGCTGTAGCCTCGGCGACTTCGAATAAATTTTCCAATTCCAATGCTTCGATGCGTGCGGTATTGAATGTGGCACTTTTGTCCTCAAGGTGACTATTCTCGATACGCCCGCGCAACTGGGCGAGTTTTTCAATACCCTCCTGCATAAACTCACCCTTACGAAAAACCCCAAAATGGTTCTGCATTATATTCTGCAGTTCACTGCGCAAAACCGGAACCTGCTCGCCACCGTCGGAGTTGTTCAATCTGTCCAGCCTGGCTAAAGCCCGTTCAACATCAGATTCCGTAGCATCTCTTTGGGAGACACCCTGGCATAACATCTCCTCGATATACTTGCCTGCAGCGCGCCCAAAAACCACCAGATCTAATAGGGAATTGCCACCCAGTCGGTTCGCACCATGGACCGAGACGCAGGCTGCCTCGCCCACAGCGAAAAGACCGTGGATGGGCTTATCCTCCCCATGGCTGTTCTGAGTCAAGGCCTGTCCGTTAATGTTCGTCGGAATGCCGCCCATCATATAGTGACAGGTTGGTACCACTGGTATCGGTTCTTTCACCGGATCGACGTGGGCGAAAGTACGTGAAAGTTCAAGAATTCCAGGCAGCTTTGAAGTCAAGACGTCCTCACTCAGGTGGTCCAGCTTTAGCAATACGTGATCACCCTTTTCACCACAACCCCGCCCATCGAGAATTTCCAGCACTATCGAGCGCGCCACCACATCACGACCTGCCAGATCTTTGGTATTTGGCGCATAGCGCTCCATGAATCGCTCACCCTCTTTATTGATAAGATAGCCGCCCTCGCCACGGCAACCTTCAGTTACCAGCACACCGGCGCCATAGATCCCCGTGGGATGAAACTGCCACATTTCAATATCCTGTACCGGAAACCTTGCCCTGAGAGCCATGCCAAGACCATCGCCGGTATTGATCAGCGCATTGGTGGTTGAGGCATAAATACGCCCGGCACCGCCGGTTGCGAAGACGGTTGCCTTGGATTTTATGTAAACGGTTTCACCGGTCTCAATACAGATTGCGATCACACCAACCACTTCATTACCCTGATTCTTGACTAGGTCCGTGGCATACCATTCATTAAGAAATACCGTCTTGTTCTTCAGATTTCCCTGGTAAAGCGTGTGCAGGAGAGCGTGTCCGGTTCTATCAGCGGCAGCGCAGGTTCTCGCTGCCTGCTCACCCTTGCCAAAATCTTTGGATTGGCCACCAAAAGGTCGTTGGTATATTCGACCATTCTCGGTACGGGAAAATGGCAAGCCCATGTGTTCCAGCTCGAAAACTGTTTGCGGTCCCTCGCTGCACATATATTCGATGGCATCCTGATCGCCTATGTAATCCGAGCCCTTTACCGTGTCATACATATGCCAGCGCCAATCGTCATTCGGGTCGTCACTGGCAATCGCACAAGTGATACCGCCCTGGGCTGAAACTGTATGGGAACGGGTGGGGAAAACTTTGGTGATTACAGCGGTGTTGTAACCAGATTGCGACAATTGTAATGCAGTCCGCATGCCAGCACCGCCACCGCCCACGATTACCGCATCAAAAGATAGGGTTCGCATGCTCGTCACTTAATTTCCCCACAGAATCTGGACACCCCAGATCAAATAAATTGCAATCAAAATGGCGCTGCCCACTTGACAAAATAACCGAACGAAAGTAGCCCGATTACCGAGTAACATTGGCGTCAAATAGTCAGTTGAAATTATCCACATACCAACCCAGGCATGGGCACAGAGGGAGAGCAGAGTAATCAAGCTGTAGATCCGCATCGTGTTAGAGTCAAAAAGCGCCTTCCATTGCAGATAATCCATATCCGGGTGCACCACAAAACTACCCAGCAGGCAAAAGCAGTAGCTCGCCAGGATAACTGCGCTGAAGCGCTGCACAAGCCAGTCATACAGACCTCTCCTACCCAGGTTGGTTACACTACTTACCATATCCACACACCCGCCAGACCTGCAGCGCTGACAAACAGCACAATCATCGCCCTGGCAGCAAATAGCGCTCCCTGTGTGGTTTCACCGATGCCCGCGTCCATCAACAGGTGCTTCAAACCGGCAATCAAGTGATAGAGCAATCCGGCTACTATGGCCCAGACAATCAACTTAACCAGGGGGCTTGTTAACAGCTCAAGAACTCGCGCAAATCCTGTCTCAGATTGCAGTGACAGATCGAACAGATAGAGCAGTGCGGCCACTCCCAGGAAGATAAATACACCCGAGATACGAAAAAGAATTGAGATAATTGCAGGTAGAGGGAGGTTGAGCGTCGAAAAATCGATATTTTTAGGTCTATTGTCTTTCACGTGATACCTGATTCATAAGCCAATCAAAAGTGATTAATCAGCGCCCACTGGAATATCCTGATATTGTTCAAACTAGTTGAAATAATTGCACTATTTGACCAGCTTCGATGGCCGGAAAGTATAGTCCTATGGCCTGGAGAATTCAATTACTCTCGCCCCATGCCAGAGATATTGACAACTCTTTGTCACTAGAAAAACAGACCGGGTTAGTCGTACGCTTTAGCAGGCTGACTATTACTAATCCCGGCAGATTATCGGGACCTAATTCAATTTTTAACCAGCGCTTGCAGGGTAGAAAGGACCAGCCTGAAAAAACGAAATATTTGACAAAAGACCTGCTCACTCACTAGTATTGCCGTCCTTGCCCTTGCTGTATGAGAGTCAGGAAAAGTAAAAATATAAGGCGGCTAGACTGCCCTTTTTCTAAAAAAATCACCGTACTATCAATTAGTTAGTTCAGTTAATTGTTCACAGGAGTCAGGCATGAGTGAGAAAAAGGCACAGCTAGTCATCGACGGGAAAGAAGCAGCAATTGAGTTGCCCGTCTATACAGGTAGTACTGGCCCTGACGTAGTAGACGTACAAAGTTTGGTCAGTCAGGGGGTGTTCACCTATGACCCGGGATTCGTATCGACCGCATCCTGCGACTCCGATATTACTTTTATCGACGGCGGCAAGGGGGTCCTGCTCTACCGCGGCTATCCAATTGAACAACTTGCAGAAAAATCAAATTGCCTGGAGACCTGCTATCTCCTGCTTAATGGTGAGTTACCCAACGCGGAGTCCAGCACAGAATTTGCACAACAGATCAGTAGCCACATCAATGTGGACGAGCAAGTACATCATGTCTTTAACGGGTTCTCCCACGATGCACATCCGATGGCGATGCTGATTGCCGCAGTCGGGGGTCTCGCTGCGCTCTACCACGACTCGCTGGATATAGATAATGCTGAGCACCGTATGCAGGTGGCTCATCGCATTATCGCCAAGATACCCACCCTGGCTGCCATGTGTTACCGACATGGGATCAACCAACCCTTCGTCGAACCCCATGGCACGCTTGGATATGCCGAGAACTTTCTGCATATGATGTTCGGCACCCCTGGGGCGGATCCCCAGGTTAGTCCAATCCTTTCTAAAGCAATGGACACCATTTTCCTGCTGCATGCGGATCATGAGCAAAATGCATCCACCTCTGCTGTGCGCCTCACTGGTTCCTCCGGTGCCAATCCCTACGCCTGTATCGCTGCAGGCATCGCGGCTTTATGGGGTCCGGCCCACGGCGGTGCAAATGAAGCGGTGTTAAAAATGCTTTATGAAATTGGCGACGAGTCGCATATCGAAGATTTTATTTTAAGAGCAAAAGACAAAGACGATCCTTTCCGCCTGATGGGATTTGGCCATCGGGTTTACAAAAATTTCGACCCGCGAGCCAAAGTGATGTGCCAAATCTGCGATGAGGTACTGGATGACCTTGGCGTACATGACGACCCTCTATTTCGTATCGCACGTAAACTCGAGAAAATCGCCCTCGAAGATGACTATTTCATCGAGCGCAAACTCTACCCGAATGTGGATTTTTACTCGGGAATAATACTCAAGGCGATCGGAATCCCCACCAGTATGTTCACCGTCATCTTTGCTACTGGCAGAACACCGGGGTGGATTTCACACTGGAACGAAATGCTGAGCCATCCTTATCGAATAGGTCGACCGCGACAGCTTTATAAGGGCCATACAAAACGGGATTATCCTTAGCCATTAGGTCCGCGTGTATCAGGGTAGGCATCGTGCAGCAACATTGGCTCAGATGCTGACGCCCCCCCATAAAAATTTAGAGTTGATGCGTGTATCGGGGCTTGGAGAAGGATTACTGTTTTTCCGTTCCTATGGGCCGTTATGTACATCCATGTACATAACGGCCCAACGGAGCAAAAAAACAACCCCTTATCCCAAGCTCGCGTCCTAAACGTATGGCACCAATAATAAAAATAGCTACATTACATACTCTATCTTAGTCAAATCTTTTGATTTAACTCGATATATTTTGGGGATATCTCTGCCTCAGATGCCTTTGAAGAAAGGTGGGATGCATTGGATTAGTTGCTCCTCTATGCTGGCATTTTTGTTTGCAAACTTGAAAAAACCTTCCGCAGCTACGCGGTCTATCGGGAGCGAAAATGTTCTTGCCGTATCGATTGCCTTTACCAGCGCGAGGTATTTGGCCTGGGTCAACTGGCTGGCATAGATCTTGACAATTTCGTACTTCTGCTGCGCTACTTCGGAAGTATCCAGCAATAGGTTGATCGGCGCCAAAGTACTGATTTCATAGGAGTAGGCCTCACCAGCAAAGCCTTCCGAGAGCTGTATGCTCTGCCAGACCAGCCTGGTGGTCACACGATGGTCCGGGTGATATTCCATCGGAGTGGGAAAGAAAATACTGTGGGGAGTCAACTCAGCTATAAGTTTTACAATGCTGCTGGTAATTTGCTCATCAAACTGCAGGCCTCTGTCTGGCTCCCCAAAGAAATGAATTGAATTAACACCCAATGCGTTAGTGGCTTGCGTGGCTTCCTCAATTCTTTTATCTATCAAGGCCTGCCTATTGCCCTCTCCCCCAAGTGCACCGTCGGTGACAAATACCACGTGGGTTTCTATGTTTTGCTCTGCCGCCAGCAACAGCGAACCACCCATACCAAAGGTCTCATCATCCGCATGAGGCGCGAATACCAGCCAGGGTCCTTCCGGTAATTCAGATGCGGTATAGGGAAGAAGCTCATGTTCCATTAACATTGCTGTGTTCCTACTATTTTTAAGCTACCAAATATGTCAGTGTTCAAATTAAATCCTCAGTGCTTAATAACTACAAAAAATCACTGTCGCCGCACATAAAAAACCATGTATCTTTAACTTCCGCAGCTTGCAGACCCTCACAATAAACACCCAGCGGTAGTCTAAGTGGAGTCTCCCCAATTTGCAGTGATGAATCTGCCACCAGGTGACAATCAATTTCAGTTAACCAGCCATAAAGCTCTCGACAATCCAGTTCGCTTGCCAGGTGTCGGCCGAAGCCAGCCAGTTCTCGAATCATATTGGTTGGCGCGACCACATCCAGTAGTAATAATCTGTCTTTGACCTGGCGAGTAACGATCAGGCCCAGTAATTTACCATCGCTTTTACGATGTACCAGATGCAGCTGGTAACGCAATTCCGGGTGATCATGATAACGGTGTCGCAGATAGGCCAAATCCCGCACACCGATTGTTCTGTCAGTAAATTCAGCTGCCATATTCACCCATAACTCTTCGAGGGTACGCTGGTGATCCCCGGAGGCAAAATCGAATTCCACCGAACTAAATGCCGAACTGCTTTCGGCACTCCAGACGACATCTACTAAATTACCGACCTCTGCGTACATACCAAGATGTTCAGCCAGTCGCATTGCCCTGGCATTCGGAAATCCATAGGACAACAGGTATGGGCGGTTGAAGCCCACATACTTATCGAGAAATGTGGTGACTGAAAGATAAAACGGTCCCTTTTTAGACAGCGTTCCCCGATGTGACTCGCCCACCATGGAATCGCCACACTGAATAGCACAAACCGCTTCGCCCTTGAATAAAACCCGACGCTCTGTGCCACCGAAGTAGGCAATGATTTCGCTCTCACGGCTTACAACTACACCAACCCCTCTGCCCTCGTCATACTTCCACTGCCATTGGGCTCTGGACATATCTTCCCTAAACGCCGATTTAAAAAGTTCACGGATTTGGGAATCATGTTCAGGCCTGGCATCCTCTACCTGCCACATGGAAGAAGAGTTACCCCTGCTCATTTTCGGACCGAACTCCCTCTGGGGCTACAGTATAAACCGCTATCCAGCTTTCCCTGTTGTCCAGGATACGGCTGTATCCCTGGCTGATTAAGTCGCTTTCAATCCAGTGCGAGCGATGGTTCTCGTAGGGATTTGCTTCCTCGTGCTGTTCAATGAATTGCTTCGGCGTGCTCACCAGTATGTGACCGAGAGCGATGTTTTTTAGCTGCCGCAGGAAATCCTGTCCTGGCTCTTTGTGAAAATGCTCCAGAATGTCAATAGCCAGGATCAGATCGTATTGCCTATCCAGCTGCGGGACTAACTCCAATGCGTCTCCAATAAAGATTTCATTGTAGGCATATTCGTGCACAGGGGTTAAATACGGAGCAAATCCTTCGATACCATCGATAGTTATCTGCCACTCTGACTTCGGCCTTTTTTTGGCATTTGAGCCATTCACGTCAAACAAATTAAGGTGTTCCAGGTTCGTTCTGGCCAGGAAGCCGTACTGCCCGAATCCCACACCAATATCCAATATCGACCTTGGCCGGACACTTTCCATAAAACCCACAATTGTGGCGAGTTGCGAACTTTGACTGAAAGGCATTCTATCTCTCGTGGAAGTGTAATGGAGTGAAATATAACAAAATGTGGATTAGGGATACACGCCAATGCAGCGACCTATGAATCTCTCGGCATGGATTCAGCTCGCTTTAATATAAAGTTTGGCTCAACCTGGAGGCTAACCCTTTATAGAGCCCATTATCGTTGCTGCAGAACACTGATATACTTATCCTTCCTTACCGCTATAGCATAACGGCCAGTTTGTCGGCGTAGTTGCCGATTGTACACTCGGGATACGCAAATGAACTCCAAGCCAGATATTATCGTAGCCAGCACCGCAAGCCCGGTCTACCTGCAAGATAAATCACGCTGGTTTGGTAAGGCGCGCGGGGACAAACTGCGGATAGTATTCAGTTTTTATTCCCCCGATGGCAACGAGATCTCGATGCCGTTTGCCAGCATGTCAGCCTATCTGAAACGAGACTTCCCCTGGGTAGAGGTACTCTTAAAACCCATATTGATGCTGCGTGATGCAGAGGAATACTCACCCGACAGATTCACTGAAAGCATCAGGGATGCAGAAGCTGACCTGATAGCCTTCTCTATTATGAGCCCTCATTGGTATCCCATGGAGCCCTATCTGGAAATGCTCAAAGCCAAGCTGCCAGAATTGCCCGTATTAGTGGGTGGCTATCAGGCGATGTTGTCACAGGAACAAACCATCGAAAATCCCAATGTAGATTTTATCTGTGTCGGGGACGGGGAGTATGCAATTGGCAATATATCGCAGCATTTGCTCGGCAGCAAAGATGGGCCAGTGGATGGCATGTGGGAAAAGCTCAGCGATGGCTCCATTTATAAGACTGAGCCACATCAGATTGGCGAGTTAGCTTCCCTGCCTTTTCCTGATTACGACATCTACTCAAAGAACGGCAGTATTGAAGAAGTGAATACATCCATATTCGGACCCAAGGGCAAAGTGGTGTTGCCCGTAATGACCGGTCGTGGCTGCCCTTATCGCTGCACCTATTGTTGTAATACGCCTATTCTCGATGGCTGGAAGACCAAAAAGACTTTCTTGCGCAAGTATGACCCGCAGGACATGGTAGACGAGCTGATTCGATTACGCGATGAGTATGGCGTCGAGTATTTTGAATTCTGGGACGAACTGTTTCTGTCTAACCTTAAGTTCGTCCGGGTATTTTTTGAACTCTACAAAGAAAAAATTCATTTGCCATTTTCTATCAATTCTCGCGTGGAGGTAATGAGCGAGAAGTTCTGCAAGACTGCGGCCGCTGCTGGTTGTCATACGATATGGTTTGGTATTGAAACCGGAGATGAGAAGTTTCGTACCGAGATGCTCGGTCGCAAGATGAAGAATCAGCAAATAATCGACGCGGCTGAAAACTGTAAAAAGGCCGGTATTTACCGGTTAACCTTTAACATCGTTGGCTTGCCAATGGAAACCGCCGCAAATATGCGGGAAACACTAAAACTCAACCAGGTTATCGCGCCAGAATTCTTCTTCTTCTTCCCCTATGTACCCTTACGCGGCACGCCTCTTTATGATCTCGCCAAGAAGGAGGGCCTGCTTAAGTTTGATAAAAGTACCATGCACTACCTCTCGGCGGTCAATGACAAAAAATTTGAAATGAGTATGCTCGAAATGCCCGAGTTAATGACTGAGCAGGAATACTCCGATATATGTGTTGAGATGTTAGCGTTTCAGGATGTCAATAATCGGCTGAGTTATACCGAAGGGAATCAGGGAGCTGGTAGCAAACAGAGCGCCAATGTTGGGGGAACCACACCGTTTTAGGGGATAATGACTCATGCTTGGCAGAGCCCGGTTTTACAAATAGCATGAAACCTGAATGGCAACTGCAACTAACCCTGAACTAATCTCAATGGCAAGAATTGGTGGGCCTAACTCTATCGACTTCAAGCCTTATCTCATTGATTTATATAAATAACATTACAATAAGACCAAGAAAATACCCTCAGATATACCCCCCAAATTGTTTTTCACCTCTGAAAATCATTCAATGTTGAATTGCATTGAAAATTGACCCAGGATTTGCAGTAATAGTTGACTCGGCTAGATCGAGTAGATTCAGGGTTCTCAGGCGTTATTCATGGGTCAAAATTCGATGCAAATATACGCGGATAATGGATCAATTTTGCGTGCAATTTAACACTTTGGTATTGGATGCACCTGGGAGTCGAATTGAAGCCCTGTTACATCTTATGTTACATAAACTCTGAGATAATGCAATAGGTAGTGATACGCTATGAGACTATAAATATAGGGTTTTAGTAGGTGTACTGCGGGATTTGAGAGGATTTGATACTACATGAAAGGGGAATATGGCGGAGGAGGAGAGATTCGAACTCTCGGAGGACTTTCACCCTCGCTGGTTTTCAAGACCAGTGCATTCAACCGCTCTGCCACCCCTCCGCGATAGGAGCTGAATCTTACTCTATTCCCTGCCCCAGTCAACAGGCGCAATGCTTGCCGGAGGAGAGATTGATCAAAATCGCCTTTGGGCGATTTAGACCATTAAGAGTTATAGCAGATGAGGAATTTAACGTGTAACTATATGCCATTTTAAAAGCTGATGGCAGCTGCGCTGTCCTGCGCGCTTGTCAAACTCTCGGAGGACTTTCACCCTCGCTGGTTTTCAAGACCAGTGCATTCAACCGCTCTGCCCCCTCCGCGATAGGGGCTGAATCTCAGCATAATGGTTAGGCGAGTCAACTGCGAATCTGGTGCTTGTTGGTGGGCTAAAAGCATTGATTTTGTGGTCGCGGGGGGTATGATTCTAGGTAATGGGCCTTGAAGTCTATGTGTGCAGGACAAATATACTGTAAAATGCCCTATTGAACGGGTTTCTCTCTTTAACTGAATTGGAGACATTTATGGAAAAGGGACAATTTAGCATTCGTGCTCAGAGCCTTGGTGGGGAATCGATACTTGCCACGAACAAGGTGATTCGAAATACCTATATGCTTCTGTCTATGACGCTATTTTTTAGTGCCGTCTGTACTGTGACTGCTATGGTGATGCAGGTGGGACAGGGTATGGGATTGATGTTTATCCTTGGCGGTTTTGTCATGACTTTCGTAGTCAGAGCTACAGCCAATTCCAGTAAGGGACTGATTGCCGTGTTTGTGTTTGCCGGCTTAATGGGTGCAGGCCTAGGGCCCACCATAGCCTATTATATGGCGGCTTATGGTAATGGCGGGGCCATCGTCTCTCAGGCTCTGGGAGGCACGGCGATTATATTTTTATCGCTATCTGGCTATGCGCTGACATCGGGCAAGAACTTTAATTTTCTTGGCGGGTTCCTGTTTACGGGTTTGATCGTGCTACTCGTTGCGATGATTGCAAATCTGTTTTTAAATATTCCGGCTTTTGGCCTGGCTATCTCCGCGGCTGTTATCATGCTGATGTCTGGTTTTATTCTTTTTGATACCAGCCGTCTTATCAATGGCGGCGAGCGCAACTATATTATGGCCACCATTTCTTTGTACCTGAGTATCTTTAATATATTTGTACACTTGCTGCACTTACTCGCTGCCCTGACTGGCAGAGAGTAAAACGACCACATAGCAGGATTCAATTTGCTGAATTGGATTTGCCCAATTGGTGTTAACAGGTAAGCCCCGTCTACTCGGGGCTTTTCTTTTATAGCGATATCCATGACGTGAAATTCTCCGTAATCATTTATGCAGCCCCCTACTCCTCCCAGGCTGCTACCTCCGCCTACCATTTTACACGGAGTGTTTTGGCCCAAGGGCACGAAATCTATCGACTGTTTTTCTTTAATGATGGGGTCTATAACGCCAATCGGCTCGCAGTACCGGCACAGGATGAATTTAACGTGCAGCAAGCCTGGGATAATTTAATTGATGAGCATCAACTAGATTCTGTGGTCTGTGTTTCCTCCGCGCTGAGGCGAGGCATAGTCGATGCGAGTGAGTCGGGCAGGTACGCCCTGAACGCGGTTAGTCTCAGCGACAAGTCGTCCCTCTCTGGACTGGGGCAATTGGTCGATGCCGGTGTTCATTCAGATCGTGTAATTAATTTTGGATAACAAGTTGCCTGAGGAAACCAGGAAAAATTTATTTACTTTTCTTAGTCGACATCCACCTTATGGATCCGGCAATGCACAACTATGTCTTGATATGGTGCTTGCCTGCTCTATCTATGATCAGGATGTGCGCTATGTTTTTCTGGGCGACGGTGTCTTTCAATTACTGAAATCTCAGCATGCAGACAGCATATCCAGTAAAACTCTTGGCAAGGCGCTGGAAACTCTCGAGCTTTACGGTGTGGATAAGGTTTATGTGTCTGATCAATCCATGGAACAACGTGGTTTGAAGTCGGAGGATTTGCTGCTGCCCGCAGAATTTATTTCGGCTGAAGATTTATCCCGGCTAATCGATCAATCTAATTGTGTATTTAATTTATGAGTTGCCTGCACACTATTAGCAAATCCTCCGATCTGTTTGATATGGACACCTGTATTTCTGTTCTGGGCTCGGAAGATGCGTTGTTATTTATCGAAGACGGAGTCTACTTTTGCATTGGCAGCGAGATATGGAAAGGCATCGACCCTGAATGTAAAATTTACGTGCAGCTGGAAGACCTCCAGGCACGAGGCTTGGTAGGCAAGACTGCGCCAAACGTTGAATCGGTCAATTACGATGAATTCGTTCGCCTTTGTTGCACCTACGACAAAGTGGTCAGCTGGTTTTAGGCAAGCGAATGTGTTTACAAACTGTTGTTGATGCAGATGTTGACAACAATCTTATAAACAAGCAGGAAAACCGACAATCAAGCGCACTGGTGAAATATGCGGGCTAACCACTTACTATTTGAGGGCCGCCAGATTCAGCTGGATAAGGACGGATATCTAAAGAACCTGGGCGACTGGAATTCAGCGGTTGCTCAGCAGCTGGCTGCAGTTGAGGAAGTCCGGCTCAGCCCTGCACACTGGGAGGTGATCTATCTGCTGCGAAAATTTTATGAATACCATCAGGTAGCCCCTGCTACCCGGGCCCTGGTCAATCTGGTTAAAAGAGATTTGGGAAGAGACAAGGGGCGGAGTATCTATCTGATGCGTTTATTTAAAAGCAGTCCGGCAAAACTGGCAAATAAAATCGCAGGGCTGCCCAAGCCTGTTAATTGTATATAACAGGCACCCTATTACCTGGCCTGATTGCCGGGATCTCATCACAACTAGGCGAGTACCTCGACCAGGCTAAAGTTTGGAGTGCAGAGTTCACCAGACTGTTCAGTGTTAGGCGCAGTGACGCAGGCCTAGCACCGCTAAGTCAAGTTGCTGCAACGCCAC
>Ga0187827_10000624_pt1 | contig 55248 bp, 46 predicted proteins | sample ETNtaG_39_FD_167969 | JGI IMG/M metagenome (GOLD analysis project Ga0187827, IMG submission 167969) | Marine microbial and viral communities from oxygen minimum zone, Eastern Pacific Ocean - ETNP2014_SV_150_PacBio MetaG (Illumina Assembly) | ecosystem: Environmental > Aquatic > Marine > Hypoxic...
GTGGAGGAATTGCGTTTTACACTATTTAGCGCAGACCGCCGTGACATGAGTGATGGTCATCACAGAGTGTCCGATATTTATGAGAATCCAATAAACGACAAGAATTTTTTCTCGTTCAGGGATGGGGACAGTGATGGAAAGCTCTCAGTAGGCGACAGGTTTATCATAAAAAGTTACGACCACGTGGACGATGACGGCAGTGCCGATTCACCGGGTTACGCCGAGCCTGGTTATTACTTCGAACTCAGGGCCGGGAAAACGCTTCTTTTCGAAGTTGTGATCTAGGGATAGTGGAATCATAAATCCTAATAATTCGACAGCCGAGGGAAAACCTTTCTGGGCGAGAGATTTCAGTGAAATGGATTATCTCCTATGTCCGAAGTTCATCTAGCCTTTTCTATTCATCCTGAGTCTATATTCCATTCTAGTATTGACGTCATTGGTTGAAGGATTCTTTCGGTTATGGATATATGGGGGCTCTTCTTCGTTACTGGTTCCGGGCTTATTTTTAGATATATATAACAAAAAGATAACGAGAATAAGGAGAAAAAATAGAATAGTGACGATACTCGAATCCAGCACACGACCACCGAAACCCCCCAAACATATTGTCGGTACACTAATGGCATATAATTCCACAATAACGGCGTTATTATCCTCGGATTTTTCGAAATCCGACAAATTGGTCCCGTCAGGAACATCCATTATCTCGACCTTCATGAAGTTCTTTGTATCGTTGTTGCCATCTTCCCATCTTTTGATATGATCAGCAAACATCTCCCAGGGCACTTTAATGTTGAATTTCTCGATACCTTTCGGGTTGGTATTCAGGTCCTCAAGTCTTACCGGCTCGTTCACAAGTTCTACTAGTTCTTTGCTATTATTATCCACCAGGGAGACGATGAGCTTAAGCTCGAATAGATCGCCAAGCGCAGAACTTTGATTGTCTGTTCCAAGGTCGATCACAGGCATATCGTAGTAGATGTTTACCTGCAAATTAAGTTCATGTCCTATAAGATATTGATCCGGTTCGATCTGTTCTTCGTCCAGCCATATGTCATTATCGTTTCCATAACGCGAGGAGATATCTTATATCAGTTCACTTCCGTCTTGGGGGTATACCGATGTGACCTCGTTCGAATCATTCTTTGTGGAGGAAGCCGAGCCCGCGACACAGATCATAGTTAACGTTAGGAAAACGGTCAGAATCTTTTTTTTCAGTCCTATAATCATCTTGGTCCCTCCAATTCAATGGAATTAGATGAGGTCACTGAAGCGGGTTTCATATACAGTGGTGAGCAAGGTAAAATATGTATAATATTGTCAATGGTGAAAAGCTCGACAAAAAGTCGAGATTTGTAGCTTGACAATGTTAGTGGAATCGCGGTCCGAAAGGACCGATTCCATAGAATCAATAGGGAGTCTCATATATTTAAAGGTTCTTTTTACTATGTTAATAACACATTTCCTACATTGAAATATATGATTTAAATCAAATATCGAATGAAGCGCCAGTTCCTTCTTTATATAACTCCAATAATTCTTTGAAGGCAAACTATTTATAAAAACATAACATAGATATGGATATTATGGCAATGGAGGGCATTGTAACTGCACCGCTGTTCTGGATTCTTACCGGTATAGCGTTATTGGCTCTTGTATTTATTATTATTAGCTCGGTCAGCAAGATACGTTCCAGAGGCAGCACCATCAAGATGGCCGAACTGGATCTCGAACGCAAGAAACTTGAACTGATGGCAAAAAGGATGCTCATCGACGATCTGAAGACCAGTGCAAGGGTCCCCACGGACGGTGAGAGAGAAAAAATAGATGCGGTAAGCCTGGACAGCGGCATTCTTACCAAGAAAATACTGCATACGATGGAAGAGATGGACGGGAGGGCAAAGCGTCTCGAGCTTGGAACGGACACCGCAAAGCTCCTGAAAACCTTGAGCGAGATCAGGGCTCAGGAAAGAAAGCTCTTCGGTAAAAGGATGGATTGATCGCCCTAAACGCTCCCATATGCCCCAAATCAGTTTGCCGGAAGTCCGGAATCGTTTTATATAACCAGTGTTTTTAGGGAATGGATCAATATTCAAATTCCCGATTAGATAATAATACCCCCAACCAGTTGATATTATGTTACGGAAGATCGATGATGATATCACGCTGATCGGCACAGCCCATATTTCTGAAAAGAGCGCAAGGGAAGTAGAGAAGGCCATATCGGAGATCCGACCGCACATTGTTGCGGTGGAGCTCGACACGAAACGTTACCTGGCCATCACCCGACAGCAGCGGTGGGAGAAAACTTCGCTTATCAAGGTAATACGTTCCGGCAGGGCCAGCCTCATGCTTGTCCAGATAATCTTAGGTACCATTCAGAAGAAGCTGGGGCTTAAAGAAAAAATAAGGCCCGGTGCGGAGATGATCGCGGCCATCAAAGTAGCCCGAAAGAACGACATACCCGTTGCACTGGTGGACCGGGATATAGCCGTAACCTTCAAGAGAGGATGGCAGTGTATGGGATTCTTCGAGAAGTTCCGCCTTTTCCGTTACGGGCTCATGGCCATCTTCGGAGGGAGCGACGAAGAACTTGACAAGGTAGCGATAGAAGAGATGATGAAAGACGACGTAATAACAGTGATGATCGCTGAACTCAAAGATGTAGCACCAGGTATCGGAAAGGCTTTTATAGACGAAAGAGACACCTTCATCGCCCTGAAGCTGATGGCATTACGTGACGAAACGGAAAAACCCATGAAGCACACCGGTAGAAAGTTAACTGTACTGAAGGACAGGAAAAAGGACCGGATATTGACAGAGAGGAGAAAGGAAAAGGCGGCAAATCTTAATAAAAAGAATGACGAAAAGCGAAAAAATCCCCGAAAGGTCCTTGGCGTCGTGGGAGCAGGTCATCTCAACGGTATCGAGAAAAATGTTAAAAAATATGAAGACAAATCAAGGAGTGCAGAGCTCAATAAACTAAGCAAATTCAAAAAGAAAAGCATATCCGTGGGGAAGTGTCTGGGGTACGCAATTCCGCTACTTCTTCTATTCCTCGTGGGATATCTCATTTATCAGGGGGATTATTCAAAATTAGGCTATGTTTTTCTGTGGTGGTTCATTATAAACGGGGTATGCTCGGCGCTGGGTGCCTTGGCTGCCAGAGGACATTTTCTGTCAGTTATAACGGCATTTGCTGCGGCTCCACTTACCTCTCTCAATCCTCTGCTGGCTGCAGGATGGTTCGCTGGTATGGTGGAGGCGTACATCAGAACTCCCAGAGTAGCCGACCTCGAGGAGTTGGCTTCTTTCGAGCGATTCAGGGACTTCTTCAATAACAGACTGGTAAGAGTTCTCATGGTGGCGGCTTTCGCAAATATCGGTTCCGTAGTGGGTACGTACCTCGCCGCGGCGAAGATAATTCAGATGATGTTATAGATTATCAAGAGAAAAGGTATTAAATAAAAATACATTAATAGATGTTCGCCTTATTTTTGAAAATTGTCAATTAATTTTGGGGAGAATACCATGGCCAAAAGTTCCTCACAGTCAAAAAGTCCGAAGATCGTTAAGATGAAGAAGAAGCTGGGAAACATCCTAAATCTAATGGAAAAGAAAATGCGGTCGGCTGAGGAAAAAGGGATCGATGTGGGTGAATCGAACGAACAGCTTTCGCAGGCTAGGGAAGCACTTGAATCCAATGATTTAAAACGTGCAAAAACCCTGGCGGCCAGCTCAAAAAAGACTCTAGTGAAAAATATACAAGCATGGAAAGTGAGCGTAAAGGACCAAAGCAAAGAGGAAGATGAGGCGGTGAATGAGGGAGAGGAGACGAAAGAAGCCGATGATGAGAACGCGGAACCTGATAAAAGCGAAGAGGAAGAAGACAGTAGTGAGATAGAAAAAGAAGTGGGAGAAGTAGGAAATGCGGAGAAAGAGACAGAGGAAAGCGAAGTTATTGAACAGGTCGAAGGAGAAGTAACAGAGGAAGAAGAGTCCCGGACTGAAATTGAGATTAGAGATACGGAATCAGGTGACGCCGAGAGCGAGGAAGATAAAGCGGGAGAAGCCGAAGAAGAAACAGAGCAGGTAATCAGTCTCGAGATCATTACCGAAGATGAGGATGTGGACACCGATTCCGAAAAAGAAGAGAGCGTATCCGACGTAGAGATCACTGCGAAAGAAGAAGAAAAAGTAGAAGAGATTAAACCAGAGGAAATCGCGGAGAAACTGGCCCTGAAAAAGCTGAAGTTGAAGAAAGAAAAGGCAGCCGCCCATGAAGCCTTGATCAGTGCAAAAACGATATTGAAGGAAGGTAGCTCAAAGGTTGTCATGGACGATGAGAAAAAAACCTATGTCGAAGCCAGAAATCTTTACAAGAAGAAGGATTATTCAAAGGTGGTGGAGATTACCACGAAGATCAAGGAGGAAATGGAGGGAAAGTTGACGGCATTCAACGAGAAGAAGGATGGGATAAGGAATAAGATAATAGAACTTCAAAACTTTCTCGCTGAGCTTGAGAACAGCGGTATCGACATCGGAGAGACCTGGGAACTGTACGATATGCTGGCGTCGAAATTCGAGGCCAACGATCTGGAGGATATTGAACGGATAATCGAAAAAATCAGAGAATCATCGGAAATTTGGAAAAAGTATGATAACTGCCTTCTAGAGGTACTACGTACCCGGAAAGAACTATCTGAACTGAAAAATAATGGAGTTGACATATCAGATATAGAGGATAAATTCCGAGGAACCCAGGAACTGCTCCATGAGAGAAAATATCCTGAACTAATCCATGAGATCGAGATAATTCATGAAGAGGGCGACAAGAAGTTTACAGAGCATAAAGGAAACGAGGCCCGAAAAGAGATACAGGAAAGCGAAAACATTCTCGCCGAGGCAAAAGCGAGTGGAGAGGACATCGGAGATGCGGACGAGATCCTTAAAGAAGGGCGAGATGCTCTCGACCAGGGGGATTTTGACCTGGCGTTGGAGAAATCAAAAGAGGTAAAGGGAAAAATATATCCATTCTATTACATAACCATAATGGCAAGATTGAAGGAGCTGATGGTGGAAGCCCAAGAGAATGAATTAGATATAGAAAGATTCCGAGAAGGCATCATCAAAAGCCAGGCTCTTGCCGATAAGGGGGAATACCCCACCTCCGTGGATATTTTAATCCGTGCCGAAACCGACATCGGGGATGCGCTCCGCCATAACCAGTGCATTCAGATCATAATGGAATCAAGGGACGAAATGAGAAAAATGGCGGATGAGGGGTACGATATGAGTGAACCCCACGAAACCATGCTTCTCGCCAGACAGGAACTGGAGGCGAAAAATTACAGAGAGGTTCACAATATAATCGGGAAGACCAGGGAAATGTGCGGGGAAATCCGGAGAAAGGGCGCTTTCAGGGCTTTTCTGGACCGTATTAGAGAGGATATCGAAGAGTTGAAAGACGTGGGTATGGACGTGTCCCGGTTCGGGGCGGTACTAGAAGAGATTGGCATTCCCGCCGAAGATGAAGAAGATAATGCAAAAGAGAAATTGGAGGGAATCTCAGAGGAAATCGAGGGTCTTCGGGAGGGATACCCTGCAGTGATCACACTGATCCAGAGAGCCCAGTACTTCATATCAAAGATGGGGGATTACGGGTGTAATACACATGATGTGGATGCCCTTTTCAATGAATTGACGGGGGTCTTCGAGCTTAGAGAGATGGAGCGCGCGGAGGAACTGGGTAAAAAATGTGTTACTCTATCCGAGAAGAGCCTGGAGGATTACGTTTCCGCTACAACGCTTTTAAAAGAAGCTACGGAACTTATGGAAAACATCAGGGTTATGGGTGGCGACACCAAAGAGCTAGAGGGAAACAATGAAAATGCCCTTGTGACGGTGAACGAGGGACGATACCGTGAAGGGCTTGATCTAGCAAAGAAGTGTCTAGAGGAAACTAAACAGCTCAAAAGAAATTTCCAGAAGATGCTGGGGGCTATCCAGGTAACCCAATCCAAGATCAACATGGCAAGGAACCTCGGAGCAAATGTTGACGAACCTCTGGAGTTTTTCAAACTCATTAAGACCGCTCTCGACGAGAATAGATTGGATGATGTTGAAAGGAACATAAAGCTGGCCCAGGAATCCGCCGATGGGATAAGCTCCGGCTACAAGAGAATGATCGAACACGTACAAAAAGCCCAGGAAATGATATTCTCGCTCAAGGGCAGAGGAGCCGTTCTTAAAGGAGCGGAGAAGATATTTAACGACATAATCCCCTGCATGGATGAAAACAATTTCGACAGTGCAATAGAACTTGCCAATGGTGCCATCAGGGAGTCGGAAAACGTTGAGCAGAAATACGATTACTTGATGGAGCTTATAGGGATAGCCCAGAACAGGATGACCGAAGCGAGACAGCGGGGGACCAATGTCTCCCGGGTGCTGTCATCCTTCAAAAGGGTGGGACATCTCATGGATGAGGGGGATTACGAACTGGCCCAAAAGGAGGCCGATGGCGTTCTCGATACTATCGAAAACCAGACTAAACTCCATTCCGAAGCCATCCGACTTCTGAGACTCACCTGGGCCAAGCTCTCCGATGCAAAAGCTATAGGCACGGATTCAAGGGAGGCAGAGAGCATGCTCGAGGAGGCAAGGGATACCATCAAGGACGGGGAATATCAAAAAGCCATAGACCTGGCAAGAGAAAGCGCCTCAAACCTTATGGAAAAACTCGTAAGTATCTAAGTAAAATACTGGGGTTGGCTGTTTTGTGTGCGAGAAAAATACCCATATCACAAGCGATTCCCACGGGTTCAAGGGGTGAGATACGGAAACCCTCTTCTTTCATTATTGTCATACTGCTTTTCCTTTCAGTCCTTTTCATACTGGTTGGCCTTTTAGGGTACAAATACTACGATAGTGTGATCTCAAAGCATATGTCAGTTTTCTTCTGTCTCATCCCTTCCATGGCCATGTCGCTTATCTTGATTGCGGCGGCCTTCTTTTTCAACAAATTGAGAATAAGAAAGATAATCCCTTCTTCAACCAATCTTCCACCTTTACATAATTCATGGATGCCACCTGAGCAGGTGGAAAAGAAACGCAAGATGGCAGTAGAACGGATGAAGGAAAAACGGGATGAAAACATCAAGTTCCTCAAGGAAATAAAGGAACAACGAAAGGACGGGCTCCTAACTGAAAAGATATATTGCGATCTGAGAAAAGACCATACCCTTCAACTAAGGGTGATAGACGGGGTATTGATGCAGCTTGATGATTTACCCACGGGGTCCGAAGCTAGGACAAAGGGATGGAAGAAAGAGTAATGGTGGGAGAAAAACACCTTTGACCTACGAGTGCCGGTCGTGGTAGACCTCTGTCTTCCGGCCACGATCACCGAAGCGGCTTAGGTGTTCGTCGATGGCTTCGTCGATATAATCCACCGGGTGAACCCCTGCAAGTCCCGAATTCTCTTCGAAAATTATTCTGACCCTTTTGGTTTGCGTGCTTACAGCGGCATCCCTGTACCTGACAGAAGACGTGATAATTCCTATAAGATAGGCCGAACTCTGAGCTTTCGTTCCCTTGATAGCAATGGATTCTGGCTTGGAAACGAGAGGACCCCCACTGTTTCCGGGAAAGACGAAGGAATCGATGAGATATTCCGGATTCGGGTTTTTATTGAGCAAGGTGCCCCGGATCCGGGCGATTGTCCCGTTCCGGACTATTACAGTATTCCTTCGATTGCTCACGAGACCCATTGGGAAACCGAGCACGTAACAGAAGTCCCCCTCCATGGTACCCAATTCAACGAGTTTCCCTGTCCCCGCCGCGTGCACATCGCTCCTGAAGAAATTCACCTGCATTGCGTGTTCACGCAGCATCATGTAGTTTATATTGGTAACGGCGACGTCGATATCCGGGTCCGGGTGTGCTACCCATACGCTTTTCCCCTCCTTGTCATAGAATGGGAGATTGTAATCGTGCACCGGCTCGTCCATCTCCTGCGGATTGAACCTTAGATAAATGTGGGATTCCCTTATATCGTCTATGACGTGGCGGTTCGTGACCAGATAGATCCGGTATTTTTTTTCTCCCGAGCCATTTACATCGGACAGATGCCCGTAAAGGAAACCGGAGGCTTTCCATTCTCGCTTGCTCGCCTCGTCGCCCACTCCGATGGCAACGACGCAGTCCGGGAAGAAAAGGGGTATCAGCGCCATGCGTATTCCTCGTTGATGATGTGTATTTCGATGGTTTAGTGTGTGTTATCGTTGGATCGTCAGTTCATTTTCGTCGTAATTTCCTCTTCCGTGTGTCCATTTTCAGAAATCTAGCGTCCTTAGCTGAGCCGGAACTCAGCAGCCTCTGCATCTTTTTCGTCGTACGATCCACTTTCCGGGAGATAAGAGCCCTGTCGTCATAGACCCCATACGGCCCCATTTCCCGTTCAAATGGATCCTCTTCCGGATTCTCTGCCAGGCCTCTTTTTCGACGTGAAAGATACCTGTAGATGAAAAAGCAGGATACTGCCACCAGCACAAGTAGAAATAAGAGTGCTGCCCAGAAGACATTGGGTTCCAGGCCCAATATCTGATCCGAAGCTGCGTTCCCCGGGGATGGCATATACCTAATTACATTGCTTACCCTTTTTTATTGTTTCCTTTTAATTATTTGTCTTTACCTTTGAGGAAAGCCCAATATGTTGATTTAATTCACGGTGGTCTGATTATTTCGCAATTTTTGACAAATCTTCCCTTGAGACAAATGTGTTCCAGATCTATTGAGCCCTGCATATGGAGATTCCAAATTGTACATTTATTCGTTTGTGTAATATAAACAGACGTTTTGAGTTTTCGTGGGTGGAGAAAGCGAACATGATTGAGTACATAGTAACCAAACATGGGCGTGCGACGTAAGAAACGCACGCCCTCGCCAGAGTTTATTAAAATGAAGACGATAGCAATGGGTCGGTATAAGCCGACCTGTGGGGTTGGGAACGGGGCCCCACATATTTATATCCATTATGACGAGACTCGCGGCACTATTTGTGGTAACGATATTTGCATTGATATACTCAATTTATCTTATGGCTGGTGATATTGGTGTCGGTGCGATTTGCTTGGTAAGTTACGCAATCTTCATTGGTGTTTTTGTTTTTGTCATAATGGCAATGTTGAAACACACGACATATGCGGCAACCAATAAAAGGGTCATTTCACAAACAGGAATTCTAAGCAAAACTTTCAAAGAAGCTCCCTATGACAGGATCACCGATACGGTGGTTCTACGGCCATTCCTTGCAAGGATATTTGGCGCTGGAATGATAGGCTTTAACACCGCAGGTGGAGGAGGAGTTAGGGGAATGGGAGTTCTAGCATACGAGGTCGCCTGGTTAAATGTCGCTAATCCGGTCCAGGTGAAATCCCGCATGAGCGAGCTTATCGAACAGCAAAAGAAATCCCAGAAAATGGAGGAATACAAGATGATGGCCCAGCAGATGGGCTCAGTCATGGGACAGGGAGCAGGAGCTTCTGGTGGTGGCGGTGTATTTTGCGGGGCCTGCGGCTCACAATCCCCACCTGGGAATAAATTCTGCAAAGGCTGCGGGAAACCACTGTAATCCGATCATAAACTCCCCGATCCAACATCGGGCCAAACCTGTAAGATCTCATAAAACATCTTGAGGTACTAGATAGGGATCAGGTAATTATCTATGGCAAAACCCGGCTTCGTATACAGAGCAATCGGAATCATAGTCTTACTTATTGGTATAGGTTTCCTCATAATGGGGATGTCGTATTACTTCGATGGGCTGGAGGACAATACGGAGGCCAAAAACAAGTCTAATGGAACAATGCTCACCGTTGTTTGCGGCTTCCCTTTCTTTATGATCGGGCTTGGTTTTTTCATATTCGGTTATTATAAATATCGGCAGGACAAACCGATTCAAGATATCAGCGCAATACTGCGGTCTTATCCAAAGATAAAGATAGTGGAAGTGGCAAAAAAATCGGCAAACCTATACCCAAGACCGAAATGCTCATCAATACATGCATCAAGAAAGAATATGTAAAGGGATATATCGACGATAACAATTATTTCATTCACGACTACACTTTCCAAGGTATGGCAGAGCCCGTTTCACCACAATTTGCGCCCCGAGCCCCACCGGCGCCAATAGCGACTCCCCAGGAAAACATCTGTCCCAGATGTGGTGACCCGCTCCTGGTAGACTCCTCCCAAGGATTATATTTTTGCCCGAAATGCGGGTGAGTTAATGTATACGATCCGAAAGTATTGTCAACTAGTTAGTTCGTGGGTCGAAAACCGAAATAAATGAATCACCCACAGATGAATCTGTGGGTTTCATCCTCGGAAACGCAGGAATCTGCTTCCTCTTCTCCGCCCCCACCAAACGGTGGGGGTTACCGAAGAGGATTCCTGCGGATGTATCAGAAAAGGCTGAAAGTTAGACCAAAACCAAAATCACCGTAAAGGATCATATAAGATATCAGATAACCGAGTATCGTTCCGCCGTTCAAGAGTGGCAGTCCTGCCTGGGGATTTCCCTTCAACACGAATCTCATCAATGCAACAAAACCCACCAAGCCACCTATCAAAGCTCCCAACGCAACCACCAAGGCCTTGCTGATCCCGAAAAGGACGCCTTCGGGAAGATAGGTGAAAGCAGAAACAATAAGAATACCGGGAATTATTATATCTCCAAGTCCCATGAACATGGCGCCCCGGGGCTCGCCGCTATCCAGCTCTTCGGTCAATTTTTTTTGTTTCCTGAATGAATAATTGCCGTCCTTTGGTATCACAAGTAATACGGGAAGCCTCATTTCCATAACGCCGTCAGCAAGATCGATCATGTGTTTTGTTTTGTAAACGGATATGGCGTCATACACGGCGAGTATCACCAGGAGAACCAGAGAGGGGAGAATTGCCAGGGATATCCCGATCAGAGCTATGGCTCCAACTGCCACCAGGATTCCAACCCCGTCCACCACGTACCACTCGGGGTGAAAGCGGATGGCTCCCACCAGGGCCAAAGCTGCCACAGTACCGACGGCCCAAACCCAGATGTGCCTTTCCACCGGGGATATCTCATATTGTCGAACAACATTACCAGACAGCAGGTTCAGCTCTATGTGACCGTCACCATCCGCGTCGCTTACCGAAAGTCTGCTTGCCCCTTTCTGCTTTTCTTCGGTATAACCATATCCCTCCTTCCAATCATCAGGACCGAACAGATGAATCCTACCATTGGACAGCACGTAAACGGCTTCCGTGTCGTCTCCCTTTATCCCTTTTGCAACTACCAGATCATCAATTTTTTCATCCATCACCTTCTTTGCTATGGAAACAACGGCGTTATCGCTTAATGAAAAGACCTCGAACTTATCACGATTGTATAGAACCAGCTCATTTTGTCCTCCATCGCCAAGAATGTACGTTGATCCAAGGGGTGAGGGAAATTTCACGGTGGAGCAATTGTCAAGGCCCGGGAGGCTAAATAAGTAACTCAAGGTATTAACCGAGAGACAGATCCTCAACCCATGGTTCTTCCCAGGGATCAATACGGCCGTGGTGAGGTTTTCTCCACCGATCCGGATCTGTTTTCCGTCAGAGTTCGTTATGTTCTCCAGTGAATATTCGTAATAATAATGCGGGCCAATTACGACGGTACCGTTGGGATCGTATCCCAGGTTCATTGACGTCAAGTTTATTGTTGGATTGTTCCCCGAATTATCAATTACACAAGAAGTAAACTCGAAATTATCGTTATTCAAGGTATCGAAAAGGTAAGTTGAAACGTTTCCGGGAGCCGAAAAACGATGTAGGATCTTATCCGAATTTTCAATGGTGAACAGGTGGATACCGGCCCCTTTGACAGCTACCGCGACGGCATCATCACGATTATTGGATGATAACGAAAAAACAGTGATATCGGCGTGGTCATCCACCGGGTTACCCACTTGATACGAGAATATTTCACTTTCATCCTCGTAAACTGCAAAACGTCCGTCCGCATGAATGGCGAAATCGTATTCGTTTCCGCCAAAAACCGATTTATCCCAGGCAGCCAATTCATCCCCATAGGTCTTCTTTTCCCAATCCTCGCCCACACCATAAACCGCTCCGTCCAGTACCGGAGAGACGACGTTTATGATGGTAAAAAAGATAGCTCCCAGAAAAAAATACTTGATCCAGCTCCGTTTACCCTTCTTGACCACGAAGAGGACTATTATAGTAAACACAATGATAAAAATAATATAGAGCAGGGGATTGACAACCGCATCCTCGTTTTTGAAAGCCTTCATTCCCTGGGAGGTATATATGGGAGAAAGAGCCAATCCCAGGATGATAGCAACACAGAATATCAGCGCCATCGCGATGGATGGAATATAATCTCTTCGTCTCGGTGCTGGGATGTCTTCTTCATACCCGTCATCGGATTCAGTATCGTTTTGGGCTTCGTCCATGGTGATATCCCACTTATCATTCGATTCGTGTGTATTCAGTACTGGGGGGTTGCTGGAGAACGATCGAAATTATATTACTAAAGAGGGCCGACTCCCGTTCACTGCGGGGTATCAAAGATACTCAATGAATCAAAGATTCATTTGTATCCTCGGCAAGTTTGCCTACGGATACCCCTGAGCCTGTAGATTTCCCTCGGAAATCGAAGGCGGAGCACAATTTTAATTGTGCGGAACGAAGTGGCCGCCCTCGGCAATGCCTACGGGCGGCTCCTAAGGCGAACGTCGGCCCGATATAAAAAACATTAAGCTAAAAATTAATTTTATAAGGACGTCTTAATAAAATACTTGCACAAACCAGATAACACACATTCCAAACATAGCGGTTTCCTTGCCTTACAAACGACCCTCCCGTGGTGTATCAAAAGACTATTGATGTCCATATACCGTGATGATGGAAAGAGAGAAACTAATTCTTCCTCAACGCGGTCCCGCGCCTTTTTGCTTGCAAGGCCCAGTCGGTGCGCTAGGCGATATACGTGTGTATCCACCGCGATCCCCACGTTCAGATTAAAGGCTTTGGATAACACTATGTTTGCTGTCTTACGCCCAACCCCGGGCAGCGTAAGCAGTCCCTCCATTGTATCCGGGACCTTGCCTGCGAATTGATCAAGAAGTATAGCCGAAGTTTTTCGGACGTGCTTCGCCTTGTTTTTGTAAATTCCCACGGACTTTATTCTCGTTTCGATATCATTTAAAGAGGCTTCGGAGAGCTTCTCGGGGGTATCATATGCCTGGAAAAGAAACTCTGCCGCGGGTCCCGTCTGTCGATCTGTGGATTGGGCCGATAGCATTGTGACAATTAGAATCTTAAACGGATCTCTGTAGTGAAATCCCACCTTTACGTCGGGGTAGAGTTTCTGGAGTATATCCAAAATTGTTCCTGCTTTTAATTTCGTTTGGGATGGCATTGTTGTCACTTCGATCCGCATTCAGAGAAGGGGACAATTCTGTAACGACCCGAAGGCTATTCAACTTTTCGCATTGAACCGCGTTATAAAAAGACAACACGACAAATGTTCACCAATACCGCCAATTAACCCCACTCCCATCCACCAAACAGACAGGAAAGTATATAATCAAACAGATAATTTACCACGCCCGGAACCGTTTCAAACCTGAAAAATGATAATAGATTTCGAAAAAGTGGTATGATGAATATCGGGATAATCGGCTGTGGATTCATTGGGTCCATGCTAGCAAAGGCATGCGACGATATCAACGAAATTCCAAAAGTTCTCCTGTTTGATACGATCCAGTCCAAGTGTAGACAACTGGCTTCCCGAATTCCTAAAGCGCACACCAGGGATGACTGTATGGAATTGATCGAGCAGTCGGACCTAGTTATTGAAGCAGCATCCCATGAAGCGGTTGAGCATTTTGGTCCTATCGTTCTTGGCAAGGGTAAAGACCTTATGGTTTTAAGCATCGGTGCCTTCAACGATGATGCCTTGTTCGACAAACTGAAGGAACTTACAAAAGTGCATTCCAGTCATCTCTACCTTCCTTCCGGAGCTATCGCCGGTATCGACGGGCTGAAATCCGCCAATGTGGCAAATCTAGATAAGGTCGAACTGAAAACGATCAAATCCATAGCAAGCCTCGAAGGCGCAAAATACATTCACAGAAAGGGAATAAACTTGTATGAACTTAAGGACGCAGAAGTGATCTATGAGGGAAGCGCACGAGATGCGGTGAAACAGTTCCCAAAGAATGTCAATGTGGCTGCGGCAGTTTCGCTTGCAGGGATCGGGTTCGATAAAACAAGCGTGAAAATCATTGCCGACCCTGGGGCTACAAGGAGCAAACATTATCTCACAGTATCAGGGAGATTCGGTAGTTTCAGTATCAAACTGAAGAATTTCCCCGCAATAAGCAATCCAAAGACCAGTTACCTCGCCGGACTCTCGGGTATAGCCACGCTTCGAAACATCGTATCGGGGGTATGGATCGGAACGTAAACAACTTAAGGGCCCTGTGATATTTAGGGTAAAAGGGAATGAGGTCATGCGAAAGGGAAAAGGGGCCGAAGAAATTGTAATCAACCTGGATATTTTCACGAAGAGCGCAAAACCTGAAATTACGGGGGATGTGAAACTTTCAACGGGATCTCCGGGAGAACCCATCACCATCGATATTTTATTGTCTCTTCCTGAAAACGAAGTTACACAAAAAATTGAGATCAGTTGTGTTGGCCCGGTAAAATCGATCGAAAAATATATCGTAGTACCAGAAACGAAGGAATTCAAACATAGGATGAGTCTGGAGCCAACGTTCTCCGATACCGATGAGCACGAGTTGAAGGTTATTCTGAAACATGGCGTTTACTACACATCGATCCTTCCCGAAATGTTAAAAACTTTCTCATACACTCCGCCAGATATCTCTATCAAAGGGGTTGAGGCTAACAATTACAGAGTAATACCGGGTAAGCCTGCAGAGATGAATATCATCCTCGAGGCTTCCGGAAAAGAGAGTTCGGTCGATATTTGGGGTAATATTTTCGATGTAAACGGCAAGAAGTTACATCATTTCGATAAAAAAAGAGTAACTTTTTCGGGAGAGCATACGGAAACATTTCTGGCGAATATCTCAGATATCGAAGAAAAGGGTGAAATGGGGGTTGAGATATTTCTATGTCATTACAGCGTTAAAACTTCAAAATGTTTTGAAAATGTTTTTTTCATTGCGAGTAAATATGATATTTCACTCTCAATGCTTGATATCAGTCCCCGTTCGATTCTCCCGGGTGGCATGTTGACGGTCACGGCGGGGATCAGTAACACAGGCATCGAAATACTCGATCTTTCAACAAGACTTCACTTTCGAAAAAACGATAACGACATATGTTCGATCCCATTGGGTAAAATAACATTGGAGCCAAACTCTGCTAGAGAAATTGTTCCGAAAGAATACCAATTTCTCGTTGAGGATACACAAGAATTACTCCAAGGTAGTTATGAGCTATTTTTTGAGATATCTGGTGATGTTGAGGCAACGGAGAAAGGCGCTATCGAGGTAACAGGCGGCATGGATATCGAATTTTTCGGTGCCACAACGGATAAATATTCTTATTGTCCCGGAGAATCCGTACACCTTATCGCCCTTTACAAGACCGGAGGCCGGTTGATTGATGAGAAATTTACTGCGAGAATCACCGCAGAAACGATAAAAGGAAAGGGGGTGGGCACTTCGGTGGAAGTTTTGGACGTAAACCGGGAGGAAGCTCAAGAAAGGGGAGAAGTGGAGTGGGTGATACGCCTTGATGATAAAATGCCTTCGGGGTATGTCAACGTAAGCTTTGAAATATACATCGATCTGGAAAAGACTCCCCTAAGCGTTTTCAGGCTTCCGTACATGTTCTTGATAAAGGGGGCCCGGCAGTTTTCGGTAAAACTTGAAAAGGAAATTATTCCCAAGAAGATTGCTAGTGGACTATCGGCGGACCTTAAAAGGGAAATCGGAAATTACCTGTTCTATGGAGAAAAGGTGGCTGAAGCCGTAAATGAGAAGGATTTTACTACTCTCAAGCTGAATAATGGTACTTATTTGAACTTGCACCTTGGAAAGGTGCTGATTGAACCGGACGAAATGAATAAATTAAATTCTACTGTCCTCGCTAGAACGGCGGCGAACATGGGATTCGACAGAAATTATCTTGAGGAGCATGCAAAGAATATCAGCCGAGTGACGTTCCTCGTTGAAAGCATTATAAGCTCATATATGGAGGACACTTCTTCCTTGCAAGCTCTGGGTAAAAACGGACCAGAATTGGAAACACCCGGCCGTTATACATCGAATTTAATTAAAGGTTACACAAGAGCATTAAAGAAAAGGGTCGAAAGCATGCCCAAGGGCAAGAAAAGGCTGGTGTTTGCGAAAAAGGCAAAGTCCGATGCCTTTGTAATGGACAATCTTGTGAAAAGAATAATGAAAAACTGTAAGATAGGCGATGGTGATTCGTCAAACCTGATCGAACACTTTGCCCCTTACGATGATAGAATAAAAAAAAGCAACAGGTCTGTGAAAAATACTGAGATGGCAACAGAGAGGATCAAACAACTGGACCTGGATTACACTTCATTCTTCAATAAAGACATGGATTTTTTCATTAGGCAGCTAGATTCGGGGATATTGAAAGATAAAATTTTAGAAAAAATGGAATCAGGCGGCCCTGAGTATGTTCCTGATTACAAGAAAATCTATCCAATGGTATTCGGTCTCATGTCAGTGTATTTTATGAATAAGGTATCACGGGGTATTCGTGATTTTTCCTTGCCGGGCAAGATGAAGCCAGAGGGATTGGCGGCCCACATATACAATTTCAATATGGCTTATCTTCATCTATATCTGTTCTTTTCCACACTTGGTCGTGTGATGAGGTCACAAGAGAACAGGTTGGAAAAGGCATGCAAATGGTTGCGAGACGGGTTTCGTAACAACATCAATAACCACACCAGGATACTTAATGAGACCCTGAGATTTCTGGGGGATTACAAAAAGAATATGAAGGTCCGGAAGACAGTTGCAGAATTTCGAAAAAACATTCAGTTAGATCTTGATTATGATCAAGCTGAGGGAGCAGAAGGGACGCTCCTTGAGATACCCGTCACGGCCAACTGTGATGCGAAAAAGGACGTATTAGTGGATTTTACCGTAATTCTGCCCGGAAAAGAGTACAGGGTTCACTGGCCCTCTTCAAAGGCATATGGGGAAATTAACATCATAGAGGGATTTCGGCTGGAGCCGGGCAAAAATGATATCCCCATAAGGATCGAGCTCCCTTCATCCTTACCTGAGCAGTTACCTGAGATCACCATTCTCGCACATCCGAAAAGTGGGAACCTCATCACCCGGGAGAATACGGCAGCCTTCGGATCGCCGGGGGGGAAAGTCAAGAAGGGGACAATGAAGAGCCCAGGAGAGAAAGACGAGATAATTTCAGATATCAAGATCAAAAAATACCCCTCAAAGGATGTTCGAAGGAATCTCCCTGACAGGACGATAATCAAACATATCACCGACGCAATGATAAGGCCCGGACGTTATGCGGACCTTTATAAGGAGTCAATGGGAAAAAAGGTGGAAAAGGAACTGCTTCTTGAGGATATTGCCAAGGACTTAGGCATGCATAAGAGGAAACTCTACGACATTTTAAAGGATTCCGACGTTTATAGGCTGTCCGAGGTGGCGGTGAAGGGTGGTTTTCTAAAGATGAGAAACGTTGTCTCCCACAACATACGCTTCACAACATCTCGCGAAATACACGAGATATTGATGGAGCGACCCCTGGGGCTTTTGGCCGAAGCGAGCAATCATCCTGTCACCGCTGCAAGGGTCTTGTCAGTTTATATGAAGCTACTTCTGGAAATGCCAGGAGTGAAAAAGTCCAATTCTGAAAAACGGGTAGTCATACCTGAAAGATCGCCGGCGGGAAAAGCCAGTACCGGCTCAAACGACAATAGAACTGATCACATGGAGCAGCAATGGAGACTGGCAGTAAGTTCCACCATTTCAGTTAAAGAAATTCTCAGGCAGTTTGCAGAGAAAAAAAGTGAGATCATCCTCCCTGGAAAAAGGTCTGTCAACACCTTCAAGGGGTTGGTCATGATGTTGGTGGAGATGGAACCGAAATATGTTAAAAAATTTGTATCGGATACGGATTTGGATTCGTTCTTTGATAATACTATTCCCGGGAAAGTAATATCCAGTGCCTGCATATCTACGAGATCAAAAGTGCTATTGAGCGATCTTTACGACCATGACATAAAATGGTTCCTGTTACAGCGTATTGCCCGCTCTCCCTTAAAGGAATGTGTGTTCGAGCACATTACTAAACCCAACCTTGACAATCTAATGTACCAGTCTAGGGGGGAGGCAGAGGTCACGCTTAGCAGGTTGAAGCATATCGCAAACAGCTACACGGCTCCGGCCCTGGCGAACGTTCTTTTCACGGTACCAAAGGGAACGCGGCCGATAGTATTGAAAGTACTCGGAGAAATGAAAGACGAACGGGTTGTTCCCTCTCTTGTTAAGATGTTGAAAAGTTCGGTGGAGATGGAAGATCGTAGGGCTGCGCTGAAGGCTCTAATATCCATCGGCACCCCTGAAGCACTGGATCAGGTAGAACCAGTGATCCTGGGAGACCTGGAACTGGAGAGTTTGGCAGAGGAGGTAGGTTTCCGGGCAACTGAGATGGTACCTCAAGGGGATGGGCACATAATTCTCGATTGATCTTGCAGTGTTTTATCCAGATGGAATCGGTTTTTCCTTCGGATAACACCGGGAGTATTTCCCTTCCTTAACAAGATAGATATAATCCTTTCTCGAAAGTTTTTTTACGTAATGGGAGATGGTCCTGCTGCTCTTGTCGGGAAAGTTCGCCCCGATCTCCTTGTGTGTGATACCCGGATTCTCCGAGACCAGCGACCTTATGGAGGTTTCCATAAAGTTGAGTTTCGCACTAATTTCTTTCGGCAAAGGAGACCCAGTGATGAAGAACATCTTTCGTATCCCCGATCTCCTAGACTTTATCAGTTCAACTCGTTTCAATGTTTGAAGATGGTAAGACACCACGCCGTTGTTCAGCCCCAATTCTTTCTTTATTTTCGAGTAATATGCACCGGGATTGTCCTTGATATACTGGTAGATCCTGCCGCGGGTGAAATGATCCAACGCGTTCTCCTCATGGATATACGTGTAAAGGGGAATAAAGAACAGCCAATAGAGATGATATCTCGATAACTCCATCTTCCCTAATCCCAGAATGGTAAGAATGAATATCCCGCCTGCTATAGCCCCAAGCTCAAGGTTTGACAAGCCGTCTGGTTCAACTTTAGCGAGGGGTGGGACCACCACGAAGACCTTGGTTGAATGGGAATCGGGAGCGGTGGGGATAATGGTGACAAGCTCATTGGATCCGGACATACCCCCTCCGCTCGTAGCATCTCTTGTAATTGTGATATTGAAGAATCCAAGTTCGAGGTGGCCCAGCTCAAGTGAGTTTGGCTCGAGTGTAAATACGAAACCGTTAGGAATTTCGCTCTCCAGTGTAAGCTCTTTCTCCGCACCTATTAGCAATACTCCCAACGTTAGAGAATAACTTCTTCCGTCACCAGGAGATCCCATGCTGTGTTCAATCACCCAATTGCTTCCCGGGTTCCAGCTTTCAGGGAGAGTCATATCTTCAAGATCCATTATCCCAAATGAAGCAACCTGGGCCACCAGGAAGCTAGTCCCGGGAACAAATAATACAAAATTACTACCGACAGACTGGGAATGGAGGGAGAAATGTTCGATAATATCAGTTCCCATTATGGAGAGGTTAAGAACTATTTCGAGGACACTCCATTCATCCCGATATTTGTCCCCATCCACCGTAAGTTCCACTGTGTCTGTGGATAGCCTCGGCAGTGTCGATCTCTGCTGCAAGATGGAGATCAAGCCATCAGGATGGGACGCATGTTCAAGCAAATGCATGGCGCCATATGCATCATAGGTCAAGTGGTCCAAACCCACCGAATAATCGAAATCGGTATTGGATAGACTCTCAACGGCAACTGGAAAAATGAGAGAATCGCCCCTGGGTCCCGATTTTATAAGCGTTCGAGGGGTAACCTCGATCCCGTAATATATTGTTGGATTGAGTTCAACGTGCTCGGTATTCGTGTTGAATAGGGTAGTACTACCTTCACTATGCCATTTCCCTCGGATGCCAATTGCGAAAGGAGTTCCGCCTTCGATCTCGTGCCCCACAGTTACAAGAACGGAAAATACCGAAGTCTGAGTACCGGGCTCTGAAACGGTTATAACTGACGGACGAAATTCCACTGAGACATATTCCGGAACAGTTGCGACGGTTTCCAGCGTGATTACTATCCCGTTGTTTCCAACTGCTGTCGTGAGCTTGCCTGTGAAATCCACTTCGGTCTTCTCCCCGTATCCCATCTCCGCTACTTTGGACGTGGGTGAATTCATCGAGATGGTGACCTTTGCAACCGCAGCACTTGCCCCCGGGGCCAATAAAATGACCAGGGGGCCCATTATAATAATGATAAATATCGTTACCGAGATGGGTGTGCGAAATGATCCCATATTATCCATATGAATATGGTTTTCATAATTATATTAAGGATTTGGAACCATTTTGCCATGTTATTTAAAGTTCATCCCCAAAAATCAGAGATCTAGCTTGAATTATTCCCGTTCTTGGCAAGGGCGAATACCTTCTCGGTTGCTTCTTCGGGATTCATGCCACAGTCTTTTATCAGAGAATTTATGATCTCGTGCTTGGAAATACCCTTATCGAGCATCTTCATTATCTTGTCCGAGGTTTCGTTGTCGGATCCAACCTCACAGGATTTCTCATCCAAAAGCCCCATTTTCTTCATAAGCCACATGGTGCCTACAATAACGGCCTGGAGGGCATCGTTGAACTCTCTCTTGTTGAGATAGGCAAGATCGAGTTCTGTCCGGAGTGCCACCGTATCATTCTCTCCGGAAAGATAATACTTGACGAAAAGGTTCTTGTTGTTCTGGACCAGGAGATCGTAATATATATTGCGCTGGTCCTTCACATACCAATCCGCTGTCTCGAGATTGGTGAACACCATCAGATGGGCAAACTCCTCATTGATATAGATTCCAATCTCAAAGGGAAGATTCTCGTTGGAAACCGCAAAACGGGAGGGATCTCCGTTCAATTCAAGCATTTGCCATTTTTCATCAATGATTCGGTCGCCACCGACATCTTCCTCGGAGAACCATTGCATTATCGTTTCTAACCAGGCCAACACGTCACCTTCCTTTCGGGATCGCTAGAAAAGTTTGAATCCAACTGGTTTGGGGGAGTATCAAGGAGAAATTTGTGCTTTCTCTTTATCGACTACCCCTTTATTACCTTTATGGTACAATTATCACAGGGTATTAAAGTGAATATTCATTGAAAATCATCATTCCTTATATACTATAATAAGCAATACCTCGGACTCGGAGTTGTCATTATGTACAAAATTTTAATCACCTGTCTGGGTAACATTTGTCGGTCGCCTGCTGCCGAGCATCTGATACTGCACCGACTGCATGGTCACCCGTTGGAAAAAAGGGTAAGAATAAGTTCGGCGGGCCTCATAAATCCCGGCAACCGGGCCGCCGAGGCGGTCCGGAATATTGTTGGTCGGGAAATGGGGATTGCCTCCATCCGAGAACATAGATCAAGGGTAGCCACCCCGGGGATGATGAAAGAGAACGATCTGATTCTGCCAATGGGAATATACGAGATGAACGGTATTCTATCCATTCACAGGCATGGAAATACAAAAACATATCTTGATTGGATATACGGGACCAGTGGAAAGGAAGTGGAGGACCCCTACGGCATGGGTCACAGGCACTACAAGAAAATGGTGGAACTGTTGGAGGGGACAGTTGATGATTTTCTTGTGAAAATGGAAAAGATATTGAACAATGTAGAATAAAACTTTTAAGAAAAGATAACATCGAAATCAAATCATTGAATTTGTTGTGGAAGTCATACAATCAATAGAATTCAGACCAAAAGAGATCACTTGCTTAACGTTTGTTATACCGCCTTTAAAGGTGTTATGGAAAGTATAAGATCAAATCCGCCCGCGAATTGTGCACCTTCTCTTATGTCGATTCCGGTTCTTTGCCTTTAACGAGCAGCCGCATTTGGGACATTCGATCATCGTTTCGCCGTCTTCGTAAACATCCTGGAAATCTTTTGTCCCACCCTTTTTTGATGAGTCGCGTTTCCGTATTGTTTTAATTATCAAGATAACGAAGAAACTTATGATGAGACCCGTGAACACATAGATCAAAGGCAACCATCCTGAGCCGGAACCTTCCGTCTCGATAACATCGAATTTCAGCCCATTTGTGTTTTCCTGCCAATATTTCTGCCCGTTTCCATGGTGTTCCCTTGCATAAAGGTAATACGTCCCCGGATTCGCTGGAGCCTTGAGGGTCCATGTCCAGGCCCCCCCGCCATAAACTGCATCTTTCAGATAGTAATTAAAATTCGTCGAACCGCTGGGGTCCGATAAAATTTCCCATCCGCCTTCCCCAGGGTGGCTCTCTTCGGACGACAGGCTTGTTACCAGAAACACTCCCACAGAGGAACTCTGGGCTTCCGCACCAGTTATTCTTACTGTAACAGTAATGGTCTCTCCTGGTGACATGGCCTGGTAGGATGTACTCAAAATCACTTTCGAAGCGCTTTGTACATCGTGGCAGGAACTCCCGCAAGAGTATTCCTGGTCACCATTCACGGAACCGCCGGCCGGACAGCTCTCATCGGCCCGGGTACCTATGATAACAGGCTCGTCGGTAGAAAGGATAGAATTCTCGATCTCAAATTCATCAGTATTATTTTCGATATCACTCGTAACTAATATTAAACAGATCGTAACGAGGATAACTGCAGAAAGAAAAAAAAAGCTCCATTTATAGAATTCAGCGGAATCGGTCCCTCTGGGCTGCGATTCCGCGAACATCGTCAAGCTCCGAACCTCGACTTTCTGTCGAGCTTCACACCATTGACAATATCTACGTTCCACGAATATTTCCCTTACCCTATGAGTAAGACCTGTCATTTTTTCAAATATCATATTTTTATATAAAAACACTCTATATTATTTAAAAATAAGCGTAAAAATTTAGGGTGGAATCATAAGAAAATTTTATTACATTTTTAAAATCTTTTTTCGTCTTGGGGAACTTTCCGGCAGATGGTGGGGTGTTTGAATTCTCATAAAAACCTAGTTTTTTCATACAACTCAAGAATATCATACATCCGTTCTCGATACTCCTGGTTTATTTCTGAAATGCACCACATTCTTTTCGACCAAGGTCGAGTTTTGCTTTTTTTAAAATTAGACGAACGCTTTCTCGGTTGAGTGTCTTAAAGCACTTCCGCCGTTTCATTCGCTCAGTCAAGAGTCGAATGGTCCATCTCTTACGGCCTTTTGGTGAGTCTGTACACGCCATCGCAATAATCTCGGCTTCATGTACATTGGTGTATTTTCTTGGCTGACCAGATCTTGGCTTCTCCGAAAGAGCAATTTCAAGACCTCCTTCACGATATCTCTTCTTGGTGTTGGAAACGGTTGCCCTACAGATACGCAATATTTCTTTTATCTCCATCTCTGTTTTGCCATCGTGTATTAGTAACAAAATACGGGCTCTGGTCAATTCTCTTGCGCTTTTCCGACCTCTTTTTACAAAATCGGTGAGGTACTTTATTTCTTCTTCAGTAAATGAAATTCTGTCCATGACAACATAATAGATTGTTGGTTTATAAAGGATGTCTATTAATTAAGTTGTCAAGACACTAGAGACCCGAAAACGGATCCTGCGGCAATGGTCATGATCGTTCCAGGTACTGCAGTTATGGTGGCTGTTATGTAGACCACTGTGAATAGAAAGGGGCCGAGTATCCCAAGAGAATGGATCCAATCTCGCATTTCGAGGATTTTTCCCTCAAAGTTCAATGATCTCGAGACAACAAATAAAAGAATTATCACGCCGAACAGGATAATCGGTCTCCACATATTATGGGATGATCTCTTTTCAGATAGGCCGCAGATTTTCTTCAATCTTTCATCATCCGATCCCTCCACACCTTGACATTCTTTCACCCCAGCATTTTCCGATTCTCTTGGAGAGGTTCTGAGCTTCTCTTCGATTATATTAATACGATACCACCTTTACCAATACGTTTCATCATATCAAGTAGTCTATCATTGGAATATCACCAATCGAGATTTTCTCGTACATTAAAACTCACCTCAAACCCCCGAAATGTCTGTACGGTTTGTAGGAACTTTCACTTGGAACCACCCCCTTTTTCCGCCTGTATATTGTAAATTGGGCTCTTAACGCATCTGTCGGGCATACTGCTTCACATACACCGCACTGAACGCATTCCCGCGTCCTAACTGGTTTACCAAGCAGTGCCTTGCCCTTGATGTTAATCCCATATTGACAGTTCTCATTACACTTGTTACACCCGATGCATCTCTCTTTATAGGTTTCTATACGGTTTGGGCTTATCATGGAAAATATCGACAACAACGCTGCCATGGGACAGAAGTATCTGCACCAGGTCCTTCCGGACAGGAACGGATACGTTCCTACACCAATGATCGATGATAAGAACACGAGAATAAATATCCAATAGACGAGGTACGAAACATGATAGTATGGACTTTGAGGATTCGTCTCAAATATCTCGTTCTCGATCATAATGAAGGTGAGCACCACGGAGATTCCCAGTATCACATATTTTGAATATTCCAGTCTGTATGCGAATTTATTCTTAAGTGATTTACTCCTGAAAGGGTCTCCAACAGTCTCCGCAAGGGCTCCGCAGCCGCACACTCCCGAACAGTAGAACCCCTTGCCAAGTAAAAAAGCTCCAACAGGCACACCTATAAAAGAAAATATTACAACCCAACCGAGATAGAACTCCCAGTTTACCCATGACATTTCCAACCAGTTCCATACAAGAGGCTGCAGTTCCAATGGCCAGACAATTGAAAGTTGATAAGCCTCCCAGGTAAAGAAATCATTACCTGTCCACTGCCTCATAATGGGATTTGCTGACGGATTCGCAAAAACATAACCCACCGATAGCTGGATCAACATTATGAATATCATCCTAACAAACATCAATTTCCTGTTTCTTGCCTTTCTGAATCTATAAACGAACCAGAGACCCAACGCCATTACACCGAACGTATATATCGTAATATAATAAAATGAAAGTTCATATCCTCCGATCGATGGTGCCGGGAGGCTTGTATAAGAGCTACGCTTCATGTAAAAGTAAAATAAAAATGCGAAAACAAATAACAATATCCCGCCAATAACATCTCGCTTAATAACTTTATTTTTCCATGCAGTCCTCATCCTATCTTTTATCGTAAGATCGCTCCCGAACTTTACACCAATGGACGTGAGAAACTCCTTATTCGGGCGTCTACCCAGTTCCAGGAATACATCGTGGTACCTCATTTTTCTGTTGCCGATGTTCCTGATTTCAAGGATGACCTTGTCCCTTCCGATTTTTTTTATCACCGAATCATATATTACCCGTACTTTTCCCTTCTTTATAAGCTCTTCTATATTACGCTGATTGATGCTTGTCAATCTGGTAAAATAGGGTCTTCTATAGGATATGGTGACCTTATTTTTCTTGGACAACATTATTGCGGTCTCTATCGCATTATCCCCCCCCCTACCACCAGGATATTTTTATTCTCATAATTATCCGGTTCTGGTAGATATCTATGTACGTGAGGGAGGTCTTCACCCACTACATCCAAACGGTTCAAAGGGCCCGATACACCCACAGTTATCAAAATATATTTTGCAGAATACGTCGCCTTTTCAGTGATGAGCTTAAAACCCCGTTTTACTATCAATGTCTCTTCTCTTTCCCATAAATTTATATTTTTAACTTTGAGGACTCTGTTCCACATTTCCAAGAGAGCTTCCCTATCAGTATCCGGGAAATCCAAAAGAGAATCCAGTTCCAGTGCGTAGGGCTCTCCTGTGACTGCCTTTTCTTTAGCATATTGACGTACTTTTTGGGCCCAATGTTCCTTCTCTAGAACAATATAATCAAGTCCCAATTTCTTGGCCTCTATCCCCGCCACCAGACCCGCCGGACCGCCCCCGATTATCGCAACGTCAAACTTTTTTTTCTGTTTCTTATCCACTTTCTCTTTACCCGCCTTGTTCTCTTTTTTGATCCTTTTCGCGATTATCCGTATGGCATCCAGTCCTTCTTTCATACAGGGTCTGAGAAGATTCGTTCCGGTTATTTCACCGGCCAGATAGATACCATCAATTGTACTTTGGAATCCCCGGTCTATAATCGGAACATCCGGGATGGGTTCGGCCTTGTTCTCCTCGATAATACGTTTCATGGAAATGTAAATCTTTTTTCCATTATTGCCTTTTGAACGACCTGATAGAAAATATGTGAACCCTAGAAATATCATCACAAGAATGATTACTGAAAGTAAAATAAGAAATTCGCCAATTGGCCAGGTAAAAGTAGACTTATTTATAATCTCTTCTAGATAATACTGGCCGTTTTCACTAAACATTCCAAGCCCTTCCTGGAACTCACGAGTATTGAAGAGTTCCTCAGTCAAATATAGGTCCGAGCCATCTACCTCGCGATCAATTAGTATTAGGTATTGAACCTCCGGATGCTCATTGGTCAGCCACGAGAACAGATCACCGAACCATTGTGTTCTGTCTCCACCGAACCATGTAGAGCCGGCAAAAACCATCTGGGGAAGCCCGGTGGAATTCAATTCAAGGAGAGATTCTGAAAATAATTCCTTGAATCCCTGCCAGGAGTACCAGGGTTTGGTGTCTCCCAGGTTCCGGCCCCACGTACCGACGATATCAACTGACCCATCCGCAGGGAAATAATCTGCGGTTTCGATATCTTCCGGTATATTCTCATGGTATACCAACCAGAGCCATTCGGCATAACTCCCAATCGATTCCACGATTCCCACTACCCTGGCCCATGCATCTTTAAATCTTTCAGGCTGTCCGCCCCATGGCATATAAAAGTTGTTCATTTGGGGGGCAAATGAGACAATGCATTCGGTCCCAATAGATTCCAGATCTTCCCCCCACTGGTGAAGATAGGAATCCCATTTACCGGATATGATATCGTTCTTTTGTAGATTTATTCCCCAATTTTCTTCCAAAATTCCACCATAATATCCGCTAATCCATGACACATGAATTGGAATATTAACGAATAAAATTTATACTTGATGATATGATTGATGCAACTAGGTGCTCTAGTTGATCACACATGATATAATAGTTATTGGCGGCGGTCTCGCAGGAATGAGAGCTGCAATCGGGGCTTCAAAGGAATCAGATATTGCCATCATAACCCGAACTCATCCTGTGAGGTCTCACTCTGGAGCAGCTCAAGGCGGAATAAATGCCGTGATTGACGAGAGAGACAGTATTGAGAGCCACTGGTTCGATACTGTTAAGGGGTCTGACTATCTATGTGACCAGGACGCAGCTGAGATTCTTGTAAGAGAGGCCCCTTTTAATATCTACCAGATTGAGCACTGGGGTACAATATTCTCAAGAACGGTAAACGGTAGGATAGCCCAAAGGCCATTTGGTGGCCAAAGCTTCCCTCGAACATGCTACGGTGCAGACAAAACGGGACATCTCATCCTTCAGACACTTAACGAGCAATTGATGAAACATGATATTAAAATCTATCACGAATGGACTGTGACCAAAATAGTTGTTATAGATGGAATCGTACGCGGTGTTGTGGCTTACGAACAGGCTAGTGGGGAATTCATCGGAGTTCGGGCGAAATCAGTAATTGTGACCACTGGCGGGGCTGGTAGAATGTACAAGGTCACCTCTAATGCCCATGTCTGCACAGGGGATGGAATGGCTTTGGCCCTCAAAGCTGGTGCGGCTCTCAAGGATATGGAGTGCCTCCAGTTCCATCCTACGGGTCTTTACAGGCAGGGAATATTGGTCTCCGAAGGGTGCAGGGGTGAGGGCGGTTATCTGTTGAGCGATGATAAGCTAGACTTGAACTCCCCAATAAGTATTCAAGCGAACCGTTTCATGAAGAAGTACGCCCCCGAAAAAATGGAACTCGGCCCCAGGGATCTGGTATCCCGTTCAATATGGACGGAGATCATTGAGGGCAGGGGCATAAATGGCCGGGATTTCGTATATCTTGATCTGAGACATATCGGTGAGAAAAAGATTATGGAGAGACTGCCCCAGGTTCGCGAATTGTGTTTGAATTACGTTGGCGTGGATCCAATTAAGGACCCTATACCCGTCCAGCCCACAGCCCATTTCACCATGGGCGGCATCTCCACGGACGTTAATGGGATTTCGCCCGAGATTGAAGGAATGTTTGCTGCAGGGGAGTGTGCATGTGTTTCCTGTCATGGTGCAAACAGACTCGGTGGGAATTCTCTGCTTGAAACCATTGTGTTTGGAAAGAGGAGCGGGGAGAATGCGAGTAAATACGCAAAAACCCACTCATTAAAAGCCTTCCCTACAGTTGAATTCAAGGACGAATTAGACCGCATAAACAGGTTATTAGAGAACGATGGCAACGAGAGCGTTAGCGGGATAAGGACTGAGCTTCAGGAAGCAATGACTATTGGCGTAGGTATCTTCAGAGACGAAGAAATTATGAAAAGAGCCATCGATAAGATTCGTGAGCTTAAGGAAAGATATAATAATATCAATATTCAGGATAAGGGAAGAGTCTATAACACAGACTTGATAGGAGCTCTTGAACTGGAGAATCTTCTCATTTTAGCAGAGATAGTTGCTGTTGGAGCCTATTCGAGGAAAGAAAGCCGAGGGGCCCATTACCGAAACGACTATCCACATAGGGATGATAATAAGTGGCTAAAACATACCCTTGCAAAGTTCACGCCAGAGGGGCTCAGATTTGAGTATAAAAAAGTGAATATAACTAAGTTCCAGCCCCAAGAGAGAAAATATTAAAAGGTGTGGGAAATGGAAATAAAGTTCAAAGTTTTTAGGTACAACCCCGAGAGGGATGAAAGACCTTATTACAAGGATTTCGCTATTGATATGAAAAAAGGGTCCACCATACTCGATGCCATGCACAGGATAAAGGAGGAAAAGGATGGTTCTTTTACGTTCAGGCGATCCTGCAGATCCAACATCTGTGGCTCTTGTGCGATTAAAGTAAATGGTCAAAGCTTACTAGCCTGTAAAACTCAGATATCCGAAGCTTCAATAAATGGCCAAATACTTCTGGAACCTCTCGATAATATGAGAGTAATAAAGGACCTCGTTGTGGACATGGAAATATTCTGGGACAAGATCAAGGGTGTCAGACCATGGCTCTCTACCGGCTATGAGAAAGAACTGCCCAGTAGTGAGTTCCGTATGGAGCCCGCTGCAATAAAGGAGCTGGATGCGACATCGAACTGCATATTCTGCGGGGTTTGCTTTTCGGCTTGCGAAACCATGCTTATCAACAAAAGGTATATGGGACCAACCGCAATAGCCAAGTGCTACAGGTTCGTTTCCGACCCCAGGGATAACCTTGGCCCGAAACGTGTGGATACCCTCATAGCATTAACAGGGGAGTCGCTCTGGTTATGCGCGGACTGCCATAACTGTGAAGAGTTCTGTCCCAAGAAAGTCAAGGTCAGAGAGGCCGGAGATCACTTGCGGCAGATCGCCACTGAGCGGGGTTTTATCCATCAAGGTTTTAAAACGCAGGTCGAGGAATTGGTAAAACGGGGCCGGCTTTTAGAGATAAGCGAATTCGAGACAGCCATGCGCGAGAAATACAAGCTGCCTCCAATCCCCCCAACGTCTCAGGGGAGCATTGCTCTTATAAAACGTACACGTATTCTAAATAAAATAGAGGAATCCCAATGAAATACGCACTGTTTCTTGGATGTACGGTTGCCGTCCGTAGTCTTAACTACGAGGTTTCCGCTAGGAACATCGCCAAAAAACTGGGAATCGAGCTTGTTGATCTATCAGAATTTGCCTGTTGTGGCTACCCGTTAACGCAGGTGGACCGGATCACCAACTTTGCCATGGCGGCGAGAAACCTTGCACTGGCCGAGAAAGCAGGTCTGGATATTATGACCCTCTGCCCGAGTTGTTCCTCCAATCTAACCAAGATAAACATCCAGCTCTGTAACGATCTGAAAACATTATCCGATGTGAATAAGCTTCTGAAAGATGAAAGACTGGAATACAAAGGCACTATAAAGGTCAGACATTTCACCGAAGTGCTCTATATCACGGTGGGGCCGGAAAAGATAAAAGAACTCGTGAGTAGGTCATTGGCCCCTTTCAAAATAGCACCCCATTACAGTTGCCATTACATGAAGCCCTCCATTATACACGAGCATTTCGAGGATCCTGCCCACCCGGTTGGGATGGAAAAGCTTATCGAGGCCACAGGAGCTACGCCTGTGAATTACGAAAATAAGCTCCAGTGCTGTGGTGCTGCTTTGTTGGCTGTGGAAGAGGAAACACCCACGGCAATGACTAGAGAAAAGCTGGATCACATGAAAGCCGCAGGTGCGGATGCTATGATAGTTGACTGCCCTTTCTGCGCCGTTATGTATGACGAGTACCAGAAATCTATTGGGAGCGAAGCAGCAGTAGAATACAACATACCAGTACTCTTTATATCACAGATGCTCGGTTTAGCCTTTGGAATGGACCCCAACAAAGAGTTGTTGATCAACAAGAACAACGTGAAGATGAAGAAACTTCTGAAGAAGTGGGGATGAGTGACAGGAATGAATTGACGATAGGGCGATTCAAAATAACCGGGCGGTATCACTATGAAGAAGAATTGTATTCATCTTTATTCTACATCCCGATCAATTTCTTATAGATCACTTCGGAATCTGCTCTGACTTTCTCGTGAAGGCTCCGACCCTTGGAATCTATCGTCACTACTGCGGGGAAACGCTCCACCTCGATCTCCCAAAAAGCCTCGGGCACGCCGAATTCCTCGAGCATATACACGTTCTTAACTCGTTTTACCGAGGCCGCCGCCAGCGCTCCGGCACCGCCCACGGCATGCAGGTAGACTGCACCGAACTCCTTGCATCCGGCAATGGTCTTTTTCCCCATTCCGCCCTTTCCCAGTGCGCCTCTGAGACCGTACCGTTTGAAAACGTCGGCCTGGAACGGCTCTTCACGGATACTCGTGGTGGGTCCGGCGGATATGAATTTCCATTCACCATCCACTTTTTTTACAACGGGTCCGCAATGATATATTATTCTGCCTTCCAGCAATTCTTTGAATTTTTCTCGTTCCTTTTCCATCAAAAATGAGTGTGCCGAATCCCGACCAGTGAACATGACTCCGGTTATCTCGACGAAATCGCCTACATTCAGCTCTCTAATGGTAGCTTCATCGGTGGGTAATCTTAGCTCAGTCATAACTTACCTCACCTCCCTTGATGATCATGGTCTGGCGGCGAAGAGCCCAACAGTTATATGCGATGGACACGAAGAAACAGGCGGGCAACCTGTGCAAAGCTACGGCCTTGACTGCGAGAACGGTTGTCTTTCCACCAAAGCCCATGGGGCCTATGCCCAGCTCGTTCAATTCTTTCAATAATCGTTGCTCCAGTTCGTTCAATTCAGGCATGGAATTCTGATCATCGAAAGGCCGCATAAGAGCTTTTTTTGCCGCTGCATACGCGGTGTCCCGGTTCCCGCCGATGGCCACCCCGATCACTCCCGGAGCACAGCCCAATCCCTGTGCCTTGAATACCGCATCGATAACGCATCTTCTTACTCCTTCAAGGTTCCGACCCCCTCCTAGGGATGAATCGGGTAACTTGTACTGGGGAGAAACGTTTTCGGAGCCACCGCCCTTCAGCATCAGTTCAACCTTCAGATAATTCTCATCCCATTCTTCGAAATGATATACCGGAACGCCTGCACCGATATTATCCCCGGAATTCTTGCCAGTGATGGAATCGACTGCGTTGGGCCGGAGATATGGAATTTGGGAAGCAACTCGCACGGCTTCGTTCATCTTTCTGCGTAACTCAGCCTGAGAATATGACCTGGGATAATGAATCCAAAAGATTGGCGCGCCCGTATCCTGGCACATGGGTAAAGATTGTTCCCCGGCTATCCTGACGTTATCAAGGATCACTTTCAGGTTCATCTTTGCAGCGTCGGATTCTTCGTTCTCATAGGCCCGCGCGAGAGTGTTCATGATGTCAGAGGGCAGCGTTGTCGCAGCTCTTCTTAGCAACTCAAGAGTAGCTTTTTTTATGTGCTCGGACATATGATCGGCCCGCGTGATACCACTTTAAACCAATAAAAGTTTTCATCCGGTTACCTGTTTCCAATATTTCCGGTCTATATAAACTTCTTCTAGGGCATCAAACAATCCTTCAAGTAACTCTGATTAATTCACGGGATGGCTGGAACTTCCCTTTGAACCGACCCATCTTCAGCGCTCCCTCATGTCACACTAACCACCAGTTCCTTACTGGGAAAATTGCCTCGATCGCGCAGATTCAACTGTCCGAGCATGTTCAGTCTGAACTCTGCGGCAAGTTCCGCAACCATTATGAGTTCCCCGTCCGTGAACTCGCCATTCGGAAAAAGAAGTTTCACGAATCCCGCAGTAAGTTTCCGGATAGATCTGACGTCCCGCAGCGTTATTTTAGCCCCGTCTGCCGTGATATCGAGGCGCTTCGTAACGATATCCATGTAACTCCTTCTTTTGAACTGATGCAGTACCTCGCAGAGGTAATCCGAGATAAATCCATAGGAACGGCTGATTGCTCCAGGGTGGATCTTGGGCATATCCCAACCCGAAAGATACCCATGAAAGCGGTCAAGCAGAGCCGAATCCTCGAATTCCGCCGGCAGGCAGGAGAGATGATACGGCGAAGACGGCCGCATCGTGTTCGGGTCAACGGAGTCATAGTTCCCCTGGAATACGAAGCTAGCTGTTGATTGACCTCGAACCTTGCCCCTGTCATAGTGCCCGCTCTCCAAGTAATTCTTCAGTTTTCCTATCAACTCCTGAGGGTTGGCGGGCCGCGTGTTCGTGATCTCATCGAAAACAATACAGTCAGTACGGGCGAGAAGGCCCTCGCAGCCGTACCCGACGTTGCTCCCGAAAAGGTAAGCGGGGGTCACTGTACCCGCCGAGATAAGTGTGGCGTGATAGGAAATATGGATGTAGAGATGTGTCTTCCCAGTCTGCGTAGGCGCCAGCTCCATGATATTCGCGCGGTCCTCGACGAGAGGGATCATACGTGCTAATAATATAAGACGTTGGCGGGGCGTATATGCATCGGGATTGAGACCGAGCGAGCTCACCAGCACCTTTATCCACTCTTCGGTGGTGAAGTAACGCCGTCCTTCGATGAAGGCCGGAAGGTCGATGCCCTGGACCTGGATGGGAACGAATTTCTCTACGAAGACATTTTCACCATCCCAGACGAGGTGGCCCATGCCCCAGATGCCATCTATTAAAAGCCGTTCATAGTCGCCTGCGAGATCAGGGTCGATACGGGCGTCATGTATACCAAGCCGGGGGATATGAACCAAATGTACGCCTGTTTTCACATTTACCTCGACCTTATAGTGGTCTATTGCTCTCAACGAGCCCTCTTGTGTTAGGCGGTGAATTACAGCATGGCGCTCCCGCGGTTCCGGGAGAAACCGTTCTATAAAGCGGCGGAAATTCCTATGAGCCTTCTTGGCCCTGGTTCTTTTATGGAATCTCTGGAGCAAATACTCGCTCACATAGCGCGGGACCTGGCTGTCGAGGTCCATGTCCACAAGGCTCTTGTCGAATATGACGCCCGGGTAGTGCTCGATCAACTTTTTTTCCCAGGGTTCCAACTCTCGTGTTTTCATAGTTACTCCTCAAGAAGCTCGTCAATGGACCGTCTGAGATTTGCCGTGAGTTGTTCCTCCCGGCTTTTTTTCGACGTTTCAGGCATCATTAAGTCGAGCAGATCCACTTCACTATGGACCACTTCGGAAAAGTGCTTGAGGCCGGCCTCGGCATATTCCTCAAATGCTTTCTTCAGTTCCGCTACGTCGTCCTGGATCTCTGGGTGTAAATTCTCAAGGACGAGCTGGAAAAGGCCGTTGGGGTCTATTTGGCTTATGTCGTATCCTTTGCCCCGTATTTTTGTCACTTTTCCATCACTTCGATTCGCGATGCCCCAAGCAGCAGCAGCAAAGTATATGTCTAATCTCTGAAAAACTTTCTTTCCGTCGTTAAAATTGCTTAATTCTGCGATCCGTTTCATGGTTAAATGGCCTTCTGGACTTATTGTGAAGCTTCTTGCTTCCCCAAAATTTACCATTATACCCCCTCCTCTTGCCGCTGTATCTCCTGATAAAGAAAATCGAAAATATCCCGCTCCTCATGGCGCGGGTCTTCCAGCCAGTCAAGGATTCGCCTCAGGCCCGCCTGGGCTATTCCATCCATTCTGTCTCGCGCTTCATCGGGTTTACCTCCACAGGCAATTTTTTCGATTTCTGGGACCAGGGAAAGGAGTGCTCCCAAACCGTGTTTATCTCTGAGGCATGGACGATCCAATGCTCTCCACCGATGAGTTAAGGGAATTTCAGACACATCTTCATTGTCTTGGTTTATAAACCCTACAGCCCACCCCAGTTTATAAGTTGTGATCACATCGGTTCCCATCAAGCGTTCTTTTGCTTCCTTGTATCTCTCTTTAAGCATAGGATTAAGGAAAAAGTCCATTCCACCGAGAGATTCCAACGCATCCTTATCCGATCCCTTACTCATATTTCTACCCTCCAAGCGGTTTATCAAGGCGTTTCGCAGACGATAGTCCGGTCCGCTGGTCGTAATCCAGTTGGTAATGGGCGGCAAGGTTCACGCTGAAGAATTTCTTGACAAGGTCATCGGGCAGTTCCGCGTCGGTCACGGCAAGCATGACCTGGGAGCCTAACCACTCGAGGTTGGTGAGCAATTTCTCCCTGTGCAGTTCGTCTAATGCGCCCAGGGGTGCGTCGATAAAAAAGGAAGGATGGGTAGGCGAGAGGAACAGTCTCCTTCTTCATTACAAGCAGGTCGCTTATGAGGCATTATACCGGGAACAATATGAGGAATTATTGTGGTCAGTATGGCATACCGTCAAGCTATTGGACGATTGTCGTAAAAGATCGGCCAGAGGAGGAAAGGTCCGTACAGTCGAAAGTGAGTATCCTTGTTTGGCCGATCGATTGGCGGTTTTGATTCCAAGTATGAAAACTATTGCATTATTTTGACATTAGATTATGTAAATTTTGAGGGTAAGTTTCTTTCCCCCTGCCATACCGCTAACACCATTTTGACAACATCCTATCAATGTTGCCATCAATGAAAATCGGCCGGTTTTATTTAAATCCAAGAAAAAAATAAATAACGATTATCCCATTTCTTCTACCACTGATTGAAATATCATTGCCAGAACCCACTCCAACACTAACTGGGGAAGAGGCCAAAGAACTCTTCAAGAAACTTAGGGATTCAAAATATCTTGGATTGGTGAACGAATTATATAAAGACACCAAAGGGCTCACGAAAAAACATGACCTAGTTCGTATACTCTACAGGAGCACCTATATATGAAATTACATGAATACAGGGCAAAGGAAATATTTTCACAATTCGGGATACCGGTACCCAAGAGTATCGTTATCGATAATGAAAACGAAGGCGAAGCCATACATAAAGAGCTTGAATTTCCGGTAGCCCTGAAAGCCCAGGTCCTGGTTGGCGGCCGGGGCAAGGCAGGCGGGATAAGATTTGCCGAATCCATGAATGAGGCCAGGAGGATAATCCCCGAATTGCTTGGAATGGAACTAAAAGGACACGCTGTCCGACAACTTTTGATCGAAGAAAAGGCAGACCTGATCCATGCGAGAGAGCTGTACGTGGGATTTACTGTAAACCGCAAGTCAAGAAGTTTCACCTGTATTCTGTCCTCCAGGGGAGGTGTGGATATCGAAGAAGTAGCGCGAGAAAATCCCGGGGCCATCGCCAGGTTCGACATCGATCCGGAAGTCGGTTTTCAACAATATCACGCCCGTAAACTCAGTAAGCAGATCGGACTCGCCGGAAAGAAAATGTTGAAGGTTGCCGCAATTACTGTGAAACTTTATGACGTATTCAGGGCCTACGATGGGGAATTGGCCGAAATAAATCCCCTGATCCTCACGGACGACGGTAATGTTATTGCAGTGGACGCAGTCCTGAATATCGATAATAATGCACTTTTCCGTCACCCTGAATTCAGCTCAGAAGGAAAAACCAGCGAAGAGTTCACCGATCTCGAAAAAGAAGCCCGGGAAGCGGGATTGGCATACGTGGATCTACCTGGCGATATCGGGATAATCGGCTGCGGCGCGGGTCTCGTCATGGCCTCTTTGGATATCCTTAAACAGTTTAACGGCGAGCCTGCCAATTTCCTGGATGTGGGCGGAGGCGCCAATGCAAGGAATATGGCCAAGGCCTTAAGTATAGTGTTGAAAAAACCAGACGTGAGATCCATTTTCATCAATATCTTTGGCGGCATCACGAAGTGCGATGAGATAGCACGCGGCATCGTGGATACTGCACCAGGGATACCAATTTCGGTACGCATGATGGGTACCAATGAGGAAGAAGGCAAGAAGATTTTGACCGATAATGGTTATCATGTTTACGAAAACATGGAAGACTCAGCGAAAAACGCGGTGGAACAGGCCAAAGCATACAGGGAGGGTTTATAGATGTCAATAATAATCGACGATTCTACGAAAGTGGTTGTTCAGGGGATCACAGGAGGCCAAGGGAGGTTTCACACCGAAAGATTGATCGAATACGGAACAAATGTCGTGGCAGGGGTGACGCCGGGAAAGGGCGGAGAAAAGGTGGGAGAAATTAATGTATACGATTCATTCGATGAGATTCCGGAAAAACCCACGGCGTCCATCATCTTCGTCCCTGCGCCCTTTGCAAGAGACGCTGCCCTCGAGGCCATCGAATTTGGTTTGGACCCGGTTGTTGTTATTACTGAACACATCCCCATACATGATTCTCTGGAGATAGTTCATCGAGCGAGTAAAAAAAATATCGTTGTGATAGGTCCGAACACTCCTGGAATCATAAGTCCGGGAAAATGCAAGATGGGTGTAATGCCATCGCATGTATTCTGTCCGGGAACCATCGGTCTTATCTCACGGAGCGGGACCCTTACCTATGAAATAGTGGATGATCTAAGCAAAGCGGGCATGGGTCAATCAACTGCTATAGGCTTAGGGGGGGACCCCATTGTAGGACTGAATTTCATCGACCTGCTGGTGCGTTTCGAGAGAGACCCGGATACCAGAGGGATAGTGTTGATCGGCGAGATAGGGGGCAGTGCCGAGGAAGAGGCGGCCGAGTTCATAAAAGGACATATAACGAAACCAGTTATCGCCTATATTGCCGGTCGGGCCGCCCCAAAGGGCAAGACCATGGGACATGCCGGCGCCATAATATCCAGAGGCACGGGTTCTGCCCGCGCAAAGATCGAAGCCCTGTCAAAAGCGAATGTCAGGGTTGCAGCGACACCTGGTGAAATTCCTGCGTTATTGGCTGAAGAGCTTGCGTGAAGTGTTCTCCCGGAATAAAAATCGCCCGGGGTCTATGTAAATCGAGGGTTTTCATTAAAATATCCTTGGTGGGATGGTCGAAAAAAATCTGCAATATTGTCAATTTTCGAGGTAAGAATTCCAAGGGCGAAAAATTGGAAAGTGCCTTTTATATATCCGAATGAGATAGTCTTTAAAAGAAAACACGGATGGTAAGGACATGAACGAACAACCCGAGAAAAATTCAAATCAGGATGTTGCGAAATTACTGGAAAAAGCAAAAGAACCGGTCCGCAAGGGCATACCTTGGCACAGACATTTTCAAGGTAAGATCGAGATAATTTCCAAGTGTTCCATAAGTTCGTTCAATGATTTTGCGGTTTATTATACGCCTGGCGTAGCCCAGCCCTGCCTTGCCATCAAGGAAGATATCTCCGAGGTCAATGAATTGACGAACCGGTGGAATACAGTGGCTGTGGCCAGCAATGGTACACGGGTACTTGGCCTAGGAAATATCGGTCCCTATGCAGGTCTACCCGTTATGGAAGGAAAAGGACTTCTTTTCAAATATCTCGGGGGAGTGGACGCACAACCTCTTATGATAGATACGGAAGATCCTGAAAAGTTCATTGAAACGGTTAAGCTGGTGGAGCCCACGTTTGGTGGTATCAACCTCGAGGATATCAAGGTACCGGATTGCTTCTACATACTGGAGAGATTACGAAAAGAAATGGATATTCCAGTCTGGCATGATGACCAGCAGGGAACAGCTAGTATCACACTTGCCGGTACCATCAACGCCCTCAAGGTCGTGGGGAAAAAAATGGGGGAAGCAACCTTTGCAATAAATGGTGTGGGAGCCGCAAATATTGCTTATCTCAGAGTACTTACGAAATACGGCGTTCCCAGAAAAAATATTACCTTGGTAGACAGCAAGGGAATACTTCATGGGGGAAGAGAGGACTTAGAATCGATGAAGGAAATAAACCCCTGGAAATACGATTTCGCGTCCACCACCAATCCGGACGGTTTAACAGGCGGGGTCAAGGAGGCCATGAAAGGAGCCGATGTTCTCGTAGCGGCATCCAGACCAGGCCCGGGAATAATCAAAAAAGAGTGGGTTCGGGATATGAACGATGATGCTATCGTGTTCCCGGTAGCAAACCCCGTTCCGGAGATCTGGCCCTGGGAAGCAAAGGAAGCGGGGGCGAGGATCGTAGGCACAGGCAGGAGCGACTTTCCCAATCAGATAAACAATTCCATAGGTTTCCCTGGGATCTTCCGGGGTACGCTGGACGTGCGTGCAACCACCATCACCGATGAAATGGCAATAGCCGCTGCAGATGCTATTGCGGAGACCGCTGTGGAAAAGGGAATACACGAGGATTACATCGTTCCCACAATGGATGACTGGGAAGTTTTCATCAAAGAGGCTGAATATGTGGGACGGAAAGCAATCGAGCAGGGTATAGCAAGGCGGAAACTGTCGACATCTGAGATACGCGAAAGAGCACGAGAAATAATCGAAGAATCGCGAAATAAAACTAAGGCTCTGATGGAAAAAGGGTTGATTCCTCCTGCTCCAATGGGAATTTAGGAAAAACGATTTTTTATTGTATGAGAATGTTGGCGTTACTTTTCTTTGATCAACTGGCAAGGTTTATCAATACGAGGGTAAAATCTTTTTCCTTCTCTGAAATCGAGAGTCGATATTATAATTATTGGATAAAGAAAAAATTTATAGAAAAACATATGTTCACAAACTTAACACTGTTAAGTAATATGGAGGAAGGTTATGAAAAAAATTATATGCATCTTATTTGTGTTGTTCTTAGTTAATGGAATATTCATCAGTCTCGCCAATAATACAGAGTGGTTAAGAAACGAAACAAACTACCAAGAATCGAGAATAATCAAGGGTAACGATCAGAAAGGTATTATCAGCGGAAAACGCGGGAACATTATCGTTGATGCCAGTGGAGGGCAGGACCATGTAACAATTCAGGATGCAATAAATGCCTCCAATCCTGGCGATACCATATATGTTTATGCAGGAAATTATAGTGAGAACGTGATCATTAACCGTACTATCACTCTAATCGGCAATGGAACTGCGAATACCACCATCAACGGAAGCGGAAACGGGGATGTGGTACAGATCACGTCCGCATGGGTTAATATAACGGGTTTTAATATAACAAATAGCGGTTCCAGCGGAAATGATGCTGGGATAGATGTCCAAAACGACTATAATCGGATGGCACAAACCTTTTTTCTCGTTATTTAGCAAATTCATAAGATTCATCATGTCAATTTCGTCCTTTTTTCCCATCAATTTTCTTTTAAACCGCGCGAAAATTCTCTCATCTCACCCCGACCCTTCTTGAAAACATCTCTCAATCCAAATCCAAATAAAGTATCCACTACCAATGATGACGAATAGTCGGAAATTATCCAAGTTTTATCCCGGATCCCTGAACGGCATGAACTTTATCATAATCTGAAGCAGGGTTTTGCCTTCGTATTTCAACATTCCTGCCCGCTTCATCCAGGAGAGTTTCATCTGTCTCTCAATCCCCTCGTCGGAGGTGTACTGCCTTTTCTGATGGGTTTTCAGTGATGTAGAGTAATAATTTTCGATTGCATTGTTCGTGGCCGGACCATCCTTTATCATTCGAAACGTGTTGAGATTCTCCCAGTTTTTCGAGATCATATCTATTCGTTTCTGGACATAATCGGGAAAATCATCATACTCGTCAACCAATTTATTGAAGACCTGAACCGAGCCGTTGTACGAACGCATTTTCAATTTTTCCTTATTCCTACGTCTCCGTTTTTTCCACTTGTGAATGTGGTCACGGAAACACTTCCATGCTCGTTTCAACCACTGTTTATAACCCGTTTTATCCTTCCTCTTTTCCTCCTTCTCGATCATTCGTTTCAGATACTGGAGTTCCTTGGTCCTATCGTAGAATATGTTCAGCAGACGGTATTTCAGATACTCCAGCTGGAAGGTGCATTTCCTTGGGAAATCGTTTACTATCCGCTTGTTCAGGTGTGTCAAGCAAGGTTGATGATAATAAACATTAGTAAAGAAGCGTTCGAACATGCCTGGGTAACGCGGGTCAAGATCGGTAACGATATAAACAGGTTTTTCGGGGTCGATATATTTTGCCAGGAACTTTTCAATGGTCTCGGTACTTTTATCATCGAAGAGTTCATCCGCGATAGGCTCCTTGGAACTTGAATCAAGTAATGTCAATCTGAATTTCTGGCATCTACCTTTCCTTGGGTGTTGCTCATCGTAATGTATCACGAAGAAATTGGTATCAACTGGTATTTCGACCTCATCAATATTCTTCGTGAATTGAAGACGGACCGTTTCTCTGGACCTTGGATAGACCAATGCGAATACGTCGCTGATCCCCTGGAAGGAAACCTTGTGATCTTTGAGAATCTTGGTTATGTGAACTAACACCTCAAAGAACTCATCCTTGAGATTTTCCCAGAATGTTTTGTCTTCTTCAAGAGAGACCTTGCACTTTGTGCAACGCCATTTTCCGACCTTGACTATGCCCAATCCTTTCTTTGTGTAGGAATTGAATCCATTCTTTACCATGGGTTTCCCACAACGAGGACAAATTGGTCTTTCGATCCTTCTGATGGTTCCCCTCTTGGTGAATTCATACTCATGGGGGAACGAGTAAAATATTTCTCGTAGTATCGACCAGTAGAAAAAATTATTAAGGGTGCTCTCTATTATTGACATGGAAATACCTCTTTGTTTTTTGTTTGGTAAAAACCGATAAACAAAGATGGTATTTCTATCTTGTCATCACTGGATTAGTTGATTGTGCCGATCCTCGACGGTAGCGGAAGTAGCGACAATGTAGGTGTAGTGAGCTATGTCTGGTCCTTTGACCACAATGGTTCCCTCGTAATGCTGGAAGGTCGGATGGTAAATTTCAACTTCGAAATTCCAGGAAACTATTCTGTTACACTGACCGTCATGGATGCTGCAGAGCTTTCCGGCACCGGGATCGTCAATATCACAGTGAAACAGATATTCGTGGGGGATGATGATACCGAAGATGACGATACCACCGAGCCTGATAACGTCACGGAAAAGGAAGGGCTCTCCGCATTGGCAGTGGTCGGTATCATAATGGGTATCATCGTGATCATCACGGCGGTTCTCTTCGTTCTAATGTTAAGGAGGAAAAAGGTTAATGGTGGGCCGGATGAAACAAACCGTGGCGAAACATACCCATCCGGGCCGCCTACCGTGACTGAGCTTCATCAACCGGAATCCGCGCCGGACTATGGAATGCAACAGCAAGTTTTGCCTACGCAAAACGCACAATCTCCGGCTGTTCCGATAGGGGAATCCGGCGGCGAAGCGCAAGGATGGCCTGCATTAGCACCGGTTGAGGAAGCGCAGGCTTTGCCTGAGGCTGCAGAGCCGCCGCTGCCACCGCCTCCTGAATAAATGTAAGGGTGTTTATTTGTTCAGAAAAGCAATGGTATTATTTTTGAGTTTTTTCGAACAAATATTTTGAATGGAAAGATATTCAGTAAAGGTTGGTTTGCTGAATAAAGACCTCGGTGAGAACTTATCTCCTCTATTGCTGAATAGAAGATCGTCGACATCATGAAGATCGCCCGGAGGATGTACGGGGAGAAAAGGGAGAACGAAATGAAAGAACTAGAAGGATATGAGGAAGGTGAAGAGGGATGGATAGATAGTTGGGATTGATAATCGGCCTTACATATTAAGGTTTATTCCCTATAACCATCAATACATCCCCCGATTCTACCATATCGCCCACTGTGACCTTTATCTCCCGCACCTCCCCGTTCCATTTCGAGCAAAGTTCATTTTGCATCTTCATGGCTTCGAGTATCAGAATTGGCGAGCCGATATTGACCCGATCGCCTTCACTGACGTTTATGGCAATTACTCTACCGGGCATGGGCGGGTAAACAACTCCTTCTCCCCTGGGTTCTTCCAATGAAGAGCTGTGGGTAGCATCTTCTTCAACTTCTTTCAAGGTATTAGACCAGTGGGGCATCCCCCTCCTAAGATTTTTCACTTCTACCATGTGTCTATGGCCGTCCACCGATACGTGCGATCCGGTAAACCGCACGTGAGATTTAGTTCCGTTCAGTAATATATAAATATCTTTTTCAGTACGGTCCAATTCCGCTTTATACGTGACACCATCAAGTTTTACAACAACGGTTTTCCCGATATTCAGTTCGACTTCGTAAGTTTTTCCGTCCAATAACAGGTCGAATTTCATGAGGACAAACCCCTACCAAGCCGCTCCAGCCTACCCGCCATTTTCCATTTGCTGACAGCATCATGCGACCTCGTTTCATTATCGATCCGATGAAATTTTGACATTTGCCCCTTTGACATGGCAAGGGCAACCGAAACCGCCGCAGCCCTTCTATTCATTTCGCGCCTAAGCTCTTCCCCTTCCCGGCAAAGGCCTTTAATTATTTCTCTTTTAACGATGAAGTTCGTATCGAAGTCTCCCTCCTTGAAGCATACGTCGTCCATCACATGCAAATGGAACGGAATGTTCGTATCGATCCCCTCTACCCTCATCTCTCTCAATGCCCTGCCCATTCTTTCCACCACTGAGGCCCTGGTATCCGCGTGAACCACGACCTTGGCGAAGAGAGAATCGTAAAACGTTGGGATCAGGGAGCCAGACACAATACCCGAATCGACACGGACCCCAATAGAGCCAGGAGCTACGTAGCCTGTAACCTTTCCAGGGGAAGGGATGAAGTTATTGTACGGATCCTCTGCGTTGATCCTGCATTCCATGGCCCATCCCCTACATTTAATGTCGCTCTGTGAAAACCCCAGTTCGGCCCCATGGGCAATACGAATTTGCTCCTTTACAAGATCCACACCGGTCACAAGCTCCGTGATGGGATGCTCAACCTGCAACCTGGCATTGACCTCATTGAAAAAGAATTCCCCGTCCTGGTACAGAAATTCAATGGTCCCCGCGTTCACATAGCCCGCCAATCTCGCAATTTCCACCGACCGTTCCCCAATAAGATTTCGAGTCTCTTCATCCACAACAACACTTGGAGCTTCTTCTATCAACTTCTGGAATCTTCGCTGGATCGAGCATTCCCGCTCACCCAGGTGTATGATATTGCCGTGTTTATCCGCCAGAATCTGAAATTCGATATGCCTCGGCCTCAGGAGATATTTTTCAATGAATATATTCGGGTCACCAAAGGACGATAACGATGATGAACGGGCGATATCGAGTTTATTTATCAGGTCCCCGGGCTCCTCCACCACTCCCATGCTTATCCCGCCTCCACCAGCCGAGGATTTCAGTATCACAGGATAGCCGATTTCACGGGCAATTTCCATGGCATTGTTCTCGTCTACGGCACCATCGCTCCCGGAAGTTATGGGTATCCCTGCCTTCTTAGCCAATCGACGCGAGGCGATCTTATCTCCAACCTTCGCCATTGAATCGGAATACGGCCCGATGAAAATAATGTCATTCGTTTCGCATTTCCGGGCAAAATCGGCATTTTCCGCGAGAAAGCCATAACCGGGATGAATTGCATCCGAACCGGTCTCTTTTGCAACTTCGATGATCCTGTCGGCATCCAGGTAACTTTTTCTAGACGGGTTTTCACCGACCCTGTATGATTCGTCGGCATACCTCGCATGAAGAGCATACGCGTCGATATCGGAGTAAATTCCAACGGTGGAGATACCCATTTCCCTGCAAGTCCTCATGACCCGGAGAGCGATCTCCCCTCGATTGGCCACCAGTATTTTCCGGAACATGTGATCACAAAGGTATATTTCCGTGTTTCTTTGCCGGGCGGGATTCCCTTTTGTTCAACAGGGTCTTTAAAGCGTTTATTATCCGGGGTCTGGTCTCCTGAGGCTCGATTATGTCATCAATGTAACCCATCTCGGCTGCAATATAGGGATTGGCGAATTTTTCACGGTACTGGGCGACTAGTTCATCAGTCCTTCTTTCTGGGTCCTCGGCCGCCTGAATTTCCTTTCTGAATATTATGTTTACCGCACCGCCCGGGCCCATTACCGCAAGCTCTGCCGATGGCCATGCAAAGTTTATATCCGCCCGTATGTGTTTCGAGCACATAACGTCATAGGCCCCACCGTATGCCTTTCGGGTTATAACGGTCATCTTTGGAACAGTGGCCTCGCTGTATGCATATAATAATTTGGCCCCGTTTCGGATTATTCCGCCGTATTCCTGGGAAGTGCCTGGAAGGAAACCCGGAACGTCCTCGAAGGTCAAGAGGGGAATGTTGAAAGCATCACAGAACCTGACGAATCGCGCAGCCTTCGTCGAGGAATTTATATCGAGAGTACCGGCCAGAACATTCGGCTGGTTACCGATAATACCAACTGAGTAGCCGTCGAGTCTTGCAAAACCCACTATTATATTCATTGCCCAATGCTTATGTACCTCAAGAAATTCATCGTTGTCCACCACTCGGCGGATTATGTCTTTCATGTCATAGGGTTTGTCAGACTCGTCCGGAATTATCTTCAGCAGTTCCGTGTCCATCCGGTTCGGATCGTCACCGACCATTACTCGAGGTGGATCGTCCATGTTATTCGACGGAAGAAAGGAAAAAAGGGTCTTTATGTATTCGATGCAGTTCTCCTCGTTCTCGGCCGCAAAGTGCGCGACGCCGCTCTTCTCGTTGTGGGCCATGGCTCCCCCAAGCTGCTCGAAACTGACCTTCTCCCCGGTAACAGCCTTTATTACGTTGGGACCGGTTATGAACATGTGACTGGTTTCCTTCACCATGAAGATAAAATCCGTTATGGCGGGTGAATAGACCGCCCCTCCCGCGCATGGTCCCATTACTGCGGAGATCTGAGGGATCACTCCGGACGCCATGACATTTCTGAAAAATATCTCGGCATAACCGCCCAGCGATATTACTCCTTCCTGGATCCGGGCACCACCCGAATCATTAAGGCCGATCACAGGTGCGCCGTTCTTCATGGCCATATCCATGACCTTGCAGATCTTTTCGGCAAATTTCCAACCCAGTGAACCGCCGAATACCGTGAAGTCCTGTGAAAATACATAAACCAGCCGTCCGTCGATGTTGCCGTAACCTGTTACCACACCATCTCCAAGCACGCGTTTCTTTTCCATACCGAAATCCGTGCAATGATGAAGCGCGAATGCATCCATCTCTATGAAACTGCCGTTATCCAACAATAGATCGATCCTTTCCCTTGCCGTTAATTTACCCTTTTTGTGCTGTTGAACAATACGCTCCTTACCGCCACCCAGCTTCATTTCCTCTTTCTTTCTCCTTAGCTCCTCGATCTTCTCTTCCATGGACAAAACATTCACCTTGATTATTATTAGATGAAGCGGAATCGGCCCTTCGGGCTCCCACTTCGTCTTGAAACATCAGAGATGTTCCTATCCCTGCCCGCAAGTGTGCGGTCAGGCTACGCAATACCCTTTGGGCATTGCTGAGCCATCGATTTCCTCCGGAGATCTACTGGCCCGCGATCCCGCGAAACATGACAGGTAACGCCCTGTCATGCCAGACGAGCCGTCAGGGTCGTCAAGGATTGTCAAGCTGCAAACCCTTATGCATCAGAGATGCATCTGGTCCTTTCGAGTCCTGGCCTATCTTACGACACGCCTGGATTTGCCGAGGCGTGACTCGTCAAATCGTTACTCGAAAGGCTTCGAATTATTTTCGAAACTTGACCGCACCCCGTTTGCGGGGAAACGGTTTGCAGGGTTACGTCCCTGCAAATACAGTGATACCTACTGGTGTCACAGTACCCCGCAAATACAGATGTATGTACCATACATCAGGAGCGGGCAAGTCAGACGAGCCATTAGGGTCGTCGAGATTTGCACCATTGACAATATCAAAGAAGGGTTCCCAAATTCACGCAGGCGGGAACACCAGAGAAATGGGGGATATAATAATTAAGGATTTTGTAATATTAAGGATTTTCTAAAATTGTGTCTACACAACTATTAGAGCAGGGGCCAAAACGAAGACCGTATCCACCCGAAATAAATATTATTTTACTTTACACAACTTAGCCGTACGGCTTGGAAAAAAGTCGGATAATTTTCTACTCCGGGGGAGGCGGAGGCGGCGGGGCATTACCCGGTGGTGCATGAGCCGGAGGCGCTAGGCCCGGAGGTGCGCGATCCGGTTCCGGGGGTTCATCAAGGTCAGGCTCCCCGGCGATCTCCATCATCACATCCTCTATGGAAAGAATGGGTTCGGGTGCTGCCAGATCCTCGTCGTCGTCCTCCTCGTAAAGCGAGGCAGCGGAGACCGTGGGTAATGGTAAAGCTTCATCGTCATCTTCCTCCAAGGGCGCGGTGGCAACGACCTCGATAATGTCTTCATCGTCATCATCGAATGGCTCGCTCTCCACTACCATGATGTCCAGTAGCTGGTCCACGGAGGTAACATCATCGATAGTAAGTCCTTTATCTTCCTTTACCTCGCCAACGACCTCTATATCCGGCTCGTCAACAGTTTCCGTTACGGGCTCCTCCTTTTTGGGAGTGTCTATTAACTGGGAAGCTCGGTTCATAAGCTCATCCAGGGTAACGGCCGAATCCTCTTCCACATCCAGGTCCTCGATCTCTATCTCAGTTTCAACCGGCTTCGAAGCGGTTGTAGGAGTCTCGGCTTGCTGGCCCTGTTTCACTCCGCAATGTGTGCAGAACATAGTGTTTGTCGGGATGGGTTTACGGCAGTTGGTGTTGGTACACGGTTCCATCTGGGCGCCAGTTGCCAGCATGGGTGAGGCTCCATCCTTACGAATACGACCGAAATCCTCCTCTTCTTCATCTTCGTCCTCGTCGTATTCGTCATCGTAATCGTCGTCGTCCTCGTCGTCATCCCAGTCATCGTTCCGTCTTCTAACGATGATCACGATTATCACGATGATCAGGAAGAGCACCACGATGGCGATAATGATCCAGAGCATGGGGATATCCGAAAAGAAACCTCCTCCCGTCTCGTTCGTGTCATCATGAGGATTCACCCCTCCAGGCTGTATTATTGCATATGAAACCATTTCGGTCTCTATTGTGTTATTGCCGGTTGACGTAACGGTAATAACCAAAGTGTGATTTCCAAGAGTGATGTCCAGCGGCAGTACTATTGATATTTTGATGTCGCCGGTAGCGTTGTCAGCTACATCGAGGGAGCCTATAGCGGTGTAGTTCCAATCTTCGCTGATGGAGAGGTTGTAAATGTCGAGGGAATTACCCAAATTCGTTATTATTACGGTTAAGTTCATGTGATCCCCGACCTCGAACTCGGCATCCTTTGCTTCGTGCTCCACCGCAATATCAAATTCCCATTTTATGGTGAAGTTCGCATCTATAATAAAGGACCAGACCCCACTTAGGCAACTTCCATCAGAGTCGATCCCCCCTTCCGTAATAAAGGGAATCACTATCCAGTAATATGTCTCGCCATCCACCAGATCTTCCACAAATTCATACGATTTGTCATCCAAGATCTTTTTCGCTCCTGACACGTTTGTTGTATCGATAACACTGTTATTGCTTACATAGACACGATACTTAACGCCCTCCTTTGCCCTGGTCAAATCCCATCTCAATGTGGGACGGATTTCTGCCTTGTCCGAATCCCCTGGTGATTGCAGTTTTAGCTCGGGTAGAGTCCCCTCCATGGCCGTAAATGACCAGACCCCGCTTTTACAGATACCCACGTCGTTGTCCTTGACCGGAATTACCGACCAGTAATAGGTGGTCATATCGGCAATATCCTCGTCAAATGTATATGATAGGTTCTCGGTCTCGGTTCTCGGTGTATCGGCATCGGTATCTATATCAGCCGTTAGCGAAAGGAACAGTTTGAAGTTCACTCCTGCACCCCCTTTGGCCAGGCTCCACTCCAGCTTGGGCCTCAAACTCGTGTTGGTCCCGTTCCCCGGAAAGGTCAGTTCCACCTCGGGGATGGTGAACTCCGTATCCACGGTTATTTTGAATTCGCTGGTATTCACATTTCCCGCGACATCCTCAACTTTCCACTGGATGCGGTTGCCACTTCCTTCCTGCAAAGTGGCTCGGTATGAAAGTCCGAATCCATCGTCGTTTGGTGTTTTTTCCGGTTGAGTCCAGTCATCCCATGTATTTCCACCATTGGTTGATTGTCGCACCCATACCTGATCGCCGACCCCTGACAAGCTATCTGAGACATTGATCGTGCATGTGGGCATAAGATCCTCGATCTTGCCTAAAGGTTCAAAATCACTGAACTCCACACCTTCGCTATCGATCCATACGGGGGTGGGGCCGAACTCGATGGGTCCATTACCCAAACGGTCCCAGGCATTCCACTTCACGAGATTCACCTTTCCCTGAGCAAGGGTCAGGGTCTTTTCCGCCACACCATCAACGATCGAATCCACATTCACCCAATTGGACCAGGTTTGGTTGCCATCAATGGAGTATGAGCATTTTACCACGCTCAGGTCGTCGGATTGTTCGGTGTCGTTGATATTGATACTACACTTCACATTGGTGCTGTTAAACCACATCCCCTCTTCTGGGAAAGGATTCGAAAGACGAGGCGTGACATTATCTATTTTCACGTAATAAAACGCCACCGGATCCGAATTAGCCCTGGCAGGACCTGACAGGTTAAATTTGAAGGAATAATTATTCATACCACTATTAGGCATTGTGGCTTCGATGGATATCTCCTCTCCAGATGAAACCATGTCCACCCAATGGTCGTCACCACCATCACCCCAGACGTTGACGTCAAATTGCTCGTCAGGCGGGTATTTGTCCTCGGTTCCACTGTAAACAACCTTTATACCGGTTAGAGTGATCACGTCACCCCCCTTGCAGTAACCACCGGAGGGGATCACGTCCCCAGTACTGTTTTTTGCCACCGGCGTTCCAAAGAAAGCAACCTCGTTCTTAACGGTAAAGAGACCTAAGGTTTCGTTTTCGTGTTCATTATTATCGGCCATTAACGCATAACCTTTCACCATGACATCTACGGGCACCCCCACCGGAAAGTCCCACCCGAATGTTAGGTTAAGGTTGAGTGTAAGGTTCTCCACTTTTTTTCCGGTATGCCATGAATCCAGAGAAACGGTTCCATTATTATTGCCAAATTTATTTACATTTCCATCTTCGTATTCAAAACTGACGCCAGTGTCGTTGAATTCCAAGGTGATCTTGCTAACATCTTCGGGTCCGATGGTATCGCTCACATCCACAGAGACCATTACCGGCAGACCCGCATACACATCATTTTCTGCTATGGTGGGTTTGTTGACCTGGATCTTATTGATCACAGACCAGTTTAAAGCATTGAAAAGTAATTTCTCGGTGAACGAATTCCATTCGGAGTAATCGAGACCAAATAACATCACCGATCCCCGTGCATATCTCTTCTCAACAACCACCGGGTTGTTGTTCACGGTCATCACCTCTCGCCCATTGACGCCGGTAAAACGAGCCACTTCCGAAGGGCCAGCGAAGATATTTGGAATTCCAACGGAAATTGGATGATTTGGCATGTCATTGTCCACGTTGGGATTTCCCGGGATATTCTGATGACCGGTGGAGCTTAGAAATGAGCTCACCAAAAGTCTGGAATTTCCGGACCCGCCGTCAAGCACCACTACCCTTCCGGTATAGTTAAGTAAATCCGCCATGGAATTCTTCCAGTGGTTATGAATGTCCCCCGCCTTCCCTGCTGCCAGGCTTTCCTGTTCACAGATGATGAAGAAATCAAGAGAGCTGAGATTTTCTGCTGCATAACGGTAGTCATCGAAAAGGTACAGTTTGTAATCGGTGAACTGGGAACTGAGTGCCTTCGCCGGGTTGATTCCTTCCTTCTCCTTGTTGGAATACTCGTTGTAGATACCCACCCTTTTGAATCCCATGCCATCTTTACCCTTTATCAATACGTTGTCGATGAACCAATCGTCCTTCCCTACCCCTTCCGCGGAGCCTACTCTGAACCTGACTTTAAAATTGCCGTGGAGAGCAGTCTGGGGTAGCACGAATGAGAAGTTGGTATAGAAGTTATTGGCCTGGTCCACTCCCTTTGCTTGAAAGATGTTAAACCATCCCGTCTTCATGAGAAGTATGTCTGCATAGAGATCGTCCCCGTTTTCCGGATCGTCACCCCCGCCTTTCTGCTGCCAATCGAAGCTGAGAACAGCCGTAGCAGCTTGTCCTAGATTAAGCCCTCCGCTGCTAATCATGTCGCCTTCACCGTCGAGATTAAGAGAAGATGATGGCGAGGGTTCATTTTGACCGTCCGCGTTGATCTGTGGATTACCCTCCAATATTTCCCAGTTCGATAGGAGGTTCCCCGATTCGAAAAAATCCTGAAACTTATCTGAAGGATTTTCTACTTTCCCCTTTCTCACGCTAACGTTATCGATAAACCAGTCATCCTTGCTGTTCTGGCCCTGGGTGGTGCTGAACTTAACCCTGAATTTGTCGTAAATTGCGTCCTGGGGAAGAACGAATTCCTCCATCGTAAATGTATTGGTTCCTGCGGTTGCACCCAGGTGTTTTTTGAGAACACGCCACCCTGAGCTCACGTTTATCTCCACGATGAGATCGTCATTGGCTTCCGGTTCGTCCCCCCCTCCCCCTTGCTGCCACCAGTACGTAAGGCTGGCCCATGGTGCCCAGGACGTGTCGATTTTTTCTGACACAACCGTATCACCGCTGCCATCCAGATTGAGAGAATAGGTCAGCGAGGGTTCATTCGCGCCCCTGGTGTTTACTTGGGGTGACCCTTTTCGGTCCCCGCCGGGCCATTTCGCGGCGGCAAGTTGTCCGTCATCAAAATTATCCTCGAAAGGGACGGAATAGGAGGGTGCCGCATTCAATCCTATGTCATCAATGAACCAGTCATCAAGATTATTATCTCCTTGAGGGGTATGTAATCTGAATTTGAAATTGTCATGAAGAGCGTCCCACGGTAACGAAAAAGTGGAAAGCATGAAAAACGCTCTGCCGGGGTCGCCTCCTCTTTCCTGTGATGTAACCTCCACCTCTAACCATAGAGGGGCCGGATCGTCGATATAATATTCGATTTTGAGATTATCCATATTTTCCGGTTCGTCCCGGTTGCCGTTACTTCCATCTCCCTGCTCCCAGAAATAAAATATATATGCCTCGCTCACCCTCCCCAAATTGATGGTCCCTGATTGTAGTGTATCGCCGGAACCATCCAGGTTCAGAGAGTTCCCCGTGCTTGGAATGGCCTGGGCATTTGTATTTACCACTGGTGTTCCCAGTGATACTGGCCATTTGGCATTGTCGGGAGGATTTGGGGGGAAATCATCAAAAAATAAATTAGATCCCTCAGATGCGCTTACACGCACGTTATCAATATACCAATCATCGGCATTTGCTTCAATTGCAGGAGTGGTAAAACGTATCTGAAAACCCGCATGGAAAGCGGTTTTGGGAAGCGCGACGTTCACGGTCAAGAAATCAGGTCTTGGGTTACCGGTTCCCTTGCTGATGTTTACCCTATGCCAGCCGATGGTTTGCAGGTTCATCCAGGCTGTCAGATCATCCCCCACCTCTGGCGGATCACTTCCTCCGCCGGGTTGAACCCCGTATTCCAAATGGCCGAACCCATAACCCCGGAGATCAATGGCATTGGAAGTAAGAGTATCCCCATTGCCGTCTAGGTTGGCCGCGTTCACTGGGCTCAGTTCATTGTTGGCTTCCTGATTGATCTGGACACCCGAATGGGTCCAATTCGTGAAACCGCTTTCAAAATCATCGAAAAATACTGAATCAAAAGGATTCGCGGTCGCATCTCTACCTCCACTTTGTACATGGAGTTTGCTATTCCCGTCATTGGAACCGAAACCGGTGTCAGAGACAAACGATGAACGGTGGGCTGTAAAAAATACATTGAGAGGCGCCATCAACAACAGAATAACCGTAAATAACATTATTTTTCTCATGAGAATTTACCACCTGCAATTATTATATTATTTTATGGGAGGATTATATCTGGGGTTTGGTCATTATATCCGTCCTTCTGTGATATATAGACATTATATTTAATAAATTTAAGGTGGATATTATTATATTGGGACATTTTCAAACAATGATAATTGTGTGAACAATAATAATTCATTTTGACGAAAATTAGAGCGATTATTTCCTAATGCGTCTGTGGATGGCTCTAACTTCTTCAAACTTTTCCCTCTCTTCTCCGGTGATGGGTACCAATTGGGGAATTTCCTTTATCTTGCCGTTCTCTCCTACCGCCACCATAAAAAAAAAGGCCCTGGAGCAGTGTTGTGCCACCCATGTCTTGCGGTCCTTTGAGGTGACAATGACCTCCAGACCGGCAGTATGTTTCGAGGTATAAACGACTCTTGCGGTTGCTTCAACCACATAGCCCTGTTTTATGGGAGCAAGAAATTTCAACCTGTCGACACTTGCGGTGACGAAATTTTCATGGGCGAACTTGGAAGCACAGATACCTGCCGCCTTGTCCATCAATGCTATGACGTTGCCGCCGAACATGGTGCCGTAATCGTTTGTGTCACCGGGGAATACCTCGTGTATCATGGTGAGGGGGGATACATCATATGGTGCTGCTGACATGACCGTGACATCTTTGAATTGGAATATTACAGTTTCGGAGATTCTGTTAATTTTTTTCTAAGATGGAATGAACCAAACCAGTATCATTCAATAATATTTCATGATAAATTTGGACAAGATATAAATAGTTCCAAATCAATGATTTTCCGAATTTTTCACCCAAAGAACGGGCTATACATTTAAGGAGATGCATGTATGAGTAGAACGAATCCATGGCCCGTGGTGGTGTCGATAGCTGTTGTTTTGTGTTTCATAGGAACGGGATATCTTACTATTTGCTCTGAAATACTTCTCAGCGAAAACCACGATGTGGGGTTGAACGTAAAGAGCCCCTCAAAGCCTCCGCCCATCTCGTCCAACAAACGTACCGCTGGTGACAAAGGCATTTATTTTGTCACGGGGACCATAGCAAGTTACGGCTACGGCAACGGCCAACATTCCCGTTATTTTATCATCAATACTTTCGATTGGTTATGGCCCACCCATGCGGATTCGGGAGCCATACTTATCATATGGGATCACCAGGGATGGTCTGACGGCTGGCGCCGGGAGATGAACAACAGAGGAATACAATTCACCCAGAAAAGCGCTGGCGGGATCAATGCAAACGATTTCGATCCGAACATTTACCGGATGATCATTATTTCCGAGTACCAGCCGAACCAGCATCTGAACCAGATGGAGTCACTGGTCCCTTCAATGGAGAAATACGTGAACGACGGTGGAATATTGATAGACATGTTCGGTACGAATTACCAACGCCGGTGGTCCAGGGGTGTCCCCGGTCCTTTCGGTGTAAGGACAAATGGAAATGGTAATAGCCATAATTTCGTGGCATCCGTGAATCATCCCATGGTTAGAAACATGAACCGGCCATCGTTCTCCGGTAGTTCCGCGTCCCATGGTGAGATAACCACCATTCCGCTCGGCTCCGAAGTTCTTCTCACGGTTGGTCAGAACCAGGGTGGGACGCCAGTAGCATGTTGGCTGGAAGTGGACCTCACGGCCTATACCGATAACGCAGCCATTTTGGGACAGGGTGACGGGAATAATATATGCTATGCCCGTCATAGAAACTACACCCTCAGCGTGAATGTCACCTCCGCAAGGGACCTTACCGAGGTTTCCGAGGTCAAGGTTTTCCTTGATTATAATACTACCAATGCTACACTATGCTACAACTGGACACAATCTCGCTTCTACAAATATCAGGACTTGGACGGGCACGTTCAATTGAATGTTGACGATTCCAAGGTTTCCACGGACGGGGTCGAGCGGTGGTGGTTGAATTTTTCAGTAATTTTCAATTTCACATTCCCACATGAAGAACTGGTGGACTGCTATATCAGTACTGCTGCCATCACGGGAATTGTAAGAACGGACCGCTTTCCGCACCTTTTCAAGGTCGAGAATGACCTGGAGCTGGTTGGTATTCCCGATCTTACAGGTGAATATCAGGGTGAGTTGAAAAAGAACGATTGGATACGGGGCAGGGAAAGGATTAAGGTCAGCAATCTCAAGGTACGATATGCAGGTGCTCCGGACATCTACCCCGATGATGACTATTTCGATGTCAGGGTTGCCGATAATAACGGGAGCGCCTGGTGGGATAACGAGAGCATGGGAGAAAATATCGAGATAAACATCACTTCCGGAAACGATACGGACCCGGAAGAAGAATATCTCATCACCATCGAGAACATACCCGGAACAGGCATTTGCATGACAAATCTGACCTTTCCACTAAGAATAGATGCGGACCCGCCTCTCTTCCCCGTCAACTTAAAGTGCCATGCCAATGATTTCAAGGACAAGGAGAC
>Ga0187827_10000625_pt1 | contig 55061 bp, 29 predicted proteins | sample ETNtaG_39_FD_167969 | JGI IMG/M metagenome (GOLD analysis project Ga0187827, IMG submission 167969) | Marine microbial and viral communities from oxygen minimum zone, Eastern Pacific Ocean - ETNP2014_SV_150_PacBio MetaG (Illumina Assembly) | ecosystem: Environmental > Aquatic > Marine > Hypoxic...
ATTTCCGAGATTTCGAATTCAAGTTCCGGTATTCCTTTCTTTGCACGCACCGTGTTCTCGAACTCGCTGACTTCCAGTATCCGGCCGAATTTTTTCAGCAGGTCCACGGCGGCTCCCATTGCCTTGGGCAGGTGACCTTCCCTTACGGCAATGTTTCTGATGGCCCCCATCAAACTCGTTATCTTGACATCCCTCGGACACCGTTCGTAACAACTGTAGCACCCGGAACAGAGCCATATGAACTCGCTACTTAGCACTTCCTCCTTCATACCCAAGAGTACCATTCGAATGATTTTTCTGGGATTATAAGTGTCATTAACAGAAAATACGGGGCAAACGGCAGAGCATGTACCGCATGTAAAACATAACTGAATATTCTCTCCCCCCTTTTCCTCAGCGACCTCTCTTTTAAAATTGGAATCCAGCTCTGACATCATGATTGGCTTATCTTGATAGAGTTTTCCAGATGTCATATTATACCTTGGTATTAATTTATATTAATTGGATAAAAATCAACAATAATTCCAATACTGGTTGAACCACAATCCTACATTTCGAAGGCGTTCATGCTATTAATATTATTAATATGTTTTCAGAAAATTTTTCCATCCACCGTTTTCCGCCGGTATCACCTAACAATAACTAAAAAATAATAATATAATGAACTTTCCCGTGGTATAATCGTACAATTTTTTTTGTAATATATTCGAGAAATTGTCGGGTGATATTGGGAATTTCTATCAGCGAACCTAATCGTTAGGTCACCCAACTCTTGATTAGAACGATATATTTTTCTATATAACCGTGATTAGTGTGTCCTAGTTCCATTTATATTCATTATTCGTGTTTTTGAGGTATGGTATTAACGCGATTTGATTCTGGCAAATCTATGCGGAAAAGGAGAATATATTGATGAAGATAGTCATGCTCGCTCCATTTGGAATATCCAAAGGAACCGTTCTTTCGCGGATCCTCCCACTGGGCCATGCTCTTGCAGGGAGAGATAATGATGTGGAGATCGTGATACCTCAGGAAAAATCATCAATGAAAGTTCCCATATGCAGTGGTTCCCTTAGCCTCATAAACATCTTGACGGGCTCACCTAAGATGGCCATTGATGATCTAAGGGCGTCATATCAGATGATGCGTACCGCCTCCGCCCTGGATCCTGATCTAATTCACGTTTTTAAACCGAAGGGATACAGCGGATTGGCGGGGATGCTAATAAGGGCGGGAGAAAAGTTAGGCAATGAAAAGATACCATTGGTACTGGATGGTGACGATTACGAAGGTTTTGGCGGTATGAATGACGTTATGAACTACCCCTTGACTTGGAATTTTTTTTTTCACTTTCAGGAACGGTTTCTACCCCGCATCTCTGATCGAATGACACTGGCGAGCACATATCTCATGGATTATTATTCCAGTTTCGGGGCCGAGCGAGAGAATATGACCCATCTACCCAACGGCGTTAACCCGTTCATTCATTGCCCGGAAACAATCGAAAAAGAATTGATGGAGTTCCTTACAAAACGCATCATTAATAGCGAAGTACGGACTGCACCCGAAAAGGAAGGTGTATTTACGGGAACCAATGAGGAAATCGGGGATTATGTTCCGGAGGAAACCATCTCACTCTTTACCCGTTTCAGAGATCACAGCCATGCAAGGGTTCTGAACATTTTCCGTTCAATCCAGAAAGAAAATTCCAAAGTAAAATTTCTTTTAGCGGGGGGCGGAGAGGAAGGTGAATCCCTCTACCTACAAAAAGGAATGAAAAAATACCTGAAAAGAGGCAGTTTTTTCTTTACCGGGACTTTCCCTTTCTCCTCCCTTTATGAGATATTCTCATACTCGAATATCGCCATGGTACCGATGGATGATTCGAACATAACCAGGGCCAAATGCTCAGCGAAACTTGTCGATCTGATGGCTATGGGAAAGGCTGTGGTTGCTGATAACGTTGGGGAGAACGGGAATTATATCGAGGATGGCGTTTCGGGGTATCTGGTGCATAATATTGTGCATGGCAGCATTGGGGAAATTAACAAAGTGTCGCCACAAGGGAAAGATTTGGAAACAAAGAATACCAAAGAGTTCACGGAAAGATTGGTTTACCTCCTCGACAATCCAACTGAAGCAAATAAATTAAGACAGGAAGCAAGGACCAGGATCAAAAGCAAGTTTTCTTGGAGTGGGCTGGCTGGCAAGGTGGTCGATCTCTATGGTGAACTGGTGTAATTTACACTTTACTCGTTTGTGATCGTGTGGGTAGTTTTTCAACCAGATAACTGACATTGACCCATCTTGATCCCGGTGGGGATGTGGTAAAGGTAGAAATAATCTCCCTCAGTCGCATTCAAGGCTTCACTGTCGATAGTGAACCACTCCAGGGGCTCCTCCATGTGATCGTCATAATTACCCTTATAGTTTATCGGCCCGGATGAGGAATAGGGTTTATTCACCTCGGATACCGTTCCATTGGCCAAAGTTTCACTAGTGCTTGAGGAAACTAGGGCATATGTTATGTTTTCAATATGTGAATCGCCCTGGGTTACTGATACAATGTATAAAGTGTATAATAACCCCAGGGGCCTGTCGGAGACCAGACCAATGGTGGCAGGGTCTGATTCTGGTTGCGGCACCACTGTAACGGAGACAATGGCCGTATCTTCATATTCACCATCCGAAACGGTAAGGTTCACCTTGTGAGTGTCTTCGTCTACGTTCCTATAATACTCTGTATAAGTATGTTCAACAACAGGACCCGTGGTATTGGTACCGTCATGGAATTCCCAGAAATACGTCAGGTCATCACCATCATCATCGTAGGATTCCTCACCGCTGAACACAGCAGGTTGTGACAAAATAACTTCCGTGGGAGCCTCGATCATAGCGTGGGGCGGGTGATTACCCACCCGCTCATCAGGTGCATCGCTTTCGATCACCATAACGTATATCGCAAATGCAGCGATAAGCGCCAGAGCAGTTCCCACAGCTATAATTATTTTCATTTTAAGGATCAATTCAGACGCCACCGGTATAGTTGAAACCAAAAAGCTCCGTCAATATGCCGGAGGAGGCGGTATCTCCTGCCGGGATTGTCCTCTTGAATCCACTGGCGGCGGAGGTCTCCGGTACGGGTCATCTTCATTGGTAGGCGCATCATAATTGGTTGAAGGTTCTTTTGGTTTCTTTCCCTTTACCATCAGGACCACTACCAGAACCAGTACGGCAACGGCTACCAGGATCCCCAGACCGATGAATATCCATTTCATATTCGTCTTATCATCCGGGTTGGATTTTTTATCGTTTATATCGGAGTAGAGGGAATCTCTCTCGTCCTTGAAACTATCCACCTCGTTCTCTGAGGCCACAGTGGATTTGAAATTTCCATCTTGCGATATGGTGGGGGGTGTTATTCCAAACTCCTCGAAGAATTCACTTGATATTTCCGGTGTTACAAGCTCGGTTTGAACGATCATGCCAAGCTCGGGAGCGTAATAGAGGTTGATCTCCATGCCTTCCGGACCCATTAAACTCTCGAAGATTTCTTCGAAGGGATCACTGTAATCCTCCTCATAATAATAATCGTCCTCGTAGTAATCATCATCCTCATAGTAGTAATCCTCCTCATAGTAATACTCATCGTCATCATCATCTGAGCGGCTTCCACCCTGTTGTTGGTATACGAAGCTACCCTGGTAGACAATCTCCATGTCCGGGTTCTTTATCATGACTTCGTATACGGCGCCTTTCTCTATGGTAATGCCCATGTTGGCCATTGGCATATCGAAACCGATATACTCACTGTCACTCCATGAGGAGCCGGTAGCCTCGACGTTCATTCCCTCGATCTTCCAGTTCTTGTCGTCGTATCGATATGACTTGTTTCTATCGCCACCCACAGGTGAAAGATCGTCCTCACCCTGGTCTTCGTAGTCCCGGAAGGCGAAATCGAGAGCTTTGGGTGAGCGTCCCGTCTCGGTAACATAAAAGAAATAATTTGAGGGATCTATGTCAACAGCTTTCATCGCACGGATTGTAAAGAAACAACCCTGTGACTCGTCCACATTTACCCCGTCCCTTACCTCGAAGGCCATTATTTCAACATCGCCCCCATAATAGTCATCGTCATCATAAAAAAAATCGTCCTCCCAGGCTTCGAAATCCGGACTGATGGGAATTACCGGTGTCGTTGAGCCGTCAGCAAGGGTGATGGTGGTTTTCTTTCCTGATTTGAGTGCCAGCCACATGTCATCCTCAAAGTCTTCTTCCCCTCCGCTCTCCTGTGCCAGATCAATAGTTTCGTCCTCGTGAATATCGTCCTCTTCCGGGATACCCGTAATATCCGCTCTCGCACGTATCTTTCCGGAGACGGATGCGGTTCCGGTGAAATCTCCTTCAGGAGTCCACTTTTCATTCTCCTCGATGGGTAGTTCAAGAATGTCGAAAGGCTCATCGAAATCCAGTGTGGCCGAGGCTACTATATTTTCGGTCTTTATGGATGCGCCTCCCTTGATATCAAAGTTCATATTCTCGATATTAGCCTTCACAGAGGCTGCTGCCTCGGCATTGAGGGAAGGTTTCAAGGTGGCGTCGATCCTTGTAATTGCAAGCTCGTCCGTGGTCATCCACATGTCGATGACAAGATCGAACTCAACGTAATACTCCGCGCTCCCGCTTCCCTTTATGCTGATTCCCGAACCGGCAATGTTTGCACTGGCTTCAATACCCAGACCGCTTCCGAAATATAAGGTGTTTCTAACCTGGTAGCACTTTTCGCCGTTTACATCGGCGTTGTCATCCATTACTTCGGAGGTCATGTACAATCCTATGCCCCCGCCGTTAAAGTCCACATCCACATCGAAAGAGGTTAAAATGCCCGAATCCTTCAATTCAGCTCCGGCCTCGTCTATGATTTTATCAATATCGAGATCCCCTATCATGTCATTCAGGTCCACGGATATGGATTGTGACCATTTCTGGCCCTTTTCCAGTACCGGAACGGAAATATTTTCATTTACTGCATTGTCTTCCTCAGCGTTGCTCATTGGTAATACTGACAAGGCCAGTATCATCAATAAGGATAAACTTGCTATTTTGATCATTATTTTTTTCATTTAGTTACCTCCTCGGTAAGCCTCTCAATAATTCAAGACTGATAAATCATTGCTCATGACCTCAATTTGTCTAAGGATTATGGAGCAAATATTGAATAGAAAGGGAACTTGAGGGATTTATAGTTTACGTCTATTTTACAAACTTTATGGGGTGATTGCGTAGATATTCGAATTGATTGATAAAGAAAAAATAGTAGGTCTACTATAATACGGTTGTGACGAATCGTCCTTCCCAGGTCCACTGCGGCACAGGGGGCCTCGTGGACACAAAGTTTATAGATTAATATTCAAGGTGTTGGGGGGCGGGGATTTCGCTTCATATGCAAGCAATATTGATACTGGCATAGGGTGAACATTCATGAAAAAAAAACAGGTTCGAAATGAACAAATGGGCAAGAAAATATCGAACAGGAAGAAACTCCAAGCAAAGATCGATAATACTGACATGAATCATATCTACTATGATCCATACCAGTATATTCTTAACCTCAAACCCATGGAAGCCATCCAGGAACACGCAAAAGCTGTACACCAGACCGTTATTCTTATGAAAAAGATGTTTGATTCGTATATTGAGGAGGATTTCGAAAACGCGGAAAGATATCTTCCTAAGGTAAAAGAGGCCGAGTTTGAGGCCGATAATATAAAATCCATTATAAGGGACAAACTGCCGAGAAGTTTCTTTTCCAGCCTGACGAAAGATGATATGAACTCTTTTCTGAAGGAATTGGATTCCGTTGCCGACAGTGCCGAGGATGTGGCCGATTACATGGCTGCAAGAAGGACAAAGATTCCGGACGAGGTAAAAAAGAGTTTTAAAAAACATTCGGATATCGTGGCCCAGTCAATGAATATACTTTTCGATGTGATCACGGACCTGGGCCGGGTAGTGAAAAGTGTCTTTCGCAAGAAGGACGTGGATGAATTGCTCCAGAAGCTACACTGTGTATCCATAGCGGAGCATGAGGCGGATAAGGTCAAGATGGAATTGAGAAATATACTTTTCAACCTTGAGGGTCATGATCCTATTGCGGTGTACCACATGCTTAAACTGTTACAGTTCTCGGATTATGTCGCAGACCACGCCGAGAATGTAGAAGGACGTATAAGGATAATCGTAAGCCATTGAAGGTGTCACGTACGGCAAAAAATATTTAATTCATTCCCCATTTACACTTGTATATGGGTCTTTTGAAGGAGTCTAGTTTCTATAAATTGGTTAGAAAAAATATAGAAAAGATACGGGAACAGGGGGAAACTCCTCGGACCGATCTCAGCGCCTTCGATTCCATGGATAAGTACGTTTGCGATCTTTGCAGGGCATCGGTTGATCGGTCCGGGCTGATCCAATGTTCTTTTTGCGGCAGGTGGGTATGCCGTAATGATTGTTTTGACCGAGACGATGTTTCCTGTCTTAACTGTCACGGAGTGATAAGACTTCTCCGAGAGTCGCGAAAGATGGACATCCTATCAAAGAAGAAGGCCGTGCTGCTGGATGAGAGGAAGACAGCTCTTCGGGAAGAAATGATGTATCAAAAGAAAAGGGGAGAACTCGAAAAAAAGAGAAAGATGGACGAGATAGAGTTCGAGAACAAGAAATTGGAATTGGAACGCAATAAGAGCTTGCAGGACATGGAAGCGAATATTATGCCCCAGGATTCAGGGAGAGGGGTTCTGAAAGCCATCAGGAAAATAAAAAAGATGAAGAACTCGGATAATGCCGGGAATAATAATGGGTGATACCATGGATGAACTGAACGCCATGGCTAAAGATCTCGATTGGGCCGAAAGGCTCAGAAACACCGAAAATTACCTACACCCTGAACAAACAAAAAAGAAGGGTTTTCGCGGATGGGGGATACTTATTGCATTCGTTTTTGGCCTTGCACTCTCCTCAATGATATTCTACTGGCGTGATCCCATCACTGAATGGATAACTGGCGTGCTGGGTCTGTGAGATCCCACATCGAAGGTGCTCATATGATAGTAACGAAAAAAATTCTGAAATTTTTGATGTGTCTGTGTATAGTATTATTTATGCTTTTAATTCTAGCCCCAACTGGCCAGGCGGATAAGATCCATGTGAAAGAAATTCCCGGGGAGACTTATGAAAAAACCATCAGCAAGGCAGCGGAAGCGACGTACACATGGGAAGTGAAAAATGATGATCCGGTCTTAAAGTACCATGTTATCATTGAACTAGGAAAAGAGAACGATGATTGGCAGAGCGACATTTTCCCTGATGATTTTTACATAGAACCGAAAAAAAATGTCACGGTGAAATTGACTGTAAGCACCACTTCGCGTTTCGACGGAGACCGGCAAGAGCACAGGTTGGACTTCATGGTTTCATCGGGAACTAACACGACAATTCCCATCAGTATGTACGCAAATACGACTCAGGATATACCCGAAAGCGAGAAGAAACTAACTTTCGGAGGCATCGATATCCCCCTTCCGGATGCCCTCAACAATATGCTCGGTCGCTTCGGAGGCTCTTTCCTGTTATGGGTTGTGGCGGCACTGCTGTCGTGGTTCTTATTGAAGATAGTAATGGCCAGGATAACAAAAAAGACCGTTACTGATCTTGACGATAAGGTCTTGGGCGTTGTGCAGACCCCGTTGATACTCCTGATCGTGCTCTATGGTGTGGTGGATTCCCTCGTGTATCTGGAATTGACTCCGGCCAGGATATCCCAGATAAAGACCGTTTACGACTTCGGTTTAATGCTCATCACCATGTGGACTGCATTCCGGCTTTTCCGGATCGGATTGGAGTTCATAGCCGAGCGCTGGGTGAAAAAGAAGGAATTTCATATAAAATTCGTTTTGATACCGTTGATAGAAAAACTGGGAAAAGCGGTATTCTTTACAGTACTCTTAATTCTCATTTTGGGTTTTTTTGGTGTGGACCTCACTGCCTTCGTGGCCGGTGCCGGTATAATAGGTCTCGTTGTCGCCTTCGCTGCGCAGGATACTCTTGCCAATTTCTTTGCAGGTATATTCCTTATTATGGAACCGAAGTTCAAGGTGAATGACACCATCAAATTTGAGAACGAAGTTTATATCGTGAGAACCATCGGCTTGCGCACGACCCAACTTTATGATATTTACCAGAATATGGATGTCATTGTACCAAATCACACCCTTGCCACCTCTAAGCTGGTAAACCTTGACGAACCGGACAAGAAACTGCGGATAACGCTTCATATTCCTGTTGCTTTTGCCACTGACATTGACCAGCTCGAAGAGGTTATCCGGAAAGTGTCGAAAGATCATCCCGATATTATTACCGATACACCTGCAAACGAACCGCTCCTGTATTTCAACGAGTTCGGTCCGTATTACCTGGACTTTGTTTTCATGTTCTGGATCGAAAATCTTGAGGACCGTTTTTTTATCAGACAGCGGGTTTTCAAATCATTGTATCAGGGATTGAAGGATAAGAAGATAGAAGTGCCACTTCCCCAGACCGTTTATTCGATGCATGATGGCAAGCTGCATGATCACCCCTTCGTTGAGAGTGATGATGTTCAGTCCAAACTCGATTCGTACAAGGAAGGGGACCCAGTCCTAAATCGAAAAAACAATGCACCGTACAAAATGAAATTGGAAAAAAAAAGGAAATGAGCCGCTGAACGTACCCTAATTACGGGTATCCCGAAAAAACAGCATCGTTTCACGTTTTATTTTCCATATAGCAAAATTTTTTATTTTATGAGATTAATATATGTGGGAACATGGCCAAAACACGATTACCGGAGGGTGCAAAGAGCATCATGGCAAAGGTGGCAGTCATATCAAGGGACGCCATCTGCACAAACTGCATGAAGACCATTCGCAAAGGAGATTGGGTTGTGGAATGCGAATGCAGCAGAAAATATGATATGGATTGTGCATTCGATCTTATGACCTGTTCTTTCTGCGGGGCGGATTTCTACGATATGGACCTTTCAACCGAAAAGGAGAAAGTACCCATTGGACAATTTTTGAACCATGTGGATCGCTATTACGAACGTCTGAAGGATTCCCGGAAGGAGCCCATCCTCACCGTGCCTTTACCAAAAGTCAAGCTAACAAGCCCGGTTCGTACCAAACCTCTCCCGTTCGTTTCCGCGGCTGTTCTAGGTCAGGGAACTACTGCTTCGCATTTGCAGATGGAGGAATATTGTACCCGTGCGATAGGCATCCAGAACTCTTTCATTACAGAAGCGACAAAGGCCCGAATAAACACCACCACAGCCTTTAATAGCCTGGTTCGGGCCAGGACTGCTCTAAAAGTCCATGATATAACCAACTCGCTTTCATTTCTCAAGCAGGCCGACCGAGAGATAAAGAATAAGATAATCCACACGATCAATATATCTTCGCAATTGATGAAGGATATTGAGAACGAAGGAGCCAATATCCGTATTATTAGGAATCTTATAATAATGGGTTTCAATTCCTTGGAGGAAGGGAAGATACTTGCCTCACTATATTATCTGAGAAGGGTGAACGAGGAAGTGGAACGAATGAAAGCCTCGGGAGACCCTGCGACCTATTTCGAGGGTGAGGATTTCTATTCATTGATCGGAGTGGAGAAAGATGCCGAATTTAGTAGCATGCGCAAAGCATATCGGAAGAAGATATCGGAACTTCACCCCGACAGGCATGCAGATTCCGATGAAGAAACCAGAACAACTGCAGAGGACAATGCAAAAAGTCTCAACAGGGCCTACAATACACTGAAACGTTCCCAGGAAAGGCGTCTTTACGATATTGCCATGGGTTTCTGTAAATATTGAGCTTCTTACCGCTTGGTTGGGCGCCCCCATTGTTCGAATATCGTCCTATAAAGTTTATATATTTACAATGAGATACTTGGAGTACAGTGTAAGGTAGGAATAAAACCGGATATCATTGAGCATAAAAAGAGGGTAAGATGAAATGATTGCAGATAAATATTCGCGGACGGCAGTTGCGGTGATGCTCATTATGGGGTTGTTCCTCGTATTGCCCGGAACCGTGGCAGGAAACAATATCGTTGTAAAGGGTGTGGACGATAGGGGCGAGGACATCGGTGATGATGGTATTTTTGATTATCTCATTATAACAGTACAGGTTAACGTCCTGAGTGAGGGAACTTACACCGTCTACGGATCAATCGAGACAATCGACTCGGCTCCCATAATGGCCTACAACACTTCACAACTGTCGGAAGGGGATGGAGTACTCTTTCTTGAGATATTCGGTACCAAGATATTTGAATCCGGCAGGGATGGCCCCTACACTGTTACTCTCAGGGTTACCAACGATGTGGAGCATACTTCCTATACGCACAATACAAAAATGTATTCCTTTATGGATTTCGATCCTAGTCCACTGCCCGCTCCGGTCATACCCATATTGAATGAGAACATTACGCTGGATTTCGGAACCATCATGCGCAATCCCCTCATCACCTTTTACCCAACGCTGCAAAAAGAAAAATATAAGTTTTCAGTTTCCTTCGATCACATAATCGGCTTCGCGGATGACGGAGATAAATTATATAGTTCAAATGATAACGTATTGTTCCGCGGCGATCTCTCGCAGATCATATGGATCCCCACGATCTCATCGAAGGACAGCACTCTCCGTCTGAACATGCGAAATACCATAAAATTGCTCCCTCTGACTGAGACAAATAGCCCGGTAGATATGACCGTCGAATTCATCTTCAGCACCAATGTTCAAGGCACTTACAAAAAATTCGATATAGATCTGACCCTGCACGAAGCTGTGGAAGGTGTCGATTTTTTTGCCCTCGAACATCATCTTGAAGACCTGACGGGTATGACCGAGTTCAATTTCGTAGATGATGAAATAACACCAAGGGTTCAGTTCGTCAACGGTGGCCGTGAGGAGATGGCCTATTACGAGTGGATCAAGGAGGCCGATAGCTATTCAGGCGGGACCGCCAGTACCGTGTCCCTTACGCATTCTTACAGCATAAACGGCCAGGTCATGACCCTGTATATCAACTATCCAAATGACGATGAAACGGATAGAATATTCCACGACCCCGTGCTGGGTATCAAGGTTCCGCCCATGGATACTAGCGAAGAGCCCAGCGAAGACGGTCACAGTTTGCTGCTTTTCGTGATATCGGCGCTTGTGGGCGGTTTGTTCATTATATATACTATCCATTCACAAAGGAAAAGGGACTAAAGGGGTTTGGGTAGATTGGGAACGGGGGAGATCACTTCTCGATAAAGGTGTTTATCCCTTGCTCTGTGAGACTTTTTTCCCACTGACAAAACCAATCACAATAAAAATCCTACTTCCATAATGTAGGCCATCACTATCATAAGCATGAAAAAAATCATACAAGCATCATATTGGCCACAATTATCGTAAAGGTGAAGACCACAAGAGTTACCGGTAGGGTTCTCGCGAAAGCAACCTTCACCTCTACCTTATCATCCCCGTAGCGAATGTTCGTGCAGAAATATATGATAATGAGGGCAGTGGAAAGAAGATAAACTCCGATTATGAGCGAGAATATCTCGGCCGGTATTGGTGCGCTTTCGCCGAATCCCAGTTCGAAAGCTCCAAACCCGGCAACACCGGCTGTTTCGTCGCTGGTTATGGGTCCGATATTGCTTAAATTCTCCGTGAGCATGAGATAGAGGGCCGTGGTTATTCCCATTATCAACGGGCCAAAGATGGACCCCGTGGTAAGCATCATGCTCCTTATTCCCGATAGATTGTTATCGATCTCCTTCTCAACACTTTTCAGGTCCCGGAGATATCGGGATATCTTGATTATGGTGGCCCCAGCCGTGGATGCATCTTTCTTAATAGATTCGATGACGGTTCCCATAGTTGCTCTTATGGTCCTTGAAGGTAGATCGGACAATATACCCATGGGGCCGAAAAGAGCATCTTTGAGAGTGCTTCTCACCACCTGGAGGTTGTAGAACATCTGTCTGTATAATCGTCCTATGTGGGTACCTTCAAGTGTCTTCGAGGTGGAACGGAGAGAATCCTCGAATGCCTTTCCCTCGGCTATCCGGCTTCCCAGATGATAGAGTGCATCGGGAAACTCATCCTCCATTTTCATAATGAGTTCTCTTTTTCGTTTCTGATGCTTTGAAGTGCGATGTGCGTAATTAACCACTGCCATACCGGCTCCCCATATTACCGGAAGCGGGGTCAAAGATCGGATAAGTGCATCTGATTCACTTGTCAGAGTCCGCATCCACAGTATGCTCAATACCAGGCCCAGAAAGAATATGAAAATGGATGTGGCAAGTATTAGGGTTCTTTTTTTTCTGGAAAGCGGGTTGGGAATCATGGGGGGTACCGATGTACCGGGCCGGTTTCCAAGAATGTGGAATGCATAAAGAAAGGTCACCCCGGGGAATAAGATATCCATTAAAATTATTATCATGGGCAGAGAATTTGCCCCCACCTGCAGTAACGGTAGAAGTGCTCCTACGATCATGGGAAGCATTATTCCGAGGGAGAATAGCACCATTGTGGGACCGGTAAGCGAATTGGCAAACCCTTCCATCTGCCGTTTTGTCCCCTCAAGAATAACGTCATTTGCCGTGTCGAGCGCGCGATGAATTCCCTCTTTAGTTTTCTCTATCGCAGCGTTCCTTATGTTGTAGAGAGCCCTTTTGAACTCTTCGGAGAACTCCCCGCAAAAGAAGGCGAAATCAAGAAATGATTCCTCGATGCTGTCGAATTCCCTGATGTAGACGTTCCAAAGGATCTTTTTCAGGTTCGTCGATAGAGGTTCGTCCACGTTGTCGGAAGCAAACTCGATGGCGGTGTTCAATGACGGATTGAGATACATGGACATTGACATGTAATTGATGGTCTCCGGAAGCCTCCCCAGTGTTTTCACCTGCACCTTTCTGGCCTTGTTCATGGGGTATCGGAGTATCATACTGGCGGTTATCGGAGGGGTTAGCAGCGTTACCAGAGCAATTATGAAAAGGATAAGATTGCTGAGCTCGTATCCTATCAAATTCAAGAGAGCTATGAGGGATACATCAAGGAAAATTAGAAACGGGAATAGAACGATAAGCGCAAAATTCGAAAAAATCGGTACCTGATACGGCTCTATATCGTATCGAAGGTATTTTAGGGAGAAGTTCAGCTCGTGCTTTTCGTACTTGATCTTGGCATTTATGAATTTGTCCTGATTGAGATGGAAGCGGTTCTCCTCATCCCAGTATCGTTCATCGGATTTCTGGTATTTTTTCTTTGCTTCCTTGAATTCAGACTTTGCCTTTTCGAATTTATTCTTCGCATTTTCAAACTCGCGATCGCGTTTTTCATCATACAGATTTTTTTTCTTTCCCCTGTCCTTCCCCATCAATTTCGTTGCCAGTTCACACCCGCTGGTGAACCAGTTCTTGTTGTAAAAACCCGCGCCGGATTTCATGGATTGACCGCTACTGGGCATATAGAACGCGCCTCTCGAAGATATTGAGCCATTCGTCGTAAAGAGTGCTGTAGTCTATTTTCTTGAAACTAACGTAATGCCGCTGTATCACGTTCCAGAAAATATTATTGGCCGTGCTCACCGCCTCGATCCCCAGAAGCCTTGGTTCGTTGAGTTCGTGTGATTTCTGGACCAGTGTTTGCTTGATCTTTGCACGTATGTTGATATTTTTCATAACTTCTTCCATGGACATGTTCCAGCTCGAAGCGATGTTCTGCAACAGTTCGCTGTTGAAATTGAAGCCCTTGGTGGGTTCCACCATGTCCTTTTCCGGATTGTAGGTCATCAGATCTGTGAACATTTCGTCCTTATCGAGAGAGATATCTTTCCTTACTTCTGCGATCTGAGTGACCCGTTTAATGTTATCTTGTATGCCGCTGGGCCTGGTGAGTCCGGCAACCACTATCACGTCAGTGGCCGTAAAGGATTCCCTGTTGATACCCATATCGTAGACTATCCTCTCGAAAACCGCTTTGGCGGAATTTGCGTGGAAGGTTCCCAGTACCGAACTGCCTGCCGTGCCTGCCCGCATGGCCTCGTAAAGGGTTTTTGCTTCCTCACCCCGTACCTCTCCCATAACGATGGCCGATTCTCCAAGCCTTAAAGACACCTTCAGAGCGTCAACCGCGCTTCTCTCACCCATGCTCCCGATGGTGGACTGTATGAAAAGCGACTGGACCTTGTAACCCATGGCCTGCATTTTCATCCCGGGAAGCTCCAGCGTGTCCTCGATGGTCAATATCCTCTGGCTTTTTGGGAATTCCAGAAGAAGTGCACCCAGCAGAGATGTTTTGCCTGCCCCTCTACTCCCGGTGACGATGATGGTGGCTTTGCCGTCTATAAGGAACGATAATAATCCGGCGGCCAGGGGCGTCAAACTGCCCACATCGATAAGCTTTGTGAGGGTCCAGGGATCCATGGCATGTTTCCGTAATGCAAAAGCTGTACCCTGAGGGCTCAAAGGCCGACCAACCACGGTTACCCTGGTGTCGTATGCCTGAAGGTCGCACTCCAGAACCGGCATTGCTTCTGAAAACGGACGTCCGCTATCGTATCGGAACCGCGATAGCAGACTTTCCACATCATTGGACGACAGAATTATGTTGGTTCGGCATTTCACGGGGAACTGGGATCGGCCGATCTTGCCCAGCATTACATAGACGAGATTATCGGGGGCCGGAGCATCTATGTAGATGTCGTTAATATTGGGATCTTGCAGAATTATCTCGATTATACCCATTCCGGCAGTGTATCTGGCCAGGACAGACGATAAGGATTTGATCTGCTCCGTCACCCGACCCTTGTCGAATTTGATGTCGTATAGATTCGCAAGTTCATAAAAATGATATTCGCCGAATTTTCTCACGTAATCCTTGGCCTGGTTTATATTTGAGAGTTGAATATTCGGGGGAAAATCCTCCATGAGGTTCTTTCGGCTCACGTCCAGTAACCTGAGAAATCGATCTTCGAGAGCGTATTCAGGAGGTGATATGTGGTAGTACCCCTCGGTCTCATCCTCCAGCCTGTAGATGGTTACCTTTGCGTCCCCAACCTTGTACGATATCAGCTCTTTTGCATTTCCGGGGGGTTTGGGTATAAGCCATGAAGATGAGAAATGAGGTTTGATACGTCGGTTCCGACTGAAAATCCGATAAATACCGCCTCTTACGCTCTTTATGTTAGTCTGACCGCTGAACCGATACATTCTGTTCTGAATATCCTGGCATTTGGAAACTATCTCCTTTGACGTGTGATATGTAGTTTCCAGCATGCTCTTTTTAAATACCCATTGAGAATTATCCGGCGGATCATATTTTGCCAGTGTTTGTGATTTAGAATGCCGACCGATTTCCTCAACCATGGGATCACATCATGTATGATAGATTATCTTATAAGCGCTTAAAAGAATGAATCCTGCGATATTTTCGAATCTCTTGAACACATCTTCCAGATTCTCGAGGGTATTGTACCTGCAGTTATTGCAGTAGTCTGCTTTCGGCTGGAACCTTTGAACCTCCGTGATCATGGGATTCAGGTGATTATAGAAGATTTCGAAATCGCTGGCGAACTCCCCCTTAAGTTTTGTGAATAACTTTTTCGGATTGACCGGGCAAATTGAGCAGGGAACCTTCTTCTTGTATTTGGGATGATGCAGCTTGAACTGGTGGTCCGGTCTGCGTAGAGAATAGTTTCCTATCTGGTTCACAAGAGATTTCATACGTTCCATCAGCTCAACTGAGTCTCCGAAATACATAGTATCCAGGTACTGGGATATGTAGAGATAATCCACCATATATACTTCAGAAAGAGCGTGCAGAATGCCGCTGATACACCCCGGATTGGCCATGGAATAGTTTTGCGGGCAGCCCTTGCACTTGATCACCATCTTCTGCTTCTGTCCCTCGTACTCCAGTTCGTAATCACACCGCGAGGATTGTTGAGCGCCCGTTTTCTTTTTTTTTATCTTACCAGCCATATTCTATCCACGTCCAGAATCTTCTCGTGAACAGGGTCGGATTAGTTAACATTCTCATTCTATATAACCATTTTTACACTTTGAAGAGGGCATTTAATTCCTTACTGGTGACATGGAAATCCTCATCTCAATTGCAGTTGATTGCTTATTAAAATAAACCGGACCCGTGTGCCGTCTGGATGATGGATAATATGAGATACATTTCAGCCAGCAGACCAGAAGAAAAAATTTATTTATCAGCATAATATTCATCCGGCAGTTGTCAATTGTTCAAAATGAGAATGAATAATCGTATTAATGTACAATAAAGATAAACGAATATAGCACGTTTTTCAAATCAGGATAAAAAGATGTTGATTAAGGAGATTGTGAATATGCTGACTGAAAAGATATACGACCAGGTAGTAAATCGGAATCCCGGCGAAGTCGAGTTTCACCAGGCTATCAAGGAAGTTTTGGAATCCATCGAGCCTGTACTGGGACGGCATCCGGAATTCGTCGAAGCAAAGATCGTCGAACGAATAGTAGAACCAGAACGGCAGTTAATGTTCCGCGTTCCCTGGATGGATGACAATGGGGGGATACACGTTAACAGGGGATTCCGGGTACAATTCAACAGTGCCATTGGTCCCTACAAGGGCGGTCTTCGATTTCATCCCAGTGTATATCTTGGCATTATCAAGTTCCTCGGTTTCGAACAGATTTTCAAAAACGCCCTCACCGGCCTTCCCATGGGAGGTGGAAAGGGTGGCTCCGATTTCAATCCCAAGGGTAAATCCGACACAGAGGTCATGAGGTTCTGCCAGAGCTTCATGAGCGAGCTGTTCAGGCACATCGGTCATAATACCGACGTTCCTGCAGGCGATATTGGAGTGGGTGGAAGAGAGATAGGTTATATGTTCGGTCAATACCGAAAATTAACGAACGCGTTCACAGGTATTTTGACCGGTAAAGGGCGTGGCTGGGGGGGAAGCCTGGTACGACCCGAAGCCACAGGCTACGGTCTCATCTACCTAATGGATGAGATGTTGAAAGGTATGGGGACGGATTTCGCGGGGAAGATAGCGGCTGTTTCAGGGTCGGGAAATGTAGCACAGTATGCTGTCCAGAAGATCAATCAACTGGGCGGAAAGGTGGTAACTCTATCAGATTCGAACGGTTTCATCCATGACCCGCAGGGAATATCCGGTGACAGGTGGGATTACGTTATGACGCTAAAGAACGTTCGGAGAGGACGTATCAAGGAATATGCTCAGGAATTCGGGTGTGAGTTCCATGAGTGTAAGAGACCGTGGGGTGTAAAATGTGACCTCGCCCTGCCCTGCGCCACGCAGAATGAGCTCGACGGAGACGACGCAAAGACTCTGATCGCCAACGGCGTACTGGCTGTTGGAGAAGGCGCGAACATGCCCTCTACCCCCGAAGCTATAGAGGCATTCCTTTCCAATAATATTCTCTTCGCTCCGGCAAAGGCCGCCAATGCCGGTGGAGTTGCGACCTCCGGCCTGGAAATGTCACAGAACAGCCTCCGACTGTCATGGTCCTTCGAGGAGACCGATGCCAAGCTGAAGAATATTATGGTGAACATTTATAAGTCCATGAGCGAGATCATCGAGACCTACGATATGCCTGGAAATTACGTGGCCGGGGCCAATATTGCGGGATTCATGAAGGTAGCCAATGCAATGCTGGACCAGGGACTCATATAGTTTGAAAGCTTACCGGATATATATTGAAATGCCCGGTGCTATTGTAATTTGCCGGGCTTTTTTTCATTTAAATTATAGCACGCTCGGGTCTATTGAGAATTTTCAATTATTTTATTCAGGATAACCTTAAGAACTATCTATTGTTATCGGGTTGATGAGGGGTCATGGTTAAGGAAAACACTCACCTTTTCGCCGCGGAGAGAATACTTCATCTTATTAAGGCCGCGGATATACGGAAGCTCATTGAGCGCAATCGGAAAAGTTACCATCTCGGCGCTACCATCCCGGACGCTTTTTTTTATAGTTACAATAATAATATAAAAAAAATTTCGGGGATACTTCACGGAAAACAGGGTAATCTCACCAATGATTTCATTTTTCAGGCCCTGGATAATGCCAGGAAATCCCGAAATCTCCCCGATCTCGCTTTTATTATGGGTTATCTCAGCCATTGTGCTCTCGATATAACCTTTCATCCGGTCATCTATTACTATACCGGGAATCACAGGGACGGTTCAATCGATATTAGGAAGGCCACTTACCTACACTGGCATTACGAGACATACTTGGATGCAAAATGGAATGATCGATTCTATATCGAAAATTTGATCGACGCCAGCCTTATAGACCGACTGCATTTCTTCGATATTATCTCGAACAGCATGAATGTACCTAAAGAAGGGATCATAAGAGCGGTGAAAAATCAAAAATTCCTGAATAAATTGTTCCGAAGCGGGCTTGTTTACCAGTTGGTCCGTTTTGCAAAATTCTTGCATCTCACGGATGAAACGCCAATGGGTATATTTTACGGTAATCTTGATAGGGAAAAAATAAAACTAGATCAGGAGTTGGTCTACCGGGACACGGTATCAGGTGATGGGAAAAAGACGACCCTGGATTCATTACTCGACGAAGCCTGTTCACTGGGAGAACGGATGATACGAAGCGCGTATGATTATTATACCGGGGCAATAGAGAGAAAACAATGTTTACGCGTAATATCCGGGAAAAGCCTGGCCACGGGCAAGCTGAAGATACCGGTGAGGGAAATCAGATTCACCAGATTCAGTGGAATCGATCCTCTTTAGGGCTCCCGCTTCGCTCTGACGTAAAACGTCACGCCTGAGCCTTCGATTTTCTGTGAAAATCTACAGGCTGAGATTCCGCGAACATGAAATGATATCTATCCGTTTGAATATTTTCTCAGTCTTCCTCGTCCAGATCTTCTATCTCGACATCCTCATCGAACAGTTCACCGCACTGGGGACACATCTCATCATCTGCAGCGATTGGCGCTCCGCATTCGGAGCAGATCATCTCGTCCTCATAGAAGGATTCGCCGCAGTACGGGCAGAGAACCTCGTCGGGGTCCACCGATGCCCCACATTTGTCGCAAACGAAATCCGAATCCTCTTCCACCAGATCTTCACCACAAATTTGGCACGATTCCGCCTCATCGTCTTCGATCCTGGCCCCGCAGAAAGGACACTTGTTCTCCTCCCCCTCTTCTTCAACACCAACTTCCTTTCTCACTGGTTTAGTCTTCTTCTTGGGCACGTATCCGCAGGAGGGGCATTTCTTGTCGTCGATATCGAGAGGAGTACCGCACTTCTTGCACCCTACCCTGAAATCCGCTTTTTTAAGTTTCAGACCGCATTCCGAGCAAACCTTATCCCCAGGATCCACCATGGCACCACACTGGGGGCAGGACGATACTTCCCCAATTTCCTCGGTGATCTCACCACCGGGTGTTGTTCGTGAATACCTGTTACGGAATGTTATATACATCATGATCACCAGCACCAAAACCAGCACGATAGCAAGGATAGTACCTGCGAAGCCGAGGTCCAGGCCAAGTCCCTCCTCCTCTTTGGATGGTTTTGCCGGTTCCACGTTTTTCCCCTCGGTGGTGAAATTGAACGTGTATCTTTCTAAAATGGATAGGCCGCTTACACTCTTGATGCTAGTGTGCAGAACCACGGAGTAAAGTGTATTATATTCGAGATCGGCATTCAGTATCAGGATGACACTCTTGTTATCGTTGGTCAACTTTATATCGTCCCATGTAACCAATGGAGTGATCTCTATACCCCCTTCAAGGGATACCAGATTCATGGGTTTGGAAAAAGCAATACTTATCTGGGTTGTCACCGATACGTTCTCCCGGCCATCTTCTGGATACACAACCAGAACTTCCGGGTTCTTCTCGGCTCCCACGGTCCTGAAAGACCACGTGACGGCCTCTTTGAGAGAGTTCCCGTGAAGGTCAGTGATGCCGGTGGTCAGCAGTACGGTATATTTTGAACCTACCGCCAGATCTGCTTTGGGGCTAAATGTGGCCGTAATTCCATCTGCAACCACACTACCGCTTACCGGGTTATTTTTCGGGTCGAGTAGAACAAAGGAACTTTCATCGACTCCTTTCACTATTTCACTGAACTTCGTCTTAATAATTGTGTTGAGAGGAACATTCTTCGCATTATCCGCTGGAAGAAGGCTGTTCATTAAAACGAATGGAGAAGAAATGTCTATACGTCCCATAACTGTAAGGTTGCCGAGGAAGGTCACGTTAGCGTGTATTCTCTTTTTCAGAGTATCCACACTTGCGAGTGAATCCGCCCGAACCCATTTCCCTTCCGATGTTTCAATGTAGAGGTCCAGTGTGTTTTCGTCTGTTATGTGACTGATATTTCGTGTGCCGTAATTGACTCCCACCTCGACGTGGTCCCAATCATCATACGCGATTCCCTCTATCCGAATGGCAAACGTTATGCCTATGGTTTTCATATTGATACCTTTGTCAGTTACAATTTCGTCACCTAAAAGAACAATGCTGATGGATGGAAGCTTTCCTGTGTTCTCATAAAAAAGAGTGGCGGATATTCCGGAATCGCTGTAATACAGTGTATCCGGCCGCGGTAGCTGGCGAACGGTCAATATCATGAAATCGGTCCCGATATTCCAGTTTCGATCCCTTGCTCGTAGCGTAACATTGTAAATACCCGGAATATCGAACCTGAAACCGGGATTTGTACCATATAGAGTTACATTGTTCTGTGCGTAGACGAAACTCCAGCTTTGGTTCACCGTTCCCACGTTGTCCTCTGTATCAGACCCATCGAATTCATATAATTCTTGTTCGTATATCCAGTTATCCGGACCGGCTTTGGCCGAGGGTGGTAAAACGTCGTTGATCACCACCAGGAGATTCCTCGTTATGTTACTGAATGTTATGGATTGGTTTACCCCTGTAGAGAACCCGTCCTTCGATGCTGTAACATCGTAGTAATGGACCAGTACCCCGGATGAGATTATCTCTTGCTGGGTCGCCAGAACGTTATTTATCTCACCTTTCTCATTTGTAGTGAAGGTATTTGTGGAAAGTATCACGTCCGAAGTGACATGTTCGACCAGGATGACAGTGGCGTAAGGAATCCGGTACGAATGTTCATCGATGGACACGAAGGAAACGAAATATTTGACCCATATCCTCGAGATATTGTCACTGGCCGGAATATAATACTTGAAAGGTACGGTGTTTACAAGTTCAATTACCGAAGCATCCCGGGTTTCAAGATCCTCACTAGCAGATCCGGAAACAGTGGAATTGAAAACATTTAATCGGGATGATTTGGAAACCAATATCCCTTTGAGGTTACCGGTGACATCACAGTTATTCATGGTTCCCGTACAATCCTGGTCCATTGATAATGCAGTCCCATTTATGTTGACCAGATAGCAGGAGCTCACCTCCAGCGAGGATTCGGACATGCTTATTCCCACTCCTCCGGTGTTGGTGATCATCGAATCCACGAGTTTCAGTGAAGTGTAGGAAGAGTTCTTGAAACTCAGAATACCGAAATTGCTGAAATCCAACATCATCAGGTCGTCGAGATAAACGTCAGAATTGAGGACCAATATACCTCCGTAGCCGCCGTGGATCTTTGAAGATTCGATCAGTGGTATTGAATTTTTCACAGTGGAATTGATGACGACACTGAAATGATCATTCGCAAAGTCGCATTCGCTAATCCATGTCTTATCGCTTTCGATGAAGAGACCGCGCTTATCCAGCTGCGTAGAGAAATCGTCATTACCTGGATCGAATCCGCAATTACGGACGATAACATCGTCCATTCTCAGGGTTCCGCCGCTCTTGACCCAGAACCGATACCTGCAGTCACCACCAACTCCAGTTGAGTTCAGGGTGCTCTTGATATTGGTTCCCCCGTACAGATAGAGTTCTCCACCGTTCTCGACCACTATGGCTCTCGTTCCGTTGCCGGGAACATTTAACAGGATGGTGAAGTTCCTGATTGTGAGTTTGCCGCCGTTTCTCACGGTCAAATTGCCCCCTAGGTTCATAACAATATTCTGGAGCATCATGGTTTTCTCAACGGTCCAATCCACTTGTACATCAGTGCTGTTCAGGGTAAGGTTCCTTGTCATGCTCGAATTTACGTAATAAGTTGCGTCCGCTTTAAGCTCTCCATATTCGACCCTCACCGTATGTGGGGTAAATAATTCCATTGCGGATGCACCCCAATCTTTGGATTGAACCGCCTCGAGCATCATGGCGGTCCCGTTTTGAGCCGTTAGAGCCTGGCCGACCTCCGTCCCGTTCAAATCGAATAGGGTTACCGTAGTCCCCGGTATCGGGAGCCCTATAGTATTCAATACTCGAATATTGAGATACCATTTGGTTGTTAGAACGGCATTTCCACGTACTTCCGATATCACTGTTGAAGTATTGAGTATCACCATATCTCCGCTGTCCAGCATAAGTCGGTGAAAACTGCTGTTCACGGCAGAACCGTTCTCCGCGATCAGATAGTTACCGGTCATGTTGATCCGCGTAGACCCGTGTATCGCCACTGCATTGTCGTTACAGTTATTGAAGGTGTTATTGGTCATGTTCCAGTCTGAAACCCGCACTGCTTGCAACCCTCCCAAATTACCGTTCATGACCGAATTGTTATGGACCAGCAATCCGGATATATCTCTGAAGAAGAAACCGGTACTGCTACCGTTGATTTGGTTGTACCAGTAAGTATGGTCCCTGTTGTTATAGGCGTTGATTCCGGTGTCATTGACCTTTGAGATTTCGTTGGCCGAGATAGTATTGATCTTGGAATTATTGATGTTGATGCCGACATCAACTGATATGATAACGTTCCTGTACAACTGGTTCTTGTTCGATAGTCGACTGACGTTCACACCTACACTGCATTTACTTATATCATTGTAGCTGATGTTGTTGATTGCGCAGAATGCCATGACGATGGCACTGTTGCCTTTGCCCGATATGGTATTGTTGATTACGCTTGAGTTCTGCGAATACCACATCTCGATCCCAGTGCTGTTTTGGTCACTATGGTTGTATCTTCCCGTGATGGTATTGTCGCTTATCCGGATATCCTTTGTTACCTGCAGATAGATATCGTTCCTCTCATTGCGAAAACTGTTCCGGGAGACATTGCAATCTAGCGTATTGATGAGCATTAAGCCGTTTTCACTTTCGAATGTGTTCCCACTTATAGTGCCGTTCCTGGATTTTATGTAAATTAACCCGGTGTGACAGTCTATGAACTTATTGCCCTGAATCGTGGTATTGTTGGCATACACGAAGATACCGCTACGCTGCAGAGGGAAAATAGTTGAAGCATACCCGCAGTTTCTTACCTCCGAATTCCTCATTGTGAATTCTCTTGTACGGTTCAGAAATACGAGATATGCTGAAGAGGTACCGCTTTTAAGCTGTGAGCCGTCACTGGTATTCATGTCGTTATCATAGTCCAGTATGAAAAGACTGGAGTTGCTGTTTGCCATGAGCATGAACTGCCCGTTAACCGACGGCATGAATATTATGGTTGTATTCTTCAGCGTCAGGGTAGAATCGGAGGTAATATTTAGGTTACCGTAGAGTTTTATCGTTTTGTTGACCAGTTCTACCTCCCCTGTGATGTTCCAGTTTCCGAAGTAAGCGGATTGTGGCAGGGTCAGGTTCACATTGGATGTGGAATTTATTTCGGCTTCGGTATAATTTTTCACTATAGACGCCGGGTGCATGGCCGTGAAATTGTACGGATTGTAATGTACTGTGCCTGAGGCGTTGCGAACCATGGATGTGATCTCGATGTCCGAGTCGGACCCCGTAGGGAGTGTTCGATTGTATTTTTCCACACCGTTTTTGTCCTTGATGGACACCACTGCGCCCGGATAAGGTTGGCTCTCGTCATCAAGAACATTAACGTTGAGGTAGTTGACGATATGAGCCGTTGCGTCCCCCGTTATAGAAGTAATATTATAGGTGCTGTTTAAAAGCTTCGTGTTGCCCGAGCTGAGGTTCAGCGTTGCGTTGGAATTGATTATCTCCATATCGAAGAGGTTCTTTTGGTCAAAAGATAATCCTGAAATATTAATGTCGGACATATCTGTGAGCTGGACTTCGACTGAACTTGTGTTGATCCTAACGTTGTCTACCGATATGGTACCTCCCACAGCTATTATCCCGTGGGTGCCGGTGATATTTGTATGCGAAACCTCAATATCAGACGCGCTGGCGACGAGGCCGTCGTTACAGTCCTCAATGTGGGAATGACTGATATTTATCTGGCTATCCGTTACGTAAATACCTTTCTGCACATCATTTTGAGCCGTTTCATTGCCGGCACCGCTTATGCGAACGTCTGACAAGTTCATCCAGCTTCCACTGACGTTGAACTCGAATCCTTTTGAATTATTAGTTGTAATATATGAGGAGTAACCCGCCTGGGACGGCTGGCCGTCGTAATCCGAGATGTCCAGCGATGCGTTTGTAAGGTTCAGGTGATACTGGCAGTATCCCGTCTGGTTGAAATTGATGGTGGAGCTTTTCAGTATCAGCCTTGATCCCGCCTTGACGTCAATCCAACCGGTGATGTTCAAGGTGCAGTTGATAAGCGTCAGGTTGGAGGAGCTTCCTAGAGTAATATTGCCGTTCATGTGGATGAGGGAATCGTTAAAGCTCAGATCGTCACCGTGAACGAGACTCCAGTGGTTAGAGGAGTTGTTGAATACATGGAGGCCGCCGGGGGACAGCTGACCGCTGTCCGCCGGTCCGCCCGTATCGGCAAGTGTTAACTGATGGTAGGGGACAAATAGGCCGCACAATATCATGCTTACAGCCAGAGCCGCATATATCTTTGGCATTCCGTGTTCCATAATGATCACATTTACATCTGTATTTTGTTCCGCGTTCTTTTAATGAGACCGTGGGACAATACCCGATTACATGAATACTTATATAATTTTTTTTACATTTAGGAAATACAGACCATCCCGTCGCTTTTTCCGAGCATCTCGACATACCTTACGGCATGCCTGACTTGCCAGGCTGTCACCAGGCAAGTGTTGACCCGAATTTCTTTTTTCCCATTTTTTTCTCCCGTAGGAAACTCTGGTTTCCGAGGGTGCTGCGAAACCCAAAGGGATTTGCGTAGTGAAACGTGCATTGTGAGGGTCGGCCAGCGGAGGAAAAAGCCCCAAAGAAAAAAACGGTTTTTTATCTGAAGAACCTCATTCGCTTTTTTTGTCATATTGGAATGCTTTCCTCCCTCTTTTTTACCATCTTGAAATCACATTTCTCTTCTTTTTTTGGGCTGCTTTTTCCAAAAAAGTAGTTTTGGGCCGCTTTTTGGGGATCTCGATATACTTTCCAGCATATCTGACTTGCCAAGACGTGACTTGGCAAGGGATTTGGGGTGGGAGGGTCTAAAAAGTGGTTTTTCATTGAAAATGTTGGACCTGAAATCTCTGGAACGAAAAGAGATGTTATAATGGGAAAAATCTTAAAGAGTATGTTGTAATAATACAATTAAAATTTCTTAAAGGTGATCTGGATGAAACGGGCCATGGCCATCGGGATAACGTTGATCTTCCTACTGCAGGTAAATGCGGGAATGAGGATTTTATATGGGCTGTTTCAGATCACGGAAGCCACTATAGAGGTTATGACGGTAGGGGTCAATGCCCCTGAGGGTCCTCCGGAGACCATGAAGGTGTGAAATATGTTTACGGACCGGTCACCTCTTAGACACGGATATGAGTCGGATATGAAAGACAATCATTCATATAATAACCTTATAACAAATATAGGGAATACCCTTGAAAAAGGGCGTCAAGATGTTTATCGCGCGGTCAATTCAACGTTAGTCAGAACGTATTGGGAAATAGGGAAATATATTGTAGAATATGAACAACAAGGAGAAGAACATGCTGAATATGGGTCAGCATTATTGAAGCGATTAAGTCGCGACCTTAAGGACCGGTATGGTAAGGGCTTCAGTAAAAGTAATGTGTATTTGATGCGTCAAATGTATGTTGGGTATCCAAAATTCCGGACAGTGTCTGGAAAATTGAGCTGGAGTCATTATATTGAATTATTGGGGATCGAGGATGGAATGGAGAGGGTATTTTACGAAAAACAATGCATTCTTGAAAGATGGAGTATACGGGAATTGAGGCGGCAGAAAGATTCAGCATTGTTTCACAGGATCGCTTTGAGCAAAGATAAAAAAGGAATTCTTGAACTGGCAAAACAAGGTCAATGGATAACTGGCGCACGCGATATTATCAGGGATCCCTACGTTCTTGAATTCCTGAATATCCCTGAGATGAGCCAGTATTCAGAAAAAGACCTTGAGCAACGATTGATCGATAATCTTCAGATGTTCTTGCTGGAACTTGGCAAAGGATTCACATTTGTAGCACGGCAATTTAGAATTACACTTGGCAACAGACATTATTATGTTGACCTCGTATTCTATCATCGAATACTGCGATGCTTCGTCCTGATCGATTTGAAAGTAGGTAAAGCGCGACATAAGGATATCGGTCAGATGAACATGTACCTGAGTTATTTTAAGAAGGAAGAAAATATACAGGGCGAGAATGACCCAATAGGCATTATTTTTGCCGCATATAAAGATGCTATCGAGGTGGAATATGCTCTGGGTGGCATTAATAACAAGATATTCGTTTCCAAGTACAAGATACATTTACCAGATAAAGAGCAATTGGAAAATCAGTTACGAAAGATAATAGAAGAGACGTAGCAGTGAGGCGTGAGAATGATAAAAAGAGTTAGGGTTATTGGATTTGTCCTGTTATTTTTATTACAGGCGTTTGCGGGAATACAGTTTTTGTACGGAAATCATGAAGAGAAAGAGATAACGGTGGATGCGGTACCAGTGAGGCAGAATATCGCCGATGAGGGACCGGGAACCCGGGGGATAGTCTATGAGAATAATTCAACAGGGGGTAGTTGGCTGGATGATTTTGCAGATGAGAGCGGGATCGAGTGGAAGGAGAATGTGAGTATTGTGAATGGCTCTGTTCGATTGGCGGACAATGAAATAATCCCTGGCACTAACACGACAGCAATTTGGCATTTCAATGAAGGGGCAGGCAATGCAACGAACGATACGAGCGGAAATGGAAATAATGGAATTCTCAATGGAACGAATTGGACGAATGGAGCGATGGGGCAGGGATTGGAGTTTGATGGAGATGATGATTATTTGGAAGTCCTTGATAATCCTGCTTTGGATATTACCAATAAAATTTCTATAGAGGCATGGATTATGCCTGAAGTATCAAATGAAATAAATCCGGCTATTGTTTATCATTACGATGGAAATGGATGGTATTTATTATTGAGGGAAGGAAACACATCTAGTCCAAAGCCTGCATTTTCAGGTCTAAATATAAATGAAGCAAAATCATCTGTTGGACTAACAATAGGGAAATGGAATTATATTGCTATCACATATGACAGACAAAAAGTTAGAATATTTATTAATGGAATACTCACAAATGATACTATCGAAACAGATGCCTTAACTAAAAGCACAAGTTCTTTAACAATAGGAAGTACATCACATGCAAACAACGCTTTTTTTAAAGGAAAAATCGACGAAGTTGCCATATACGACCGCGCTCTCACTCCCTCTGAGATATACAACCATTCTCAGCGCTTTCACACCAACGCTACACTCAAATCAACTCCAATCTCTCTCCCCCAGTACTACTCCTGGGATTCTCTTGTAATCGACAAGACGAAACACGCAAACCACAATGTCAACGTATCCATCATCGACAACTCTACCAATAAGACCATCGTTGGTTTCTCAAATCTGAACACAAGCGGAGTTATCAACATATCGTCCATTGATCTGCGCAACCACACCACCATTCGACTAAACGCAACCTTCGAAGGCAACGGCACAGACACTCCTCTTCTCCACTCCTGGGCAGTGAACTGGACGAACAAGCGTCCCGTACTTGGGGAGCCGGTGGGGATGATGCCGGTAAACCGTACCGAAACCATAAACATCTCGTTTCGGGCCTCCGATCATGAAGAGTATACGCCAAACCTGAATTTTACGGCACAGTATAAATTGAATTCGAACATTGAATGGAATAACGCCGATGCAAACGATATTGACTGGAATGCTACGCATTTCTTTTTTAACCTTACACCTCCCGTTGATGCGGAATTGGGCGTGTATGACATGAGGTTCCGCCTTAATGATTCTCTGAATGCATCAACTGGCTGGAAAAGTTATCTAAGTAGCTTTCTCGTGAAGAACAATATCCCGGTATATGATAATCTATCCATTTCCGCTAACGAGGTTACGAGAGCATATCCCGTAATCCTGACCGTGCTAAACGTATCGGATGTCGAAAAGGATCTTGATAATCTCACCGTCTCATTCTACCACCGTCTGAACGGCACGGCAGAGTGGTCTGAGGACTTCATCTGGTCGGGGGGTGACCGCAACGACAATAAAACCGTGGAGTTCAACCCGAACAGAACCAGTACTCTGGGTTACTACGACATAATGGTCAGTCTCAACGATAACGATAGTATCACCAATAAAACATACCCGAATCTCATATTTGTGAAAAATAATCTGCCGACCCTGGAAAACATGTCCATGGAATCAGATGAAGCCCTCCGTACAGCGGAATGTATTCTTGTACTCGATAAGCTTGAGGATATTGAAAAAGAAAGCATGGATCTCCAGCTCACATTTTCCGTTAGGGAAAACGGGACTTCCGCATGGGAGCCTTTCGAAGCACTTTATGTCAATGAGATCGCCGGTAAGGCAAGGTACTCGTGTGGCTTCGATTCCGATGCCCCTCTCGGTCAAAGGGATATAATGATCAACGTATCCGATGGCGACGACAACGTAAGTTTCATGCGGGGAAGCATAGTAACGGTGACAAACAATCTACCGTTGATCTCTGCCAATTTCACAAACCTTTTACTCAGGGAAGATCCGAAGAATTTTTCACTTATTGGCTTTGGAAGCGACGTGGAGGACGACGAGACTGAGTTGACCTGGTCATGGAACCTATCCACTGTGAACTCTACCTTGATCGATGATATCGTCCTCTTGGGAACCAATCTCACAATCACTCCCGCTGCAGATGCGAACGGTTCTAATGATGTGGAATTTATTTTGACTGATCTGAACGGTGATTCGGCTTCAAAGCTGGTGACGATCACGGTGACTCCCTTTGATATTGAACTCGCTGCAATTCTCTCATCTCCCTCACATGAAGCCGTGATCAATACAACGAGCGCCCTTCTCGAGTGGAAGCTGATGGCAGCCGATCCAGTAGCGGTTGTTACCTACGACATCTATTTTGGCGATGATCTTGGTAAGGTAAAAAACCACAATGGACAATTTCTTCTAAACAGTACCACTGATAGATCGTATGCCGTGTATGGACTCGTAAACGGGACGAAATATTTCTGGACGGTGATTCCCCGCAACGTTACCGCCACTGGGATATCCGATCCGCTTTATTATTGGTTCGAAGTGGATATTGTATCTCCGATTGACAACAACACTGCTCCTACCGTGGAATTACTGTTACCGGGAAACGGTGCTGTATTGAATGATCCATCTGCGGAACTTGGTTGGAAGGGGTATGATAAAGATAATGACTCGATATCTTACAGTGTGTTCGTTTCACAGTCCTTCTCGGATGTGGAAAACCGTCTTCCTTCCGCAATAATCAATGAAACCCTTCTCACTACCCACTTAAATTCGTCACTTGAGAAAGGCAAGACTTATTACTGGACCGTGATTCCCAATGATGGAAAAGCAAATGGAACCTGCATATCAGGAATTTGGAGTTTTATCACTACCGATATTCCCCCACCGAATGCCACAATTACAGCGCATGCTACCCAAATACTGGCTGGAGAAAAGGTGACATTTACCATACATTTTGATGGAAAACGAAGCAACGGTACGGATTTTCTCGTTAACTTCTATGACGGAGAAGCCAGTCCCTGGATCATCGGTGGAACAGTGACACACGTTTTTGAAACCGCGGGTAAGTATCCGGTTTCCATCACCGCCCGAGTCAATGGCGTGGTGGTCGATGTTCCGGGAAGCGTGGTCATTACAGTGGTAGACCAATATGCTTTTGGACTGAATTTCACACAACCCATTTACGGGGGTGACGATCCTACCAAAATAGCAGGAAACATAACCGGAGTGGACTGGATGTCGGACAATCTCACTCTAAGGGCGGAGCTCAACGGTAATTTAATTGACATAACCCCCGCAATATCCTGGTTGGAGGAAATCTCTGACGATTACCTTTTGGAAGGTATAAATACCATTACCGTCAAGCTCTTTTTCAAGGGAATTCTACTTGACTCTGTTGATCGTAATATAACCGTTGTAAAGGATGATGGCGTAGACGGGGACAAGGGTGGAATATCCCCCGTTCTTTGGATCGGTTTGATAATCCTGATTCTTGTGGTCATCTGCGTATTGTTCCTGCTTACACGGAAGAAAAAGAAGGAAGAGGAAATCGAAGACACCATTGTTTCGAAATTGCCGGAATATAAATGTCCTGAATGCGGAGAATTTGTTGAACGGGAATCAGTCTCGTGCGACCAGTGCGGTGCGGAGTTTGATGAACCTACCGTGGTGGGAGAGGAAGAACCACAGGAAGAAACCGAAGAGATACTTGAAGAAGATAGAGAGAAACCAGGAACCGAAGAGAGGGATCCTGAAATCTCTGGTGAGAAAACGCCAGTACCTCTGGATATCCAAGCTGCAGATGAGAGCTATTCATGCAAGATATGTTTCGGGGTGATAAAGACCGGTTTGCCAGTTGTCACCTGTACCTGTGGGAAGCATTACCACGAAGAATGCATAAAGCGGGTGGGAGAATGCCCGGCGTGCAATGCCGTTCCCGATCTGGGTATTTCCGATCCCAGCATGGATTCTGTGATGGCACCACCGGAAGTGCTTAACGAGGAAATGGCAGCACCCCCACCCGAGGTACCCCCAGAAGCCCCTCCCATGGATTTTCCACCGGAAATACCACCTACCGTACAAGAACCTGTAGCGGCGCCACCAGGAATGCTCGATGAGGATACAGGACCCCTATCTCCCGAAGTACCAGTTGATGCCCCCCCGGAAATACCGGCTGCTGTGTCAGAACCTCAATCTATACCATCAGATATGCCGACCGAGGAAGGCCTACCGAACAAAGTCGTGACTCCGGATTTTCCGCCGGTTGCGCCGCCTGGTCCACCTGCGGTGGTGAGCGTATCTTCACCTGAGGATTATGCTGCACCGGTCTCGGCAGCAATTGTGGTTGTGGACCAGTCAGTTCAGTGCAGGATCTGTTTAGGCGTGGTAAAAACCGGACTCAAGGTCATTCAATGCTCTTGCGGAAAAATATATCATGCGTCCTGCGGTATCCGTGTAGGTGAATGTCCCTCATGTTCCTATGATTACAAGGAATTCATCGATCAGGTTGACGAAGAGGCCCTAATAGAAAACGTAAAGGATAGTATTGAGAGCGGTACAAAGGAGATAGAGTCAAAGGTTGAAGAGCTGACCACCGATAATCTGTTGATGCAGTTGAAGAAACAGTTGGTCAACCGCGAGCTCTCTATCGATGAATTCTATGAAAAGAAAAAGGCGTTGACGGAATAGAATTTCTACTTTTATTTAAAATAAGGGGAGAGAGATGGTCCGGTTTATACCGATTCTTCTCTCTCATTCAGCTGGCTAACCAAACTTACTCATTCTTATTGTCTTCTTACCGATCTTGTCTTTCTTTTCAGTCTGATGGCTCTTACTTTCCGCTGAACTTCGGCCACATGCTCTTTCTCCTCGTTTCCTTCCTCACCTTTGCTCTGTGACCCTGCATCTGGAGAATCCTCACTGGAATGTTTCCGTTTCTTTGCCACCACTATGAATATAAACAAGATGATTATCACTAAAATTGTAATTCCGACAGCAACGAAACTCGCGATGCCGTTCCCGCTTACCTGATAGTTGTCAAGATTGGCTTCGCCTTCCTGGTCTTCTCCCTCTTCTCCATTCTCTCCATCTTCCCCGGGGACCGAGTTAACGATTTCTCGGAAAGGTTCCATGTCCAGTTCGTAACTGTCGTCATCCATGAATTCCCGTATCTCCATCTCGATGGCTTTATCATTGCTGCCAGGGTCCACGAATTCACCTTCCTCCGATAGTACCATGAAGTTGGGATCGAAATTTTCGCTCATCAATTTGATCTCGATGTGGGTTTCAGGAGCTGCGTCTCCGTCCCTTGGGCCGTTCTTATCCATTACCGGAAATATTTTGAAATTTTCTTTGTAGGGTAGATAACCTTCCGCCTCCACAAGCACTGTATACTCGCCAGCGGGAATCTTTAATTCGAAGTTCCCCTCTCTATCGGTGACGACTTTGAAATCTCTATTGCGTGGCATATCCTCTTTATTCTCTCGTTTTTCCTTTTCCCGTCTCTCCTTTTCCTTTCCTTCCTTCTCCTTTTGTTCCTTTTCCTTTCCTTCCTTCTCCCTTTGTTCCTTTTCCTGCTCCTCCTTTTCCCGTTGCTCCTTTTCCTTTCCTTCCTTCTCCTTTTGTTCCTTTTCCTGTTCCTCCTTTTCTCGGTTCTCATCATCCGTTGATTTATCGTCCCCTCTTCGGGGATCATCATCAGGATCTTCCCATTCCTCGTCTTCCCAATTCTCATCAGGCCATTCCTCATTCTCCCAATCTTCATCCTCCCATTCCTCTTCGTTCCAGCCCATGCCCATCATATCTAGATATCTTTCCATGCCGGGTAGCCCCATATGGAAATCCCATGGCACAAAAGAAGCTCTAATGGTAATGGATTCCGGATTGCCGTCGCTGTTGCGGTCGATATAGACATAATGGAGATCGATACGACCATCCCCGTTAAAGTCGGCTTTTAAAAGCATTATCTCCGGGTTTTCATCGCTGTTCTTGTCAATGTACTCGAATACGATGAACGGCTGTTGGTCACGCTCGGGTTTCGGTCTTTCCATCCCTTCGCCACGGAAAAACCTTACTTCCACCCCTGGTACCGCCTCGCCGTCAACCGCGCCAATGACGTTGCCAGTGACCAATACCATCTTGGGTTCGACATGCTGTTCAAGTGGTTTCAAGAAAAATTCTACAAATGCGGTCTCATCCATTTCCACATGGACCTCTTGGGGCATTTCGTGGAATCCTTCGACAAAGGCATGGAGAAAACTCAAACCGCAGGGTACTTCCTCGAATTCAAAGAACCCATCCTCGTTGGTGACGGCTTTCGATTCGAATTCTACATTGTTCGGAGCATCGTGTTCTTTTCCCCCCGATTTAAGGTGAACGACGACATCGGACAACGGCTTGTTACTAAGCCCATTGATAACCTTTCCCTCGATTCTACCGAAACCGTCCTGGGGTTGATCTTCTCCAGCAAGGACCATCTCTATTTTGAACTCCTGGTGATCGAAGAGCTCGAAAAATCCTTCTGCCTTCCCATGCTCGGGGGCCCATGCGAATATTGTATATTTTCCCCACGGCACCTTGAGCTCGGCTACATTGTCCTTTTCTGTTTCTGCCGTAAACACCTCACCCGTTTCATGATTCACCATCTTGATATGTCCGTCGAAGACCCTTGCATCGGATCTCGGAGAAAGTAGAACGAATTTTAAATGCACCATTTCGTGATGAGGCTCGATAGGTATCAATTCGAACTTGATTTCGAAAGTCTCCATATCCAAAAGGTCTATTGGCATGTGGCCGGGCTCAAAGCCTTCCGCATGCACTTTAATTTCATATGTCCCCTGGGGAACGGTAATAATTATTGGTTCGCCTGGTGGAGCGTGACCCTTATATCCCTCCCCGGTTTCCGTGTTTATCATTTCCGCCTCTGCTCGTATCAAATCACCATTTATCGACATTGGCCAGATCGAAACGACAACCTCCTTTACCGGTTCTTGTACCGGGACCAGTGAAGCGCTGATCCGATAATTTGGTTCACCGCCGGTGGCATTCACTCTCTGTTTCATTTCTTCGTAGCCTCTTTTCCATATGCCTACAACCAGCATTGTAGGTCGTATCCGGAACCGGATCGAACCGTTCATATCAGTTAGACCCTCTTGTTGCCATACTATGGTACCGTTCTCATTAGTATTTCCCACGGCAACTTTTGCATCCGCAAGAGGTATGTTTCCATGCCCGTCGAAAACGAATACTGTCAAATAGCTCCCCTCATCTCTCGTGGCCGAGCCCCAAACAGGCATAAGTGAAGTAATTGCGGCTGTTATAAGGATAATCAATGCAAGAAACGATATGCTTTTCCTTGTTATACTCTGTGACATATTACACCTTCCTTGATGTTCTATTTATTATCGGAATAATGGTTTTTCAATTCAATATATAATCTGTAACATTATATATAAAGAATGGCGATATATATACAAAAAATATATCATTTAGTGAAATGACAATTCGCCTTTGTCGATCATGTAGATCGTAATAGTATTGATTTGGTAGAAACCGTGAGTATTTGGAACAATTGTCTGGTCGGAAGTAATATTGGTCACCAAGATTAATGTATACTAATAAATATGATTTATAGGTTGCATATATCATCGGCTAAAAACTATTATTCAATTACTTTTAAATAATCCAAAGCCCTTCTGGGGACTTGGTGGAATTTATGGACCATGTAGCCGAATACAATAGAAATCCTTTAAGTAAGATGGTCACAGGTAGCAGGAAGGCTGCCGTACATTTTCTTAAAAAAATGGAACCTCCTTACGAGAGTATTGGTGAGGACGATACACTTTACATGACCACGAGGGATGGCATTACCATTGCAAAGGCCGAGGTTGAAAAGGTCGAAAACTTCAAGGATTTGAATCCCGAGATGGCGAAACAGATCATTACTGAGCACTCAGAAGATATTTCGCCAACGAAAATAATGCTAGAACGTGATATTTACAGAAAGTATCTCACCATCATATGGCTGAAAAACCTTCAGGAAATGTCTCCGTTCACGGTATCACCGAAATATAAACACCGTCAATGGGTAACGGTGGAAGATATAAATAAAATAAGACATTAATCAGTTTTAATTATTACTGGTATGCAAGAGAGTTGAAACAACCGAATTAATAATAATTACTTGCATGGGATCAAATTAATCTTTTCGCATACCATTTTTTCTATCTTTTTCGGATCTGCACTTTCCTTATCGGAGATTTCGATACCTGCCAGAGCCAGCAGTTTATACAGCATCTGTTCATCGGGAAATAAATCTGGGCAATTCTTCTGAACCTTCCCGGTTATGATGGGTTCTTCAGTCAGACCAAGTACTCTCAGTAGTCTTTCCCGGCCCACCGATAAGGATTCTCCAAATTTTATGTCGAATTTTTTTTTGAACGTGATCAAGTTCTCTAAGGAAAAATCTCTAATCAATCCTTCCACCCCGTCTCGTGGTGTCAGGAAAAGCAGAAAACTTTTCTCATCTGTAAGCCCAAAATGCTCTAAAGCTTCCTTTATCTGTCTTTGGCCGGAAAGCATCACAAGGACTTCCAATGTGAAGGTTCGTGCATAATTTGTGCCGTATGCAAAATTTTTAACGGCATTTACAAAAGCAGTATCGAGATGTCTCTTACCGAGGACCGATCCCCTAATTAAACATTGAGCATATAGACCCTCTTCCCCGGCATGCATGTCTAGTAGCGGTAGGAAGGATGCAATATCCATTGAATTCGTAGTCACAGAACTTAAAATGTACAAAAGACCACAATCCATTAGTGCCACTGTATTTTCAGCTTGGACCCTGTCGGGTGATACTGTAAATAAATTCGTTTCGATCGCTGCGATATTGGGATGGTCACCCGAGCTTGTTTCCGCACCAGAGGCAGAACATTGCCTTTTCCGGTACGTCCTGGCCGCATTTCGGACATTTTCCCTCTGGAATCAGTTCTTCTTCCTCCTCTTCAAGGGGTTGCTGGAAATAATCTTTCACGAATACCTCGTTATCGAGAGCGAAGGCCACATATTCCAGACTGCGTTCGATACCGTTCGAAATCTTATCGAACTTGGAAACGGCCAAAGCCTTCCGTATACTATCCCTTGCGATCTCCCTGACCTTGTCGTAATCCTTGCTGGCCATCGCCTCTTCTACCGTACCAAATATTTCCTCGGCTTCTGAGATATCCAAACCATTACCACTAAGCTCATCCAGTTTTGTCCTAACGTTGTCCGCCACCGCTGTGGCGGCTCGTAAATCCTTCTTTTGAATTGCAGTCAATTGGGCTTCTTCAGCAAAATCAAGGCTGTTCTGATATTTCCCTTCCTTGTATGCCTGCATGGCTGACTTGTACTGAACTGTGGGTTCCTTAACATCCGCTTTCATGGCCTTTGCAGCTTCAATGACCGTTTTCGCGGCCCTCACGGCCACCTTGGCAATATTCGAGAGCTTGTCTACCTTGAATCTATCCACATTCGCGCCAATGGTTGCACATATATCGATAACCATCTGATACTCCCGGTCTTCGAATGCCTCCGAAGCATCCATCATTGTAGCGTTCATATCACTGACATCCATACCATCTCGGAGACCGTCTCTAATTATATCTCCCGCGTATGCCAGCACGTTCGCTGCTTCGATGACCAGAGCAGCATGTTTTGATTTATCGCCCATTGCCTTGGCGCTTTTGTTCAGTTCCTCACATTTTTTGAAATTATTCTCCTTAAGGGCCTCGCTTGCCTCTTTAAGTGTTAACCGCGGTCTGGTGACATCCACCTTGTCAGATATTTCTTCGAGGTATTCTCCAGTTGCTTTCAGCTTTTCAGTCAGCAGGCTATGATAATGCTTGGTATAGCGTTCTTTCAATATTTCCTTTGCTTCTTTTGTAATGTATTGAGCTTCAGGGAATTTTTTCTTTGTAATCAATGTTTCCACAGGCTGTAGCTTAGCAACAATATCGCTGGCATCCACTCCGAATTCTTCCAGGTCCTTCAAATATTTATCACATTCTTCCAGAATGATTCCAACGGTACCCTTCTTGAAATCGTCCCTGAACCTGGCTGCGATCACCTTTGCCTCCTTTGCAAGTTCGAAGGCCGATGTTACATCCTCCTCTTCAACATTCTGTGCAACTTTCGCGAGAACCTCCTCTAATTCCGTCACGTCCTTGCCCTTCACCTTCAGTTTGTCTGCCAATGCCGAGGCAACCTTCTGGTTCTTTTCCGTCACGTCCTTCATATAGGTGATCCTTGACTCTTTTGTTATCTCTTGGGCTTCATTGGAATGCTCAATTGCCAGAGGGTACTCCTTCTTCTCGAGCGATGCTTTTGCTTTCGTAAACATTTCCTGAGCTCGGGATACGTTGGCACCCAGGTTCTTCACCTCTAGAAGGAAATCGTGGGTGGCCAGTAGAGAATCAATGACATAGTGATAGTACAAGCGATCGGCCTGGGAATTTGCTTCACCTACAAGTGTCTCCACCGAATCGAAATCCTTTACCTTCAATTTTTCAATAGCAGAGTTCAGGAGCTCGTTGGAGCCTGCAAGGTCAACCTTTCCTCCGGTAACTTCCACTATCTCGGACAGGAAATCAGCCATTTGCTTAAGCAAATCTTGGCATTTCAACTGGCGGAAGCCTTCCCATAGCTGGTCCGCGGTCTCGGAAGCTCTTTCGATAAGTTCCAGGGACTCCCGGTATTTGGCCACCTCTATCAAAGCAGCCGCTTCCCCTAAAAGGCTTCTTGCCTCCATTATGTTACACCCCTCTTCCTCCATTGTTTCGAGTTTCTTCGCTGCTTCGTCCCTCCGGTCGGTTGCATTATTCTTGAAATCCCCCGTAATCTTGGCGCTAATCGTTTCTCTGATGGCTCTCAAAGAATTGATAGCATCGTAAAATTTCCCTTCATCTTTCAATGTCGAGGCTGAACCGATGGCCTCCTTTTCGGGCTGTATATCAATGGAGAGATTCTTCGCCTCACCCATGCTGGTTCGCAGGAACGTAATCTCCTCCTTGATTATCTCTTTCAATTTTGCGTCCAGCAGCTCCTTCAGCGGTATCTTTGCATTCTCGGAGAATTCACGGGCCTTCACAAACTCTTCGTCCTCGAAAAATCCGAGACTTTCAGTCTGCATTTCTATTACCGCTCCGTGCTCGATCTCCAATCGGACTGCTTCATTCAGCATTTCCGTTAATTCGGCAGCGGAAACCGAGGCTTTTTCCTTCAGGAATTCCTTCTTCTTCTCAAGAGCCATTTCCATGGCTTTCAGGCCCTGTTCCTTAGACTTGATAAAATTCTCTCTTTCGAAAGATGTCTTTGCTTTGAATAAAAGCGCCTGGGGACGCAGAACTTCCACTCCGAGTTCCTCGCATTCCTCGATGACTTCCAGGAAATCCGAGAATATATGTTTTATCTCATTGACCAGTTTATCCCTTTGTCCACCTTCCACCATGAGAATGATCTCTTGGGATGTCTCCACGGATCGATCATATTCGCTCTTGGCAATGAGTTCCCCGGCTGTTGCAAAGAGAGCTTCTATGGAGGCGGGATCGGGATATTGTTCCTTGAAGGGTTCGTAGACGCTTTTTGCCTTCTCAAGCTCAGACATTGCGTTCTCTTGGCGTTTTGCATCTATCTTGGAATTAAACTGTGTTTCAATTTCCCGGAATACTACAATCGCTTCCTCGAACATATAATCGGTCATTCGTTCAGATGCCTCGTTCAAGAGCGCTTCCTCGCTTTCGATATCAACCTCAAGCTCGATTGCGGATTGCTTTAATACGTTAGTCTTTTCAGAGAACGCCCGGGCTTCCTCGAATTTCTCGGTCTGACCTTTTATCTCCTCTTTCATCTCATCGAAAGCGTTCATCTTGTTCTGGGCATCCTGGAGATTACCCTCCTCAAGAAGCGCTTTTGCATCTTCCAAAATTTTTCGGACCTCTTCCTTGTGAGAATCGGCAAAATAATCTATCTTCTCAAATCCCGCGTAGAATTGTAATGCCGTGTCGATATCCGTGGCTAGAACTTCACTGAGATATTTTTTATTGATCTCCTCTAAGGTCTCCTTTGTGCCCAGAAGTGTTTGGCAACCCATGACGAAATCCTGTGATTTGATGGAAAGTATTCCCTGTTTAAATGTATCTTTCGCCGGGCCGAGCTCTACCCCGGCACTGTTTAGCGTATTATAGAGTTCCTTTGTGGAGCCCAAAAGCTTGCTTGCAAGCCTTCTTGCTTCTACGCTCTTTGCGTTAACGATCAACTCACTCAAGCGTGGTATGAATTCCTCCACTTTATCGAAATCATTGGCCACTATGTTCTCGTTGATATTTGCCAGCAGTTCCTCGCCAGAGTCAATCACTATACCGATCTTCTTGATGACAGTGATATCCGCTTCCATTTCGTTGGCTTGAAGCGAATATTTTTCGAAAAGGAAAGAGTTTCGCTCGTTCTCGGCTCCCAGGGAAAACTCCCCGATAAGTGATTCTATGGATTCGAAATTATTCTCATCCAGCAACTGCTTTATGTTTTCAAGTTGTTCGTGAAGTTCCGCAAATTCCTTTCCAGTCAAGGTTTTGAGGGAGTCCAATGAACTCCCGGCATCTTCCAGTTGCTGGCTGAATTTTTCCTTTAGTCGTTGGTTTATTTTGGTTGCAAGAGAGGTTTTCAGTTCCATTAGGTTTTTGTATGCCTCCTTTCTACGCTCTTCTTTTCGAAGTGCCTCCACTGCTTTGAGACCGCTAACCTCTTCTGAGATATCTGCGTCGAGAGAACTTGCCCTTTCCATTATTGCAGGAAGGGTGGACAGTTCGTTGGTGATGACCTCGGCCAATCTGTTTTTTATTTGAGGGTTCAGTACCGAAGCAGCCTGTTCGGAGAATTCTTTGACTCCTGTTACGAAATCCTCTATCTTTTCGAATTCTTTTTTCTCAAGATTTGTCTTGTACTTGTTGAAAGGATCTTCCAGTATGCTGACGTCGATCCCCACATCCCGTGCCTGATTAATCAGGTCCCCGACACCTGACAGCGAAAGTGAAGCATTTTCGAAGAAGAATTTTTCTTCTGCGGTCTCAAGCATTTTCTTGACATTATTGGTCAACTGGGCACCTCTGATATATTCCTCAGATTTTATGGCCAGTATGGCTTCCTTGAATATTTCCTTCTCCTCATCGAGTTCCAGACCGTATCCCTTCACCCTTCCGAAAAGGGTTCTCGTGGTGGTTATCAGGTCTTTCGCGATATTCTTCATCCGTTCTCCTTTTGCCGCCGCAGCCAATGCCGCCCGGATCATAGAAAGGTTCGTGATCTTCGCTGCCGGTTTGGCTTCGGGTACCACTTCAGGCTCATCCGGTTTTAGGGTTTCGGGGGATTCCGATCCCGGTGGAGCCTCACTTTCCCCCCCGGGCTCTTGAACGGTTTCAGTTTCAGCTGGTTCGTCCTGTGTCGTGGGTTCTGGCTCAGCCGATGGGGTTTCGCTTTCTACCGCAGGCTCTTGAATGGTTTCAGTTGGAGCTGGTTCCGCCTGTGTTGCGGATTCCGACTCAGCTGTTGGGATCTCGCTTTCTACCGCAGGCTCTTGAACGGTTTCAGTTTCAGCTGGTTCGTCCTGCGTTGTGGGTTCCGGCTCAGCTGTTGGGGTCTCGCTTTCTACCGCAGGCTCTTGAACAGCTTCTCTAACAATGGTCTCCACTGGCGTTAATTCCGGTGTAATGGAAGGAGCTTCATCTTCCCCATTGGGCACCTCGGCTTCTGTAGTGTTGGTTTCGACCGGCGTTAACTCTTCCGTCTCTGAACTCGATGTTTCGTCCGGAAGTTCTTGTGTTGTTTGTGTTATCGGTGTTTCCACCGGTGAGAGCTCAACAGGTTCATCCTGCAGAGGCTCTTGGACCGGTTCGGTAGTAGGTGCTGTCGGCGGTGGAGCGTTCCCAATTTCTTCGGGTCCGCTCGCCTCTTTTTCATTGAGCCGTTTCGTGTTCTCCAATTCTTCATCCCCCATGATTTATTCCTCCTTTTTCTTGAGTTCTTCCAGATTTGCCACCAGGTCACTTGGAAGATCGATTCCAAGGGCTTTCATCTCGGTCATCATTTCTTCCAATTGCATGATCTCCGTTCGGTACTGATCCCTGCGGTAATCGTTCAAATGTTCCTCTTTCGATTTCGCAAAACTTTCGAGTATTTCATCCAGAGCCTCGTAGTCCTTTGATTCCAGCGCGGTAATTCCGGAATCGATGTATTCAGCCAGATCCGGGTACTCCTTTTCCGTTTTGGCAGAAACTTCGGAGACCTCTTCCCTGGCTTTCTCGATCTTTTCCATGTACATCTCCTTGCGCCGCAAAGATATCTTTATGTCCACCGACTGTTTCAGGTCCTCGACATCGTTTATAACTTTTCGATATTTACCTTCTTTATTCAATAATTCGATCTTCAGGAATTCTTCAATCTCTTCGGTTATATCCGCTCCTATTGCCTTCGCCTCATCCATTTCCTTCTGTATGGTGGGGAACTTCAATGCGATTATGTCCTGGAGTTTACCGTATATCGTTTCGGTCAGCTTTCCCATTGCTTCCGTGGCCGTATTGTTGGCTTTCTCCATTTCGCCACCACTCTGGAGTTCACTAACGATCCCAAAGACTTTATTGAATTTGGAAATCTCGATATCAAGGTCGGCGGCTTCCCTCATAAGTTCACTGCCCTCTTCGAGAAGGGATTTGACGTTCTTCACGTAAAAATCCCCCCGGGCGTCCTTGACAGCTTTTTCAGCTTCAGTAGCTAGACGGTAGGCATCGGCGTATTCGTTTTTCTCAAAGACGTATTTTGCCTTATAGAGATATGCCTCGGATTTTAGAGTGTAGGCACCCATTTCCTCATTCTCGATCAATGATTTTTCGATGTTCATCAGGAGATTGCTGAGTTCCTTAATCTGCTTGTTACCCCTTGCTTCTTCTATTATTCGGATAATGTCGCAGGATATCTCGTAGGAGTTATTGTATTCACCGGCCTCGAATTCGGATTTTGCATTCTCCAACCTTGCACCAATGTCGGAAAGATCGATATTATCTTGATTCGCTTCCATCAGTGCGGTTCCTTTTTCGATCCCGGTTCGGGCGTCTTCTATCATCTTTTGCTCAATTTTATCCTCAATGTTTTTCCCGGTTTCTTCCAGCAGGGAAAGAGCTTCCTCAACCATTCGGTCTTCCAATAAATTGTCTGACTTTCCCAGCTTTTCCAGTTCATCGGAGATGTCAATGGAGCCATCATTTGCTGTTTTTACCAGGTCGTTTACCTTTTCACGGAAAACAATGAAATCCTCTTTCTTTTGTAGGTTAAGCTTTATCGCAGTCTCTTTTACAGTGTATTCGTTGAGTTTCATTATGGCCTTCTTGAATTCGTGACCAGCATAGAGCGATTCTATATAGTTTAATTCTTCGGCCATCTCCGATTTTTTCTCTCCGGTAAATATATTACAAACTTGAATATTACTGAGAAAATTCCTGGGTCGGGAAAGTGATTTGTTAATGTAATCCCTCTGAGACTTCTCCAGCATCGTCTTTGTCTTTAGGGTCAGCTGGCAGCCTTTTATGTATTTTTTGTTCTTAATTGCGATGACTGCCTGTTTGAAGGTCTCCCTTTCCTTTGGAAGCTCCAATCCAAAATCTTTCAAACGCGTGAAAATGGATTTTGTGGTGTTGATCATCTCTCTCGCAACGGTTTTCATCTGGTCTCCTTTTGCCGCTTCAGCCAGAGCGCTCTTGATCCTTGAGATTCCATTCTCAGCGTTTTTAAATTCTTGTTCGGGATTTTTTTCTGTTACGGGCTCAGGCCCCCCGTCGGCCCCAGCTTCGCTTGGAGACTCTTTATCTGTATCCATGGGGGGTGCTAAAACCTCATTCGTGGGATCCGTTACGGGTGGTGATTTCACTTCTTCATCATCCATGATCTAAGCCTCTTTTTGTTTCAAAGCCTCTAAATTACTCAATATCTCCGTAGGTACCTCTAGTCCGAGGTTATTCATCTCCGTGATTATCGTTTCAAGTTGGTTGATCTCCTCTTGATATTTTTCCTCCTGGTGCCGACGGTATGCTTCGTCCTTTTCCTTGAGGAAATTATCGAGTGTGGATTCTACGGCCTCAAAATCTTCAGTGTTCAAAGCCTCAGCGGCTGAGTCGATGAGCCCTACGAGGTCCGATTGCTCCTTGCCGGTTTCCTCCTGTAGGGTAGCCAATTCTTTCCTGGCTTCTTCGATTTTTGATGAACAATTCTCTTTCTTATAGTTAGTTATCCTCTCGATAACCTTTTCTTTAATTCCTTTCATCTCTTCTTTTGCTTCGGGGAATTTCTCATCCGCCATCAAACCCTCGATCCTTCCGAATAATTCCTTGTATTCGGTAACATCAACCTCCATACCCTCCGCCTCTTCAATTGTTTTTCGTAATGCTTCGGATTCGGCATTGACAATGTCCGGTATCCTTGAATGGATAATATCGCGTATCTTCTTTCTGGCCTCGAAGGCCAGAGTATTACCCTCCTCAAACTCGTTATTATTGAAATGGGCTTCAGATTTGGATACCATGTTCTCGATTTCCGATGTGTCTATATCACACGCCCTTGCCTCAATTAAAAGATCCCTTGCTTCGGAGAGGAAAGGTGAAGTGTTGGAACCATAATAATCTTTCCGAGCTTGCATGGCAATGCTCTCAGCCTCGGTGGCCAGTTCCAGAATCTCGTCGTATCTTTCTTCATTAAAAAGGTACATCGCCTTGTACAATATAGCTTCGGATCGGAATACCTCTGCCCCCATATTGGAGTTTTCATTCACAATATCGTGGATATTGTCCAGCAATCCTTTAAGATATTCAGGTTTGGCCTTGATAAGTAACTCCTTGATCTCAGCAGTCATTTGGCAACCTTTCACGTACTCTTCCCCTTTAATAAGTAGAACCGCCTGTTTGAACATTTCTTTTTCATTGTCCAGAGAAATGTCCAAATCTTTGTACTGTCCAAGAAGCTGCTTTGCTTCACCTACCAAAACTCTTGCTCTTTCTCGTGCTTTAACAGACCTTGCCTCTTTCAGTAAAGAGCTAAGGGAATTGAACGCCTCCTCGAAGCTAGTAAAATCGTATCTTGAAAGTGAGTCGGCAGCCAGAGCCAGGTGATCGTCTGCTCCATTGAGATCGATGTCAATTTCTCTCAAGGACGCAATTTCCCCTTTCTTCTCCGAGAGCCGCTCGGAGAGTTCTTCTGCCTTTAGGACGTTCAATCTTTTTTCGTTTTTTCGCTTATATTCTTCTAGGGACGCCTCACCGGAAAGAATATCATTATAATCGAGAGCTTTTACTGCCATCTCAAGATAGAATTTCAGCTCATTATGGAGCTCATCTTTTTCAATATTTTCTAGTATTTGTTCCGCCGCTTCGATTTCCTTGATTTTTATTTCCTTCCTTCTCTCAAGTACTTTTTCTTCAAGTCTCCTGTGAGTTTCCTTTATGCCTTTCAATGCTTCTCTGAAATTTCCCTCGGCCTTTAGATCGTTATTGGATGATATTGTGTTTGTTTCCACGGAGAAGTCGATACCGAGTTCTTTGGCCTGTTCAGCCGTTTTCTCGAATGCTGGCATTTCCATCTCGATGGTTTTAATCAGCTCACCATTGACCATTTCTTCCAGTGCGGATCTAGCTTCTGCGGCAAAGCCGGAAGCTTCTTCGAACCGGTCTTCTTCCACTAGGGCTCGGCTCCTTTCAACGGTCTCGTTAATGGAGGAAACATTCAAACCGAGTTCCTCGGCCTCGACTATCAACAAGTTCAATTCGGTCATGGTACTGTTAGACAGATCACTGAAGTAGTTCTTTTCCGTATCCAGAAGCTTTAGTTCCGTTCCGAGAACCAATCGACATCCCGCGAGATACTTCTGCGCCTTTATTGCCCGGATTCCATCCTTGAACATTGATTTTTCCTCTTCCAGATCAAGGGGCAGTCCTCCAAGTTTTGTTAACTTACCCTTTGTCCTAGTGATAAGTTCCTTGGCCAAAACCTTTGCTTCACCAGCCTCGGTATGGTTTACAATCTCCAAAAATTTTTCAGACATTTCCGAGAACCCGGCAGTGTCCCCAGCATCACCCAACCCTTTCAGGCTGCTTATATGTTTGGTTGTTTCATCCGTAGCTAGTCCAAGTTCACCCATGGATGAATTTATTCCTTCAAAATGTTCGATTCGACCACCGAACATCAGGTCACGTGCTTCTTTTATTAATCCCTTTGAGGATTCAACATTTCTATTTTCAAAAGCATGTTTGGCGCGGTACAGAAGAGATTCTTCGACTGTCACCTCGATTCCCAGACCTTTGTTTCCATCGATAAGTTTTTGTGAATTATCGAACAGCTCTGCCATAACGGCAGAAATATTTTTTTCCTTGAAGAAATCGATATCCCTGATGATCTTATCTGATAGTTCAATACTCTCTACATGATCGCCTTTATCGATTAGTTCCTTTGCTTTTGTGATCTCTTCCTTGACCCTTTCCGGATCGTCAATAATTTCCTTGTTGGCCTTTAATCCATTAACGGCAGTCTCGAATCTCGAAGAAGCGATCTCGTAGTACTTTTTATCGATCTTTACTCTAAGGCTTGTGATAATATTATCCAGAGGAGCGATGGCATCACCGAATCTTGAACCTTCGATCAGCTCCTCGGCCTGAGAAACTTGTGTTTCTTCTTCTGAAATATCGATATCCAGTTCTTTGGATGTAGCCTTAAGCTCTTCTACTTGTTCCTTTTGTTCCGAGGTCCTGTTATGATTATCGATCTTTTTCTTCATTTCGGATTCTATTTCTACCAGAGATGGCAATTTTATAGAAGCCTCCAGAAATTGTTCATTTCCGAAAAGAGACCCGATCTCTTCCAGTTTCATCCGAAACTCGTCTTTTGTTTCCGTAGTGATGTATTCGATATCCTGAATCTCTTCCGCGAATCCTTTCATATCTTCCAAACGGATGTTCAGATTTCTATCGAGAAAACTGTCTCTAGCTTCCACCAGCATCTTCTTTGCATGCTTGCAATATCTGTAACTTTCAATAAAATCTTCTTTCTCCTTCTGCGCGGAGGCTTTCTCCATTATCCCTTCTGCCTCGGATATGTCAACCGCTTTTTCCCTGAGGTCTTCAAAGAGGTTTTCAATTTCGGTAACAATATTCTCGGTTAACTCTTTCGTTTTTACCGTTTTGATGTTTTCCAACAATTCCTTAAGGTTCGTTAGAGTGTTTGAAACTTCTTCGAATCGTTCTTTCATGAGTCCTTCTCTCGCAGAGAACATCAATTCGTCTGCGTTCCCCTTCTCGATTCCAAGTTCTGTTATTATCTCAATGTCCTTGTCCAGAAGTTTAATTTTATCGATGAGAGTTTCCGATAGATAGAGTTTCTTGTCATCAATCTTGACCTTGTGAAACTCTTCGATAATAACGTCTATCTCATCAAACCGTCCTTCTTTGAGCGCTAAGATTCCGGAACGAATGATGGCCGAGAGTCCCGGGAAATCTCTGGAAGCTTCATTCTTTAATCCATCCAGCTCATTTTTCACAGCCATTATTTTGTTCTTGTAAATGCCGATCAGGGTAGTCTTCATAACATCTTCTACCTTGTCTGTTCCCTTCTGCAGCAATAGCTTTGCCCCATCGAAATCCAAATTTTCGATTTTTACCTTTATTTCGTCCAAAAGCAGGATGATCTCGCCAGGGTCTCCACCCAATCCTGATATCTCGTCCACCTTGACTTGAACCTCATTGCAATCCCGGTTCAGTTCAAATGTTCTTCTTTCATTGTACTGCGTTTCCAATCGAAGGGCAATCTCCAGTGCCTTGTTAAGATGTTCTTCAAGATACTTGAATTCCTTTAATCTTATCTCCTTTTGAGCAAGCTCAAATAGACCCTCTGCCTCTGAGATCTCGATTCCTTTAACTTTCTTTTCACCGATAACCTCTCTAACCTTCCGGCTCAATTCTATTATATTTGCAGGTATGGAATTACTGGGTTCTACCTCTGGTGCGGCGGTATCAGTGCTTTCCTTATCTTTCGTCTTTTCAATTAATTCCGGCGGCTCCGATTCACGGCTTTCTTCTTCCGGTTCGACTACTAAGTTAGTCTCGAACGCTTTTTTTGCAATGGCCATGAATTTTTTTGCCTGTACTGTGAGAAGAACCGCTTTTTTCAGATTCTTTCCATCCAGTGCAAGCGTTGCATGTTTCACAAAGGCCTTTGCATCTCCAACGTCGAGCCCCATCCCTTCTAAATCCTCCAATTCTTTTCCGATTTCATCGATGGCCTGCTTTACTCGGTCGCCCGTATCTCCCTTCGTATCCGTCTTCTCCTTTTCATCGCCCATAACAAACACATCTAAATATTTACTGATTATTAATAAATGACAAGTATAATGAACAGCACTAAACTGGAACTAAAAATAACTTATTATATTTAATTTAATCTACGATTAAGTGGTAAAAAGATAGGAAGGACGTCTTTCTCAGGCGAAAATAACGCTGAAAGACAATAAATAACCGCGATAACATTACACGATTGGTAGAATAATGGTGATGGGAAATGAAAATGAACTGTGATCTGCATTGTCATTCCGGATATGCCGGCGGAGTGGGTAATATCTCTTTGGTCGATATCGAGAAGACCATGCCTCTGAAAGGGATTGACATAGTTGGTACGGGAGACGTTCTGCAGAAGCAATGGTTAAATACGTTAAAAAGCAGTTTTGCCGAAGAAGGGTCTGGGCTTTTTGCCACTGCTCCGGAGGCAAACGTCCGTTTCGTACTTCAGACCGAGATAATATTCACTTCGCCCGTGGGGGAAGGGAGAAAAATGGTCCATCACGTTCTCCTTTTTCCTTCATTCGAGAGCGTGGATCTATGTCGGGAATTGATGAATAAATGGGATGTAAAGCTCAATATCGGTCGCCCTTTTATAAAATGCACTGGCAAAGAGGACCTAACGAGAAGATTATACAACATTCACGAGATAGACCCTCTTATCGAGTCAATCCCCGCCCATGTTATGACCCCGGATGGCGTTTATGGTTCAAAGAACCCAGTAACGTCCATGAAACAGTTCTATGGTGAAGGGATAGATATTATCAATTCAGTTGAGACCGGTCTCAGTGCAGATCCAACGATTCTGGGCCAGATTCCGGAACTGGATGATTTCACTCTTATTTCGAATTCCGATGCCCATTCAGCCCAGCTTCATCGGATGGGGCGAGAGTTCACGACCCTTAACGTCAGAAAGAACGATTTCCCCAGTATTATCCATGCTATAAGAGATAATCATGTTTGCTGCACGGCAGAGTTCAATCCAACGGAGGGACGATATTTTCTTACAGGCCATCGAAAGGGAAAGAAAGGCCATGGTGACCGATATTGCATGTATTCCCCGAGTTTCACGCCCGGTGGTGGGAAATGTCCAATTTGCAAAAAACAGCTGACAATTGGTGTGCTGGAAAGGAGTCAGATATTGAAAGAAGCTCAGGGGGGTGATGACCGGGACTGGGGATATCGTCCGAAGAACAGTCCCGATTTCGTTCACATGGTTCCATTGGTGGAGATCATCGCCTACACCCTTGGTATAAGATCATCTACCTCGAAACGCGTAATAGGGACCTACCACAACATGATCGAATACTTGGGTAACGAATGCGCCATGTGGTTCATGAACGAAGCTGAAATCGAGAAACGATTGATCGGGAACGTTGAGGAAAGCCTTCTCAGTAACATCCTGATGATCAAGAAAGGGGATTTCAACTTTTCTCCAATGGGTTACGACGGGACCTACGGTCGGCTCAGTATCGGAGAACGAAGGGATATTTTCGGAGTGAGGGAGGAGCATTTGATCGGGGGGCAGGCAACCCTGGACAGATGGTGAAGACACATTTGCTTGAAGAATACCCATTTTCGTCCGGGAGGTTAATGTTTTTTCATTGTTTATAAAGTATGAAACCTCATCTTTTTTGCCATCTTGAAACCACATTTCTTTTCTTTTTTTGGGCTGCTTTTTCCAAAAAAGTAGTTTTGGGCCGCTTTTTGGGGGGATTTGGGTGGGAGGGTCTAAAAAGTGGTTTTTCATCAATTATTTTAATTAATATGAGAACAAATATACGAATGGCGAGGGCGTTATGATGGCATGAAAGCCTCGCCTTAATAATTCACTGTCGAGGTAGACGTATGGGGTAGAGAGAAATGGAATCAGACCTGGAAAGTGAAAAGGAGCTGGTGACACTTTCTCCCGTAAAAGATATTCAAGAGAGTATTAAGAAAGTGAGAACGTCCAGTAGTGAGGTCATTTTTAAAGACCTGTTGGCACTGACCGATCGACCGGAAGAAACGAAGGTTCCGAATACGGAACTGAGAAAGCCAGACAGTCCCCCTGTGGAATGGTCCAATGAAGACACACCTGGTGGTGTGTCACACTTTCAAGCCAAGCCAGTAGACGACATAGAAACTTTCGTTTCTATTAGCCCTAATCGAATCTCTGATTCTATGTCGGGACTTGGCTTTTCAAGTGAAGATAAGCTTGTAGACAAGGCTCCGGAACCACCCGTTGTACTCAAACCTGCGGTAAAGAGGCAAAAGAAAGCTGTAGTGATAAGTGTCATGAGGAAAACAAGGAAAGAGGAACCTCACGAAGTCGGAACCGGGGCATTACAGAGAGATAGGGCGAAACAGGATCGAAATATTCGAATTGATCATAATTCGACGACCTTTGACCGCTCACCAGTTGTTCAGTTTGACGAGCCAACGGATTCGCCTTCAGCGGAGAAACTAGGATTAATAAAACGTACCGGGGATAAATCTCGGTCTCCTCCGGAGATGGGATTCCTTCGTACGAAGATACCTTCGGTGATATACAGAGAGGACGCATGGTTTACGTATAAGGATGAGAACGGTATTTTAACGTATATTGCTCTTGAAAAGGCAACCCGACGGTATCGAAAGAGATTAAGTTTTCTCTCAGTGCTCATGCTGCTTGTATCCATAATAAGTGTTCTATCATTTGCTGCAGTGGGATTCAGTCTCTACGCAGCATGTGACCTCTGGTTTCTGATGCTGTTCCCCCTTGGTCTCTCCCTCGGCGTACTGTTCGTCCTTTTTATCGTCAGGTTTTCCCTCAGACCCCACAGGATCGTTTCGTTGATGAAACATTATTACAGGGTCGATGTTTTGGCTTTCACGGAATCGAGTGCTGTTATCTACGATCATCATGACTCGGTCAGCGATTACAGTTTTCACTATTCAATTTTCCCTTTCGATGAAATCCGCAGTGAATTAAGCGTAATAAACAAGGCCCCGGTTTCCATACATGACGAGGAAAATGCAATATCTAGTCTCGCGAAATGTGCCGACCTGTGGAACTCGAAAATGAAGGAATTCCATGAAGTACCGGTGGCTACCAGAAATAGCTTCCTTTATCGCTGTGTGGAGTCTCTTTTACCCTATTCCATAATCATTTCACACGACGACACCATGAGGACGGTCCGGGAGATGACGCTACCCGCCAGGTGGGATGAGGGAAAGTCCCTCTCCATGAACCCTCTCTTCGTTCAGTTTTGCGGTCTCCGTGGAATATTGGATGATTTCAATTCCCTTATTAAGAGGATCGACGAATCCATCTCGCTTCACGAAGAAAGACTTCGTGCAAACATCACTGCCACGAAACGTTATTACAGTGAATTTTCACGGTTGACGTCAAAGATGACCGGGATGTCGGGAATTACTTTTAACGATGATAACAGGCTTGAAATACCTCTCGGAGAAAATGATCCAGGTCCCGTTACACCATTGGAGAGTATAATTCGCAAGTTCGGCGACGAGACGAGGGGAAAACGGGAGTGGATCGCTGAAGAATACGATGGAAAGACAAAGGACCTTCAAGAGGCAATGGAAGCGGAGATCGAAAATGAACGGAACGAACTAGGTGGAAAGAGTTCCGAGATCGATTTTCAGATACGGGAACTGGAATTGGAGACCGAAGGACTGCAAAAAGAGATACGACACATCGAGAGGTCCATGGAGGAACGCGGACCTGAGATTTCTGAAACTTCCGATAAGGACGGTACGAACCGGGAAAAGGAGCGCTTGGAACTGGAATGTGTGCGAATTTTGGACAAGCTCGAACGCAATGAGAAAATGCTAGCCCTTCTCACCAAACGCGCAACGGAACTGGACAATGATCTAGATGCAAAGATATTAAAAATTGAGAAAGTTTATAAAGAAAAGAAGGGTCCCATCGAAAGCGAGAAGAAAATGGAATTGGCAGATGTGGAAAAAGAATTAAACGTATTGAAGGGCCTCAGAGACGAAATTATAAAGATAGCTATTGGCAGTCGAGATGTTTTTTCAAAGATGGAGGAAAGGGAGATTCTTCCCTTCATGGAACGACTTGAAAATATTCAGAAGATACGGAATTATCTTGTCACAGCAATTGAGAACGACAAAAATGAGCTGACACATGGAATAAAACCCACCGATGATCTTAAATTCAAATGTGAACAAACCCTGCCTCTCTCATTTCATTTTCCTTTCTGGAGTATTCAACTCAGCACGGGTGAGACCAGCGTGATACTTCCAATGCTGATGAACGAGGACGGGGAAACAGTTCGGAAGATCACCGACATGTGCGCTTCATCACAGAAGTTATTTAGAAAATTCTATCCCTCCCAGGCCGAATTCGAGGATTTTCTCGCAAAGAGAGTGAGAGCCGATGAGGATTTTTTCCCATCGAAGAAGCTGATGGCGGCGCCGGACGATATGAAAAAGTATTCCGGAATATTGTTCACAGATAGATTTCTGAAAATGGTCAAGAAAAGGAGGCGATACCTGTGGTGAACGGCTCGATGAACGTCCGACCCCCGTCGGGGGGGCCGGAGATGGATATGGCGAAAGTAAACATAGATCCCAACGACAGGGGCCTAGCCGATATTCTCCCCGATTCCAGGGAGACCTTCTTTTCCGATATCGGTAGGAACATAGTGGTAGGTTCAGGGGCGAGAGCCGGCCATCTGATGGGAAAGACCGTGAGTCTCAGAAATGGGTCTGGTGATGGAGGTCCCTATACGTCTGCCATCTCTGCTACGGGATTCGATAGCGTTTTGCTTGGCGAGCACTGTGTGGTAATGAACGACGTGTGCAGTCCCGGAGAGGTTAAGGTAGGGCGAAGTGGTCGGATCGGGAAAAACATAATCTGCGGAAGGGCGGAGATACACCGGCAAACACATGTGAACGGTAACCTGATCGCTACCGGCGATATAGCAATTGCCAGTGATTGTGACGTTAACGGTGCCGTTATCAGTCTTGAAGGCAGTGTTACTGTCGGGGACAGGTGCAATATCGGAATGATATATGCCAGGGGACGAGTGAGAATGGGCCAGGACATTGCCCTTGCCAACGACATTGTCATATCCGGTGATGAAAGTGTGGTTTTCCCATTGGATCGTGAGGATCCTGCAGTGACCCTTGCCCATACCTTTAACATAATAAATAAAGAAAAGATCCCCTGGGAGGAGCTTGCTTCCTACTGTTTAGATGAAACGGATAATGCCGGATACAATCTTTCCAAGGTCATATTTAAAAAGGATGAAAAAATAATCACCCGGCGCTTGAAGGCCCTTGAGGAGAAATGGAATAAGCGGTATGAAGTGGAGGGGACGGAGGACCTTGAGGAAAGCCATGAACGCCCGATCCAGGGGAACACGGTTTGAGGTAAGGTAAATGGATGAACTTCCCAAGATCATAAGAAATCTAGTGCTGCGAAATGCTGTGGAACACAACGGGAAAGCGAACGTCGGACCGGTGTTGGGCCAGCTCATGGCTGCCGACCCAGAGATGCGAAGCCGTGCAAAAGAGGTGGCAGCCCTGGTTGGGGCGATCATCGGTGAAGTGAACCGAATGGCATTGCCGGAGCAGATCCGGGAGCTTGATGAAGCGGATCCCGAATCTATTCTGAATATTGAGAGCAGACGAAACCAGCGGAGGGACGAACTGCCGCCTCTGGAAGGAGCGGAGGGGGGTGTTGTGATGCGATTTGCTCCAGGACCCTCGGGCCCCCTTCATCTGGGTCACACCAGAGCGATTATACTCAACGACAAGTACGTAAAGCGCTACGGGGGCAAAATGATAATCCGGTTAGAGGACACCAACCCGGACAAGATCGATCCCGAAGCATACGGCAGTATACTCGATGACTTGAACTGGCTGGGCATAGATTATCACGAGACAATGATACAGAGTGACCGGTTCGACCTATATGAGGAATGGAGCGCCAGATTGATAGAACTGGGCTGGGCCTACGTTTGCTCTTGCGACGTGGAGCAATGGCGAGCCCTCAAGGAACAGGGGGAGCCCTGTCCCCACAGGGAATTGCACCCCGATGTTCAGATGGAAGAATGGAAGAAAATGCTGGACGGTACCTACAGGATGAATATGGCGGTTCTCGTTGTAAAGACCGACCTCGATCATAAGAATCCCGCGGTTAGAGACTTCGTGGCAATGAGGATCAACGAGACTCCACATCCCAGAACCGGACGGAAATACCGTGTATATCCTTTGTACAATTTCTCGGTGGCCATAGACGATCATTTCATGAAATGCACTCACATACTGCGGGGTAAGGACCACCTGAACAACACTATAAGGCAGAAATATATCTATAGGTACCTGGGCTGGGATCTCCCCTACTTTCACCATTACGGGTGGGTTTCCATAAAGGACGTGCTGCTGAAGACCTCCACGATAAAGGATGGGATAATAAATGGTGATTACAGCGGTTGGGACGACATGCGCCTGGGGACCCTCAAGACCATGGCAAGACGCGGTATAAGACCCGAAGCCATAAGAGCGTACTGGGAAGAGGTTGGAACGAAGCCCGTGGACGTGCAGTTCTCCTGGGAGAATTTATTTGCGTACAACAAAAGTCTGGTGGAGAAGGAGGCAAAGAGATATTTCTTCGCAAGGGACCCTGCCAAGCTTAAGATACTGGGAATTGACCGCCTGGAGGGTAAAGCCCCGCTCTTACCAGACCGAAAAGAGTACGGTTACAGAATAACTTCTCTCGAGAGCGACGGCGGACCCATATGCATTCTGATTGACCGGCAGGACGCGGCGGAAATGAAGGGCCTCCTGGTGGACGGTGGAAGTGTGAAAATACGCCTGAAAGACCTGTGCAACGTTGAGGTCACAGGGATTGATGACGGGGTTTTCTCGGGAAAATACGCCGGTAATGATCTGGATTGGTTAAGGAAAGGAGCAAGAATTATCCACTGGGTGCCCAGCGATCCACAGAAGAATTTGGAATGCACGGTATTGAAGCCCGATGGTACCAGTGAGTCCGGAAAGGTCGAGGCTCACGTAAGAGATGCCCATGGTGAGCTGGTACAGTTCGAGAGGTACGGTTTCGTATCTGTTAAGTTGACTGATGGGGATATTGAAGCCTGCTTTGCCCATAAGTAATTTTTTTTAAGGTCTATAATAAATTGTCAATATATTGAGATAAATTCTCCATTTTAATGTCCGAATCTTGATATATATTTTACTGGTAGGGAAATACTAGAACCAAAGAAATAACATGAATATTTTTTAGACTATGTATTTATGTAATAGATAGGTAATGATAGACCATCGATGGTCTTCAAATAACAAATATCCTGGTGACACTTTACATAGGAGCGTATGAGTATGAAACGGTTTGAGGTATTTTTAATAATTCTAATTCTTATTGCGGGTAGTTACTCAGTAATATATTACCATGACCATGAGAACAGTAAGATTATAGACGATGGCGACATGGAATTCGAATCTAAGACCGTTCATGAGAAATTTCAGCGTCGAAGTAAGGAATTAAGGATAGATCTTATAAGAAATCACCAAAAAA